>Ga0257114_1000526_pt1 | contig 30194 bp, 28 predicted proteins | sample SI112_10mmetaG_FD_190149 | JGI IMG/M metagenome (GOLD analysis project Ga0257114, IMG submission 190149) | Marine microbial communities from Saanich Inlet, British Columbia, Canada - SI112_10m | ecosystem: Environmental > Aquatic > Marine > Inlet | place: Canada: British Columbia | collected...
CATTGGTGTTATAGGTATGTTGTTAAATATAATTGTCGCTATAGTTGTATCTCATTCAACAAGTAAACCACCTGAAAAGATTTATGATTTAGTTGATCGAATAAGAGTACCCAGATCTAATTGATACGAAGAATTATCGCAATAATATCTCTTGAAGTTTTGTAAGGCCTTCTTTCATACCCATTCTTCCATAACCAATTCTAAAGTGATTTTTTGGTGATGGACCTATTTTTGATTGATATATATTTCCTGGCAATAGCATAATACCGTGATGCTTAATTAATCGTTCACAGAATAAAATTACACCTTCGTCCCCGAGATATTTTGGGTAACCAATGCAACCACCATCAGGTAATTGCCACTCAAATAAATGGGTATTTTTTGCAAAGAATGGATTAAGAAGTTTTAAGTTATTTTCGATAATTTTTCGATTTCTCGATAATATTTTTTTACTTGATCTTAATGCAACTACTGCTAAAAATTCACTAGGTGATGAATTACAAATTGAAAGATAATGTTTCATTTTTTCCATCTTATCCAATAATTGTAGATCTTGGGATGCTATCCATCCAATTCTAAGTCCAGGTAAACCATAAGCTTTAGACATTACATTCAGAGAAATCCCATTCTCATATACATCAGCTATTTGAGGTAATCTCTTACTAGCATCTCTCTCCATTAAGCGATATACCTCATCACTAAATAAATAAATATTCTGTTGTCTAGCAATGACAATTAATTCTTCAAGCGTTTCTTTAGATATGACTTTACCTGTTGGATTATGAGGAAAATTGATAGAGATAAGTTTTGTGTTAGGTTGAATGGCATCTTTGATTCTTTGTAGATTGAGATTCCAGTTTTCATTATCATCAAGTCCAACACCCGTGACATCACACAAAGATGCAGGAATAGTCTCTGCAGATTGATAATTCGGAGTTATTATGATTGCGTGATCATCTTTGCTAAGAATGCAATGCATAGCCACAAAGAGTCCTTCTTCAGCACCAGCGAAGGCTAAAATATTTACTGATTTTTGAGTTAAATATGTATTTGCAACCGCAGTTCTTAATTCTGGAGATCCGTAGGTCTCAATATATTTAAAATTAAGATTACGCCAATCTTCTCTATCTTGATCTGTCCCAAGACTCATTAAATCATCTAGTGTCATTGATTCCATATCTGATGCACACATATGATATTTGGCATTGAACTCCCATTCTGAAAAAAATGTTTCTAGTTTAAAGTCAGGTAATACGGGCATTTATTATCTCCATTACATCGTAATTTCTATTCTATCATCAATATGACCAATCCCATTTGATGTGTGATTGTGACGTGTTATGTTAAAACTTTGTTAAGTATACTTTAACTAGTGCTAATAACATGTTTAGATGAATAAAAATAAAGGAGAAATTTATGCTTGGAGCTATTTTAAATATTTTTGTTTTTGCATTATTGATTTTGTTTATAGCACGTCAAATGCAGTCAGGGTTAACATTATCAAAGCAGATTCTTCTTGGGTTATTTTTAGGAGTTTTCTTTGGACTAGCGCTTCAAGTTATTTATTCTGATCAGAGTCTAGTTATTCAGGAGACGCTTGTTTGGACTAATGTAATTGGCTCAAGTTATGTCAATCTCCTAAGAATGGTGATTATGCCATTAGTACTGACGATGATGATAGCGGCTGTGGTTAAAATGAAAGATGTGGCTTCTTTGGGAAAAGTTGGTTTTTCTGTAGTTTTGATCCTCTTGGGTACAACAATGATTTCCGCCCTCATAGGAATAGGTGTTTCCAATTTATTTGGGTTAACAATGGACGGATTAACTGAAGGTGTTAGAGAGCTCTCCCGTGCCAGTTCTTTAACTACAAGACAAGAATCAATTGCAAGCCTCGGACTTGCGGATATGCTGGTGAGATTTATTCCTTCCAATATTTTCTCAGATTTAACTGGCGCAAGACCAACATCTGTAATTGCTGTGGTGATTTTTGGCATTCTATTCGGTATTGCTGCTTTAATGGTAGCAAAAGAAGATCAGGAGAAAGCGGAACCAATTACATCCTTTATCGATACAACTCAAGCCATAATAATGAAATTAGTCAGGATGATTATGCTATTAACACCATATGGAATTTTAGCTTTAATGACAAAAGTCGTTGCTGGTTCAGATGCTGGTGATATTCTTGATTTGATTAGTTTTGTATTAGCCTCATATTTCGCAATTTTTATTATGTTTATGGTTCATGCTACGTTACTTCGATTAAATGGAGTAAACGTGGTTCAATACTTTAAGAATATTTGGCCAGTTTTAACTTTTGCATTTACTTCAAGGAGCTCCGCAGCAACAATTCCCCTAAATGTGGAAACTCAAGTGGATAAATTAAAGGTCCCTCAATCAATAGCCAATCTCTCTGCCTCTCTTGGCGCTACTATTGGACAGAATGGTTGTGCTGGCATTTATCCTGCTATGTTGGCCACGATGATTGCACCTTCAATGGGTGTTAACCCTATGGATCCAATGTTTATTCTATCATTAGTTATGGTAGTAACTATCAGTTCATTTGGTATAGCGGGTGTGGGCGGTGGTGCCACCTTTGCGGCTCTGGTTGTGCTGCCTGCAATGGGTTTTCCTGTTGCACTGGTAGCTTTGTTGATATCTATAGAACCTCTGATAGATATGGCTAGAACCGCTTTAAATGTTAATGGTTCAATCATGGCGGGAGTTATTACAGGTCGTAGAGTGAATGTTGAATAATTTTCTTCAAAGCCTATTAGGATTATTGGATAATTATAAAATTTGATCTCACTATGCTAAGTACTGATGCCAATATTTCCGGTGCGATTTTATTAAATTGTAAAGAATTTAATAAAAATTTGGTGTTCTTTAATAAGGAAGCTGGGTTTAAGCTAAAGTTGATCTATCCAGCAGACTCACCTCGTCATGCGATACTGATTGGTTATGGGTTAACCATTCATCTAACCAAAAGTAATTATGATAGTGATATAACTATTTATTTGGTTAGTGATGATAAAGAATTTGTACTCACAGAAAACTCATCTATGCAGGCTCCAAATGGAGTGAGGTTGGAGTTTAAGAGTAATGAAATTAATTGTAGTGATGAATTGGTCATGCCACCTCTGCAAAATAATGTAGTTGTTCAAAAACTCATAAATAAGGATGATTGGGTTGATGGAAGAGCGGGAATGCAATATCGGGATCTTATTCCAAATCGATTAGGTGGTCGTTTTATTGCATCTCACATTCGAATAGAAGAGGGTGGTCCAGTTCCTGATTATGTTCATTATCATCATATTCGTTTTCAGTTGATATATTGTCATAAGGGTTGGGTTAAAGCTGTTTATGAAGATCAAGGTGAGCCATTTATTATGAAGGCAGGTGATTGTGTTCTTCAGCCTCCTCATATTAGACATCAAGTATTAGAATGCTCAGATCAGTTTGAAGTAATTGAGGTTGGGTGTCCAGCTGAACATAAAACATTGGTTGATCATGAGATGATATTACCCACCTCAAAAGTTCGACCAGATCGTGATTTTAATGGTCAGAAATTTGTCTTTCATAAAAAAGATGATACTAAGAACGTTACAACTATTAGAGAGGATGGTTTTAATGCAAGAGATATAGGTATTTTAAGTGCAACTAGCGGTGAAGTTTCAGTGTTTGCACTAACTTACGAAAAAAAAATAAAATTTAAATCATTAACGCATCAAAAAGAATTTTTATTTTATTTTATTCTGGCTGGTAATCTAATGATTGAAATTGATAATGATGTCTTTGAATTAAGCGAAGGTGATGCATTTTCTATTCCCGCCTCTATTTCATATTGTTTTCATGAGCTATCAAATAATATTGAATTGCTTGAAATTTCTCTGCCTAATATAAGTTGCCACTAAAATTTTGATTTCAAGCTAGAGTTAGATCAATTAGAACTATACCAATAGCTATTGGGGCAATAAATTTGTTTGTGAAGCGCCAATATATATGCCAACTGGACGAATCTTGATAAAACTGTTCCTTCATTAATGAATTTTTAATTACCCAGCCTGAGAAAGCGGCGATTAATAAGGCGTTTATGGGTAGTAATAAATTAGCTACCGTATAATCTATTATACCGAAAAAGTTACGCTCAATACCAAGAAACTCAAGTGGTTTAACATCAGCGATGGTGCTGAACGATAAAACCGATCCAAGTGCAAAAATCCAGATAGTAAACCCAGAGATTATACTTAACATTTTCCTTTTACCTGGGTATTTTTCTTCTAACCAAGCAACAATAGGTTCCAACATACCCATTGTGGAAGTATAGGCAGCAAAAATTAATAAAATAAAAAAAAGAATACCCACTAGGTAACCTCCAGGCATACCGCCAAAGGCAATTGGCAGTGTAATGAAAATTAAACTAGGTCCTTCACCGGGGTTGAGATTGTTTGCAAAAACAATAGGAAATATTGCTAGTCCCGCTAAGAGTGCAATTATTGTATCTCCAATACAAACAATTGCTGCCGATTCCTTAATTGAATAATGGTCTGGCATATAAGCTCCATAGGTCATAATTAAACCAGTACCAATTGCTAGTGAAAACAGAGCTTGACCAAGTGCCATGATAATTGATTGAGTATTGATTTTGCTGAAATCTGGGCTAAAAAGAAAATTTAGCGCTTGAAGGAACTCACCTTGGATCATGCCATATATAACTAAAATTATAATAAGAACAAATAATAAAGGCATAAGTATCTTAGACATTTTAGCAATTCCATTATTCACACCTTTTGCTATAACCCATACGGTCATTGAGATAAAAAACCCACTTAAAAAGATTTGTAAAATAGGATGATTTGCTCTCTCATTAAAAAGTTGTGCTGAATTAGTTCCATCAATCCCCTGAAAGGAGTTCAGGAGTGCTAAATGTAGATAATCAATTGCCCAGGCGCAAACTACTACATAATAACTAAAGCCCAAAAATGGCAATAAGACACCCATCCAACCAATGGATTTCCATAGTGAAATAGCATTATGAGAGGCTACAAGTTCTCGTACAGAGTTAAGAGGACTTTTGTGACATTTTCTACCAATTAGCATTTCACTAGAGAGTATTGGTAGACCAAGTAAAAAAACAAATGCTAGATAAATTATGACAAAACCACCACCACCATTTTCTCCTGCGATATAAGGAAATCTCCATAAATTACCCAAACCAACAGCACCACCAACGGTAGCCAAAAGAAAGGCGGGTCTATTTGACCAAGTTGTGAAGCTACCATTACTCATCTATTAAATTTTTATATTTATCATAAGTGGTTGATATTTAATCCAAGAGTTACATACGAGTAGTTTGTATAAAAATTATGATAACTATTTTTATAACTTCTTTATTTCAGCATAGCACATTTTTTTGATGTGTAAGTTTGCATATAATTTTGCCAATTTTTTTTGGCGTTTATGTTTAGCTAAAAATTTATAAATAATTAAATATTTTCAAAGCTCTATTGGTCTTTTTGATGCTGGGTATACGTTGATGTCAATTCCTGTTTTAAATAATCACCGTATATTATTGGTTCAAAATTCTCAGGATTACTAGCAGAAACTCTATTTCCTTGAGGTTTAATCTCAGCATTAATATTTGGATCATAAAAGAAAGGACACGAGTATCTTTCTTTACCTGATTTATTAATAACCCTATGAGGTGTAGAAATTAATAGCCCATTAGAGAGTCTATGAAGCATATTTCCAACATTAACAACAAAGCTATTTGGTAATTCAGGAACATCTAACCACTCGCCATGAGGAGACTGGACTTGCAGTCCACCAACTTGATCTTGTGCTAATACAGTTAAGGCACCAAAATCCCTATGAGGAGCTGATCCATATAAATCATTATCAGGTAATAATTGAGGTGGGTAATATAATAATCTCAACCAAATAGTCGGTCTATCAAATAGATTATCATAAGCAATTTCTTCAATTCCAAGGGATTCCATAATAATTAATGACAATCGATCGCATAATTTAGTCATTTCATCAGCGTATTTGGTCACTCTCTCTCTAAATCTCGATGGTTTAAAGGGCCATCTATTTGGTCCACTTAAATACGATCCATTCTTTACGTCTGGATCATCTGGCCCAGCCTCTCTCATCATCATGAATGATTCACTCTGATTAGGTTTTTTAACTTCAGCTAAATCTGAGTTTACATCAGTCGAGGTATCTATTGCGATATAACCACGATGTAATTCATTGAGTGCAATTTTGTTTTTTTCATTTATTGGTAAGGCGTGAAATTCTCTAGATGCGTTAAATACATCTGAAATTATTGTATTGTCAATTCCATGGTTAGTTATATAACTAAAGCCAATTGTTGAATATGCTTCTATAAACTCATTAGCAATGTTTGCAATATCAGATGATTCTCTAGAATAAAGATTTTTTATATCTATGATTGGAATTTTAAAATCAGAGTTATTACTCAAAACTGAACCATTATCTTTTAATGTTAGTTATCGACTGCATCTGACTCGAGAAAAGTTTGGTTCTCTCTATTTTTAGCTTTTCCTATGGTGATTTCATCACCAATCATTAATGTCATAAGATCTTCTGCGACTTCCATTCTTCCATCATAATCAGTCATTGATAATAGCTCATCTCTTGTCGTTTCTGGGGGAATAATATGCGAATATATGCCAAGTCTCGGCTGGGCCTCATTGAAAACATGTGCGACTTGGGCTGGAGTAGAATGAACGATCATACTTACATTGGCGAGCTTAGCCTCTTTTGACTCTCCTGGATAGGGAATTTGTGTCTCATGAATTAGCACATCAACACCTTTACTCATTTCGATAATTTTACTGCCAGGAAGAGATCGTGTATCACCTGAAAATATAACTGACCTTCCCTTGTAATCAACACGATAACCAAATGTAGCTCCCTCAAGACCAAGTAATTCCTCTGTTTCTGGATTTAATGGTAAATGTGCCACATCAAATGCCGTTATTTTTATACCATTTTGATTATAAAACACCCCCGGTTCAACATCTTCAGTTATGAGATCAGAACCTTCTTTGTGAACATTGGTTAGATACCTGTATCTTAAGTCCCAATCAAATGCTCTTTCAAAATGATCCATAAATGCAGCAGTACCTTCAGGTCCAAAAACTTTCATATTTGTTTTACGACCAAATAACCATCCTGTTAACCAGAGATTAGGTAATTCAATGGTGTGATCAAAATGCAAATGAGTAATTAAAACAGTATTAATATCTGTCAGTAGTTCAAAGCCACCAGCTTGAAAAATTCTTTGTCTCATTCCAGGTCCAGCATCTACAAGAATTTTTGTTTCTCCAGCCTCGAGTAAGATCGAGGGTCCATATCGAGTTGGAGAGGGTCTTGGTGCCCCTGTTCCTAAAAAAGTTAGCTTGATATCATATTCTTGTGCGCTTGAGATTGATGAAAAACTTCCGAAGGTAAGAAGGATAAATATTTTTGTTATTAAGAGACGATTGAACAACATATAACTCTCCAAGTATTTGAATTATTTTTAACAAAATTTGATAACTTAGTTAATTTTAATATCTACAATATACTATAATATTTTATCTTGAAAAACCTGCCAAATATCTATAATCAAGGATTGAATCAATCAATGACACCATCGGAAAATATAATTCAAATTAAGAATTTATCTAAGAACTACCAGGATGGATTTAGAGCGCTAAATTCTGTAAGTTTGGATATAAGAAAAGGCGAAATATTTGCTCTACTTGGGCCAAATGGTGCAGGGAAAACTACATTAATCAATATGATTTGTGGGATTGTTAATATTCAAGAGGGCGAAGTTAGAATATCAGATTTGGATAATATTAAGGATTATAGAAGAACCCGTGCATTGATTGGACTTGTCCCTCAGGAACTTACCTCTGAAACATTTGAAACTGTTTTAAGTACAGTAAATTTTAGTCGAGGTCTTTTTGGTAAAAAAGATAATCCGCCTTATGTGGAAAAAATATTACGCTCTTTATCATTATGGGGTAAAAAGGATAATACCATCTTAACTTTATCAGGCGGAATGAAGCGAAGAGTATTGATTGCAAAAGCACTGGCTCATGAACCCAAAATAATATTCTTAGATGAGCCAACTGCGGGCGTGGATGTTGAGCTGAGACAGGATATGTGGGAGGTGGTAAGACAATTGAAAGATGACGGGGTAACCATCATCCTGACAACCCATTATATTGAAGAAGCTGAACAGATTGCGGACAGAGTTGGAATCATCAACCAAGGTGAATTGATTCTTGTAAAAGAAAAAGATGATTTGATGCTGGAGCTTGGAAAAAAACATCTCCAAATAAATTTAACAGAGCCTCTAAAACAACTACCTAGGGAGCTTATGGATTTTCAAATCGAGCTATCTCCAAATAGTAAACAGCTCATCTATACCTATGAAAAAATTGATAACACAGGAGTATCCTTGCTTCTAGAGCTTCTGTCTTCACTGCAGATAAAATATTCTGATATTGATACAAAAGAGAGCTCACTTGAAGAAATTTTTGTGGACCTAGTAAATCGGGAGCGCCTGTGAATTATCCAGCAATTAAAGCTATTTATATTTTTGAGATGTCTCGTATGCGACGAACTTTATTTCAAAGTATTGTCTCTCCAGTAATTTCAACAACACTTTATTTTGTCGTATTTGGAGCCGCAATTGGATCAAGAATAACGGAAATTGATGGGGTGAGCTATGGTTCTTTCATTGTGCCAGGGTTGATTATGCTCTCTATTCTTACTGAAAGTGTATCCAACGCTTCTTTTGGTATTTATTTTCCTAAATTTTCTGGATCTATATACGAAGTTCTCTCGGCCCCAATTTCATACGTTGAAATTACTCTGGGTTATGTTGGTGCAGCAGCATCTAAATCAATAATCGTTGGAGCAATTATATTATTAACTGCGAATTTGTTTGTACCTATCCAGATTGCCCATCCATTTTGGATGCTTTTATTTTTAGTGCTAACTGCTATAAGTTTCAGTTTGTTGGGTTTTATTTTGGGAATATGGGCAGATAATTGGGAAAAATTAGCAATCGCCCCCACTTTGATAATTACACCATTAGCATTCCTGGGTGGGAGTTTTTATTCCATTTCTATGCTTCCTCCTTTTTGGCAGAAAATTACATTGTTAAATCCTGTGGTTTATTTGATCAGTGGTTTTCGATGGAGTTTTTATGAAAATGCAGATGTGAGTGTGTATATTAGTATCGGAATGATTGGTGTTTTTTTAATGATTTGTTTGATACTAATTTGGTTGATTTTCAAAACAGGATATAGGTTAAGGGTCTAATTTTAGGTATAGATGAAAGAAAAAAAAACCATAGCGCGTAGAGAATTCCTCGAAAATATTGGTAAGTCTGCAGGCACTCTTGCAATGCTTAGAACTATGATTGCAATGGGATTAGGTCTCGGCTCAAGTGGTTGTGGCTCTTCATCTGCTGGAGCTGCTCAAGAGCCTAACAATATCTCTTCAACTAATATTACTAACAATACTGTGGCGGTAAATAATTCCACTAGCATCATAAAGTCACCACGACCCGGTGATTGGAATACAAATATTGGTAATGGGAAGACAGTAATAATACTAGGTGCTGGCATAGCAGGAATGTCTAGTGCTTTCGAATTACAAAAATTAGGTTATACGGTCACTATTCTTGAGGCAACGAATAGAGCTGGAGGTCGAAATAGAACTATTCGCAGTGGAGATTCTATAAATGAATTAAATTCAACTCAAACTTGTATTTTTGATAGTGATTCTGAGCTCTATTTTAACCCAGGTCCAGCAAGAATAGCTCATCATCATGAGTTTTTATTAGATTATTGTAGGCAGTTTGGAGTAATTTTGGAAAATTTTACTAATGACAATCGAGCTGCATTAGTACATTCTACTTTGGCTTTCGATGGCAAGCCGCAGCTAGCAAAAAGCATTCTTTCAGATATTAGGGGTCGGATATCGAGTTTATTGGCATATGCGGTGAATCAGAATGCCCTAGACCAACAACTTTCTTCAAATGATAAAATTAATATTTTGAGAATGTTAAAAGGGTTTGGTGACCTAAATAGTGATCATTTATATTTAGGAAGCTCAAGAGGTGGTTTTATTGGCCAAGAAAATGTAGGTAGTAGAGATCGAGATACTCCAGTGACACCAAAAACCCTGCAAGAATTAATTATAAGTGGTTTTCAATCTGGACTTGATTTTTCTCAAGGAATTAATCAGCAACCAGCGATGCTTCAGCCAAAAGGTGGTATGGACAAGATAGCACAAGCTTTTGAAGCTAGAGTTTTATCAGGTCTAACTTATAATGCCGAGGTAAAGCAAATTCGTAAAATTACAAACGGCGTTAAAATAATTTATGAGCGAAATGGAAATTCCTTTGAGGATACTGCGGACTTTTGTGTATGTACAATTCCTGCCCCAGTTTTAAAAAATATTAGCAATGATTTTTCCAATGAACATCAACTTGAAATAGATCAATTTCAATACTCCTCAGCTAGTAAATTAGCTTTTCAATCCAGACGTTTTTGGGAACAAGATCACAGTATCTTTGGCGGTATTTCCTGGACCAATCAATCAATAACACAGTTGTGGTATCCCAGTAATGCCCTGGGTTCAGCATCGGGCATTATTGTAGGCGCGTATATATGGAATAATTCAGCAGCAAATATTTTTTCTGATCAAACTCCACAAGCAAGAATAACTTCTGCACTTCAACAGGGAAATAACTTACATCCGGAATATCAAAATGAGGTATCCCGAGGCATCAGTGTTGCGTGGAAAAATATTCCCTTCCAGTTAGGTGCTTATGGACAATCTTCAGCCACAAAGCTACTCACACCAGATGATAATATCATCTTTGCTGGTGAGCATTTGAGCGCTCTTAAGGGCTGGCAAGAAGGTGCTATATTATCTGCATATCACGCTATTAACGAGATAGTCAAAAAATCATCTGCTTGAGTTGTATAATAAATTTTTATTTATCTGAGATAGGCTTGATATGACAATATTTGAGAAGCTACACATGATCATTCGATGTTGGCGGTATCGATTTAAATCTGAAGTCCATTCAATCAATTATGTACGCTCACTCAATTTAGAAGACTCTGTAATGTTAGATATAGGAGCTAATAAGGGAATTTATTCGATTTATATGTCACGGGTAGCAGGTCAAAATGGAAAGGTTATTGCTTTTGAGGCTCAACCTGAGCTTAAAAAATACTTACTTGATGTCAAACAAGCCTTTGCTTTAGATAATCTGGAGATCGTGAATACAGCTTTATCATCAGTTTCAGATGTAATGACACTTCATAGGGAAAGTGTTGGTTCAGGAGCAGCAAGTTTTGATTTCTATGACCAATTAGAAAAAAATATAGGATCAGTAGAGGTAAATGCAATTACTCTAGATGATTTTCTTGAGCATAGAAATACTCAACAAATTGATTTTATTAAATGTGATGTTGAAGGGCATGAAGCGAATGTTTTTTATGGCGCTAAGAATACCTTAGTTAAGGATATGCCTATTCTTCTTTTTGAGTGTCATCGCACTGAGGAGGAGAAAGGCGAACTTTTTTCATTTTTAGCTGAAATCGGATATACCGGATATTTTTATCATGTAGAACCAGAAGATCATGCGAATATCTTTAAAAGAGGGGTAGGTAAATATATACATTATAGTGAACATGCTAAATACGGATATTGCAGATCATCTGTAGAACATAGAAATTATGTTTTTGTAAAAGAGGGGATGCATCCCGATGATAAATTAAAGTTAGATGCCTAATACAATCAATAAAGAGTGGCGAGAATGGATCATTACCAGTTTTAAGAACGGTTGCGAACTAGATGAGATTGTATCTAACATGATCGATGCTGGTATTGACTCTGAATTAGCCAATGCGGAAGTAACAAAATTAAAAATCCAAGAAATATCTGAAATATTAGAGTTAAGAAGAAAGGAAAAGGAGAGTAAACGAATCATCTATGCTTTTTTTAAGAGATTATTATATAAACTGGGTATTTATCGTATCAAGTTATTAAATATAGAAAATGCAGTAAAATATGATTCTAGTGATGTTGAGATATATACAGTAAATAATCTCCTTAGTGATGATGAGTGTATAAATGTAATCAACTTAATAAAAACAAAATTAGAACCTTCAAGAGTGGTATTTGAGGGTGATTATGATAATACAATTAGAACCAGCAAAACTTGTAATTTAGGATTATTAGAGTCCTCTTTGATTGATGAAATTGATGAACGAATTTGTTCAAAGCTCAAAATTGATCAAACTTTTTCAGAAGTAATGCAAGGTCAACTCTATGAGGCAGGCGAAGAATTTAAACCGCATCATGATTATTTTGATGGATCAGAAAAACTAATTGCTAAACATACCAGGGCTCAAGGTCAAAGAACATATACGTGTATGATCTATTTGAATGATGTGGAAGAAGGTGGAGAGACTTTTTTTCCATTCTTATCTAAAGCTTTTTATCCAAAAAAAGGACAAGCATTAATTTGGAATAATCTAAGTTTTGATGGCATGCCAAATAAACATACGTTACACCAAGGAAGACCCGTTATCAGTGGATCAAAAGCAATTATAACGAAGTGGTTTCGAGAAGCTAATTAGAAATGAAGACGTTTGTATTACGATATATTTGCATAGTCATTATTATGCCCTCGCATACAAATGCTTACTTTGGTGATGAATTTGATTTAGCATTATTTCCTAGAGGCTCAAAAACTATGGCGGCATTACAAATTGGTAGTGCAGGAATGCTCAAAAGCAAGCAAATTAGCAATGTTACTTCAATAGAGGGATTGATTAATCAGGAAGCTTTTATAAGTACTAATTTAACTAACCAGCGCAATATCGGGTTCGCATTTAAGCGCGGTAAAACTGAAGTGGGGCGGAGTATTCATCCGAAAGTTATTGATACTCGGGCTTATAATTATCGCTTTTGGATTGGATCAGATCCCTGGCAAACTTGGCAGTGGAGAACTTACATAAACTATCAATCAACCGCTGAGGTAAAAATACAGTGTTATGAGATGGCCTCAAGAATAATTGGTGGTGATTGTTTAGATGCAGAATTTAAGTTTTTGGATCCCAATAAAACCAACAATGATGACGGAAGTTTAAACACAGTCCCTGTGTTAAAAAGTAAAGTTATCGCTAAAACAATCGGGATTGAATTCAGGAGAGAGTTGATTGACGGTCAAAATACGAGGTTATCCTCTCAAATGAGGTTACAAGGAAATTATTTGAAACATGATAATACATCACCACTATTTTCGATGAGGTCACCAGTTTTTCTGGATTTTAATTTGAATGGCAAAACTCTTAGAGAGATACGCAATGATTTTCGCGAAGAGCTTCCACAATCTGATCCATGGTATGAATACAATCTTTCTTTAGGTTTAAATGCTGCGCGTGTATTCAAAGAAGCTTTATGTTTAGAGGCTGGTTTAGCATATACAATGATTAATCGAAATGACTATAGGGAAAATATCAACAGAAATGAGATCACTAGTAATTTGAGATTTGATTTAGCGTTGATATGGGCTTTTAAAGAAAATAGCGCTTTATTTATAAAGGGATTTTTAACAACTAATAATATTCTTGGCTATGAACCAGTTGCCTATAATCGCAAGAGTAGTGGACAGTTTGATAAAGAGTATGGTGAATTAGCAATAGGTATTTTAAGGTCCTGGTAATTAATATTTATGAAGATATTTAGAAATTTAAAAAGACACTCTTTATTTTGGCCAGTTAAATTATTTTTAAAGAGATTGGTAGGTCGAGAGCTATGGTTGCAGAAAGAACTAGAGTTAAAAACCAAGATATTGGGTGAGTGGGAATTCTATCCTGATGAATTTAAAGCCAATGGAATTGTATACTCACTTGGTGTGGGCGATTGTCTTGATTTTGATCTTCAGCTCATCGAGAGTCATAACGCAGTAGTATTTGCATTTGACCCAACGCCTTATTCAGTAGAGTGGGTTGAAAGGCAAGTAATTCCAGAAAATTTAAATTTTTTACCTTGGGCAGTGGCTGGAAGTGATGGAGAGCTCACTATGGCACAACGGGTGAATAAAAGAGGACGTAAGTCAGAAATTATGTGGACTGAAGTCTCAACCAACTTTGAATCTAGCGAAGTTATAAAAGTTCCAGCTTATACTATTGCGACAATTATGAAGAAATTACAACATAAAAAAATAGATCTGATGAAAATTGACGTTGAAGGTTCTGAGTACGAAATTGTTGAGGATATGATTAGAAGTCAGATTAAACCCCAGCAATTATTGATTGAATTCCATCATCGTTTTAAAAATAAAAGTAAAATAATGACAATTAATGCAATAAAGCATTTACAAGAAAATGGCTATAAAATCTTTTCAATCTCCGAAACTGGAAGAGAAGTGGGATTTATTCATACGGAATAAAATTTATTGCAGTCAATCAAGTAAAAAATAGATATCAAAGCAATATTTACTGAGATTTTGCATAAAATATATAGTTAAATCTTTTCTTAAAAATTATTAGTTAATAAAAATATTCATATAAATCAATAATTTGATTTTTGAGTGATATTTAATGATGGATAAAGTTTGCATAAATATTCATATATATATAATATATGCACATATTTATTCATTTAAAGTATTAGATAATATGAGTATTCAAGAGTATCGACAACAAGCAATACGCGAGTTATTGCACAGTGGTTTTGCTGCAACACAGAAATCTTTGGTTGATGAGCTGAAGAAAAAAGGCTACGAGGCAACGCAATCGTCAGTTAGTCGTGATTTAAAAGATATTGGTGCCTTTAAAACTGTTGACGGCTATACAATGGAGTTAGAAAGAGAGAGTGATTCGGAAGATATAAATAATATCTCACATTTGATTACCAGTGTGGCAACTGCAGGTCCAAATTTAATGGTTATTAGGACTAAAATTGGAGCCGCACAACAAGTAGCATTATTCTTGGATAAATATTCTAACTCTGGAATTGTTGGCAATATTGGTGGTGATGATACAGTTTTTACCGCTACTTCTGATAAAGCTCATCAACGAATCTTGGGCGATAAAATTAATCATTTGATTAGTCGCTCTTAACTTAAATCTAATCCTGATGAGTACTAGTAATTCACCCATTGTTATTGCCTATTCTGGTGGTCTGGATACTAGTTTTTGTATACCTTGGTTGAAAAATAATTTAAAAAAAGAAGTAATTACGGTCACTATTGATACCGGTGGTATTGATAAAAAAGATGCTGGTTTATTGGAAAACCGAGCGCTTAAGTTAGGCGCGATTGAGCATCATTTGATCGATGCAAAAGATGAATTTTTTGATAGAGTTATTAAATATCTAATTGCAGGAAACATAAGAAAAGGACATCTTTACCCTATATGCGTGGGTGCTGAAAGAGGACTTCAAGCAGAGAAACTAGCTGCTTTTGCTAAGGATAATAATTTAGATACAGTTGCTCATGGTTGCACTGCAGCAGGTAATGATCAAGTTAGATTCGATGTTGCTTTAAGAACAATTAACCCTAAATTAACTATTCTGGCTCCAATAAGGGACAATAATTGGTCAAGAGAAGAGCAACAACTTTTCCTTAATGATTATAGTGATGTACTGGCTAGCAAGAAAAGTGATTATTCACATAATCGGGGTTTATGGGGTATTACTGTAGGCGGTAATGAGACATTAACGTCACTGTCATCAATTCCAGAGGAGGTATGGCCATTATCAGCGAATGCTTATACAACAAACTTACCACCAACTAATTATGTAATAAGATTTAAAAATGGTGTACCCATCTCTCTTAATGGCACACATTATAGTCCCGTTAAATTGATTGAAAAATTAGAAGAAATTGGTAGTTCTTACGCTATAGGAAGAGGTATTCATCTAGGTGACACTATAATTGGGACAAAAGGTCGTGTTGCTTTCGAAGCACCTGCGGCAAGTATACTCATTAAAACTCATCGTGAACTTGAGAAATTAGTATTAACTGCTCAACAAATAAAAACAAAAGATCTTCTTGCCTCAATATATGGTGATTTTATTCATGAGGGCAAACAACTTGATTTGGCGGCTCGTGATATTGAAGCCTTTTTTGTATCCACACAAAAAAGAGTATCTGGAGATGTTAAATTTACATTAAGGCCAGGAAGTGTGTTTATAGATGGAGTAGATTCATGTTATTCATTGATGACAGCATCATCCGGATTATATGGAGAGAAAACTGGAGAATGGTCTGGGGAGGATGCAAAAGGTTTCTCCAAAATTCTCTCCTTACCTGGTTCCTTGCAGTCTATAGCAGGAAAACAGTAATCATTTTTTTATTATGAAAACTATATTTGCAGATAAAGTAGCCTCGGTAGCACAACATAATAATTTGGGTTACGAGCTAAGGGTATCTGGTGATATACCATGCAATGAGGGAGTATTGATTGCTGTAAAGATTCTAAATAATAAGTCTCGTTACAATCAATTAGAGTTAATAAGCGGCAGGATGTCGACCTTGAAAGAAGGTGATATTGTTGTTGGCGCACTGGGTCATAGGGATGCCTTACTTGGCTATTCTGGGACTTTACCGGTAAATCTTGAAGTTGGATCTCTAATACAAGTACTAAATATGGGTGGAGTTATGGGTATTTGTGATTCTTATAATCCAGATGTTGGTCCCCCATTCGATTGCGAAGTTCTTGGCGTGGTTTTAGAGTTTCCTTATCTTGGTCAAAGAGTTGGTTTGCCTGCCAGAGCTGGTGGTTTTATTTTTGAGCAATCAATAAAATTAAATTTTTCAGGTATCCCAGTCATTGCTATTGCTGGAACCTGTATGGATTCTGGTAAAACTGTAGCGGCTTCCTCTTTAATTAGTAAATTAAGGCAATTAAATCTTAATATAGCTGCCTGCAAAGCTACCGGAGTTTCTCTCAGAAGAGATATTTTATCTATGGAGGATGCTGGAGCTAAAACAACGATGATATTTTCAGATTTCGGAGTAGTGGCCACTACTCCTTATAACGGCCCATCACTGACGAAGTCATTATTGAATCAACTTGCATCAGAGCTTCCAGACATAATTATTATTGAGTTGGGTGATGGCCTATTAGGATCTTATGGAGTTCAAGCAATCCTTTCTGACCAAGAAATAAAAAATGCTCTTAGTGGTCTAATTTTATGTGCAAATGACCCAGTTGCTGCTTGGGGAGGGGTAAAAATACTCAGAGAAAACTATGAAATTGAACCTACTGTGGTTAGTGGACCTGCAACAGATAATTCAGTTGGATTGAATATGATTAATAATACGTTAAAGGTTCCTGCCATTAATGCGCTCACAAATAGCTCAGCATTAAGTGAATTGATCACGGGTTCTATTTTTCCAAATAATTTTGAGGTGAAGCATGAGAATTAAAACTATTATTATGGGTGCTTCTGGTTATGTAGGTGGTGAGTTACTCAGATTATTAAAAAATCATCCGAATCTTGATTATGTAATTGCGATATCAGAATCGCATGCTGGTGAAAATATAAGCACTATTTTTCCGCATCTGATTCATTCTTATCAGGATGAAAAATTTAAGACTTATGAAAATTGGAGTATTGATATTGATCATGGGGATCCAGTAGCTATCTTTAGTGCCGCACCACATGGTATTTCAGCAGGGATATTAACAAGCATACTTGAGACATTAGCAATAAAAAATATCAAGCCAAAGGTAGTCGATATTTCTGCAGATTTTCGATTTTCTGACCCAGAAATCTTTTATCGAACCTATGGTATAAAACACTTACATGCCGAGTTACTCAGTCAGTTTATTTGTGGTATTCCTGAGCATATTATTAAGACTGAATCAAATTTTATTGCACATCCAGGTTGCTTTGCTACTGCTATATTACTAGCTATAACGCCAATTATTATAAATGATATAACAGATAATGAATTCTATATCAGTGCCATTACTGGCAGTACTGGATCGGGTAGATCACCAAAGAAAACAACTCATCATCCTGAGCGTCACAGTAATGTATTTGCGTATAAACCGCTCTCTCATAGACATGCTCCAGAGATAGTAAGTATATGTGAAAATATAACTAATGTTAAACCGAAAATTAACTTTATACCTCATTCAGGACCTTTTTCACGCGGCATATATGCAACAATCCAGGCAAAATTAAAATCAGATAAATACATTGATGATGCCGCTCCAATTTTTAAGAACCATTATTCTGAATCTAAATTTATCACTTACATGGATGATACCCCCCAATTGAAGAGTGTGGTGACCAGTAATTTCTGTCATCTCAGCTCCAGTATAGATAATGATCAAATAGTCATAAATTGTGCAATTGATAATTTAATAAAAGGTTCAGCAGGTGGATCAATACAGTGGATGAATAGACTTTGGGAGCTTCCTGAAGAAACTGGATTAATGACAATAACCTCACCATGGATATAACTGATGCCAAATGAATTTATACATGATTCAAAGCAAGATGTTCGGAGAGCAGGGCAGGAAGTTTTATTAGATGTATATAAACAATTATCTTTGACAGTCACTAGAGCTAATAATTGTGAATTATTAACTAATGATAACCGAAAGATTCTGGATCTTTATGGAGGCCATGCAGTAATGCCTCTTGGTTATGGCGATACTGACTTTTTGAGTTCAGTGCAAGAACAAATGACTAATTTACTCTTCCAGAGTAACCTGTTACCACTTGATATTAGGGTCCAAGCAGCTGAGAATCTTTTGAAAATCGCTCCATCAAGTTTATCAAAGGTATTTTTTGTTAATTCTGGGTCTGAGGCAAATGAGAATGCCTTGAAAATTGCCTGTATGCATACCAAGAAAAAAAAAATACTGGCCATCACAGGAGCATTTCATGGTCGATCGGCCGCCGCTTCTGCAGTTACATGGAATGCAAAAAAGAGCTGGTACGGATTTCCAAGACTACCTTTTGATGTTGATTTTATTCCTCGTGATGACCTGAATGCAGCACGCGATATGATAAATGATGAAGTAGCAGCTGTAATCGTAGAGCCAATTCAGGGTGTGGCAGGTGCCTATGATCTATCCCATGAGTTTGTGATGGCTTTGAGAAAGGGATGCGATAAAGTTTCAGCAATATTAATAGTTGATGAAGTACAAACTGGGATGGGGCGAAGTGGTAATTACTTTGCAATTCAAAATTATAATATAGAACCAGATATATTAACGATGGCAAAATCATTAGGTGGAGGAGTTCCCTGTGCAGCCTTGATGATCAATCAAAAATATTCATCAAACCTTAAGATGGGCGATTTAGGATCAACATTTGGTGGCGGACCAATTGCATGTGCTGCGATTAATGCTGTAATCAAAAGTATCAAGAAAAATAACTTATTACTTAACGTGAAAGAATTAGAAATCAAGATAAGAGAGACGTGTCAAGTGGGCCCAATTCAAAGAATCCAAGGAAAAGGATTTTTATTAGGATTAATTTGTGATCGACCAGCACATGAGATTCAGAGCAAATTGCTCAAAAAAGATATATTGACAGGAATCAGTGCTGAAAAAAATATACTCAGGTTATTACCACCTTTGGTTTTGCAAGCAAATCATGTGAATAGATTAAGCGAAGCTTTGGCCTCGATTAAATAATTAAAAATAAAAAGGTATTTTAAATGCATATATTCAATGATCTAACTGATTTTAGTAATGATGAAATAGGGAGTTTATTGGAGCTCGCTAATCAATTAGATAATTATCCAGAGCCAGATATTTTAAAAGGTAAGGTTCTGGCGTTATTATTTTTTAATTCTTCTTTAAGAACTCTCACATCATTTCAAGCAGCCATGTCTAGATTGGGTGGGGGGACATTTGTTGTATCACCCGATATGTCAATACATGGATTAGAAACACAGACAGGTATAGTAATGGATGGGAATGCTGCTGAACACATCAATGAGGCCATACCTGTTATTGAGTCTTATGCTGATGTAATAGGAATTAGGGCATTTGCCCAAAGAAGAAATCTTAAAGAAGATTTAGAAGATTTTAGTTTTAAAAATTTAATAAATCTTACCAGTAAGCCATTTATCAATATGGAATCTGCTATAAATCATCCATGCCAGAATCTTGCAGATTGGAAAACTTTAGATGATTTTGATATTCCAAAAAAAGATGGAAAATTTGTACTAAGTTGGGCTTATCATCCTAATCCTCTGCCATTGGCTGTTCCAGCATCAACACTTAATATGGCTGCAATGCGAGGTATGAATGTAACTGTATTAAGACCAGATAATTTTGAGTTACCAGATTCGGTTATGGAAAAAGCTAAACAAATTGCAACTGTATCAGGAGGCTCAATAACAGAAACAGATAATCATAATGAAGCCTTACAGGACGCTCATGTTATTTATGCAAAATCATGGACATCATCAAAATATTACAAAGAAAGAGATTTGGAGTATGAGGCACGTAAAGATTTAATTGAGTGGCGGGTAAAAGATTCTTGGTTTAATAATGCACTACCTTCATGTCGATTCATGCATTGTTTGCCGGTTAGAAGAGGTGTTGTGGTAGATGACTCAGTTTTAGATAGCTCAAGAAGTATTGTTATTCATGAGGCACGTAATCGAATGCTGGCTCAAATGGCAGTGTTGTACAAAATGTTGAAATAATAAGGAATTAAGATGCAAAAAAATAAATCATCAATAATTGCTGCACTTAAATATGCTATTCCATATATCAGATTATTTAAAAATAAAATTTTTGTTATCAAAGCAAGTGGCTCCTTATTTTTAGATGAAAAATTAATCGAGAAGTTGATAGAGCAATTAAGTATTCTGCAACAATTAGGAATTAAGATTATATTGATACATGGTGGCGGACCTCAATCTTCAGAAATGGCTGCATCTCTGGGTATTAAGTCAAAATTTATTGAGGGAAGGAGGGTGACTGATTCAAAAATGATTGATGTAACTACTATGGTTCTTAATGGAAAGATTAATACTAAAATATTGGCGATTGCTAGAAAATATAATATGAAAGCTATTGGTATGAGTGGTATTGATTCAGGATTAATTAGAGCACATCGTCGTGAAGTTACTCATGATAAGAATAACAAATCGATTGATTATGGTTTTGTTGGGGATATTGACTCAATTAATCCTGAACTAATTTTTAAACAATTGGACGATGGATTTATTCCAATAATTAGTCCTCTTGCTTGTGATGATAGTGGCATTATTTTAAATATAAATGCTGATACAGTTGCTGCGTCAATTGCTGCAGAAATAAGTGCTGAAAAGTTAATTTTAATATCTTCAGCACCGGGAATACTTGAAGATAGTAGTGATAACTCTAGCTTAATTTCATACTTAGATATTGAAAAGTTAGAAAGGCTAATTCTCGAAAAGCAAATAACTGATGGTATGCTACCTAAATCTTCAGCAATTAAGTTCGCAATTGAAAAAGGTGTAGAGCGAGTACATGTTATCTCTTATAGAACAACTGACTCATTACTCATAGAGATGTTTACTAATGATGGAACGGGTACATTGGTTGTAAGTGATATAGAAATGTTATCATCTTTAGAGCAACTGGGAGGTCAGCTTTGAGTCGATTATGGGAAAAAGGATTACCATTAGACGAACGAGTACTAAAGTATACGGCGGGTGAGGACCATAAGCTCGATGAGAGACTCGTAATATATGATGTTCGAGCGAGTATTGCCCATGCTGAAATGTTATCGAGCGTCAATTTATTAACTAATGAGGATTGTTCAAAGATAACTAATGGCCTTGAGCAGTTATTACATGATTTTGAAAATGGTAAGTGGACAATTACTCTTCAAGATGAAGACGTCCATACAGCTCTGGAAGTTAATTTAACAAGATTAATCGGAGAGGTTGGTGGTAAAATTCATTTGGGTCGATCGAGAAATGACCAAGTGCTAGTGGCATTAAGGTTGTACATGCTTGATGCCATAGATATCGTTTCCCACGGTATCGAGGGTCTCTGTGAGGCGCTCAATTTACTGAAATTGCGTCAAGGTGAGATAACACTTCCAGGAACAACGCATATGCAACATGCTATGCCTTCATCTGTTGCGCTATGGAGCGAAGCTTTCATTGAAGGCTTCGAGGATATTAAGGAAGGAATTGGAAATGCCAAAATAAGATCAAATAAGAATCCTCTGGGTAGTGCAGCCGGATATGGTACCCCTGGGCTTCCAATAGATAGAGCCATAACCACAGAGAAACTTGGATTTGAGGAGATCCAGGTACCTGTTACTGCTCCACAGCTTTCACGAGGAAAAGCAGAAGCTCATTTTTTGTTTGAACTGACAATGCTCATGCAGGATTTAGGACGTCTTTCGAGTGACCTGCTTCTCTATTATACGCAAGAATTTAGTTATATCAGTCTTGCCGATGAGGTGACTACTGGATCTTCTATTATGCCACAGAAGAGAAATCCGGACGTTCTAGAGTTAATTAGAGGTGCTACTGCGACGGTTAATGCTTGTTTAAACGAGTGTTTGATAATTACAAATAAGCTTCCATCTGGGTTTCAACGTGATTTACAAAGAATTAAAGCACCATTATTTAGAGCTATTGATATTTCTATTGAGAGTGTTGAGATTATGTCTTATTTGATAACAACAGTTGAATTCTTACCTCAAAATATCAAAATTGAAGAAGATCTCCATGCTGCTGAAGAGGCTTATAAGTTAGTATTAAATGAAGGCATCTCATTTCGCAAGGCATACCAGCAGATAGCTCAAAAATATAGTAAGTGATTATTCTGAATATGTATCGATATCATCATCCTCATATTCATAGATTTGCGATGCTGTATGAGTAGCATTAAGCGCGTCATTAAAAGCGATATGATCTTCCATTGGCGAACTATCTCGGCGAATAACTCTGTAAGAAAGGTAAACAGCAAGAATAAAATGCGTTATACCTGAAAATATGAACAATCCGGCTGAGCTGGTATATGACATTACTGTAGATGCCAGTAGCGGCCCAATGACTGCTCCAATGCCATACATTAAGAGCAAGCTACTAGATACCATTACGAAATCACTTGGATCAGCATGATCATTCGCATGTGCCACATTTACAGCATATAAAGGGAATGAAATACCACCCCATGCGGCACCTAATAAACATATAGTCAAAAAATCAATAGCTTCAATAGAGGAGATAATTGCTAATGATATAAATGATCCTAGGAATGCGGTAATGATGATTATCTTTCTTCGGCCAATTTTATCCGATAGATATCCTAATGGCCATTGTAGAAGAGCACCGCCAATAATGGCTGAAGTCATAAAATAAGCTGTATAGGAAATGTCTGCAAAAAGGCTGGAGACGAAAATTGGAGCTAATGCCCAAAAAGAACCATTTGCGAATCCAACAAATAAGCAACCAATAATCGCGGCAGGAGAAATTTTATATAACTTTTTAATATTAAAATCTGTTCCACTCTTGATTTCTGGCGCTGGTGATGTTGAAAGTGCTACTGGAATTGCTGCCAAGGTAATCAGAATTGAAGTAATTGCGAACAGTTCGATGCCATTCGGCTCGTATAGTAATACCATTAGCTGACCGATGGCTTGTACCGATAATGTGATCATTACATAGATTGAGAAGATTACTCCGCGATTCTGGTTTGTGGATTGGGCATTAATCCAACTTTCGATAACTACATAAAGAATCGCAAAACAAAACCCGGTGAGCATTCTCAAAACTATCCAAATCCATGGAAGTAAAATCAATGCATGTATCAGAGCTGTTGTTGAGGCAATAGCTGTCATCGCTAGAAAAACTCTAATATGTCCCACTCGCTTTACTAGCTCTGCACCTAAGAGACAACCAATTGTAAAACCTAAGAAATAAGCTGCACCCATTATGCCTACAGAAATAGTTGAAAAGGTTTCCAGGGTTGCTCTGATAGGTAACAATGTACCTTGAAGTCCTTGCCCAGTGAGGAGTATAGCTACACTTATTAAAAGTGCAGTGACAGGTTTTAGAGTATCTTTCATTACCTAAATTAAATTTATTTATGTTTGTCTATTTACGGAAGAACTTGCTATTGAAATTAATGCTTTTTTGTATTTTGATTCAGGAATAGATTTGATAGCAGCTACCGCTTTATCAGCCGCTTCTTGGGCTCGATTGGTGGTATATTGAATCGCGCCTGTTATTTCAATAATTTCCTGAATTACACTTAATTTAGAGAGATCACCATTCTCAATTGCTGTATGTATAACTTCTTTTTCTTGTGAGCTACAATTTAGTATTGCATGAATAATTGGTAGTGTTGGCTTTCCTTCCGCAAGATCATCGCCAAGATTTTTACCTAATACTTCGGGTGAGGCACTATAGTCTAGAGCATCATCGATTAATTGGAATGCAATACCAAGCTGTTTTCCATATTCAATTATTCCCTCCTGATGTTCTTGGCTAGCTTCAGCAAGTAGTGCTGATGTGTGACCACTGGCTTCGAATAAACAAGCTGTTTTTCGATAAACTACTTGCAAGTATGATTCTTCATCAATATTTGGGTCATGGATATTAATCAGTTGCATAACCTCACCTGTCGCAATGGTATTTGTAGTATTGGCGAGTACTTTTAATATCTCCATCTTATTAAGTTTAACCATCATCTGAAAAGCTCTTGAATAGAGGAAATCACCTATCAAAACACTTGCCTGATTACCGAAAAGTATATTTGCAGTTTCTTGACCTCTTCTTTTCCTTGATTCATCGACAACGTCGTCATGAAGAAGCGTAGCTGTATGGATAAATTCTATGATTGCTGCAGTTTGAATATGATCGTGGCCTTTGTAACCTAGCATTCGAGCTGCAAGTAATGAGATCAGTGGACGTATTCTCTTGCCACCACTATTAATTATGTATTCTGAAACTTGCGAAATCAAGGCAACATCACTTCGCAGATTTTCTCTGATCAACTCATCTACAGCATTAGAGTCAGTCAAAATTATTTCCTTAGCAAGTAAAAATGGGTCTTTTTTCATTATTTTTTTAAGATTAGAAGGTTATGTTGGATAATGCCTGAAAATATAAATATTCGCGATTAAATTTTAGTTAAATGTAATTATTTTATTATGAATTTACAGGCAAGATTTGAGGAATTATGCTTACTTGCGTTGACCTAGCGGCATTGTATCTATACTATTGCCATTCTTTGTAAAAAGTAAAAATTAAAAAGTTTCTGTTTCTTTAATAAAAGTACAATAAATCAAGAAATTTCAGTAACTTATAACAGAATTTACTCATATTGGGGAAGAGAAGATGTACGCAGTATTTCGCTCAGGCGGTAAGCAATATCGTGGATCTCAAGGGGATCGACTAAAACTCGAGAAAATTCAAGCCGAAGAGGGCGCAAGCGTCAACTTCGACGAAGTTATTCTTGTTGGTGAAGGTAAAGATATTGATATAGGTAATCCATACGTATCAAATGTTTCTGTGACTGCTAAAGTTATAAGTCAAGGTAAGAGTAAAAAAGTACCTGTTGTTAAGTTCAAGCGACGTCAAAATTATCTTCGTCAGGGAACGCATCGTCAGTTTTTCACAGAAGTAGAGATAACCTCAATAGGTAAGCAAGATGTGAAAAAAGTGACTAAGAAAGCAGCCACTAAAAAAGTGACTAAGAAAGCAGCCACTAAAAAAGTGACTAAGAAAGCAGCCACTAAAAAAGTGACTAAGAAAGCAGCCACTAAAAAAGTGACTAAGAAAGCAGCCACTAAAAAAGTGACTAAGAAGAAAGCATAAGACCCAATTTTGATGTAAAATACATTTAATAACGAAATGTAAATTTGTTGTCTGGAGAAAATAATGGCGCATAAAAAAGCAGGTGGAAGTACCAGGAATGGGAGAGATTCAGAAAGTAAACGCCTGGGAATAAAAATGTATGGTGGTCAAGATGTGATCGCTGGAAATATACTAGTCCGTCAAAGAGGAACGCGTTTTCATCCAGGAATTAATGTAGGAATTGGTAGGGATCATACTCTGTTTGCGAAAGCCGATGGGCAGGTAAAATTTCAGAAGAAGGGTATTAAGAATAGACAATATGTCAATGTGGTATAATTATTAGCGCTTCTAAAAGCCCTGTAAATAAATTGTTACCCCGCTATTGCGGGGTTTTTTTTATCCAATTAAACTAATTATTATGAAATTTGTAGATGAAGCAATTATAAAAGTAGCTGCTGGAAATGGTGGTAGTGGTTGTCTTAGTTTTAGACGTGAGAAGTTTGTAGCAAAAGGTGGCCCAGACGGAGGTGATGGAGGTGACGGAGGTAGTGTCTACTTCGTAGCTAGTGATGCAACAAATACACTCGCTGATTTCAGGATTACAAAAACTTACATCGCTCAAAATGGCTCGTCTGGTGCTGGTAAAAATATGACAGGAAAATCTGGTGACGATCTAGAGATCATCGTTCCAGTTGGAACAACCATTTTAGATATTGACACAAGTGAGATTATTGGTGATCTAAGTAAGATCAATCAACGGATAAAAGTAGCTGATGGGGGTGAAGCAGGTCTGGGTAATACGCGTTTTAAGAGTAGTGTGAATAGAGCGCCAAGGAAGATTACTAAGGGCACTCAAGGTGAAACAAGAAGGCTCAATTTGGAGTTAAAATTAATAGCAGATGTTGGTTTGCTTGGCATGCCTAATGCCGGAAAATCGAGCCTTATAAGAAAAATGTCTAGCGCAAAACCAAAAGTTGCTGATTATCCATTTACAACTTTACACCCAAATTTAGGTGTCGTCTCTGTTGGTTTATTACAAAGCTTTGTAATGGCGGACATACCGGGTTTAATTCAGGGGGCAGCTGAAGGAAGCGGCCTTGGGATACGTTTTTTGAAGCATTTGCAAAGAACCAGAATATTATTGCACATAATCGACATTGCCTCTCATGACAATCCTCTTAAGCCTTCTCAAGCATTCAGAGATATTGAAAAAGAGTTAAGTAACTTCTCACAAGACCTGATTGATAAGCCAAGATGGCTTGTTATAAATAAAATAGATTTATTACCAGAAAATGAAATTGATCTTATATGCAAAGTTTTTGTTGAGGAATTAAAATGGAGCGGTCCGATACATCAAATTAGCGCTATTTCTGGAGATGGTGTCAAAGAACTTGGAAATGCTATTATGCTAGAACTGGATTCGATCAATCAGGATTAGTTAAGCTAATGCTTTGATCATCTTATTTAGCCTACTCTTGTGACGAGCAGCTTTATTTTTCTTAATAATACCCTTATTTGATGTGCTATCAATGACAGGTACAGCTTGCTTATAAGCTTCTTGGGCTGCTTTTAAATCTTTTGATTCGACCGCATTTAGAACATTTTTTATACTGGTTCTAAGTTTCGACCTTAATCCCATATTATGAGCCCGCGTTTTTTCTGCTTGTCGTGCTCTTTTTTTTGCTGATTTGATATTTGCCACGTTAGATGTAGTCCATTTTTTAAATTTAAAATTAGTATTCTATTGTTTGTGCGCCGTATTATTCTTTTATAATAGATGATTGTCAATCGGAGAATATAAGAAAAACATCTGATGTGATAAATAATGAATTTCTGGGACCAGAATTAGGTACAATATCTGCAAGATAACGTAATGAAAAATAATTCAAAAAAATCAAAAAATCAGTTAATAAATTCTACCCTTGTAGTTAGTTTTATGACACTAGTCTCGAGGATTTTTGGATTATTAAGGGATATTGTATTTGCAAGGTTCTTTGGTGTTTCAATAATTATGGATGCTTTTATAGTAGCTAATCGAATACCAAATATGTTGCGACGTTTTTTTGCAGAGGGAGCATTCAGTCAGGGATTTATCCCAGTTATTGCTAGTTACAAAGAGAGACACTCACACAAAGAAGTGAAATTATTAGTTGATTCCGTTGCGGGTACTTTTGGGTTGATTCTTTTTGTGGTCTCACTGGCTGGAGTTATTTTAGCGCCAATACTGGTAACAATTGTGGCGCCTGGTTTTATTTTGGATGATGGGCGTTTTGATTTAGCATCAATAATGCTTAGATTTACATTTCCTTATTTATTGTTTATATCATTAACCGCATTTGCTGGCGGCATATTGAATACTTATGGAAAATTTTCAGTACCTGCGTTGACTCCAGTAATACTAAATATAATATTGATTCTTTCGGTTATTTTTTTAGCCCCAAGATTAGAGAGTCCGGGACTATCATTAGCATATGCAGTATTGATTGCTGGTATTATTCAATTGTTGTTTCAATTACCATTCTTATCAAAAATAAACCTTATTCCAAGACCTAGATGGAACATTAGGCATTCAGGCCTCAGGAGAATTGGTAAATTAATGGCGCCAGCGATGTTTGGCTCTTCAGTCGCACAAATTAATATTCTTGTAAGTGGTGTCATAGCGTCGATGCTTGGTATTGGCAAGATAAGTTTACTTTATTATTCAGATAGAATTATGGAGTTACCTCTGAGCCTTTTTGGTATTGCACTTGCAACAGTTACTATGCCTTTCTTATCAACGCAATACGCTAAAAATTCTATGGCTAAATTTGCTTCGGTTGTTGATTGGTCAATGAGGTTGGTTTTTTTATTTGTCATTCCCGCGGCTATAGGAATTTATTTTCTCGCAGAACCACTAATCGCAGTTATTTACTATGGCGGAGTTTTTGATCGAAATAGTCTAGAATTGACCGCATTAAGTCTCAAAGCTTTTGCGGTTGGTCTGATAGGATTTTCTTTTGTTAAGATTCTTTCACCTGCTTATTTCGCTAGAGAGGACACAAAAACACCAGTTAAAATTGGTCTAATATGCTTGCTCTTGAACTTAGTGTTGGGAGCTTCATTGGCTTTTTATCTTTCGTGGATCAATTTTCCAGGGCCACATGCTGGTCTAGCACTAGCAATTTCTATAGCGGCTTTATTGAACGCTCTTCTGTTATTTATTGGGCTTAAAAAAGAAGGAATAATTGATCAGAAAAGTAAGTGGCGAAATTTCATTATTCAAATAATTTTTGCAAATACATTAATGATACTTTGTTTAATATATGCAGAGATGCCCTTGTCTTGGTGGCTATCCATAGAGTCAATAGATCGTATAATATGGTTATTAGTAACGATAGTGACAAGCATGTTTGTTTATTTTTGTGCTCTATTTTTAGCTGGTATTAAATTAGATATTCTGAAATTTAAGAAGTAGTTAACAAGTTATGCAATTAATCCGATCAGTTAATAATTTTCCATATGAGCTTGTTAGCACTGGTTCAGTTTTAACTATTGGAGCATTTGATGGCTTACACATAGGGCATCAATGTTTGATAAAAAATTTAGTAAAACAAGCTCATATTAAATGTTTACCATCGATAGTAATGAGCTTTGAACCGACACCCAGTGAATTCTTTGCTAAAGAAAAACCTCCAGCAAGATTGATGCGTTTTCGAGAAAAATTTGAGGCATTAGAAAAACTTGGGGTGGATATTTTCTTTTGCCCACGTTTTGATGAGGATGTGAGAAACCTGAGTGCAGATGATTTTATTAGAAATCTGCTTATACAGAAATTAAATATCAAATATTTAATTATTGGTGATGATTTTCATTTTGGTCGTAATAGAGGTGGTAATTTTGAGCAATTAGACAGAGTGAAAGATATTTTAGAATTTGAAATAGAAAAAACATCGAGTGTGATTATTAACAAAAAGAGGACAAGTAGTACATTAATTAGGGATTTGCTATATCAAGGTGATTTAATAAAAGCAAAAGAGTTCTTAGGAAAAAATTATCGAATGTCCGGAAGGGTGGTTATTGGTCATCAACTAGGAAGACAATTAGGATACCCTACAGCAAATGTTAATATTCAACGTCTGGAGTGTGCATTGATGGGTATTTTTGCTGTTAAGGTAAGCGATATATCTAAGAAACCATTAGATGCGGTTGCTAGTTTAGGGAAAAGACCAACTTTTTATGAGGGAAAAAAACCTTTATTGGAAGTACATATTTTTGATTTTAATGATGATATTTATGGGCATTATATTAATGTTGATTTTATTGAGAAGATTCGTGATGAAGTTAAATTTAATAGTGCAGATGATTTGAT
>Ga0257114_1000527_pt1 | contig 30133 bp, 29 predicted proteins | sample SI112_10mmetaG_FD_190149 | JGI IMG/M metagenome (GOLD analysis project Ga0257114, IMG submission 190149) | Marine microbial communities from Saanich Inlet, British Columbia, Canada - SI112_10m | ecosystem: Environmental > Aquatic > Marine > Inlet | place: Canada: British Columbia | collected...
TCCGTTCAGATTATTCGCCATCCGAAGACGATGACGTATTAGTTCAAGGTATCGCAGGAGATCAAAACGCACTAGGGTTTTTTGGTTTAGCATACTATGAAGCGAATAAAGACAAGTTGAAGTTAGTTGCTGTAAACGGTGTAAAACCCAATATGGAAACAGTTAAAACTGGAACTTACGCCCCATTATCAAGACCGTTATTTATATATGTATCAAAGCAATCTACAGTAAAACCTGAGGTAGCCTCATTCGTGCGGTTTTACCTTAAAAATGCAGGAGGGGTAGCTAAAACTGTGGGATATGTACCACTACCAGCATCAGATTATGAAGAATCTCTCAAAAAGTTCGAAGATTTTACCACTTCGAAATAATCAACAGAAGTTACCGGGGTACTGTTTTCGAGTACTCCGGTATTTTAAATTAATAAATTAGATCAGTTTTGGAATGAAGGTTAAAGAAATGATCATAGAGAAATTGTTGTTCCTGTGTGCATCAATTTCTATTTTAATCACTTTAGGAATAATATTAGTACTTCTTTTAGATACTTTTGAATTCTTTCAAGAAGTATCATTCATAGATTTTATTACCGACAAGAAATGGACACCGATGTTTAAGGATAAGCATTTTGGTATAGGCTCCTTATTGGCAGGTACATTCTTAACTACAGTTATTGCTGTTGGCGTTGCCATTCCTATAGGGTTAAGCATCGCTATTTATTTAAACGAGTTTGCTCCCAAAGTATTTCGAAAAAGAATTAAACCTGCCTTAGAGTTATTGGCGGCAGTACCGACTATTGTTTACGGATTTTTCGCATTAACAGTCGTTACTCCATTTTTAAAACAGTTTATCGATATAGATTCATTTAATGCTTTGTCGGCAGGATTAGTAATGGGAATTATGATCATACCGTATATTTCTTCGATAAGTGAAGATGCATTATACGCAGTCCCTAAGTCATTAAGAGAAGCGGCTTACGGAATGGGAACAACTAGACTGCAAACTGCTTTTAAAGTGACAGTGCCGGCAGCATCCTCAGGAATTATTGTCTCCATTATTTTAGCAATTTCAAGAGCGATTGGAGAAACGATGATTGTTGCTATCGCGGCAGGACAAAAACCAACTTTAACACTCGATCCAACAGAAACCATTGCAACCATAACCTCTTTTATTGTTCAAGTAACAACTGGTGACGTAGAGCATGGATCGATTGAATATAAATCACTTTTTGCAGCTGGAATCACCTTATTTTTGTTCACGTTTATCTTGAATAATATCAGTTATTTCATCAAAAAGAAATACCAAGAAAAGTATGATTAATGTGGCTACAAAAAATAGAATTAAAGACAAGTTATTTGAATACTGGGGGGTTATTTCCACATTAATTGGAGTTGTACTGTTAGTTGTTTTTATGACTGACATATTTATGGAAGGGATTTCAAGAATCGATGCTACATTCTTCACCAATTCACCTTCCGGTTTAAAGCCAGAAACTTCAGGGATATTCCCAGCATTGCTGGGTACGCTTTGGATTTTAATTTTAACAGCATCTATTTCGATTCCTTTAGGAGTTGGAGCAGGAATTTATTTAGAAGAGTACAGTGAGAAAAATTGGGTTTCATCGTTACTAGAAATAAATATTTCAAACCTAGCAGGGGTACCCTCAATTATTTATGGCTTATTAGGCTTAGAGGTTTTCGTAAGAATAATGGGATTAGGTAAGTCTGTTGTTGCTGGAGCTTTAACATTATCGCTGTTGGTTTTGCCAATTGTGATTGTAGCAACACGAGAAGCAATCAAGTCGGTACCTAATTCAATTAAACAAGCAGCTTATGGCTTGGGAGCTACAAAGTGGCAAACCATTTGGACGCAAGTTTTACCATCTTCAATAGGCGGGATTTTAACGGGAGTAATTTTAGCCCTATCCAGAGCAATTGGAGAAACTGCTCCTTTAATTGTGGTAGGAGCGGCCGCATATATTTATGATGCTCCAGATGGTTTGCTGTCAGAATACACCGTAATTCCGATGCAAATATATACTTGGATGCCTGATGCCAGAGAAGCAATGAAAGTAAATGCTGCTGCAGGAATAATAGTATTGTTGATGATTACATTAGTTATGAACGGATTTGCTGTTTATTTAAGAAATAGATGGCAGAAAAAAGTTAAGTGGTAATGAGCGAAAAAAAGATAATGTTAGAGGCTAGAAATGTGGATGTGTTTTATGGTGAATTTCAAGCAATTAAAAATATTGACATGAAAATCAATGAGAAATCTGTAACGGCTTTTATTGGACCCTCAGGTTGTGGGAAGTCTACATTCCTGAGAGTTCTTAATCGAATGAATGATTATGTCGAGGGCTTTGCTTTAAGAGGTGAAATTGAAATTGATGGAGAAAAGATATATCGTAAATCAGTTAAGGTTGAAGAATTAAGAAAAAAAGTTGGAATGGTTTTTCAGAAACCAAATCCATTTCCCAAATCTATTTATGAGAATGTAGCCTTTGGATTAAAAATTCAAGGAATTACAGATAAAGCGTTTATTGAAGAGCGCGTGATTAATTCGTTAAAACAAGTTGCATTGTGGGATGAGGTTAAAGATCAGCTCAAAAAATCGGCATTGGCTTTATCAGGTGGACAACAGCAAAGGCTTTGTATAGCTAGAACATTAGCGGTAGAGCCTTCGGTCATTTTAATGGATGAACCAACTTCAGCATTAGATCCTATTAGCACATCTAAAATAGAAGAATTACTACAAGATTTAAAGAAGAAATACACTATTGTGATTGTTACGCATAATATGCAACAAGCTGCTAGAGTGAGCGATGATACAGCGTTTTTTTATATGGGGGAATTAATAGAGTTTGATAAAACCGACAAGATTTTCACCAACCCGAGTATGGAGAAAACAGAGAGTTATATTACAGGTAGATTTGGATAATCCCCCTAATTAGATTTTATAAAATGACACAATTAGAAACAACATTAAAAGCCTTAAAATCATCAACAGTTGAAATGATTACGATGGCAAAAATTCAGCTTCAAAAATCAAAAGAAGCTTTTTTGAATAAGGATCAAGATTTAGCAGACGAAATTTTTATTTCGGAAAAGCACTTGAATAATTTTGAACTAAGAATTGATCGTGATTGTGAAAATATTTTTGCGTTACACAATCCCGTAGCTTCTGATTTAAGATTAGTAATCGCCATTTTAAAAGTGATATCAGACATCGAAAGGATAGGTGATCATGCAGAAGGTATTGCTAGTTACATAATGGAAATGGATAAAAAGTTCGAAAAAGATTTATTTGAGCAATTGAGGTTCACTAAAATGTATGATATAGCCCTTCAAATGTTGGAAATGCTAGAAGATGCTTTTGATAGAGAAGATCTTGGTTTAGCAAGGAAAATTTTTAAATTGGATAAATCATTAAATGAGATTAAACTAGCTGCACCAGATGTGATTACGGCTTATTTAAGAAATGATTCAGAGGCAACTAAACAAGCGTTGTTTTTATTTTCAACGATACGAAAACTAGAACGGGTAGGTGATTTGTGTAAAAATATCGCTGAGCAATTGATTTTTTACGCAGAAGCAAAGGTTGTTAAGCACAGAAGTGAGAAATAAACTTTGTAGTTAAGTCTTCTATTTTCGGAATAACACTTAATTTTTCGTTAATTTTGCTGTCAAATGGCATCCGTAAAATCAATAAAGGCACCAATTGCAACAGAAATGAGCTTGTTTGAAGACAAGTTTAAAGAAGTAATGAAAGGGAGTGCTCCCTTATTGGATAAAATCACACACTACATTGTTAAACGAAAAGGCAAGCAAATGCGTCCTATGTTTGTTTTTTTGGCAGCGAACCTTTGTGGTGGAGTTACTGAAAGAACATACAGAGCAGCAAGTTTAATTGAAATGATTCATACTGCTACATTGGTTCATGATGATGTTGTAGATGATGCGAACAAAAGAAGAGGCTTCTTCTCAATTAATGCACTTTGGAAAAATAAAATTGCGGTACTAGTTGGTGACTTCCTACTAAGTAAGGGTCTTCAGTTAGCTTCTCAAAATAAAGATTACGATTTCCTTGAGATTATTTCGGAGGCAACAAAAGAAATGAGTGAAGGTGAACTTTTACAAATTGAGAAAGCCCGAAGATTAGATATTAAGGAGGAAGTTTATTTCGAAATAATTCGTCAAAAAACAGCTACGTTAATTGCCGCCTGTTGTGCCAGTGGAGCTTCATCTGCAGGAGGAAGTATTGAAGAGGTTAAAAAGTTAAAACTCTTAGGAGAAAAAATTGGAGTTGCTTTTCAAATTAAAGATGATTTATTCGATTATGAGTCATCGGTAAGTTTAATTGGGAAACCAGTGGGCATTGATATAAAGGAGCGTAAAATGACGTTGCCATTAATCTATGCTCTAAATAACTCAACCAAAAAGGAAAAAAGGTGGATGATCAGTGTTGTGAAAAATCACAATGAAAACCAAAAAAAAGTAACGGAGTTAATTGAAAAAGTAAAGGCTTCAGGTGGAATTGAGTACACAAAGAAAAAGATGTACGAAATTAGAGAAGAAGCAATTCAAATGATTAACCAATATCCAGAGAGTACTTCGCGTCAAAGTTTAATCGATTTGATTCTTTACACAACAGAAAGAGAAAAGTAATTCTACGTTTCAAAATAAACCTTAATGTTTATTCGCCAATTGACCACATGCAGCATCAATATCTTTACCCCTCGACCTTCTTACATTAACAATAATGTTTCGATTTTCTAGAAACTTTACAAAAGCATCTAATCGTTCAGGTGTTGTTTGTTCAAATTCGCCGCTGTCGTCAATCGGATTATATTCAATAATATTTATTTTACAAGGAATGTTTCGAGAGAACTGTGCTAATTCTGAAGCATCTTCGAGTGAATCGTTAAAATCTTTAAAAACGATGTATTCAAAAGTAACCCTTGAATCTGTTTTCTCATGAAAGTAAATTAACGCCTCTGCTAAGGAAGCCAAAGAATTTTGCTCATTTATAGGCATAATATGGTCACGCTTTTTATCATTTGCAGCATGAAGAGACAAGGCTAAATTAAATTTAACACGATCGTCTCCCAGTTTCATGATCATTTTAGCAATACCAGCTGTAGATACCGTAATTCGCTTTGGTGACATTGCCAATCCATCAGGAGCCGTGATTTTATCAATAGAATCCATCATTCCTTTGTAGTTTAATAAAGGTTCTCCCATTCCCATATAAACAATATTTGTAAGCGGTCTTTTATAATTTTCCTCAGCTTGCCGTTTAATATGGGCAACTTGGTCAACGATTTCATCAAAGCTAATATTCCTTAAGCGCTTTAATTTACCTGTTGCACAAAACTTACAAGTTAAACTACATCCAACTTGAGAGGATATGCAAGCTGTCATTCTTGTTTTAGATGGGATTAAAACCCCTTCAACAATATTTCCATCCACTAACTCAAAAGCGTTTTTAATCGTCTTGTCAGAGCTGATTTGGCTCGTTTTAATTTTAACCGATGGAAGTGTGAAGTTTTCTTTTAATTTATTTCGAGTGTCAAGAGACAAGTTGGACATGTCATCAAAACTCATTGCCGAGTTTTTCCAAAGCCATTCATACACTTGTTTAGCTCTAAACGGTTTTTCACCAATCTCAGAAAAAAAGGCTTTAATTTCATTTAAATCTAGTAATCGAATGTTTTTTTGGGCTTCCATAATCTATTGAATCAGGGTGCAAAGTTAGCTGAAAAGAATTTGTTCGTCAATTTTACTTTTTCGAGCCTAATAATTTGTTAATTTTAGAGTATGAAAACCCTTGCATTCTTTTTACCACTAACCATTTTTACAACAATTGCATTAAATTCTTGTAAAACGCCACCCTTGGATAAATATGTTGATCCACTTTATTTAGAAGATAAAGATGGAGAAGACAAAAAGAACAAGTAGTTATTGTATCAGTTTAAACTGTATTTGTGTAATTTTGCCAAATGGCAAAGAGATTTACGGTTACAACAGCATTACCTTACGCAAATGGTCCACTTCATTTAGGACACGTTGCTGGGGTTTATATTCCTGCGGATATTTATGTTAAATATTTAAAAGCAAAAGGAGAAGATGTTGTATTCATTGGAGGTACAGATGAACATGGAGTGCCAATTTCAATTAAGGCCAAAAACGAAGGTGTTACACCTAAAGAGGTTGTAGATCGATATCATAATATTATTAAGGATTCTTTAAAAGGATTGGGCGTTTCACTTGATTACTTTGGTCAAACTTCATCAAAAGGACATTACGAAACGTCAAGCGAGTGGTTTAAAAAGCTATCTGATGATGGTGTTTTTAGAGAAGAGGTTTCTCAGCAATACTATGATGAAGAGAATAATCAATTTTTAGCCGATCGATACATTACAGGTGATTGCCCAGAATGTAAAAATGAAGGCGCTTATGGAGATCAGTGTGAAAAATGCGGAGCAACCTTGAACGCTACCGATTTGATAAATCCAAAATCCGCTTTGAGCGGTAACAAGCCCGTTTTAAGAGATACTAAACATTGGTTTTTACCTTTGGATAAATTTGAGCCTTGGTTAAAAGAGTGGATTGAAGAAATGAGGCCTGTTTTAAAGGCAAACGTTTATGGGCAAGTGAAATCTTGGCTAGATGCTGGTTTACATCAAAGAGCGATTACAAGAGACTTAGATTGGGGAGTTCCTGTACCTGTTGAAGGCGGAGAAGGAAAAGTACTTTATGTATGGTTTGACGCTCCAATCGGATATGTTTCGTTTACAAAGCAACTTTTAGAAAATGATTATAACAGAAACTGGGAAGATTATTGGAAAAAGGATGGAAATTCTCAACTAGTACATTTCTTAGGAAAAGATAATATTGTTTTCCATTCAGTAATTTTCCCAAGTATGTTAAAATCAATGGGAGATTACATTTTACCTCAAAACGTTCCAGCGAATGAATTTTTAAACTTGGAAGGTGAGAAGTTTTCTACTTCTAAAAATTGGGCAGTTTGGTTGGATGATTTCTTAACTGATTTCCCTGATAAAACGGATGTATTACGATATGTTCTATGTTCAATTTTACCAGAGCAAAAAGATGCTGATTTTACTTGGGCTGATTTCCAAGCTAAAAATAACAATGAGTTAGTAGCAAACCTTGGGAATTTCGTAAACCGAGCACTTGTTTTAACGACTAAGTATTGGGGAGGAGTTGTTCCAGGGAGAAATGAATTAACAGATTTAGATAAGGACGTAATTGTTCAATTAAATACATTCCCAATTAAAATAAGTGCAAGTATTGAAAAGCACAGGTATAAAGAAGCTTTATCCGAATTAATGAAGTTATCTGCTTTAGGTAATAAATACCTGGCAGAAACAGAGCCTTGGAAATTGATTAAACAAGATGAAGAAAGAGTGAAGACGATTATGAATATCGCTTTACAAATTACTTCTTCCTTAGCTGTTTTATCAGTTCCTTTTTTACCGGAAACAGCTTCTAAACTATCCGAAATGATGAATTTGGAAGGCTTGAACTGGGATACTTTAACGGAAGATAATATTACTGAAGGGCATCAAATAAATAAGCCTTCATTATTGTTTCAAAGAATTGATGATGAGGTTGTAGATGCTCAAAGAGCTAAGCTTAATCAAGCAAAAGAAGATGCTGAAGCTGCAAATAAAGTTGTGGAGCCGCAAAAAGAAACAACTTCGTTTGACGAATTCCAAAAAATGGATATTCGTGTTGGAACGATTATCGAAGCTGAGAAAATTAAAAAGGCAAAAAAATTATTAAAACTTAAAGTGGATACAGGAATTGATCAAAGAACGGTTGTTTCTGGAATTGCTCAGTTTTTTGAACCAGAAAAATTAATTGGTCAACAAGTATCTATATTAGTTAATCTTTCTCCTAGGAAAATGCTTGGAATTGAATCGGAAGGTATGATTTTGATGGCCGAAAACAGCAAAGGAGAATTACAGTTTGTAGCGCCACAAGGCGGAAGCGATAACGGTGGTGTTATAGCCTAATTCGTAGGTGTTAAATTATATTCAAAGCCTTCTTTCGAGAGGGCTTTTTCTTTTAAGTCAAATCGCTTTTTGGAGTATAAAAGACGAAACATAGTTGTCTTAAAAGAGATTGATAAGGAAAAACATAAACGCAATTTATATTTTGCAATGGTAAACGAAAAGCTTGTAAAAACCTATACTAGGTGATTTTTTATTAGAGAAGCTAGCTTGTGTTATTTTTAATAATTAAGGATTTGTAAGCTTGAATAAAAATCACAGGCAGGCAATTTAACGTCAGCTGAACAAGTATTGAAACTTTAGCAATGATTAAAAACGTAAGCTACAAAAGCAATTAAAAACAGATTGTATATAGCACTTTTAAGCATTGATCGCAATAAGTGAATGCAGATCAATAAAGGGAGACTGATTATATTGGCAAACCTATTAAAACAAAAAAAATGGTTGAGATTTTTCAAAAACATTTCCCTTCTTAAATCCCTTCATTAAAAGGGACTTAAAGCTTATCTTTATAATTCACAATAATTTCATTCATGAGAGGTACAAAGTTTTCTGTAATAGGAATGGGGAAATATGGTAAAGCCATTGCCCAAATTTTAAGTGATAGAGGTGCTGAGGTAATCGCAATTGATAATAGAGAGGACCTTATTGAGGAGGTTGAAGATTTTGTTGCTTTGGCAGTAACAATGGACGCAACAGACGGAAAGGCTCTTGAGGCTCAAAACATTCATGAATGTGATGCTGTAGTTGTTGCGATTGGATCCAATTTTGAAGCTTTATTATTGTGTTGTTTTCAATTAAAAGAATTGGGCGTTAAACGAATAATTGCTCGCTCTAATGATGAAAATCAGAAAAAAATTCTTTTGAGAATGGGTATAGAAGAAATCCTAGAACCTGAAAAAGAAATTGGAGTATTTGTAGCTGAACAATTAATTAATCCAAATATTGTTTCGTTTTTACAATTACCAGATGATTACGAGGTGGCAGAAATAAAACCTCCTGTAGACATTGCCGAAAGAAGTGTTGAAGATATTGGTTTGAGAAATAAGTATCGCTTAAATTTAATTACAATTAAGCGCTGTTTCGAAGAAGACAAAGGGAACTCCATCGAAGTCGTTCAGCATATCCTAGGAGTTCCGTCGGCTGATACGATTATTAAGCAAACGGATACCTTAATTGTTTTTGGAACGTCGAGAGATATTCAGCGATTTATCGAGATAAATAGTTAATATTCCTAGCTATGCTTCGTTCGGCATCAATGAACCCAGTTTTTTTGAGATGAACTTATTGTATAGTAGTCATTGCTTGAAAGAAATCAAATAAATATGATCTATTCTCTATATTTATAAATCATAAAAGTGAAACGCTTTCAGGATTTTATTATTTGTTTTCTTTTTCAACTGGAGAAACAGTGTGTTTTAATTTTGCTTAGAAATTTAAGGTGTTTTTTCAAATACAAAGCGAAAATCCAATTAGGGAGTATTCTTGGTGAAAGTTTGACTTTATAACAGGAACAAGTTTTTGGAGCGTTTATTTATTGTAATGTTATGAATTTTTCACTGTTATTTGGTTGACCGTAGCATCTTTATCTTAAAGATTTACTCTCTATATTAAAGTATTTCCTCGTTTATGATTAGATTTTAAATTATTCTCTTTTAAATGATTATTTTTATTAGCGAGTATATTGAAGACTAATATGAGAAATACATTAGATAAAAGTCAGAGGCTTAAGGGGAAAAAAATTGTGGAAGATATTTTTGGAGGGCCAAAATTATCTGTTGCTTCCTATCCATTTAGAGCGTTCTATACTGTTTCTCATGAGGATGTTGTAAATGCCAAATTTGGAATTGGTGTACCTAAAAAGAAATTTAAAAGAGCTGTTGATCGAAATCACATAAAAAGATTGGTGAAAGAATCTTTAAGATTAAATAAAACCATTTTATACGCGGCTATGAATAATAATCATTGTGCCGTAAACACAATGATTATTTGTAATGCGGAGTCTATTCCTAGTTTTGAATTAGTTGAAACTAAAATAAAAGAATTACTAACCCGTTTGGCCAAAAATATTGATAATTATGAAAAAAAGTAAAATCTATTTTTTGGCGGGGTTCTTATCCTTAATTCTGTTAAGTTTTGTTGAATTAGAAGACACTTCGGATCGTTTTGAAGTGGGTAAGAATCTAGACATCTTTACTGAAGTATACAAGCAAGTAAATTCACTTTACGTTGATGGTACTCAACCTGGAGAATTAATGAAGGTTGGAATAGATGCCATGCTAAAAAGTCTCGATCCTTACACGGTATACTATCCTGAATCTGATATTGAGGATTATAAGTTAATGACTACTGGTCAGTATGGAGGAATTGGAGCCCGTATTCGAAAGATAGATGACTTTGTAGTTGTTGGTGAGCCATATGTAGGTTTTCCAGCTTTTAAAGCAGGTTTAAGAGGTGGAGATGTGATTTTAAAAGTTGATGGGAAAGATGTTAAGGGTAAATCGACATCTGATTTGAGTAAAATATTAAAAGGGAATCCTGGTACAAGTATTACTGTTACCATTCAGCGACCTGGAACAGAAGCGGATTTTGAAGTGTCTTTTAAAAGGGAGAAAGTTCAAATTAAAAGTGTTCCTTATCAGGGAATGATTACCGAGAATGTAGGCTATATTAAAATGAAAAGTTTCACGAGAAATGTATCCAAAGAAGTGAAAACTGCATTTTTAGAATTAAAAAAGAATCCAAATTTCCAATCACTGGTATTTGATTTAAGAGGTAATCCGGGAGGTTTATTACATGAAGCCATAAACATTGTTGGTTTGTTTACTAAAAAAGGAGTAAAGGTTGTTGAAACTCGAGGGAAAATTGAAGAATGGACTAAAATTTACAAAACACTTAACGCACCATTAGACAAAGAAATTCCAATAGTGATTTTGGTAGATGGAGGATCTGCTTCAGCCAGTGAAATTGTAAGTGGTGCACTACAAGATTTTGATAGAGCAGTTATTTTGGGATCGAACACTTATGGGAAGGGATTGGTTCAAACAACTCGCAATTTGAAATACAACACAAGTATTAAAGTAACAACAGCTAAATATTACATTCCAAGCGGTAGGTGTATTCAAGCAATAGATTACGCTCATAAGGACGAAGATGGTAATCCAAAGAAAATTCCAGACTCCTTATTAACTGAGTTTAAAACTCAAAATGGAAGATTAGTTTTAGATGGAGCGGGTATTAAACCTGATGTTGAAAAGGATAGCGAGAAATATGGTGCAATAACAAGAGCGTTACTTTCTAAAAATCATGTATTTAATTTTGCTACTAAATATGTTCTTGAGCACGATTCAATAAGTAATGCTAAAAACTTCAGGTTAACTGATGATGAATATCAATCTTTTATTACTTACTTGTTAGATAATGAATACGATTACCAAACCAGTACTGGTAAAGGACTTAAAGCTTTGAAGAAGAGCGCTGAAAAAGATAGTATACTAGTTGACATAGCTTCAGAAATTAAATTGATTGAGGATAAAATAATTCTTAAAAAGAAGTTGGATTTAAATAAGTTTAAAAGCCAAATAAAAGGGTTCTTAGAAATTGAAATCGCTTCTCGTTTTTTCTTTCAAGTAGGAAAAATTGAAAGTAGCTTAGGGAATGATCTTTTTGTAGACGAAGCTGTTGAGATTTTAACCAATAAGGACCGTTACACTTCTATTTTATCTGGAAATTAAATATAAGTTGGGTTCCAAAAACGAAAAAATAGGATATTACATCTTTTTCACAGGCTTATTTGCTTTGTCTGCCAGCATTTCTGTTTCTAAATTCACGACTTCTCTGTCCATTATATTAATGGCCGTTGCTTGGCTAGTAAAGTGGGATTGGAGACAAAAATGGGAAGGCCTTCAAAATAATTATAAGTTATTACTAGCATCAACAGGTTTGTTTCTGATTTTTGTTTTTGGGTTGTTTTATACCGAAGATATGAAGTTCGGTTGGAAAGATGTAAAGATAAAAACACCTTTATTTATTTTGCCGGTTTTATTCACGACCAGTTATTCAATTAATCGTAAGCAAATTATTTCGGCTTTTATTTTAATGACTAGTTCTGCTATTACGGCTACTGTTATTGGGTTTGTTAATTATAATACAGCGTCGGATTGGGTGGATTTAAGGATTATTTCACCATTTATAAGTCTTATTCGATTGTCGTTAATATTGTGCGTAGGTTTTGGTCTAGGACTTTGGGGACTAACAAAGCTAAATCATTTCTCGAAATGGTTTTTGCTTATACCGCTTTGTTGGATTGTATTCATTTTGGGGTATAGTCAAAGCTTAACAGGAATTGTTTTGATTCCAATAATTTTAGTGTTATTTATTAAGTTTATTTTAAAAGGACAAAAATTATTAACGGTTACATTGAGTGCTATTTTATTGGTTGTTTTTGCTTACTCTAGTCTTCGGATATATCGTATGTATAAGTTAGTTTTTATAAATCACGAAGATGTCGCATTGGAAAAAACAAAATCGGGAGTAAATTATTTTCATGATTTAAATAACAAGTCAACTGAAAACGGACATTATGTCTATCGGAATATTAATAAGAATGAAGTTGAATCAGAATGGACTAAAAGAAGTACTTTAAACCTCAAAGAAATTAGAAATGGTTATAATTATTTCCCCATACTTTATCGCTACCTAGCATCTAAAGGTTTAACGAAAGATTCAATAGGCATTTCGGCTCTTTCCAATCAAGATATTCATTACATAGAAAACGGGTTAACAAACGTATTCTTTACTGATTGCAATCCAGTGAGTAAGCGTGTTTATCAATCTTTTTGGGAAATAAATGAAGCAATTCAATCGGGTCATTTTAGAGGCAATAGCATAACAATGCGATTCATTTTTTGGAAAACTGGGGCGAAACTATTTAAGGATAATTGGATGTTTGGAGTTGGAACAGGAGATGTTAATAAATCTTTTTTATCAGAGTACGGAAAAAGTACGAATGGTGAAATCCGTATTTTTAAATTGCGTTCTCACAACCAGTACCTTTCTACTGGGATTGCGTTAGGGGTAGTTGGTTTATTTATCTTTCTTTTTATTTTAGTTTATTATTGGAATTCATATACTGGTTCTTTGAACTTTTTGTTCATTATTACACAAGCTGTTTTAATCCTTGGCATGTTTTGGGAGGATACATTAGAAACTCAAGCCGGAGTTACTATTTTTGCCTTGATAACAAGCTTATTATTGTTTGAGAAAAAGGACCGTTAAATAATTATGATGACCTGTTAATATTTTAAGTAGTCAACAATTTGAATCCTCTTCCATGCATGTTTACGATTTCAAGCTTTGGATCTGCTTTTAAGTACTTTCTAAGTTTAGTAATGTACACATCCATTGACCTTGCGTTAAAGTAGCTATCGTCTTTCCAAATTTTATTTAGAGCAACATTACGTTCTAGTACATCATTCGTGTTTTCACACAAGAGCTTTAATAAATCAGCCTCCTTACTTGTTAATTTTTGACCAGGATCTTCTTTCCCCTTTAAAACTCTTCTATCGTAATCAAAACTAAGAGAACCAATTTCAAAATATTTAAGCTCTTGTTTTACAGTGCTGGCACCATTTGTTCTGCGTAAGATTGCTTTTATCCTTAACAATAACTCTTCCATAGAAAAAGGCTTCGTTAAGTAATCGTCAGCTCCACTTTGAAAACCCTCAATTTTATCTTCCTTTAAAGACTTTGCTGTAAGGAAGATAATAGGAACTTCTTTATTCGTGTTTCTAATCTCTTTAGCAAGTGTAAATCCGTCTTTAATCGGCATCATAACATCCAGTGCACAAAGATCAAATTCATTTTTTAAAAATGCTTTAATTCCTTTATCTCCATCCGTTTCTAGTTGACAGTCATATCCTTTTGCTATTAAGTATTCCTGTAGTAGAGATCCTAGGTTAGCGTCGTCTTCAACTAATAATATTTTTATATTGTTACTCATCTTCGTTTGGTTTAAAAGGTAAATAAATACTAAATACAGAGCCTTTTCCTATTTGGCTTGTTACTTTGATGGATCCCTGGTGCTTATCAATAATAGCCTTAACATAGCTCAAACCTAATCCGAATCCTTTAACGTCATGGACGTTTCCGGTAGGAACTCTATATAGTTTATCAAATATTTTACTTGTATTTTCTTTCGTTATTCCAATTCCATTATCTGTAACGTCAATCACAATTCCATTGTTTAAATTTCGAGTTGAAATTATAATTGATGGAGTTACCGGTGTATATTTTATAGCATTATCAAGAAGGTTATTGATGATGTTGGTAAAGTGTATTTTGTCAGCTATAATAATTGATGTTTGAGCATTGAAGAGTGTAGTTATGTTTCCGTTTTTTCCTTCTACTCTTACCTTGGCTTGGTTGCAAGCATGATTTATTACATCTTGAGTATTAATTTCATGAAATTTAAGTTTAAAATCATCTTTATCTAATACAGCGCTTTGTAGGACATTTTCAACTAATGTCTCTAATCGTTTGTTTTCTGAGTTAATTACATCAACGTAATGCAAAGTTCTTTCTTGTGTTTTAGGGATGTCTTGATCATTCAAAACTTCACAAGCTAGGGATATGGTAGAAATAGGAGTTTTTAACTCGTGTGTCATATTGTTTATGAAGTCAGACTTAATAACAGCTACTTTTTTCTGACGAACAACAGTGGCAAAAGTAATCCAAAATACAATTACAATGGTTAAAATAAATACAGATGACAATGCGATAACGTCACCAACTGATTTGATTAAGAATCCACGTTCTTTAGGGAAAATAATGCTTAAATGGTCTCTGCTGAAAAAGAAATCACTAGGGAAAAGCTGAATAGAGTAGGGGGAGTTCATAAATTGTGCAGTTTCAACACCTTTTTCTTTTAAGACGAGGTTATTGTTTGAGAATAGACCAATTTGAAATTTAGTATTAATTCCATGGTTTTTAAGTTCTGTCTTTAAAAGTTTACTTAAAAGGTGAGGGTTAACTCTTTCTGTAATTCCTTTTGGTCTTCCGAAACTTGTTAGGTCTTGGATAATATTTTTAAATATCGTGTTTTTTGAAGGGTCATTATAAACATTTCTTCTGTTTTTTGATTTAATAGTATTGTACGATTTTTGAATTATACTACCATTTGCATCCTTCAGGATTTGTGTTGTTTTTTTTATTAGTTTTCCTTCAGCTGTTTCAAAAACACTTTCTTCCTCTAGTTCGAATGAATAATTTTTTGAGTTTAAATTAGTATCTATTGAAGTATGGGTTTTTATAGAAAATGGCTTGATAACAGGTTGGGCTTGTTGAATATTATTGTAAAGTGATCGTTTTTCTAGGCGCTCTAATCGCTGCACGGAAACACTCATTGCATGCATTACACTTTCTTTGAATTGTTGTTCCTTTAGTTCGATAGCACTGTTTAGCCAATAGCCTTGTACGACAATTATGCCCAGTAATGCAGCCGTCATAACTGATACTAATATTTTTAAGTGATTTTCTTTCACAATTTAAATGTAACGTTAAAATGTTCGAATGTTAAAGTGTTAACATTTTTTAACGGCGATTCCTTTTTAGTTAGTATTCGTAAAAGTTGTTTTAGGTTACAAAGTAGGATATGAAAATTTCAAGGACTGTAAATAAGATTTACTAACATAAAATGAAAAAGGGCTGAATATTATGTTCAGCCCTTTTGTTTAAAAAAAGTACAAAATTACATCTTTTCGAATCCTGTATATTTTTGAAGTACTTCAGGTATTAAAACCTCTCCTTTTTCATTTTGATTGTTTTCAATTAATGCAGCCATTATTCTTGGTAATGCTAATGCACTTCCATTTAAAGTATGTGCTAATTGAGGTTTGTCTTTACCTTGTCTGAATCTTAATTTTAGTCGATTACTTTGGTAAGTTTCGAAATTTGAAACGGAACTAACTTCTAACCATCTATCTTGAGCAGTTGAATAAACTTCAAAATCAAATGTTAAGGCAGCAGTGAACCCTAAATCTCCACCACACAATCTTAAAATTCTAAATGGAAGTCCTAGTTTTCTAACCAAACCTTTTACATGGTCAACCATTTCATCTAATACAGCATAACTATTGTCAGGGTGAACAACCTGAACAATCTCAACTTTATCAAATTGGTGTAGTCTGTTTAATCCTCTAACATCTTTTCCATAAGAACCTGCTTCTCTTCTAAAACATGGAGTATAAGCGGTGTGCTTCTTAGGTAATTCATCATCTGATAAAATTACGTCACGATAAATGTTTGTTACAGGAACCTCTGCAGTAGGAATTAGATATAAGTCATCAGCAACAGTATGGTACATTTGACCTTCTTTATCGGGTAATTGACCCGTCCCGATCCCTGAAGCTTCGTTAATTAATAATGGAGGAATTACTTCATGGTAACCTGAGTTATCAGCTTCGTCTAAAAAGAAGTTAATTAAGGCTCGTTGTAAACGCGCACCTTTTCCTTTATAGATAGGAAAACCCGCTCCAGCTATTTTAACACCAGTTTCAAAATCAATAATGTCTTTTTCTTTAACGATATCCCAGTGGGGTTTAGCGCTTTCATGTAGATTAGGAATATCACCTTCCCTAAAAATTTCTACATTGTCTTCTTCTAATTTTCCTGTTGGAACTGTTTCATGCGGAACGTTAGGAATATGGTATAATAAGTCTGTAAATTTATTTTCTATTTCATGCAGTCCATCTTCAAGAGATTTTTGTTCTCCTTTTATAGCTTGTACTTTTGATTTCGCTTCGTTTGCTTCTTCATTTTTTCCTTTTTTGAATAATTCACCAATAGCTTTGGACATTTTATTCCCTTCAGCACGTAGTATTTCAACTTTAGAAATACGATCTTTTCTTTTAATGTTTAGTTTAATGATTTCTTGAATAAGTGAATCTGAATCTAGGTTTCTTTTTTTTAGACCTTCAATAACTTTTTCTTTATTGTCAAGAATATATTTTACTTGAAGCATAACTTAATTTTTAAAGTGTAAATATATAAAAGCGGTTTTCTAAAACAGCTTTGATGATGGATTATTTAAACCAAAAAGTTCTAAAATAAAAAAGACCACTCAAATGAGTAGCCTTTAATATCGTCAAAACGAGTTTTTATTTAAGCTTCTGCTTTAATAGAAACAAACGATTTGTTATTTCTCTTTTTTCTGAATTCCACTTCACCGTCAGTTAATGCAAATAAAGTGTGGTCTTTTCCCATACCAACATTTTCACCTGGGTGATGTTTAGTTCCTCTTTGGCGAACGATAATGTTACCAGCAATTACTTGCTCTCCACCAAATTTCTTTACTCCTAGTCTTTTCGATTGTGAGTCTCTACCATTGTCCGAAGACCCAACTCCTTTTTTATGTGCCATATCTTAAAAAAATTTTTAGTTAGCAGAAATTGATTCAATTTGAATTTGAGTAAACAATTGTCTGTGTCCATTCAATTTTTGGTATCCTTTTCTTCTTTTCTTTTTGAAGACTAATACCTTGTCTCCTTTAACGTGTGAAAGAACCTTTACAGTAACTTTCGCACCTTCTACAGCCGGGGCGCCAACATTAACTTTCCCATCGTTGTCTACTAAAAGAACTTTTTCGAAATCAACCGAACTTCCTTCCTCAGCAGCCAAACGATGAACAAAGATCTGTTGATCTTTCTCTACTTTGAACTGTTGCCCTGCTATCTCTACAATTGCGTACATATATACAGTATATTAATTAAAACAAAAATTTTGGACTGTAAAGCTAACATTTTTTTCTCTAATGGCAAAACAGCTAATAGCTGTGTTTTTCCCTTCTTATCAGTTAATCTATCAAAGGATTAATAATTGTTATAACAAATAAAGACAGGGGGTAATATTATAATTATATTTGTATGTGTATAAAGAAGAGTTTTTTATTTACTTCAATCAACTGTGGATTTTTTTTTAAAAATAGAAGGTATGAGTTGTTGACATTGTGTTTCTGCGGTAACTAATGTTTTACGATAGGTTGAAGGTGTTGATTATGTTAGTGTTTCTTTGGGAAGCGGTGAGGCTGCTGTCAAAGGTTCTTGTTTAAAAAGAGAATTACTTAAAGCGATTAATGAAACATCAGTTTACAAAGCTTATTAATATGAAAAAGTTATTATTTTTATTTTTATCAATTTTTTTAATGGCGTGTGGATCTCCTATTGAAAAGACTTCTTTGAACATAGGAGTAGAAGGAATGTCTTGTAGTCATTCTTGCGCTCCTTATATCCAAAAGAAATTATTAAAAACAGCGGGAGTTTTAGATGCTGAGGTAACTTTTGAAAATAAAGAAGCTAAGGTTGTGTTTGACAAAAACAAAATCACCAAAGAAGAGATTATCAAGACAATCCAAACAATTGCTGACGGTCAATACAAGGTAATCAACGTTGAGGAAGAAAAACAGAATGATATTGAATCAATTGAATCAACTGGTGATGAAAGTTCAACAAACAAGTTTGATATTTCAAACTCAGAGGTTTCATCTTCAAGTTACCAGTTACCAAATATCTTTAGTTTATTAAATTCTTTACTAAAAATCAATTAACATTTTTACATATATCCGTAGATTTGAAATATGATTTTCTCTAAACGTTTTATTCGTTTTAATTGGATAGTTTTAATACTTATTTATCTTGTTGTCATTGCAGGAAGCTTTGTGAGAATTACAGGAAGCGGAATGGGTTGTCCAGATTGGCCTAAATGCTTTGGGTCTTGGGTTCCTCCCACGAATGCAGAAGAACTTCCTGAAAATTATCGAGATGTTTACCTTGGTAAAAGAACCAAGAAAGTTGAAAAGTTTTCTAAAATTCTCAACTTAATTGGAATGGAAGAAACTTCTGATGTTTTGAAAAATAATCCATCGGTATATAAAGAGGAGCCTTTCAATGTCCAAAAAACATGGATCGAGTATATTAATCGTTTGTTAGGTTTTCTTGCTGGAAACACTATGTTATTGGTTTTTTTCTGGATAATATTCGTGTACAGAAAGTCGAAATTATTTTGGGTAAGCGCGATCAACCTTGTTTTAATGGCATTTCAAGCCTGGTTTGGTTCTATTGTAGTTGCAACTAATCTTGTTCCTTGGACGATTACAATACACATGTTCATGGCGCTTTTAATCATTGGTATTCAAATATACTTTACTATTTCGGCCTCTGGAAAGCAGCTTGTTTTTCAAAAATTTAGCATCCCAAATTGGATGCTTACGTTGTTATGGGTGGTCTTTATAATTATCTTTTATCAAATGTTTCTTGGAACTCAGGTTAGAGAGGCTATTGATTTATTAATTAAAAAAGGTGTCGGTAAAGAATATTGGACCGAAGGCGTTGGGTTACCGTTTTATATACATAGAAGTTTTTCATGGCTGGTATTGGTTCTACTCTTCATAGTCTTTTTGTCTAATGAGAGAGGACAAAGGTTTGGAGCCATCCGCTTGTCTTTCCTTGTCTTGTCCATGGAATTGTTTTCTGGAGTATTGTTAGCTCACTTGGAAATGCCAGGGCTTGTCCGCACTATTCATTTGCTATTTGCTTCAGTGCTTTTTGGAGTTTTGTTTTGGTTTTTGATTCAGTCTAAGGCTAAAAAATCTTGAGTAGTTACAATTTCAAACTTTTATTTTTAATATAATTTTGTGTTTTGTAGTAATTGCATTGTATTACTGCAAACTAATTAATTTCCTAAGTGGGAAAAAATGCAATGGTTTGTTGTATTGAGGATTATCGAAATATTATTAAAGGCAACAATTTCCCCTTAAGTTTAACTCTTTTTTTGGTTCAAGGCAGGTTAATTTTTTTAAAGGAAGTAACTAAGCTTTCTTTTTCATAACATAGGTTACCGAACTGCACCTCATTGGATTATATCTGCCTTTTAGTGCAAATATAATACCTTTAAAAAGCCCCGGCAGCTTTTTTCCTGAACTGTATTGCTCACTTAGCATCGAAACATAAGCTGCGTCAAAAGGCATTGGCTTCAGATTAACCAATTCGAAATTATTCTCCTCCATTAACTTTTTCATCGTTGAAGGGTTAAAATGCCAAAGATGTATTGGGATATCCCAAGCTGCCCAAAACGATTTATAGTAATCGGCATCAAAAGAAGTGTGGTTAGGAACGGCAACAACGAATGTTCCGTTATCAGCAAGTAAACTATGGATTTTTTTAAGATATCCTTTTAAATCGTGTACATGCTCTAATACGTGCCACATCGTAATAGCATCAAAATATTTATCTGGTAAATTATATAAAGTTGGCGTATCGTACACTTCAAAATTAAATTTTGATGCTGCATAATTTCGTGTATCAGGATCTTGTTCAATTCCTTTAACTTTCCAGCCTGCTTGAATCATTGTGTTTGAGAAATATCCTGTGCCGGTACCTATATCTAGTAATTTTCCGGTTTTTTTTTCCGAAGAGTTGATAACTAAATTCTTTTTCTTTTTTAACATATAGTCTCTTACTATATGATAAACCTTAAAGAACAATCCTTTTTGGGTGTCGGAATGGGAAACGTAATTTTCATTTTGATAATAAGTACCAATAGAAGCCGCATCAGGAATGTTTTGAGTAAAATGAAAACCGCAATTCCCACATTTTGAAATGGGAAAAGTTTCCCCAGTATGAGAATGATCTTTTAAAATAGATACTTCAATAATATCTGTTGAATCACAAACTTGGCAATTCGTATGTTTAATTAGTCCCATTATTTATATTCCTGAATAAAATCGGTAATTAATTGGAAGCATTCGTTATATTTTGAAAGCGTTAAGTTATCGCTTGTATCATATATGTCATGGTAAGCTTTAGAACCGCCAAGTGTGTATATGAAGATCGATTTTACATTATTCTGGTCGAACCAATAATGGTCACTATTCGCTGCGGGTCCTCTTTTTCCTACTTTGGATAAATAACCTTTTTCTTTATTAATTTTTGAAAACAAATCGTAAACGTCTTCATGAACAGATCCATTAACCATTTTAATTCCTTCATCGCCAGTACCCATAATATCTACGTTAATTTGCAAGTTGATTTTTTCAAGGGGTGAATAAGGATTGTCTACATAGTATTTACTCCCTAACAAACCAGCTTCTTCAGCTCCAAAAGCAATGAATAAAATTGAATTTTTAGGTTTGTTTTCGGGTTTAGAGTAATGTTGAGCTAAGTTTAAAAGTAATGCAGTGCCGCTGGCATTATCATTAGCTCCAGTAAAAATAGCGTCAGGGCCAAACATGCCCAAATGATCATAGTGTGCAGAGAAAACAGTAAATGAACCTGGTCGTTCACTGCCTTTTACATACCCAATTACATTTTGGGTTATTTCATTCTTTTTTAATTTAGCTTCAATATCTAATTGAATTTCCTTGTTACTGTATTTTAAACGATTCTTTTTAATGAAGATGATTGGGTAGGGACGCTGAACTTGAGCCGTTCCCCAAGTGAGTTTTTTAGGTTCAACAATAATGATTCCTTTTGCTTGAAAAGGATTGTGAATCATATTGTTTAAAAACTCAAGTTGGACAGTATCTGTAATTCCCGTTTTATCAATAATTAAAAATGATTCTTTAAGATCGGTTTGAATGAACTGTCCCATTTTTTTTGGATTCCCAACGATTTTAGGGTTTAGCCATTTTAATTTAAATTCTCCTTTTATGGTTGGGCAACTAGGATCTACTATGAAATCAACTCCAGCAAAAAGCAGCTTATTATCGATTAATACGTCAGCTATTCCTCCAAAGGTGTTTACATTTATTTGAAACTCTTGTTTGAAGTTTGAGTCAAATCTTTCGAGTCCAAAATCATTAAATTTTTGAGCAATAAAATTAGCCGCTTTTAAATGACCGTCTTTTATGTATCCCCTTCCTGCGTAATTATCGGATGTTAAAGTGTCAATAATCTCTCTAGCCAATTCTTTGTCTTGTCCGAAGGTGAAAAAGTTACTCAAGAATAATAAAGAAAGGAAAATTTGTTTCATATCTGAATTTGGTAAATATCGTGCCGAATTTACGGAAATTATATAGAATGGAATGAGTTATACTATTGTTAAAACATTATATGTTTACTTACATTTGTTATTGTGCATTCATTAGTTCAACAAATTATCCGTAATTGTAAAGAAAATACCGAAAAGGTAGCATTAAAAGGTGACGGAATTGAAGTGAGTTATGGCGAGTTGTTTGACTTGGCAAAATCTTACGCTAAGTCAATTAAAGATGAAGATTTAAGATCCAATTGGATTGGCGTAGATACAACTTTAGGTTGGAAATGCTATGCAGCTATTTTTGGGTGTTGGTTAGCAGGAAAGGGCTATTTACCAATTAATTTTTCGTTTCCAAAAAACAGAATTCAATCTGTTATTAAGTCTAGTGGGCTTGAAGCTGTTATTTCTAATTCACCATTGATGGATTTAATATTAATTACACCAAAACCTTGTTTCGAATTTAAAGAAGCTTCTGCTGAATGGTCCTATCTTTTATATACAAGTGGAACTACTGGTGCGCCAAAAGGGGTGCCGATAAAAATGCGAAATTTAGAAGCGTTTGTAAATCATTATCAAACACATGAGACTATCGATTTTAATTCATCTGACATTTTTCTTCAGAGTTACGAATTAACATTTGATGTAAGTATATTTTGCTTTTTAATGGCGTTTGTAAACGGAGCTACTTTGGTATTACCAAACTCAAATAAGACCAAACAATTGAGCTTGTTTAAAGCAATGTTGGATTATGAAGTTACTGTTGCAAGTTTTGTCCCTTCGGTAATTCGGTTGACAAAGGATTTTTTACCTCGTGTCCAATTTCCACAATTACGTTATTCTTTTTTTAGTGGAGAAGTCTTAATGGGAAAAGATGCTAAAGTTTGGATGAATTCATTACCTAAGGCTCAGGTTTATAATTGTTATGGGCCCACCGAAACTGTAATTGTTTGCACTGAAGAACATTTAAATGCGTTAGATGTTTCTTATTTTAACAATGGACTTCCTTTGCCACTAGGTAAGAAGTTTGCTGAAGTTGAATTAGAATTAGTTGGTGGTGAAGTTGTTTTTTCAGGTAGGCAAACGTTTGAGGGATATTTAAATAATAAAGTAATTGATCGATTCCCCTCTGGAGATTTAGCACATTTTGATTCAGAAGGGAAATTGCTATTTGATGGCCGTAAGGATAATCAAATACAATGGAACGGTTATCGAATTGAATTAGAAGAAATAGAGAATACTTTATCTAAAGCTTTAGGCGTTTGGGTTAAATGTATTTATTTAAAATCTAATCAGAATTTAATTGTGTTCAGTTTGGAAGACGATAAACTGGTTAGTTCTAAAATAAATGAAATTTTCCCAAATTATTATAAACCAAGTAAGGTTATGACCGTTGAAAAAATACCTCTGAATTTAAATGGGAAATTGGATTCGGGAGCTCTTTTAAATATAGCTGAATCAAGTTTTTAGTACTTTTAAATCGTCAGTCTTAATTCTTATATTTGTAATTAGATTATGATTGATGAGCAGAGTATAGAAGATTTAGAGTTTGATGCTTTACGTGGGTTTTTAGCAAATTATTGTAAATCAGAGAAGGCTAAAGTTAATGCTGGACGAATTAAGCCTTTAGAATCTTTAATCGATGTTAAAAATGAGTTTTCTATCCTTGAAGAAATTCAAGCGGTTTATTTAAATGATGATATTAGTTTCCCGCATGCCAGTTCAGAGGACATTGATCACGCTTTAAAAGTTTTAAGGGTTGAAAATGGGGTGCTTATTTTAGATGAATTAGTACGTGTGTTTAAGCTTTGTTTGGGAACAGAGTCGTTAATTAAATTTGCGAAAAAGCATAAAGAAAACTACCCGAAAGTCTATGAGGCTTGTATTCATATTGATAGTGTAGAGGAGCTTTTGAAGATTATAAGATCAGTTTTAAATAAAAAGTTAGAAATTGACAATAATGCATCTTCTGATTTAGCAAAAATTAGGGCTCAACTGAAATCTCATCAAAAAGCTATTAATTCCAATTTTGAATCGGCGCTTAGGCAATATAAAAAAGAAGACTTTTTAGATGTTACCGAAGAAACTTACTTGGATGGCAGAAGGCTATTGGTCGTAATATCAACGCATAAAAGGAAAGTAAAAGGAAAAGTACAAGGTGTAAGTTCAAAGGGAGCTTTTAATTATATAGAGCCTAACATAAACATTCCTTTAAACAAGGAACTTGATCAGTTAAGAATTGATGAATCTAATGAGGTATTTAAAATACTTCAAACAATAACGTTTGAGTTAAGAGGTGAAAAAAGAAATTTAGAAGCTTTCGAACGGTTACTAATTCGTTTTGATTTGTACAATGCAAAAGTACAGTTCGCTGAAACCTACAACGGTGTAATTCCTAAAATGAATGCCGTAAAAAAGATGTATTGGGAAGAAGCTTTTCATCCAATTTTACTGTTAAAAAATAATGAATTAAACCTTCCTACAATTGGACAGGATTTTGATTTGAAAAAGGAAAAGAGATTTTTAGTTATCTCTGGACCAAATGCAGGAGGTAAATCGATAACCTTAAAAACGGTTGGTTTACTTCAGATTATGTTTCAGAGTGGACTTTTCGTTCCTGTTAAAGATGTAAGTGAATTTTGTTGGTTTAACAACATTTTATCAGATATTGGAGATAATCAATCTATCGATAATCAACTTAGTACCTACAGTTATCGACTTTCTAGAATGAAACTGTTCTTGAATGTTGTAAATGAGGATTCCTTAATTCTTTTAGATGAGTTTGGAAGTGGTTCGGATCCTGATTTGGGAGGGGCTTTAGCAGAGGTTTTTTACGAGGAGTTATATGATAAAAGCTGTTTTGCAGTTATCAATACCCATTATACAAATATAAAAATATTAACCTCTAAAAAAGAAGAGGCAACGAACGCTTTTATGTTGTTTGATGCTGATGAGTTAAAACCTCTATATAAACTATCCGTAGGTCAGCCTGGATCTTCTTTTACTTTTGAGGTGGCTGAGTTGAACGGTATCGGTAAAAGTTTAATTAAAAGAGCGCAAGCAAAGGTATCTGATACTAAAGTTAATCTTGATAATTTAGCTTCAGGATTACAGAAAGAGAAGTCTGATTTTAACAAAGCGAATAAGCTTCAAAATAAGACTACAAATGAGTCACGTATTCTGATTAAAGAATATGATTTGAAGTTGCAAGATTTGTATGATAAGGCAAATCAGCAGCATCGGTTTTATGAACAGCAGAACAAGTTTGTTAAAGTTGGAAAAAGAGTTTTTGAATTAATAGGAAAACACCTTACTGATGAATCTAACAAAGATTTCAACCTTGCGATAAAGAAATTCGTTTCTATAGAGAAAAGTAGAGCTAAGGATCATAAAGACGCTCCCGCTTTAGACCGAAAATTAAAGGCACCAAAGATTCCGAAGCCTGCTAAAAAAATGGTAAAAGAAGTTGTTCAAGAAACGCCAAAAAACTTAAAGCCTATTGTTGTTGGAGGAAGAGTAAAGATTGTAGGCAATTCTAAATCGGGAATTGTGGAGAGTTTAGATGGGAAAAATGCTAAAGTCATTGTTGGTAGTTTCAGAATAAAAGTAAAAGTAATTGATTTAGAGGCTGTTTAGAGCTAATGAGCTTAGCCTTTCCAGTCGATTATTTTAAATTAACTCGTCTTTTAAACCTATTTGTGAATTTTCTTAATTTTAAGTCATGACTCAAATTCAAAAATCAAGTTTTAAGTTTTTAAAGGATATTGCTAAGCATAACAATCGAGATTGGTTTGCCGAGCATAGAGAAGATTATCAAAATCAGCATAATATTCTTGTGGATTTTTCTGATAATTTGATTGATTTAATGAGAAAGCATGATAATATAGAAACTTCAACTGGAAAAAAGGCAGTTATGCGTATTTATCGAGATGTTCGATTCTCAAAAAACAAAGCCCCATATAAAACGTATTCTGGAATGAGTTTTAAAAGGGGAACTCAACTTTTAAGAGGTGGTTATTACGTTCATATTGAACCAGGAAATTCATTCGTAGGTGGAGGTTTTTGGGGGCCTAATAAAGATGATTTATTGAGGATTCGTAAAGGAATTGTGACCGATCAAGAAGAATTTAGAGCTGTTTTAAATTCGGATAAATTCAAGTCCGTATTTGGAATGTTAGAGGGAGATCAGTTGAAAACTTGTCCTAAAGGTTTCGATAAAGCTTCCACGGCGATTGACTTGTTAAGATACAAGCAGTTTTTGATTAAAAAAGACTTTTCAGACGATGAGGTTCTAAAGGCTGATTTCTTACAAAATACAAATAAAGTATTTGAAGCAATGAGACCGTTTTTTGATTTGATGAGTTACATTTTAACAACGGATGCAAATGGTGTCCCATTATTTGAAGAATAACAGATGAGAATAGATAAATTTTTATGGTGTGTTCGTTTACAAAAAACACGATCAAAATCTTCGAAATTTATAGAAGGTGGTAATGTTAAGATTGTTAACGAAGTTATTAAAAAGAGTAGTAGAGAAATTAAAATAGACCAGACTTTCTCTCTAAGAGAACAGCCGATTTGGAGAAAGTATAAAGTGCTTGACATTCCAAAGTCACGAGTAGGCGCGAAATTAGTTGCTGATTTAATAATCGAAATTACCTCAGAAGCTGATTTAAAATTATTGGCTGAATTACAGAAGCAAAATCAGGAAAACAGATTAAAGGGAATGCTAGGAAGACCGACTAAAAGAAATAGGAGGGACTTAGACGAATTTTTTGAAGATTGATGACTAATTTATTAAGCTATTACTTTTATAACTGTGGATTGCTCTTTGATTGTAATAATGTCTCCAATCCTTATTTTACATCTTTTTCTCGTATCGACAGTTCCATTTAAAAGAACTTGTCCGCTTGATATAACTTGGTTCGCTACCCCGCCAGATTCAACAATATTTAAAAACTTGAGTAATTTATTTAATTCAATAAACTCCTTTCCTTGTAAACTAAACTCCATGTTGTAAATGTAGCGTATATAACCTATTTTTCACCTAAATGCCCAAAGGATCTTCACTTTTTATTGGCTACAAAGCGGTTTTTGACAAAAGAATTATGAAGTGCATCTTTATTGTTGGGTAAAGATTGATGGATTTTAATTTAGTTAAAGTTGATTGGGATTGAGCTCTCACTCACAATTTTTTTCAGAACCACTCTACTTCTCATATTGTTGGACTAACTTTGAAGCATTGAAAAAAATACTTGTCATAAGGTTCAGTTCTATTGGTGATATTGTTTTAACAACGCCTGTTATTCGCTGTTTGAAGGATAAATATCCCGATGCTGAAATTCATTTTATAACAAAGAAAAATTTTAGTAGCGTAATCGCTTCAAATCCTTACGTTTCAAAAATTATTTCGATTGATAAGGAAGTAAAAGAGGTTGCTCAGCAGTTAAAGCGAGAAGGATATAGTTTTGTTGTAGATCTACACAAGAATATTCGGTCAAGGCAAGTAATCTCTTTTGCAAAGGCAAAAAATACATCATTTAAAAAATATAATTGGGAGAAGTTTTTGTTAACTCATTTCAAGTTGAATAAAATGCCTGATTTACACATCGTAGATCGTTATTTTTCTACTGTCGCAGAATTAGAAGTTGTGAATGATTTAAAAGGACTAGACTTTTTTATAGATCCTAAAAATAAAGTATCTGACTTGCCATTTGATAATTATCTTGTCCTTGTAGTAGGAGCCGCTCACCAAACCAAAGCTTTGACCGTTCAGGAAATATCTAAAATTATTGATTCTGTAAATTTCCCTGTAATACTTGTAGGGGGAAAAGATGATAAAGAAAAGAGCGAGAAAGCAATTTTACTAAGTGATGATTTATCTAGAGTTTTTAACGCTTGTGGTACTTATAATCTAGAACAATCAGCGAGTATCTTAGAACAATCAAAATGTGTAATAACACCTGATACTGGGATGATGCACATTGCTTCAGCATTAAATAAACCGGTAATAAGTATTTGGGGGAATACAGTTCCTGAATTCGGTATGTACCCTTATATTCCTCAAGCAAAAGAATTAGTACACATTGTTGAAGTGAAGGAATTAAACTGTAGGCCTTGCTCAAAAATAGGGTATGAAAAATGTCCGAAACAACATTTTAATTGTATAAAAAATATTGATATTCAAGAAGTGAAAAGAATAGTTAATCGGTATATTTAGCGTCATAATTATATTCTCGCTGTTATCGCTTAATCACGCTTCGTAAATTCTTCAAAAAAAAGTATCTTTATCCTAATAATTTTAGTCAGATGTATCAAGAATTAAGCGAACAAGAAATTCAGAGAAGAGAAAAGTTAGTTAAGTTGAGAGAGATAGGTATCGACCCTTATCCTGCAGAGGAGTTTAAGGTTGATTGCTCAGCAGAGGATATCTTGAAAAATTACGAAAGTAACAAAACATTGTATAAAACTGTAACTTTTGCAGGAAGGCTAATGAGAAGGAGAATGATGGGGAAAGCTGCATTTGCTGTTCTTCAAGATTCGTCTGCTAGAATCCAATTGTATTTTAATCGTGATGAGATTTGTCCAGGTGAGGATAAAACGATGTATAATGATGTTTTCAAAAAGTTAGTTGATTTAGGAGATATCATTGGAGTTAAAGGCTATGTATTCACAACTGAGGTTGGTGAAATTACAATTCATGTAAAGGAATTCGTGATTTTAACAAAATCAGTAAAACCTCTTCCGCAACCTGTAATTGATGCAGATGGAAAGGAGCATGATGCTTTTTCTGATCCTGAACAAAGATATCGCCAGCGTTATGTTGATTTAAATGTAAATCCAGAAGTTCGTGAGACCTTTATTCAAAGGTCAAAGGTGGTTAGTACAATGCGTAATTTTTTAGGAGATAAAGGTTACCTAGAAGTTGAAACTCCTGTTTTACAGCCGATTTATGGAGGTGCAGCAGCAAGACCGTTTAAGACGCACCACAATACGTTAGATATGACGTTGTATTTGCGAATAGCAAACGAGCTGTATTTGAAAAAGTTAATCGTTGGTGGTTTTGACGGCGTTTATGAATTTGCGAAAGATTTCAGAAATGAAGGGATGAGTAGATTTCATAATCCTGAGTTTACTCAAATGGAACTTTATGTTGCTTACAAGGATTACAACTGGATGATGGATATGGTTGAGGAGATGGTAGAGAAAATCGCTGTTGCTTTACATGGTGAAACCAAAGTTACAGTTGGTGAAAATATAATAAATTTTGCTCGACCATGGAAGCGTCTAACCATGTTTGAAGCAATTGAAGAATATACAGGGATAGATATTTCGGAAATGGATGAAGTTCAGTTAAGAGCAACTGCTCAAAAACTTGATGTTCCTATTGATGAAACAATGGCTAAAGGGAAATTAATTGATGAGATTTTTGGTGAAAAATGTGAAGGGTTATTAATTCAACCTACATTTATTACTGATTATCCAGTTGAAATGTCTCCACTAGCTAAAAAACATAGATCTAAGGAGGGTTTAGTGGAACGTTTTGAGTGTATTTGTAACGGAAAAGAAATCTGTAACGCATACTCAGAGTTAAATGATCCTATTGATCAAAGAAAACGTTTTGAAGATCAGTTAGAGCTTGGTAAAAGAGGTGATGACGAAGCAATGATATTGGATGAGGATTTTTTGAGAGCAATTGAATATGGAATGCCTCCGACTGCTGGTTTAGGGATTGGAATTGATCGTTTATCGATGATCATGACAAATTCTAATTCTATCCAGGATGTGTTGTTTTTTCCTCAAATGAAACCAGAAACAAAGAAAGGCCCTGAATTATCAGGAAATGAAAAAGCTGTCGTTGACATTTTACTTAATGAAACTAAAATGGATTTAGGTGTTCTTAAAAGTAAGTTAGATTTAAGCAACAAGGCTTGGGATAAAACATTAAAAGGTTTGGGTAAAGCTGGTTTAACCAAGGTGACCAAAACTGAAGAAGGTTTAGTTATTGAATATTTAGGATAAGGTTTGTTAGGGAATTCAAATATAGCAGTTGTTGGAGGAGGAAGTTGG
>Ga0257114_1000528_pt1 | contig 30132 bp, 17 predicted proteins | sample SI112_10mmetaG_FD_190149 | JGI IMG/M metagenome (GOLD analysis project Ga0257114, IMG submission 190149) | Marine microbial communities from Saanich Inlet, British Columbia, Canada - SI112_10m | ecosystem: Environmental > Aquatic > Marine > Inlet | place: Canada: British Columbia | collected...
CTTTATTAGTGATGATGGTCTAGGAAAATATTCAAACACACTTGTTGATTTACAAATTAATATCATAACAATAAATAATTTTGGATTCGATTATGACTATTTGGCAAAATACACACCATATTGTATTAATATAAATTATGATGAATATTATATGCTGAATAGAGATTATAAAGGTATAACTACAGATAATGCATATACATTAATAGATTATAAACAAATTTATTTACATAAAGGTGGTGAATGTCCATGGGCTTATGACAAGGAAGAAGAAATAAAGGAATTGTATAAAAAATTATCAGAAACATTGAAAAATACTACAACAAATAAAATATGTCTGAATGAAAATGAACATACTAATATTATTCTTACAAAGTGTATTTAGAATAATTAAATTATTCTACGATACCATAGTATAATTAGATTTAACTACATAATAATTATAATTTGATGCGTATTTAATTATAAGATTTTTAAAATTAATAAAAATATAAATACTTTTTATTAAAATTTATATATTTTATTAAATTTTATATGCTTTTTATTAAATTTTAAATGTATCTTATTAAAATTTATATATGACTTATTAAATTTTAAATGTATCTTATTAAAATTTATATATGACTTATTAAAAATTATATATAAAAAGATAATTATAAGTATATTATAATAATTAGTATGGTATTGGTATGCCATATTTGTAATTTTACAACCAAAGATAAAATCGAATTTGAAAAACATATTAAAACCCAGGAACATTTTGATAATTTGGAAAATATAAAGCATAATATAGATGATAAAACGTGTAGTAAATGCTATAAACAGTTTTCAACAAAAGGAAATAAAAATGTTCATCAAAAGAAATGTACTGGTGCATTAAATTCAAACCAATGTCGATTCTGTAGTAAGGTATTTAGTTCTACAATAGGAAAATCACAACATATAAAAATTTGTAAAAATAAACCGATTAATACTACTATTAATATTAATGGTAACAATAACAACATTACAATTGATAATTCTACTAATATAAATATTACAGTTGAAAGAAATAGTTTTACTAAAGAAGATTTAAGTTATATGACTAAAGAAGAGAAATATAAATTTATCGAAGAATGTATTAAAGACAATTATGAAGGTTTATTAAACTACATCAATGAGGTGTATTTAAATGAAACTCATATTGAAAACAATACTATTAGAAAAACTTGTAAAGATTTTATAGAATATTATAATGGTAGGAAATGGTGTATCGAACCAGATGATTTATTTTTTAATAGTTTTATGGAAGAAATTCAAGATAAATTTGATCTTTATTTATTTGAAGGTGATTTTAAAAACCTAGAAGTTATAGATGTGAGAAACTTTATGTATAAAGTTGGTGTCTATTTGGATTGGATCGAATTAACTTATAAGAACAAAAGTTTTAGTAAAGATAATATTATCATTGAGAAAAAACAAAAAGAACATATCAAAATGTTATATACTAAAAAGATTATTGAAAATATTGCAAAATACAAATAATCAAATATAAAAAATGATTATTTACATATAATTATATTATTACAATGAAGATACTTATAATAGTTGAATCGAATAAAAAAGCAATCAAAATTCAAGAATTTTTAAAAGATCAAGAAGAACAATATATATGTATTGCTAGCTATGGTCATATAGAAGATCTTAAAAAAACTGAAATGTCTATAGATTTTGATAATTGGAAAGGTATTTACGAATATACAAACTTAAAAGTTATTAATAATATAAAAAAATTATTAAAAACAGTTGATATTGTAATGCTAGCAAGTGATCCAGATTATGAAGGACATTTCATAGCAAACAGTATATCAAAAATTTTAGATAAAAATATGCAAAGATACAGAATTACTTTTAATGAAGTTACTAAATCCGCTGTTTTGGAAGGTATTAAAAATAAACATAAAATTGATTATAATAAAGTAAATTGTCAAATAACTAGAAGATTATCTGATCGTCTATTCGGCTACAAACTCTCGCCCTTGTTATGGGAATTTTTCAATATTAATACATTATCAGCAGGTAGAGTGCAATCCCCTGTCTTAACGTGTATTGTAAAAAACACAAATAATGTAAATAATCCAAATCCCGAAATAACTTATAAAATTAAAGGTGATTTTGATAATAACTTATTAAATACATTGTATGAAGGTGATAAAGAAAAGATAGATAATATAGTTTTTAACAAACTTTATAATTTAACTTATAATACTACAGATTCTATACAAAAACCACCACCACCGTATATTACTTCAACATTACAAATGGATTGCAGTTATACTTTTGGTTTATCAAGCAAACAGACGATGGATATTTTACAAAAGATGTATGAATCTGGTTATATTACGTATCATAGAACATCTTCATATTCTGTAAGTAATCAATTTAAATTTCAAACTGCAAAATATGTTTTAGAAAATTATGGTGAAAAATATTCAAATCCAAATAATTATAATTTTAAACCAGGAGCGCATGAATGTATAAGGATAACAAATATTAATAAAACAAGTTTAACCGAAGATGATATACAAAATAAGATATATAAATTAATTTATAAAAGATCATTAGCGAGTCAATTAAGTTATGCGTTATATGATCAATATAATATAGAATTAAAATATGATAAAGATATATTTAAAACAATTAAAAAAGTATTAAAGTTTGATGGATTTTTAATACTAGATAAAAAAGAGATTTCTAAAGAAACTTTAAAATTTCCAAATAAACTAAAAATATTGAAAGTATATACGGAAGCATCAGTAAATAAATTAACATTGTATAATGATACAACAATAATAAAATTAATGGAAACAGAAGGAATAGGAACACCATCAACATATGCAACAATAGTATCATCATTATTTAGTAAAAACTATGTAGAGTATTGTAGTAATCCTAAGGAACAAATAAAAGCGAAAGAATATTTCAAAATAAAAGATGGTTATACAGAAGAAAAAGAAGTAGAATTAGAGTTATATACAAAAGGGAATAATAAAATGATAAGGAATACCGAAATAGGTAAAGAAATCGTAGAATATTTGAATGAAGTAGCCCCATATATAATAAATCCAGAAACAACAAAAATAATGGAAGAACAGATAGAATTGGTAGCAGAAGGTAAAGTAAATTATAAAAAGATATTGGATAAGTTTAATAAAACGATAGATGAATCAATTTTAAACGCACCTAAACGCACGATAATTGAAGAACCAAAGATAATAAATACTCGATATGGAAAATGTATATTAACAAGTGATAAGAGATATATAAATTATGAAGGATATTTAAAACAACTTAATAAGAAAAATTTATTAAAGAGTGATATAACATTTTTGGTAAAATTACCGATAAAGTATAAAGATGAATTAAAAATAGTGGTAGGTAGGTATGGTATTTATTTGAAAGATAGTAAAAACAATATAGCATTAAAACCGAATGAATTGAAAGATATTATAACTACATATAAATTAAAATGACATTCTTATGTGATTATAGACATATATTTGGTAAAGAAAAAGAAGGAATACATTCTTATAGATTTATGGATATAGCAATAATGGATGTATTATTAACATTTATAGGTGCAATAATAATTGGATATTATTTTAAATTAAATATAATATTGGTTTTTATAATTTTAATAATTTTAGGAACACTAATACATTATATATTTTGTGTGGAAACTACAATAACAAAAATGTTTTTATATAAATAAATGAGTTATTATAAAGAAATTGATGGTATAAAATATGATAAAGCTATTTTAGATATAGCAGATGAACAAATAAAGGGTCGTGGAGATGGAAGATTATCAGAAGATGATATGAAATTAATAATAAAATCTGTAATTGATCGTAAAAAAATAACAAAAATAGAATATTTAACAATATTTTATTTAATAAAGAATTATAATATAACGGATAAAGCATTAGATAGTTTATCGGAAGGTTGTGCAAGTATTTTAACATTAGTTTAGATTTGTATAGATCATAAAGATAGCAATACTTAACATAATAATAGTAAAAACCGCATAAGCTATGATAGTAATATCAGTATTTTTTGTCATAATGGCGATACCATTAAATGATATTAAACAAATAAGTGTATAAATCATTAGAACAATTGCAACATCTTTAATAATACCAGCTTTTCTAGTGTTAGATTCATATTTACTAGCATAAGAATATAAAGCAACAGAAATACCAGTAGCAGTTAAGCAACTACGATTAATGGAAATTAAATCACCTGTAGATAAAGAAAGCATTTTTAAATAATTGAAAGATAATTATAATTCTAAATGTTTAATTTTAGGAACAATACGTTTAACAGTATTGACAATTTTCTTTTCACGATTTTCAAATATTTTGTTAATAAGATCTTCACCACTAAGATCTTTATATTCAATCATTTTAGCTTTAATATCATTAACTTTTAAAGGAACTAAAGATTCACGTTGTCTTGCTTTAATTTTAGCATTATTAATAGAAACATCATGATAATTAAATTTGAACATAAAGTCTTTAATATAACCGGATAAAGCATTTTGTAATTTACGTCTTTCTCGCATAGCAATAGATAATTTATTAATTTGTTCATCCATTTTTAACCATTCAGCCATTTTGTTTTTAAAATCATCTAATTCTTCTTCGGTAGGTGTTCTTTCTTCAAGAGTATCTTCAACAATTTCTGACATTGTATATATATAATGTAATAATAATCTTTTATATTGTTTTTTTTAAGGTTTTAAGTTTATACTTAATAATTTCTTTAATATTATTGGGTGCTTTAATAATTTCTTTATAATATTGTTTATCAACAAAATATAAACGTTTTTCGTCCGAATATATAATAATTAATGGATATTTATCATAATTACTATTTTTCAATTTATTATTAATAAACAGACTACAAGATTCTCCTATATCTTCAATACTATTACGTTTTGGTTTTTCTGTAGATTTATTTAATAAAGCATAAGTTCTATGATGTATAACAATAATAACAATGTCAAGTAATTCAGCAATTGAATATAAATGTATTTCGGATGTTTCAAATTTAGGAATAATATTATTAATAAACTCTTCTTTTTTAATATTATTTAATTTATAAAACTTATCATAAATAATTTGTATTTGTGTATTTAATGAGACTTTTAAATCATTACATATGATAGTTTTATAATTTATTAAATAACATAATAAAATAAAACCATCATATGATCCAAATGCTTTTTTAATATTATCAATTCCTAATTTTTTAATATCATCTGTTTTATCTATTTGCATTATATTTATTATAAATTCAAAAATACTATTATTTGTATAATTATTACTATTAACATAATAAAAATTATAACTATTCCATTTACTTGGTAGTTTTTGAATATTACCTTTAGTAAAATCAATAGTATTAAGATCGGGTATTATACTATTACTTTGTGTAATAGTATTGAGATCATTATTAATAATATTTGTTTTATATTTATTATCAAAAAATGTAATATATTGATTTATTGCTTTATTACTAAAAGAATAATTTCCTTTATTGTAAGTAATTTTATCGGTCATAAAAGTATTATTAAAATCAAAAGAATTATACCAATCATTAATATTTTTATGATTTTCAATTTCATTTTGAAAGATAGAATCTGTTATATTATTTTTATAAATATGATCAACATCTGTGAGTATATTATTTTTTTCTGAAGTTAATTGAACATTTTTATTATAAGTTATAATGGTATTATTAAATAATTGTTGTTTTAGATTATTATGTATAATTTCAAAACCAGTAATATTAGTGAGATTATAATTTTTTTCAAAATCTTGATACATAAATTCATCATATAATTGTATTTCTCTACATTCTATAATTTCAAATAATTTATTTAATAAGATTGGTTCTATTAATTTACATTTTATGATAGCATTATTGTCTAATACAAAATGATTTACGGTTAAATTACTATTTAATAAAACAATTTTTATTTTATAACCAAATTTATTTAAAGTAATATATTCTAAGATTTTATCTAATATAGTAAAATCAATTGAAGATTCATTTTCTAAATTAATATTTTTTGTAGTAAAATCAAAAGTATATTTAATATTATTGGTTGATTTTAATACAATAGGTTCAAACATATTAATTTCTGAATTAAAGAATATATTAATTGCTTTTTCTGTTCCGGATAATAATTTAATATCATTATAACTTACATATAATGGTAATACAAATGTAAAATTATTTTCATTTTTAGATTTCCATATATATAAATTATAATTTAATGTTAAAGCGATAACAGAGTATAAATAATGTGGATTTAATACTTTTTGGTGTCTTAAATAATCTATAAATTCATTAAAAGCGAATTGAATATTTTTTAAAGATTTTTCATTAATTTTGATATCAAAATTACGTTTAAATATTTTTTGACTTATTTTACGTTGATTTTTATAAATTGCAAGTTTCATAAATTCGCGTGCTATATAACCATTTTCAAGTGATATAAATTTAACTAAATCTAATTTATTGTATATTGCTTTAACTAGATCTTCACGATTATCATAATTTAATAAAAATGTTAATATATCCATTAGATCTTTATTTTTATTTGGTATTCCGGTTCTAAAGGAACATAATTTTGATTTTAATTTTTTAGAACATACTAAACCGGCTGAATTATCATCAATTATTTCTAATATAGATGACGGTAATATTCCATAACGTTTATTAGGAATTTCTCTATTATATACAGTATAAATATGTGTATTACTTGCACTATTATTATCAATTGTTTTATCAATTGTTTTATCAATTTTTGATTTATTAGAAATTGTAGGTGGATTAGGTATTTCTTCTTTAATAATGACTTGTTTATTTTTAATATAACAACAGGGTTTCAAATAATTTTCATTATAATATGCTACAAAACGTGGTTCATCCGGTTTATTAAATGTTCCTGCTTTCGTTGAATAAATATCTATCGGGATTTCATCTGGATTATCACAAGTATCTTTATTTTTATCAATAATAGGTTTTTCACTAATAGGGCACCAATATCTGGGGCAAAAGTAAGTATTTTTATTAATAACTAAATGATTATCAACATTTTGTTTATATTTTTCAAATTTTTCATTTGTTAAACCCATAGGTTGTCGATTTCCTTGGCAAGTTTGTGCGTATGTTTTTGTATTGTAAGATTCATTAAATAGATCAGGATCTAATATTTTAAGTGTATTAAGTTGTCTAATTTTTGTATTTTTATCAGGTACTCCACCACTTAATGATTCATTAGAATCAAATGATTTTAATGAATTATCAGAAATATCACTTATTACTTTTGAAGAAGATGATGATGATGATGATATTTGTTTTTTATCAGGTTTCTTAAGTTGTTTAGAATTATTATAAGTAATTTTAGATAACCAAAAATTGAAATAACTTAATTCTAAGATTGATTTTATATTATTTACAGAAATGGTTATTTTATAACTATCGGTTTTATTAATTGTAAAAAATGTTTTTTGTGTAAAATAGATTTTTTTTGTTTTAGTTAAATTAATTTCTTCGTCGCTGATAACATTATTTACTAATATTAATAATTCTTTTGTTGATAATTCTTTTTTATCAATTTGTGGTAATAATATTGAAACTATTTCTTCAGGTGTAGGTTTAAAAGTGTTATATAATTCTTTAATATAAGTGGTAATATCATAACTTTGTGTATTATTTGAGGTTCTATTATAAATATAAAAATTATCTTGTGTATTTATAAAATTATATATTTTAGAACTATTTTTAATAAATAATTCTTTTGAAAAATTATTTGCTTTTAAACTTAATTGTGATCGTAATGAAACATCATTAAATTCGCTAATATCTTTAAATATCTTTGTTATTTCTGATTTTAATTTCAATACTTTTTCAATTGAATATTTTGATTTATTACCTAAATAAAATTTAACATTAATATAACCATTATAATTAATACTTATTTTATAATAGTATTTTAAAGAATCTGGAAAATATTTTATAATAATAAGTTGTTCATTATCATATATGGTATTATTTAGATCTTTAATAATATCACTATAATTCTTAGTATTTTTAACAGTTATATGTTTATTATAATTATCATATACCCAAAATAAAATATCATAATCATATGTATTATTACGATAATAATATTTTAAAGTTTTATCTAATTTTATTGTTGTATCAAATTCATAAAAAGTTATTATAGCAGATTGTATAGTGTTTGTTTCTGTTTGATTATAAAGATCATTTAGTGTTTTTTCATTAATATTGATTTGTGGTCTTTTATATTTAAAAAATACATTTAATATTTCTTTATTATCTTTAAATGTTTCAATATTAACAAGATTAATTTTAGAATATATGAATAATCCTTGTTTATCTGTGAATATTAATTTTTTTTTAGGACCATTTGTATGATCATATAAAAAAGGATTAATATTATTTAATTCTTCTGATATATTAAATTCTATTATTTCGTTATCTATCCATATATATATATTATTATATTGTAAGTGATTTAGTATTTTTTTAACTGCTATATCAATTTGATCATCTTGGTATATATCACTTATTATATGTTTTTTTTTATTCGTTAAAGATTTCCATTCATATATTTCAATATTTATTTTTGGATTATCTATATACATTTTACTTTTCTAATACAATATTAAAATGCTTGAACGATTTAAAAAGATTTATAAACAACATTTAAAAAATCCTTCAATTGAAAAATTTGAAGATTCTGTAGATTCTGTAGAAGATGAAGATCCTATAGATCCTGTAGATTCTGTAGATCCTGTAGATTCTGAAGATCCTGTAGATTCTGAAGATCCTGTAGATCCTGTAGAATCTATAGATTCTGTAGATCCTATAGAAGATGAAGAACCTATAGAAGATGAAGAACCTATAGAAGATGAAGAACCTATAGAAGATGAAGAACCTGTAGATTCTGTAGAAGATGATTTTAATTTATTAAAATCGCCATATAAGATATATCTTTTGATATTTTTAGTATCAATTATAATAATATTTTTTATAGTAATAATTGCATTTACACCTAGTTTATATACATACAATCAACCGATAAATCAACCGGTGAATCAACCGATGAATCAACCGATGAATCAACCGTATAGAAGTTATTAAACCATTGAAACAATAATATGTGTATAATAAATAAAATTATGTATAAAGAACGATTTAAAGGATTAATAGAAAAGTTTGATAACGAAAATACAAATGAAGATACAACTGAATCTACAAATGAAGATACTGATAAAAAAGATGATTCATCAGTAACTGATTCACCCGCATTTATACCATTAATTATTTTAGCAGTTATAATTTTTATAATTATAATTATTATTATAATTTATATATTAACTAGTGAATCACCAGATTCACAACCAATTGATCAATATGGAATGACAGAAAATATTGGACAACCAATGCAACCAATGCAACCAGGACAACCTATACAATCAATGCAACCAGGACAATCTACAGAACCAATGCAATCTATACAATCTACAGAACCAATGAAATCTATACAATCTACAGAACCAATGCAACCAGGACAACCTATACAATCAATGCAACCAGGACAATCTACAGAACCAATGCAATCTATACAATCTACAAAACCAATGCAATCTATACAATCTACAGAACCAATGCAATCTATACAATCTAAACAATCTACAGGATCAACAATTGATACATCAAATATCGCAAATAATAAATCAACAGATATTGATAATATATCAAGTGATACTCCAAAACAAACAGCAACCTCATATAAATCTTCAACAAAAACCCAAGATGTTAGTAATTTTGAATCACCAATTCCAAAGGAATCGTCAATTCCAAAGAAATCATCAATAAAAGATTTTGTAAAATAAATATATAAGAATATACTATAACAATAAAAAAAATGGAAGAAGGTATAAAAAAGATGGAAGAAGAAATAAAAAAAAAGAAAGTAGTTATAGGATTACCGGGTAATAGTTTTTCATCAAAATTTATAGTATCTTGGACAAGTAGTTTAAATACATTATGGGAAATGAATAAATATGATATTGTAGTATCTCCAGGTATATCAAGTTTTGTTTCATTTGCCCGAATGCAAACATTGGGATTAAGTAATTTACGTGGGATAGATCAAAAAGCTTTTGATGGTATGAATTTTGATATATTTGTTACAATTGATTCGGATATAGTATTTACAGCACAAAATTTGATAGATTTAATTGAAGCTACAAATGAAAAAGATATAGTATCTGGTTATTATAGGATGAGTGATTTGAAGAATTTAGCGATAGTTAAAGAATGGGATATTAATTATTTTAAAAAGACAGGATCTTTTAAATATTTGCAACAGGAAGATATAGATAAATGTAAAGAAGAAAAATATTTAAGTGTAGCATATTGTGGGATGGGATTTATGGCATTAACAAAAACGGCGATAGATAGTTTAAGTTATCCTTATTTTCATACAGAATTGCAGGAATTTAAAGGGATAGATGGTAAATTAATAAGAGAAATATGTTCTGAAGATGTATCATTTTGTAGGAATTTAACAAAAGAAGGATTTGAAATAAATGTTTTACCTAATTTGCGTGTTGGTCACGAAAAAGCGTTAATAATATAAAAATGATAACGAAAAATAATGAAGTAAATATGAAAGAATACTTAATATTGGAATTAAAGCGTTTATTAAAGAAGGATATTGAATATAGTAGATCTGATATTCAAAAGGTTTTGAATAATATTAAGGAATTAGATGAAATACAATTATCATTGTATAGTAAAGTAAGATCAAAAGATAATTCAAAGGATATAATAAAAGAATATTACGAAAAGAAAATATCTTTAAATAAATAAAATGTCTTTTAACCGTTCAAAATATGATAATTGTAGTTATAAAAACGAATTAAATAGGAATGTAGGTATATTAGGATATGTATTAAATATAAATAATTATGAAAATGCGAAACCTTGTAGGCATCAATTGGGTTGGACAGCTGGTAATAATGTAAGTCATATAAAGGGTGATGTAATTGATTTGGAATCAGATTTAAGAAATCAAACAAGGTATATATCAAAATGTTGTGGATCTGTATATACTCCATCAGATGATGGTTTTATTTATAATGATAAAACCAATCCAATTAATACGAAACCATTACATTTAAATGCGTGTCAAACAATAGCATATAAATCAGTTCCTTTACCTTATTCAAATTATATAAGTAATACTCGTTGTGGTTATAAATAGCTGACTGATACGAAGATTAATTTTTGTTTTTTGGGTTTAATAGGTTTTATATTAATTTTTGTATTATAAACATATTGATATATTTTATCATATTGTTTATTTTGTATTAATTTGAATATTAATTTATATTTTTTTAATAATAGGTGTTTAATGACGATATAAGAATATATTTGTGTTTTAAATGTGATATTGGGCATACCTAAAACATATTTAACATTTTTTAAGGAATGTTTTAATTCATTTTTAATATTGGTTTTAGTGTATTTAATTTGGTATAAGGTTGCTAAAAATTCAACAAGAGCTTCATTAAAATTAATAATAACTTTAGATCTTATAGGATCGCCTAAGAATACATCAAAATCTTTAAAATAAAAAGCATGATGAATAACTTCGTGTAAAACTACTTTTAACATTTCATCATTACGATAAACGTAAATAATGTTATTATTTAAATAAGTAAACCCTCCGTTAATAAAGAATTCATGATCTATAAATTGTCTATGTTGTGGTGAATCAATGATAACAATTTTTAAATGTTTAAGTTGAATATTAAAATCAATGAGTAGATCTTGATAGAGTTTTTGGATACGTTTTCCACATAATATATAATTACTATTTTTTTTTAAAGAGTAACCAAATAATGTAAAATGTTGATATTCTTTATAATATACAAGTCTAGTTTTTTGAATATAAGAAATCATAGAATCTGATAAATAATCATTATGTTTTAACAATAAATATTTCATTTATTGAATAATATATTTTTTCTTATAATATATAAGTAAAATGCAAACTAATATTAGGCAAGATTATTGTAGTTATGATGAACAAATAAAAAAATCGATGGGTCCAGGATTATATCATATTAATACCCCTTGTAATGATCCGAATGATTGTTCTCAAGATATAACACCTGATCCATATTTAAGATATCAAAAATATGGATATGCAACTTGTCCGGCAGGAACAAATGTGAATGATGATAGTGAATTACGTGGATTAAATTATAAAAATACGCATTGTGAGACGGATAAATATTTACCAGGAAGTTATAAAAAGACTGGTTGTAATATAAAAGGAATAAGTGAAAATTGCGGTAATTATACTGAAGATACTCGTATATCAAATAATGCGTGTAATTTACGTGGAACAGGTATAAATCGTTTTATTCCGTGGTTTGCAGGTTGTAATGCGAATCCTCAAGATTATAAGAGTATTCAGCCATTTAATAATGTTCCAACGAACACGAAGGAGTTATTTAAACAGAATCATATACCGTGTATAGAAAAATTAGATGATCAAGATAAACATTTTCCACCGGCGGATAATATTAATTATAAACCAATGTTTAAACCGATGGATATAGAATCAAGTTTAGATCAATATTATCATCATGGAATGCCACCAAAATCTTGTTCATAAAACTAACGTATAATTATTTTTATTTAATTTTAATATTAAAATTGCTATAATTCCAATTATCATATAGGCTATAATTTTATAATAAAAACAAGTAAATTGATTTATAATAGTATCACATATACCAAAGATAGCTACCCATAGTAAAATAACAATAATGCTAATTGATTCCATTTTATTATATTTATAATAATTAAGTGATTTCTATAAAATCAGCAAATTCTTGTTTTCTAAAAATTAATTGACAACAATTAAATGGAAATTCAATATCCATTGCATTTTGTTCAAATTTTGTTAAATAAATATATATATTATTATTATAATTAGAATTGATAATAATTGTATTAGTAAATTTATATCCAAGTTTTAAAATTGATTGATGAGGAATAATTTCAGCAAAATAACCATTAGGTATTTTTAATTGTAATCCAGTATCATACATAATGATATTAGTATTTATAATTTTATGTTGTTTGATGATTGATATATTATAACCAGCATCTGAAAAATTATGTTTAAATGGTTGAATAGCATTTTCATTAATTTTGATGAATTGTATATTAATTTTATTAATTAATAATCTATTAATGTATAATTTTTCGGTAGATTTAGTATAAAGATCACCAATAAAATCTAAATAATTGCTGTTACTGAATTTAATAACATTATCATTAATAATTTCATATTTAGGATTAATATATTTTAATAATTCTTTATGGTATGTGATGTCTAATAGCAAGTAATCATCTTTAAATATACCAATAGCATCGATAAAGCCTAATATATAATCAGTATTATAAACAATATCATTATATATCTTGTATATTTTTTTTAAATGAGATGGATAATTGGAAGAAACAGAAAGATAACCTGTTAAATAATATGATTGCATTTTTTTTATAAAATATATTAATTTTATGTAATAATTATAACTGGTGGTTAAAAGTATATAAAGATTTAATTTTATATTGTATGATTTTATAGATAATTATATTGTAAAAAGTTATAAATTGCAGATAAATAATCATATTATATATATAAATAATTATAATTTCTAGAACAAGATGTTATAAAGAATATATAATTTTTATAAAAACTTAAAATATTTAATTATTTTATAGCAACTAAAAATATAAATAATTAAACCTATTTATTTTTTAATTAATGTAATAGTGTGTTTAGGATACTAAAAAATATATTATTTTAATAAATAATGCTAATAAATTATACAAGTAGTATTAATAATTTATTACATATAGATTTAAATAATAAAAATATTGCAGTTAGTGATAATAAATATAATGCAACTACAAATCTATTAAATGATAATATTAAGAGTCAATTTCGTGTATTAAATAATATTGAAACGCCTATATTAACAACAAATGAAATTAAAGCAACTTATAATTGTAATATATTAACACTAGGTGATGAAAATAAAATAGTAAATATTATAAATCGATTAGGTATAAATGAAGAAAATCCAAGTGTATCATTAGATATTAATCAAACAGATGGTATAAAGATACCGACAGGAACTACAAATGATCGTCCAACCAATGTTAAATTGGGAACAATTCGTTATAATAATGAATTAAAACAATTTGAAGGTTATGGTGCAGGTAATGTATGGGGATCATTAGGTGGAACAATAGATATAGATAAAGATACATTTGTAAGAGCAGAAGCAAGTCCAAATGCTGATAACAATGAATTGGAATTTTATACGTCAAATGTTGAAAGAATGATAATAAAGAGTGATGGTAAGATAGGTATAGGAACTTCAAACCCTGAAGGTTTATTTCATATCTATAAAGACATTAATTTATTGAACGTATCAACAAATAGTATAAATGTAAATCGTGATATAATACCGGAATCAAATGTTGATTTAAATATGGGTTCAACAGGGAAAAAATTTAAAAATATGTTTATTTCTGAAAAAGGTATTTGGTTAGGAGATAAACACCATTTATCAATATATAATGATAATGTTTATTTTAGAAAACGTAAAACAAATGAATTACCACAAATAATTATTAATAATGGTGGATCATTAAATGATATTCTTACATTTACTGATAATACTGAATTATCAAATGTAACATTATTTGAAATGGAAGAATATGTGAAGACTCTAACAGATACGAATAATACAATAGAATATATATTTCGTAATATACGAGAGGATTATGAATATGAATCAATAATAGAATCTTGGAAAGTGAATAATAATAAATTATTTTTAGATAATAATTATTCGAATATAGGTATAGGAACAGATGATCCTAAGGTTAGTTTAGATATAGTAAAAACGGATGCAATTCGAATACCAAAAGGAAATGTAAATGATCGTCCAACAAATTTAAATGCAAATGATCGTGGTTTAATTCGATATAATAGTGAATTAGATCAATTTGAAGGTTATGGTTCAGGTAATGCGTGGAGTTCATTAGGTGGAACAATAGATATAAATAAAGATACATTTGTAAGAGCAGAAAGAACACCGAATGTTGATAATAATGAATTAGAATTTTATACATCAAATGTTGAGAGAATGATAATTAAAGATGATGGAAAAATAGGTATAAATGTTTCAAATCCTACACATAATTTACATATAAGTGGAACAACTCGTATTGAAGGTGATTTAATAGTAAATGGTGTTCAACGTATTATAGATACAGATACATCAACAACGGAGCAATTGATAATAACGAATGATGGAACAGGACCTGCATTAAAATTAAATCAACTGGGAGCACAATCGATAATAGAAATACAAGATGATAGTAATTCAGTATTTCACATAAAAGATGGTGGAAACATAGGTATAAAGAACGATGATCCAAAGGTATCTTTTAGTATAAATACAAGTGATGGTTTATTAATACCGAAAGGAACAGTAAGTGAAAGACCAACATATTTAGAGAAAGGTATAATACGATATAATAGTGAATTAGATCAATTTGAAGGATATGGTGCGGGTAATGCGTGGGGAAGTTTAGGTGGAATAAAAGATGTGAATCAGGATACATTTGTAAGAGCGGAAAGAACTCCAAATGAAGATAATAATGAATTGGAATTTTATACATCAAATGTTGAAAGAATGATAATAAAGAGTGATGGTAAGATAGGTATAGGAATAAGTAATCCAACTGAGGTATTAGAGATAAATGGTAATTTGAAAGTATCAGGAGTAATAGAGAATGATTATATAAAGAAGACATATTATTCGAAGGACTATGTTGATATAAATTTTCTATCATTAAATTATATTTTAAGTGTAAATAAAGAAAATTATAATAGTGGTAAAGATGAAAGTTTAATAGGTTGGTATAATTTTGATAATAAATATATATTGGGTGAAGATCACTCAATTAGTAAAAATAATTTAGATTTAATTAATTATAATACAAATGATTGTAATATATTAATAGATAAAGTGAATAAAATTAATGGTAAAAATTCTATAAAATTCGAAAATGCTGGACAATATTTAAAATCATCGAAAGATGTATTATTATATGATTATTGGTTAAATAATGGTGGTTTTAGTTTATCATTTTGGACAAATAATATTGAAACATCAACTAAAAATTTAATATTATTTGGAAATGATGTAATGAATAATTTTTCAATTTATTATAATACAAAATTAAATATAATTGTGAATGGAAATGATATAACAGCAAATAAAAATATAACATTTAATTTAAATGAATGGAATCATCATATAATTCGTTTTAGTAAAAATGTAGATGATTCAACGACAATTTATTATTATAAAAATGGAACAACTTCAAATTTAATAGAAGAAAATATTGATTTTTTAATAAATGCAAACTTAAACAATAAATTAAATATAGGTTATATACCTTCAAATAATGAAGATTATATATTTTATAAAGGTAATTTAGATGATATTCGTATATATAATAAAAGTTTAGATACGGAAGATATTATAAATATTTATAATGATATTGCTATATATTTTGAACCCTATACATTGCAATCATTAGGACAATTAACAATGAATAGTAATAAAATTCCGATATTTTTAGATGAATTTTATTCAGGAACAGTAGATTTCTTAAATGAATCTAATTTAGAAAGTGATAGTATAACTGCAATACCTACACAACATAGTGTAAAAACGTATATAGATACTGAATCATCAAATTTATATGAAAGGTTAAGATTAAAAGATGGTTCAATTACAAATAATTTATTAGCAGGTGATATTACTGATAACAAATTATACGAAAGATATGTAAAAACAAGTGATGATATTAATATGAGAACAAATACAACAGATATTTTACAAATTAATAATGGTGGAACAGGTGCAAATAATACAATAGATGCACGTGAAAATCTTGGTTTAACGATAGGAAAACATATTCAAGGATATAATGCAAGATTACAATCACTATCAGATCAATATGGTATAAATAATCATATACCAATATTTGAAGATGGTGAAAATGTAAAATTAATTGAAGTATCAAATGATTCCGAATTAACTTTAAATAGTTGTAATATAATACCAACACAAAAGAGTATTAAAGAATATATTCAAAACTTTATAGGTAATTATACTACTGATAAATTAAAGATTGGTATAACTACATTTAGTTTAGATAATATTGATACTGGTATTCGTTATAGTTATGGTAATGAAACATTTACGATAACTGTAGAAATGGATTATTCAATTATAGGTGCGTCTGGAACAAGTCAATTTACAGGTATATCAAGTGATATGATATCAGGATTAAGTCGTTTATTGAATATTCCAACAACAGATATAACAATAACTGAGGTTTTATTAGGATCTATTAAATTTATAATTAAAGTTAATTCAACAACAGAACGTAATTCAGCATTGAATATAGTAGAAATGAGTAATATATTTGTAAATTCAAATATAGATGATATAATAGCTAATTATAATTTAAATGAAAATTTATTTTCAAATATAAATATTGAATTAAATGATGATTTAATAAGAAGATCATTATCATCAAATATTGATGTTGTATATATTACATTATATAATGATAAATTACAATCAATAGATTTACGTAAATATATATTAACAAATTATATTGATTTTAGTATTGAAAGTGATCCATATAGTAATATTGCAATTAATAATATAACAAATAGTTTGGAGATAACTGGTAATTATAGAGGTTTAACGTATGATGTAATTTTAAAGATAAAACGTTTTGAATTGGAGAATTTAATAAAATTTGAGATAACAGAGATAGATGAGATATTGGATGCTTATGTTGAATCAAATATGACAATAATATTGGATGATAATGTAAAAACGATAAATATAATGGATAAATTTAAAGGTCCATCATTTACCGAATTTGAATTAACACAAAATTCAGATTTCTTTAATGTTGTATTAAAGAATGCGGATCAACAAATATATGAAATATCTGGAAATTTCAGAAATACTACATATGATTTGATATGGAGTGGAACACAAACTGTTGAAAATTTAGTTGAAGGACAAGAAAATAAAACATTGTTTTGGACTTTAACAATTATTGAAATGCCATCACCACCAATTAAGATCTTTAATGATATATTGGATTTAACAATTAATAGTAATCAAACATTAATATATGATCTTAATTCTGTATTTACTGGTATAGATTTACAATATTCTTTAATAGGTAATGCTTATGATTCATATTTATCTAATGATAAATTATATGTATTAGAAGATCAACGAGGTATTAATTATACATTAGAAATACAAGCTAAAAATATTGCACAAACTATATCTTGGAATGTTACTGTTGATGAAGTATTACCATCAGCTCCTATAATATTATTAAGTAATATGTCAATAAATTTAGATAATATTGAAAATTATAATATAGATATAGATACAATATTTAGTGGTAAATATTTAACATATGATTATAATGTCATATATAATACTGAATTAAATAGCAATATTGAAATTATGAATGATATATTTATTACAAAGAATGTATATTCACGGTATCATTCAAAGAATTTCAATAAATATAATCAAATAATACCGAATTCAATATTAAATAATGATTTTAATTTGGAAGTATTAGAAGGTAATGTATATAATAAAATTGAAAATGATATATCATATATTTATGGTGATAAAGATACAGTTATGAGATTTAAGATGCCAAATATTGCAGAATATTCTATATGTGCTTTATTGAAATATAATGGAACAAATAAAGGAACAATATTGGGGGATGATACATCATTTATAGGGCATTGGAACGGAACTTGTGGATTTGTTCGGATTGATGGGGTTGGTTTAAATAATATAACTGGTTTGGATAATCCTAATGAATGGTTAACGATAATTTATAATAATTCTTTAGCATCACCCAATAATATTAAAATGTATCCTACAAATCAAAATGTTCAATCATTAACTAGTAATCCTAAAACTTTTGATTATTTATATATTAATAAATCGAAAAACTCCGATTGGGCTTTAGCAGATCTAATTATATTTAATGATGAATTATCACCAGAAGATAATACTACAATTATAAATTTATTTAAAAGTTATCAATTTGATAATAATAAATCATTACAGAATGATATTGAATTAATTAATATTAATTCATTCTTTAATAATATCGATTTAAATACGGAAACTAAAATCGTTAATGTTTATAATAGTAATTTAGGTATTAATTATGATTTAACTGTATCTGCAATAAATAGTTCAGGAACAAGTGATTGGGTATTAAGTATAAATGAAAATGAAGAAATAAATACGAATGCGAAGGTAAGTTTAAGTGCAGGATTATTTAAGTTTGGTTTGAATAATATATTTGAGAATTCAAATATAGATATAAGTTCATCAATAAGTTTTAATAAGAATTTATTAATAGATGATGGATATTTGTATATTTATCCAAGATATAGAAATATAGGATATTTGGTAGAATTAAAAGATTCAATAACAACAAGTAATTTTATAATAGAAATAGTAGAAAGTAATGTAAATAGACCTTCATTAATAAATAAAGAACATTATTTATTAGATTTGGATAATGATTATACATATTTTTCTAATGTTTTTGATGAAGTAACAAATAAAAATATTATTTTTACAATTGATTTAAAAGAAACCGATTCGGGTCATAATTATTATATATCAGGTATTGATCAGACAAATACAACATTTGATGATAGTATAACAAATGATTTATATGAAAAAACGATAACAATTGAGAGTTCAAATATAATAGAATTTAATATAAATGCGAGTTCATCACATCCATTTGTAATTGTTAAAAGTGATACAAATCCACAACGTATTATGAATGATACAAATAGATTGCAAGGTGATGAAATAACATATGAAGGTAATTATTATGTTAATAGAGGTTTAATTAATGGTAAAATATTATGGAATACAGATAATGCTGAAATTGGAACATATTATGGTATATGTGTTAATCATACAGGTATGTATTTTAAAATTAATTTAATTGATGATCAAAATCCATTTATTAAATATGATCATAATACAAATATATTACAAATATTAAACTCTGAAATAACTACAACTAATTATGAGTATAATATTTTTGTAAATAATTATTATGGAACAAGTCACAATACATTATCTTTAGTAAAAAATACATTAACAACTAATACAATACAAAATATATCAGATTCAATTATAATTGAACAAGGTGAAACAAAGGAAATTAATTTGTTTAATTATAAGTTTGCGAATACATATGAATTAATAAATGAAATTACAAATACAAATATAACTTTAGTAAATAATATATTAACAATAACTAATTCTTCAAATGGTATATATGATCTATTAATTAATATGGATGGTATGTTATATATATTTAGAATTACTGAAAATTAAATTATAAATAAATTAGATTTACAGATTATTTATAATAATAAATTATTATTTACAGATTATTTGTAATAAATTATTTTTGTAATAATTTAATTAGATTTACAGATTTTTGTAATAATGAATTAAATTTACAGATTATTGTAATAATTAAATTATTATTTACAGATTTTTGTAATAATGAATTAGATTTACAGATTATTTATAATAATGAATTAGATTTACAGATTATTTATAATAAATTATTTTTGTAATAATTAAATTATTATTTACAGATTATTGTAATAATGAATTAGATTTACAGATTATTTATAATAATGAATTAGATTTACAGATTATTGTAATAATTAAATTATTATTTACAGATTATTTGTAATAATGAATTAGATTTACAGATTATTTATAATAATGAATTAGATTTACAGATTATTGTAATAATTAAATTATTATTTACAGATTATTTGTAATAATGAATTAGATTTACAGATTATTGTAATAATGAATTAGATTTACAGATTATTTATAATAATGAATTAGATTTACAGATTATTGTAATAATTAAATTATTATTTACAGATTATTTGTAATAATGAATTAGATTTACAGATTATTGTAATAATGAATTAGATTTACAGATTATTTATAATAATGAATTAGATTTACAGATTATTGTAATAAATTATATTTGTAATAATAAATTAGATTTACAGATTATTTGTAATAATAAATTAGATTTACAGATTATTTATAATAATGAATTAGATTTACAGATTATTTGTAATAATGAATTAGATTTACAGATTATTGTAATAATGAATTAGATTTACAGATTATTTTTGTAATAATAAATTATTTTTATAATAATGAATTAGATTTACAGATTATTTTTGTAATAATAAATTATTTTTATAATAATAAATTATTTTTATAATAATAAATTATTTTTATAATAATAAATTATTTTTGTAATAATTTAATTAGATTTAGAGATTATTGTAATAATGAATTATTTTTGTAATTTAATTATTATTGTAATAATTAAATTATTTTTATTACATCTTAAAAAGTTTTTTTTTTACTTTATAATATCTTCTAAAAAAAAATACTTTTTTAGAAGAGATTAGTGTTATAATAATAGAGTTTTTTTTATAATTAAAATGAAAATAAGATATTAAATAATAAATGATAAAGTATCAAAATGCGATAAATAAATTATTTCATATTAATTTGAATAAAAATGATATAGTAATTGCGGATGATACTGTAGAAGTAAATGAAAATTTATTAGATGATAATATAAATAGTAAATTACGAGTTCTAAACAATATTGAAACTCCTATACTAAATACAAATGAAATTAAAGCAACTTATAATTGTAATATATTAACAGTAGGTGATGAAACTAACATAGTTAATATAAAAGATAATTTAGGTATAAATGAAGAAAATCCTAGTGTAATAATAGATATAAATGAAAGTGATGGTATAAAAATTCCTACAGGAACTACAAATCAAAGACCAACTAATGTTAAATTAGGAACAATACGATATAATAATGAATTAAAACAATTTGAAGGTTATGGTGAAGGTAATGTATGGGGATCTTTAGGTGGAACAATAGATATAAATAAAGATACATTTGTAAGAGCAGAAAATGAACCAAATGCAAATAATAATGAATTAGAGTTTTATACATCAAATGTTGAACGAATGATAATTAGAGATGATGGAACAATAAATATAGGGGGTGGGGATACAGATTATTTGTTAAATATTCATAATATAATGAAAATATCAATAGATAGTATAAATGTAAATCGTGATATAATTCCTGAACAGGATAATGATTTGAATATAAGTTCTACAGAAAATAAATTTAAGAATATTTTTATTTCTGAAAAAGGTATTTGGTTAGGTGATAAACATCAATTGTCAATATATAATGATAATGTTTATTTTAGAAAACGTAAAATAACTACAATACCTCAAGCTATTATTGATAATGGTGGAACAATAGATGGTATTCTTACATTTGCGAATAAAACGAATATATCAAATATAAAATTATTTGAATTGGAGGGATATATGAAGACTTTAACAGATACGAATAATACGATTGATCATATATTTGATAATATACGAGATGATTATGAATATGAATCAATAATAGAATCTTGGAAAGTGAATAATAATAAATTATTTTTAGATAATAATTATTTAAATATAGGTATTGGAACGGATGATCCTAAGGTTAGTTTAGATATTGTAAAAACGGATGCAATACGAATACCAAAAGGTGATGTAAATGATCGTCCAATAAATTTAGATGCAAATGATCGTGGTTTAATTCGATATAATAGTGAATTAGATCAATTTGAAGGTTATGGTGCTGGTGATGCGTGGGGATCATTGGGAGGAACAATAGATATAAATAAAGATACATTTGTAAGAGCAGAAAGAACACCGAATGTTGATAATAATGAATTAGAGTTTTATACATCAAATGTTGAAAGAATGATAATTAAAGATGATGGAAAAATAGGTGTAAATGTATCAAATCCTACACATAATTTACATATAAAAGGAACAACACGTATAGAAGGTGATTTAATAGTAAATGGAGTGCAAGATATAATTGATAGAGATACATCAACAACAGAAAGATTAATAATAACGAATGATGGAACGGGTCCGGGATTAAAATTGAATCAAATAGGAGCCCAATCAATAATAGAAATTCAAGATGATAGTAATTCAGTGTTTCATATAAAAGATGGTGGAAACGTAGGTATAAAAAATAATGATCCAAAAGTATCTTTTAGTATAAATACAAAAGATGGTTTATTGATACCGAAAGGAACAGTAAATGAAAGACCAACATATTTGGAGAAGGGTATAATACGATATAATAGTGAATTAAATCAATTTGAAGGATATGGTGTGGGTGATGCGTGGGGAAGTTTGGGTGGAACAATGGATATAAATAAAGATACATTTGTAAGAGCGGAAAAAACGGCTGGTTGTAATAACGATGAATTAGAATTTTATACATTGAATAATGAACGAATGATAATTAAAGACAATGGAAATATCGGTATAAATACAAATAATCCAAATGAAACATTGGATATAAATGGAAATTTGAAGATATCTGGTAATATAGTGGGAAATTATTTAAAAGGAAATAATTATTCAAGGGAATATATAGATAATAAATTATTAGGTTTAAATTATAATTTAAATAGGGAGAATTATAAAAGTGATAAAGATGAAAGTATAATAGGATGGTATAATTTTGATAATGAATATCGTATAGGTGTAGATAAATCTAAATCATTAAATGATTTAGTAAATATGAAAATAGTGGATGAATTAACAAATCCATTAATATTAGATGAAAATATAAAAAGAACAGGGAAGAAAGCATTAAAAATAGATAGTTCCGAGGAATATTTAAAAACAGCAAAAAATGTATTATTATATGATTATTGGTTAAATAATGGTGGATTTAGTGTATCATTTTGGACGAATAAAGTGATAAAATCAACAAATAATATAATATTAGGTATAAATTTAATAGATTTTGTGGTTTATTATAATAATAAATTGGAAATAAGGATAGGAAATAATTTAATAACAACAGCAAAAAACATAATATTTAATTTGAATGAATGGGTTCATCATACAATAGTATTTGAGAATAATAATAATTTAACAAATGTATATTATTATCAAAATGGTAATTATGAATTAATAGTAGAAGGAATACAATATTTAATAAATCAAAATTTAAATAATAGATTAAATATAGGTTATATGCAATCTACAAATGTTGAATATAATTTTTATAAAGGTTATTTGGATGATATTCGTATATTTAATAAAAAATTAGAATTGGAAGATATACAAAATGTATATAATGATGTATCAATATTTTTTGAAGCTGAAACATTGCAATCATTAGGTCAATTATCGATGAATAGTAATAAAATACCAATATTTTTGGATGAATATAATTCAGGTGTATTAGATTTTTTAAATGAATCAAATATGGTGAGTGATAGTATAACTGCAATACCATCACAACATAGTGTAATAAATTATAAAAATAAAGAATTTTCAAATTTAACAGATGTATTAAAGATATTGGAGGGTTCAATAACAAATAATTTATTGGCGGGTAATATAACGGATGATAAATTACTTGAAAGATATGTTAAAACAAGTGATTTAATAAATGTAAGAACTCATACAACTGATATATTACGTGTAGTGAATGGTGGTTTAGGTGTAGCAAATGATATTGTATCCGATGAATTATTATTAAATAAAGCTCATATTAATTTAGATGTAATAATAGACGAAACAACACAAAAATATAATGAAAGATTGGAATCATTATCAATGGAACCTTTTGATTCAAATACATTACCAATATATACAGATATAAATAATTTTAAAGTATTAAAATTTACAAATGATACAAATTTTAGTAATGTAGATGATTTAACAATACCATCTCAATATGCAGTAAAAGGTTTTATAGATTCATATACAACCGAATATTTTAATGAAGTATTGGGTTTATCGCAAGGTGAGATGGATCCATCAACATTTGATCAAAATTTAGATTTTAAAGAACCAGATTATTTATTTGATATTGTATATTCTGAAATGTCAATTGTAGATATAGGTGCAGTAGGAACTCCAAGTTATGATTTATTTACATCAAATTTATTGAATGATATAAGTAATCATAGTGGTATTGCATTGGATAATATAGAAATAATAGCAATAGATTCAGGATCATTAATATTTAAATTGAAAGTAAAATCAACAAAAACAGAAAATGCAATTTTGCAATTATATAATATGAAACAGAGTATGATAAAAGGTTATATAACACCACAATATTTACGATTAAATACATTAGATAATTTAACGGATGAAATATATAATAATTTATTAAATGATATAATTTATAATATAGATTCATATGATTTAAGTGAAGAATCTAATTTATCAAATATAACTCAATATGATTTCACATCATTTGTAAATAATACTGAAGTAATAGATTATACAAGTAATATAGGTGGTGTGACTTGTAATTTATCGCATTATAATTCTTTGGGTGTATATAATAGTGGTAATAATAAAAGTGATATAGTAATACCAATACCTGAATATTTTGAAAATGGTTATATATATATAGAATATACAAATGCAAATTATAATGGTATATTATTTTATTTAAATGATATTTTGATAGAAACAGTAAATGCAAATCAAACAAAACAAATATTAAAGAATTATAAAAAAAATGATATTTTACGTATAACAGAAATAAATGGAATAATAGCATATAATTTGAAGATAACAATATTACCATATTTATCAGTAAATACACGATTTCATAATGTAAAATTAATAAATAATTTACAAAAACGTATTGATTTGAAAGATTTTATTCCAAATGATTTTGTAGCATTTGAATTAATAACGAATCCATATGGTAATGTAAGATTAACCCCAGCAAATGAAATATTAATAACTGGTAATTTGAATAATAATACATATGATATTGAATTAAGTGTTATAAAGGCTAATTTTAATAAAAAATTAATATTAAAAATAACAGAAACCGAATTTAATCCAAGTGTTGATGTATTAAATAAAATAATATTATCAGATAATACAAAAGATTTAACAGTAATAGATCATTTTAAAGGTGTATTTATTAAAGATATAATATTGGATAGTGATCCTGAAACGAGTGTAAAAGTAAAAAACGCAAATAAATATATTTATACAATAACGGGTGATTTTAGGAATAAAGAATATACAATAATTTGGCGTGCAATACCGGATAATGATTTAAATCCAACATTAATTGATGAAAATGATGATAGATTGAAATTAATATTAAATGTATTTGAAATGCCTCCAATACCAATAAAATTATTTGAAGATGCATCATTAATATTGAATAAAGATAAAGATCGAACATATGGTTTAGATGCAATATTTTCAGGTGTAGATTTAGAATATGAGTTGATAAAGAATCCATTGGATTCATATATATCAAATATGTCATTATATTTGATAGAAGATCAGCGTGGATATTCGTATGATGTTCATATTCAAGCGAAAAATATATCAAAGACTTTAGTATGGAAAGTAAATATAACTGAAGATTTACCAGCATTACCAACAAAAGTAAATAATGATATATATTTATTGAGTAATAATTATGTAGAAATAGATTTTCAAAATATATTATTAGGTGGAAAACATTTAAAATATTCTTATGATATTGAACATTCTACATTGGATATTAATATACCAGAACAACCAGAATTTTTTAAATTAAATAAATCATATATAAGGTATCATTCAAAGAATTATAATCAATATTTAAATAAAGTTTTAAATACGGGAACAAGTGATGATGAAATTATAGATTTTTATAAAACTGAATATGGTATTTATAATAATATGCCTAAATTGGAATTAAATGAAGAATGGAGTATTGTTATAAGATTTAAGTTTGATAGTTCATTTGGTGGTTATTCATATTTATTAGAAACTGATACAGAAACAAAAATATGGTATTATGGTAGTCATAATCGTTTTAGATTTACTTGGAGTAATAGTGAAGGTTATGTAGATTTATCATCTTTATATGTGTCTTGGATAGGTGAATATGATGAAAACAATAATTATAGAGAATATGCAAATTGGTCTAAAATAATAGTAATACGTAATAAAACGAATACATTATTTTATTTATATGATGAACATTTTAAAACAATTAGAAGTCAATCATCATCGTGGCGGGGTGCAATAGATCATAATAATGTAACATTTAATGCAGTAGGTGGTGAAGGATCATATGTGAAATATTATCCATATGTATTATCTGATGTAAGTGGTTATTTAAATGAAACACTAATATTGGATAATAATAATACATTAAATGTTATAAATGGTGATATTTATAAAGGTCATTTTAATAATTTAACATATATATATGGTGATAAAAATAGTGTATTAGAATTTCAAATGCCAAATACAACTAATTATACAATTTGTGCTTTGGTAAAATATAATGGTAATAATAAAGGTTCAATATTGGGTAATGAAAGTTCATATATAGGGCATTGGAATGGTATGAGTGGTATTGTAAATATAAATGGATCAAATTTAACAAATGTATCAACGATAGATGATGGTAATGATTGGACAATAATATTGTATAATAGTTCTGAACCGAATGATATAAAAACATATCCAAAATCTGTGGATATAATAGGATCAACAAAAAAATCATTTCATAAATTGTATATAAATAAAGAAAAAAAATCAGATTGGGCATTAGCAGATTTATTAGTATTTGATAAAAATTTATCAATAGAAGATACAAATAAATTATTTAATTATTTTAAGGATTATTTATTGGGAATAAATAATGATTTACAATTGGATAATTTTGTATCATCGATAGGTGATATAGTAGATTATTTAATATTTGATGATACAAGTAATAATTTTAAGATTCAAGGGTATGAATTGGGTTTAACATATAATTTAATATTACATAGTTCAAATATTGCGGGTGAAGTATCAAATAATTTGAATATAAAAGAAATCAATGAAAATGAAAATAGTGAAAGTATAATTAATTTAACAAATGGTAAAGTGAAAATAAATTTAAATTATATTTTAGATAAATATAATAATACAAATAATATTATAAAAAGTTTTAAAGCAAATATTAATAATGATGAATCTCATAAATTGAATTTAGAAGATTTAACATTAACAGTATTTCCAATTTATAGAGATTTAGAATATAAAATAATTTTAAAATATGAAAATCCAATATATAATGATATAACACATAATAATGGTTATGATTATTATTTAGATATACCGGGATCATATTCAATATCACCTAATTTAAATACAAATACTAATTGGAGTTTTTATACAAGGATAAAACAAAGTATAGGAATTCCATTGCATCAAAGAAGATATATAGTAAGTGGTAATGGTTGGGGTGTATTAGTAAGAAATGGAAATCCTCCGTGGATAGATTTTGAACATCATACAAAAAATATAAATTCTACAATATTTTTTTATGAATCAGGATATTTCAAATATGATTATAATATTAATTATAAATTGATAATAACTCGAAATGATAATTATATGTATATTTATATGTATAATGAAGATACAAAAGAAATAAGAAAAGGATATTTACCATATTGGCCACAATATGGTATATGGCAAAATTTCAATGGTATGACAAATGAAACTAACAATAATATTAATTTTGATGGTAGTTCAAGTGAATTAACAATTGATTATTTAAAATTTAAATTAGATCAAACTTATAATACAATTGAAGAAGCAGGAATATATTTTAATAGTGAAGAAACAAAAGTGGAATATAAGATATTAAAAATATTGGAATCAAATAAAAATGGTCCAAAATTAAATTATAATTATTGTATAATAGATAATAGAAAACAAGAAAAATATGAAATAATTGAGAAATATAATGATAAATATAGTATAAAAAATAATGAAATATATAAATCATTAGAAATAAAAGAAACAACACAAATAATAATACCAATTAATTTTGTAAATTGTGTAATATTATTAATAGATAAATTTAAATTTAAATATATTGAAAATGTTGAATTAAAAGCTGGTTTATATAATATAGAAATTTTAGATGAAAAAGTTAAAATAAAAGGTAATAATGTTGAATATGAAACGGATATGATAATAAACGGTAATGTAATAACAAATAGTATAATAAATATAATAAATATAGATAATTTAATTTTAAGATATTTAGATGAAAATATTTTAATAGATAATGATGGAACAATAACAAATAATATAATAAATAGTGTATTATTGGGTAATTTATTAAATACAAATGTTTGGTCAATATCATTTGTATTATTATATGATATTGATGAGATATTATTAAATAGATCAAATGGTATAAAATTAAATATTGAAAATGGAAAATTAAAATTATTAAATTATAAATTGAATAAGGAGATAGAATCAAAAACAACATTAAATAATAATGAAGAATATAGGATAACAATATTATCAAGTTTAACAAAACAAGAGATATGGATTAATGATTATTTGGATAATTCAATAGAAGATATAATTGAAATCGAAACAATAATAAATAATGAAATATTGATAGGTAATATAAATGATGTAAGATTTTATTCAAGTAATTTGTCTAAATATGATATAATGTATATTTATAATAAAAATGAAAATACAAATATATTGGAAGTTCAGGACAATATATCTATATTGAATGATAAATTAAAACAATTTAATTTAATAGATGAATTAGTTTTTAGAACAGATAAAATAAATGCAAGAATTTATATTAAACATC
>Ga0257114_1000530_pt1 | contig 30053 bp, 23 predicted proteins | sample SI112_10mmetaG_FD_190149 | JGI IMG/M metagenome (GOLD analysis project Ga0257114, IMG submission 190149) | Marine microbial communities from Saanich Inlet, British Columbia, Canada - SI112_10m | ecosystem: Environmental > Aquatic > Marine > Inlet | place: Canada: British Columbia | collected...
CACGAAGACGCGCGACGATGCAGAACGCGCGAAACGCGATGCCGAACGCCTCCGTCGTGAGCGCGGCGCTGCAGACGCTCGTGTACGGCGGCGCGGCGTCGTACGGGCTGTACAACAGGTGCGCGGGCGCGCGACGGCGCGCGCGACGCGCGAAGGCGCGCGCGAATGAAATGAATTAGGGTGACGGCGATTCGCGCGCGACGACGCGACGACGCGACGACGCGACGACGGAGGACTGACGGAGGGCGACGCGCGAACAGTCTGTTCAACGTCGAGGGCGGGCACCGGGCGATCGTGTACAATCGATTCGTCGGGGTGAAGGACAAGGTGTACGCGGAGGGGACGCACTTCATGATCCCTTGGGTCGAGAGGCCGTACGTGTACGACGTCAGGGCGCGCGCGCATCAGGTGAACTCGCAGAGCGGATCGAGAGATTTGCAGATGGTGAACATATCGATTCGCGTGCTGACGCGGCCGGACGCGAGTAAGCTGCCGGAGGTGTATCGAACGCTCGGGATGGATTTCAACGAACGCGTGCTGCCGAGCGTGATTCACGAAACGGTGAAGAGCGTCGTGGCGCAACACAACGCGAGCGAGTTGATCACGAAACGGGAACAAGTGTCGTTGTCTATTAGACATCTTTTGAAGCAGCGAGCGGCGCAGTTTAATATGGTGCTAGACGACGTCTCGCTCACGGCGTTGACGTTTGGGAGAGAGTACACCGCGGCCATCGAGAGTAAGCAAGTGGCGCAACAGGAGGCGGAGCGCGCCAAGTTCGTCGTCGATAAGGCGAGACAAGACAAGCTTTCGGCGGTGATTCAGGCGGAGGGTGAAGCGAAATCCGCCAAGCTCATCGGCGAAGCCATCGCGAACAATCCGGCGTTTTTAACCTTGCGTAAAATTGAAGCCGCGCGCGCCATCGCTCAAACCATGGCCAACTCCAACAATCGCGTCATGCTCAGCGCGGATTCTCTGTTGTTGAATCTTCAAGACGACAAGCCTGCCGATAAGAAGTAATCGCGAGTAGTCCTCATCAACCTTTGTCAACCAACCATTTAGAGCGAGTAGAGATTTCCAAGATTTCGTCGAGCTACAAGTACACTAAGAGTACGCTAAAACCTCCGTCGAGCGAGCGGCGCCGCGAGATCACCCTCACCGCGCGACCGACGGACTCACTCGTCTTTCGTCGGGTCGACGCGATCGCGCGCGCTCGGCGGGCGCTGTCGGGCAGTCAAGAAAATCCAGACGAAGAGAGCGGTGACGTGGAGGGCGACGAGGACGAAGGCGAAGACGTGAATGCGCGAGTATTCGCCGTTGTCTTTGACGACGAGCGATGCGATCGTTTTCAGCATGGCGCGCGCGAGAGCGCGGCGGGTCGAGGGCGGCGTAATGTCGCTCATACAATTCATCGGAGGTTGGTTCGGGGCGCTCAGATTGAGAAGAGACGGAGATGTTTTATACACAAAGACGTCTTAGAATACCTAAGCGGCCATTTGGACGTCGGCAGAAGCCTTGTACGCGTCCAACGAGGCGTCCAAGTCCGCGGCGGTGGGGGCCGCCTTCTTCTCTTTGGGCTTGCGCGCCGGCTTTTTCTTCGGCGCGGCTTTCTTGGCCGAGGCGACAACCTTTTGCGTCGCCTTGCCGCGCTTGGGAGCGGGCACAGGGGCCTTCTTTTGCTGTTGCTTGCCATTCTTGTTCTTCGGTTGCTGCTTCAAGCCAGAAAGACGTTGGGTGATCGGCTTCTGCTTGGGTTGTTGCGGAGCGTCGACGATGACGATGTTCAACGGGCGGCCGTCGAGCTTGACTCCGTTGTACGTCTTCACCGCCTTGAGCGCGGATTCGAGCGTGGCCAGCGTGACTTCGGCGGTACCCTTGGACTTGCCGTTGGGGCCGTAGTTGATGCCAGCGTTGAGCACGCGTCCGACTTGTCCGAAGAGTTCCTGTGATAAACGGGGAAGGGCAATAGCCGCGGCGAAATCATCAATACTTTCATCCTTCAGGAAATCGAGAGTGCGAGAGTCGAGCCACGTAGAACGAGCGAAAATAAATCTACGTGAGCGTAGTCGAGGTCGAGTTTCGGGGCGCATCGCGCGAGGGCTAGTGTGAGTTCCGTATCTCGAACGAATTGATCAACCAAGCGGCGGTTTCGCTGAAAAAATGGAAACCGCCGAGCCGGCCAGAAATATCCGCAAGCCGCATCTCTCCAATGAAGGGTGTTCGCTCGAGTCGAACGACGGATTCGAGCTCTGTGTGGTTTAGACATCGTTTGCGCGGATTTTGTTCCCACCGCTTGCGTCGTAAACTCGCGAAACTGAAAAAATAAGTCGCGTTCAGAGCCGATCGCCGTTCGCTCGAGCGAAACGCATCGCCGCAATAAATTTGTTCGCGCGAGCGCTCGAGGCGGCGTTTCTGAAAACTCTCGCGTGACGTCACTCCCCATCGTACCGTTGCCGAGGCGCGCGCGTTGTTTTATCCAGCCCTGTGTGTTCGGGCGACAACGATCCGCGCGTGGTTCGTCGCTCGCAGCCACGACGAACGCTTCTTCGCCTCGCGACGAACGGATGGGGTGCCCACGCGACGTCGACGCTCTAAAGTCTCAATAAACGAGCGATACCGTCACGCGCGCGCCGATGAGGAATACATCCCACCGCACGTCGCGCGTTGACGCATCGCTCTCACCACCGCGTCTCGCGCGAACGCTTTCGTTGGTCGATCCATCCACGCGAGTCGATCCGAATTCCCGCGATACTCGACCGACGCGATCGTCATTCGTCGTCGATATCATCCCCCACACTCCATCGGTGCGCGCCCTCGCTCTACGAGCGAGTTCTATTCACGCGCGCACCGACGGTCCTTCCCATGCTAACGTCGCGCGTCTCCTTACCTTGATATCTCTATCGTTCACCTTAAAGTCCAGGTTCCCGACGACGAGCTTCGTGCGTCCGCCCGCCTGCGCGTTCGCCTGTCGTCCTCCGCCTCCGCGCATCATGCCGTCGACCGCCATCGCCGTCGCCGCGTTCGATCGCGCCGGTTTCTTCTTGTTATTCTTCGTCTTCTTCACGCCACCGACCGCCATGGGCGTCGGGCCGGCGTTCGTTTTCTTCATCGCCGATCGCGCATTCTTCTTCCCGCCCACCTTGACGTTGGCGGATTTCTTCGCGTTGCGACGCTTCGGCGTGGCTTTCGCGGCGTCCTTGATCATGGCGTCGAGGGATTGGTCGAGCATGGCGGCCATGGCGTCGATCGGGCGCGAACGTCGGCGACGCGCGAAGGAATGAAGACGATGGATGGGAATTCTCAGATCTCCCGGGACGATCAGCGCGCGAGCGCGGGGCGTTCGGGAGGGAACGCCCAGAGCGGCGCGCGCGAGGGGTCGCTCGCGGACGATGGGCGCGAGAATGAATCGCTGCGATTGAATTAATAATTTTGCTACATGCGCGCGCGCGCTTTAAGCGCGATGGACGCGAGATCGGTCGGCGACGCGTCGGCGGGGTTCGATTCTAAAAGAAATCGAGGGGTCCGCGACCGCCGGCTAAGCCCTCGACGATGAAGACGAAAGTCCCGATCATCGCCAATCGAGCGTGCTGAATCTCGATGGTTTTTAAGATGTTCAAATCTTCCTCGGTTTGGCCCGCGGCGAGGCCGAGGGGATCGAAGAGACGGCCGCCGGGGTAGAGCTTGTCCAAATCCTTGAACGCCTCGACCTCGTAGGTGCCGTTGCGAAGAGATTCCGCGACAAACATGAGCGGAAGGTGGATGATGGGAAGCCAGAATAAGCCCCAAGGAATTGTTTCCCCGAGGTAGGTGAGCTGTAAGCCATCGATGGGGTCGTTGATGATTTGCGTGTTCCACCAGTGCTGGTCCGGGGTGCCGAAGATGGAGTTGTGCGCGAGGAATTCGGGGACGAGCACGCCGATGCACGCGAGCATGGCCCATCGACCGTGAATCAATTCTCTCGCGCGATAGCGTTCGATATCGCTTTGCGCACCGAGCGCCAAAGGATCCCATCCAATATCACCAGGAAGAGAACCGGTGAGGTGCGGCGGGACGACATTCGGCGCTTGGGAAATGAACGCCGACGGCAAAAACTTTTTGCGGCGTTCGCCGTAGAGATCAGTTTGGCTGAGACCAGTTTTGCGTACCGCACTCGTTACGATCATTGCAGCGCTTCCGTTGGACCAAAACGTGACCGCACCTTCGTTGGACGCGTCCATCTTCATGGCGCCAATGGTGACCTCTTCTCTTTGCGCTGAAGCGGAAACTTGAGCGCCACCACCGCCGCCGAAACGACCGCCGTCGGTGCCGTCGTCGTCGTCGTGCTCCTCACCGTTTCCACGTCTCCCGATCGACCACCAATCTCGGCCCATGTATCCGGGAAGCATGCCTCCTCGCTGGGACTCGTAAAAGTCTGCCATCATCTTCGTCGTGTTTTTCGCGTCCGCTTGCTCTTTGCGGTTGACTTGTAACACATCTAAACCACTCTCATCCTTCGGAAACAAAGGATATGCATACGCCTTGGCCAACCGACTGCCAGAACCCCCAGCTGAAACCAGGTGAGCGAGCAACAACCCACGAAGTTCGTTGTTACCAATTGCGAACGTAGTGAGAGCAAACATGATCAACTCTGAGCTCGACAATCTGTTACCCAAAAATCCTCTGCTCAGATTTGTTGGAAGCGCAAAGAAGGTACTAAAGAAGTTGCGCATCTGTTCGATGCGAAGCGACATGAGAAGCTCCATACCGAACTGGTAGAAACCGATTTGTCTTCGTGGCTCCGCACCCCAAAGGATTTCCCACGCTCTTCGGCTCGCCTCAATCTCGCCACCCTCCTTCAAGCCTTCGGCCATGGCCGTCGCAACACGCGGAGCTTTGCTAATACTGTTTACGACGGAGTAGCCAGACGCAGGGTGGACCATGCCGGCTGCTGCACCGTACGCGATGGTGCGTTGCGGGGCAACCGGCGGGGTACCGCCCAGTGGAATCCAACTCGCCTCGACTTCCAAGATGTCTTCTTCGACGATTTCCATACCCATCCGCTTCATGCGACGATACAATCGCCGTTTGAGTTCATCGAACGGCACTTGTACGCGCGCGACGAGGCACGTCTCCTCGACGAACACCACATCCTTGTCCACGGGTAACACGTAAAGGAAAGACGGCACGCGCCAAACGCCCTCGTCTTGTTCCTCTTTCATCGCCTCCGGATCGCTTTGACGAAAATCCATGAACACGGCCTTGTTCACGGGAAAACCGTGGTTCGGAATGCGCACCTCAACGCCATACGCAGTCTGCCAGCCCGGCGGCGCACCCTCTTCGTAGCTGAGCATGTCGCGGTTGTGACCGGTGCCGGCAACGACGAGACGCGAATTCAACGTGAATTGCTGGCCTCTGTTTGCCTCTTCTTCGATCAACTTCTTCTCGCTTGCGGTAATATCGGAATCGCTAATGATGGTGCCTCGAACTTCGGCTAACTCGTTCTTTTCGACGTCACCGTGACGCACAAAATCTACCAGGCCTGGTAAATACTTGACGCCAGCCGCCGCGCACTCCTTCAACAAATGGTCGCGAAGACGCCTGCGGCACACTTGACCGTAAGGTCGACCGAGTTCAGTTCCACTCGCAGGATCAGAATCATCGAACCAAACCAATGCGTCGTCATACTTATGAAGCAAGCAGTGTTCGAGCCCTAGATCTTTGAACTCGTCGAGCCATACTCCGTAGTTGTTGACGAACGGGGTGTCTGGTGCGACGAGACCAACAGAAAGACCCTTCTTCGCCGTCTCCGCTGCGATCGCCAGACCTGCGGGGCCCGCACCGACAACGAGAACGTCGACCTTGTCGCGGTCGTTCAAAGCACTGAGGTACTCTTTGATTTGCTTTTGCTCACTAAACACCTTGCGCTGTTGAAACGCAATCCATTCGCGATCATCCTTCATCGTCTCCGGCTTCATGTCCTGCGGCTTGCTCAGTGTGTCTTCGGCTAAGATCTTCTCAAAGTCTAATGCGCTGCTTGTGATCGGTTTCGCAGTGGGATTTCCGACCGGGGCGGGAATCGGCCCGTTTCCGACCGACTTGAAGGCGTTGTTTTTGCCATCTTCGAGGATGAAACCGCCCCACTTGCTCGAGTCAAACTTGTTGTCGGCGAACGCAAAGTTTGCGAAGAACGACCCCATGAAAGGCAGAGCGGATTTGACAAAGGTAACTCGCATGTAGTTCGAAAACAACGCGAACAGATTCACCCCGAGCGAAAGCAAGCCCACCGGCTGGATTCGCCAGCTCAAAAAGCCAGCCCAGACGTCCTTGGGAAGGTCGAAGAACGTGTCAAAGAATTGACGCGTTCCATCGATATCGAGCTGCATAAGAGTCTCCATTCCAAAGCACATGAAAGTGCGCATGCGCAAATCATTCTCCGGCCAAATTGAGTTCCACACTAATGCCGCGGTGGCGTCGGCGTCGAATTTACCGTTGTTCATTTGCGCCGCCTCCGCCGCTTCCAGGGCGCCGGTAATATCCCCTCGCTTACCCGCCTTAAGGGCTTCATCAAGCGTGCCTACGAGCGTTCTAACGCATAACATCGTCTTTGCGACCATAAATCCAGTGCTAGGATGGACCATGCCGGCGGTTCCACCGATGCCGAGCGTGCGTTGCGGAAACGTCGGCAACACGCCGCCCATGGGAATGAGACAATACTCCTCTTCGTGTACCTTGGTTACTTTCACGCCCAAATAATCCAAACGCTCCTTCAACTTGAGCTTCAAGTCGTCAAACTCTAAGCCAGGTCGTGCCACCAAGCTCGTTTCCTCGAGGAACACCTCAGTTTCCGAGAAAGGCATGGCGTACAAAAACGTCGGCAACCTGTCGTTCGCTCGCTTAAACTCTGGGCTCAAGTGCTCGTCTCGCCAGTCCATGAACAGCATCGTGTCCAACGGAAAGTCGTGCTTCTCCACCGTGCACACGATTCCGAAAGCGGCTTGATATCCCGGCGTAAAATCGCGATCAAAGTCCACCAGCTTACGAGAGTGCCCAGTGGCGTCCAAAACCATCTTCGCATAGACCTTGCGTCCATCGCTCAAAGTCACCACCGAATGGTTCGGATCGCTGTGATCGCAGCTATCGACCGCGGCGATACCAAACTCCACGCCCTGCGTCACGCTGCGCGCGATGAGCTTCTGCTTGAGCTTCTTCCGATCCACCTGCGCGTACGCGCGGTCGAGCATCTTCCCGTCCGCGTCGCCGTCGTCTATAATAACTCGCGCCTTGTTCCACACCGCGCGATAGCAATCATCGAACCCGAGCGCTTTAAACTCGTCGCACCACACCCCGTAATTATTCATCCACGGCGCGAGCGGCGACGGATCCATCAACGCCACGCGCAATCCGCGCTTGCTCGCCTCGTCCGCCGCCGTCAGCCCCGCCGGTCCGCACCCGACAATCACCAAATCGTATGCCTCGCTCGCGCTCGTCCCCCATCGCACGTTCGGCAGCGTTTCTGGAAGCGGCGTTCGCGACTCCTCGCTCTCCCGCCGATCGCCGCTCGTCAGCGGGTCCCACGAGGCGTCCAAGCCGTACAGCTCCGGCCGCGTCTCCCTCGCGCTCGGCCGTCGCGTCGCCCGCGGCGTCGCCGACGCCCCGCGCCGCGTCGCGCCCGGCGCGACGTCGCGCGCGCGCGTTCCCGCGTCGCCTCGCGCGCGAATCGCGCGCGTCACGCGCGCCGCGGGCGCTCGACGCGCGCGCATCGTCGACCGCGTCGGCGTCGGGAAATCGCGTCGCGAGCGCGTCGCGAGCGCGAGCGACGACGCGCGAGCGACGCCGTCGGCGCGCGCGAGCATCGTGCGTCGATGCGCGCGCGCGTGGCGTGCGCGCGAGGACGCGCGCGGCCGTGTGGAGAACAGAGGAAGTGGATAAGAATCCTCCAACCGAGGGTAACGCGACGCCGCGGCGACGCGCGGAGAAACGCGAGACGACATAAAGCGATGACGTATCGACCGCTGTGGTGGATGCCGGTGAAGACGTACGCGGGAAAAACTAAAGACGCGCGCGGAGCGATGGAAAACGGCGACGGGAGGGATGAGGTCGGACGCGAAGCGACGAAGACGAAGGCGCGCGAGATGTTCGCGAGATGGTTGCGAGACGCGAAGGGCGCGCGGTTGCCGGCGTTTTTGACGCCGCGGAGGTGAAAAACTGCGCGCGTTCGCACGACAACGTCGTCTAGATGGATGGGCTCTCTAATCTATTGGGGTCGTCCAGGCCGAGGTCTTCGAGGCTGCGGTCGTCTTCGCGCCAGCCGTCGCGGACTTTGACTTGGATGTCTAAAAATACCGGGCGGCCTAAAAACTTTTCAATGTCCGCGCGCGCGCCGGACGAAAGTTTTTTCATCGCCGCCCCGCCTTGGCCGACGATGATGCCGATTTGAGATTGACGCTCGACGAAGACTTTGGCGAGGATGAGATCCTTCTTCACGCCGTCGCGTTCCTTGTGCGTCTCGATCCAAACTTGCGTGCTGTACGGCACCTCTTGTTTGTACTGCAAAAATATCTTCTCGCGGATGATTTCGGCGATGAAGAATCGTTCGGGGTGCTCGCTGATGGCGTCTTTGGGGTAAAGCGTCGGGCCGAGCGGTAAACGTTCCAGCGCCCACTCTTTGACGTTGCGCGTCCCCGTTGAGTTGAGCGCCGAAATCGGCAACACCTCGTCGATCGCCTCTTGCGCTTGAAAGTACTCAATCAACTCCATGATCCGCTCACGATCGCCAACCATGTCACATTTGTTCAAAATCAACGCCGTCGGCACGCGCTTACCCTTCTTCGGCGCCAAACCTTCCCACGCCCCGTACGGATCCCGCGCCGCGTCCACGATGTAAAACAACACATCCGCGTTCGCCATCGAATTCCGCACGCTCTTCAGCATCATCCCATCCAGCTTATTAAACTCCTCCACCATCACCCCCGGCGTGTCCAGAAGCACCATCTGCGAGTTCTCGTCGCTCAGGATGCCCAAAATCCGATGCCGCGTCGTCTGCGGCTTGTACGTCACGATGCTCAGCTTCGTCCCGACCAAATCATTCATCAGCGTGCTCTTCCCCGCGTTCGGTCGTCCGACGATGGCGACGTACCCTGACTTATGTCCCGGCGGGTCCGGTTTCAGGAGCTCACCGCCGATGTACGGCAGCACCTCGACGTTTTCGTCGTCGTCGTCGTCGTCGTCGAAGTCGCGCGCGTCCTCGTCCCCCCGCGCGCCGTCCTCCGCCTCGTTCTCGCGCGGCATCTGCGCGAAGAACGCGTCCGCGAGATCTTTATCCGGCCCTTCGTCCTCGTCCTCGTCCTCGTTCGCGTCGCTCGCGCGCGCGCGCGGCGTCACCGCGCGTCGTCGCGCCGCCGCCGCCATCGCGCGCGCGGCGCCCTTCCCGCGCGTCGCCGTCGCGCGCGCCGAGCCCCCGGCGCGCGCGCGCGCGCGATCCGCGACATCGCGCGCGCGCGTCGCCGTCGCGCGCGCGAGCGACGGCGCGATCGCGCGCGTCGCCATCGCGACGAAGTGCCGCGTCACATCGCCCCGCGTCATGTCCGACGCCGCCGACGACGACGACGCGCCGCAGACCGCGGACGAGCTGCGCGCCAAGCTCGACGAGTACGAGCGCTCGCTCGCGGACGTCGAGGCGTCGCTCGCGGACGCGCCGGGGGACGAGGAATTGATCGATTTGAAGGATTCGCTCGAGGATGTGATTGAAATCACGCGCGACGTCCTGGCGACGACGCTCGCGGCGCGGGACGACGTCGACGACGACGAGTTAGGCGCGGGTGACGGCGCGAACGACGCGCGAGGCGCGACGGCGGCGACGGCGACGACGACGACGACGCTGGGAGGGACGTTCGCGGGACGGGACGTGCTCGCGCTCGACGCCGAGGGCGCGTGGCGGAGGGGACGGTGCGTGCGAGCGATGGACGACGGTACGCTGGACGTGTACCTGACGGAGAGCCACACGCGAGTCGCGGTGAAGGCGAGCGATGTGAGGATAGACATCGGGGGTCAGGCGAAGACGAAGGCGAAGGCGCCGCCGCCGCCGCCGAGAGAGGTGTATCGCGGCGTGCCGGAACCGAGACGCGTGGAGTTGACGCGAAAGACGGAGTTCGTGCGGAAAGAGCCGCCGAAGAATTTGGAGATTAAGCCCGGGGATGACTCGGAGACGCGGGAGTTGAAGCGGAAAAAGTTGAAGACGTTCAAGTATAAGCAGCGGCAGCAAGAGATAAGCGCCGAGCAAAACCAAAAGGCGAGCAGTTGGCAAAATTTCCAAAGCAAAGGATTGAAGAAGGGGAAGAAGGGCATTCAGAAGAACTCGATCTTCGCGTTGCCCGAGGATTTGACCGAGGCCAAAGGCGTGGGGTTCGCGGGGAGCAAGCCGGTCGGTAATAGATAGTCGCGTGCATTTCAAAAACTTGCAAAATAATTCGTCGTCAACGCCGCTTACAAAAGAATTTACTGATACATCGAGAATCGCGATTCGTCAAACTCCGCCTTGGGTTTCGGTGTGTCGTCGTCGGACATGTACCTCGACGGCGACGAAACTCGAGCGCGCCCACCCGCGCAGCCGAGCGACACGCGCGTCGAAACCCCCGTCTCCGGGTTCTTCCCCGACGCCGTTTTGCACAACGCCTGCTGCGTCTTGACGTCGAGCAACGCGTCGGTGAAATCCGCGTTCTCCACGATCGCGCCCTCCAAATCCGACGACGTCAGCACGACGCGATTCAATATGGCGTTCGTGAAGTTAGCCTTGACGAGCACCGCGCGATCCATGAGAGCATCGCTCATGTCCGCCCCCGTGAAGTCGACCTCCGGCGCGACCATCTTCATCATGTACGCGCCGCGCAAGTTCGCCCCTCGAAGCTTGGCGAATCGCAAATCCGCGCCCGTGAAATTCTGCGACGAGGAAAGCGGTATATTTCCGTCAGTACGTCGGCGCGAGCGATCGCGCTTCGAGCGATCGACGCGTTCGCCGAGCGAATCGAGCGTCGTCACGCACGCTCAGTCGCAAGTCCTCGCCGAACTCCTTCGTGATGTCAACTTTGACCAAATCGTAACCACCGAACTGCTTCGCCGAGCCGCGGTTGAACTCGCCCCCTCGATTCGCTTCCGCGGCGTTCAATTCCGCGCGCGCCGGTCCGGCGAGGACGACGCAGGCGGCGGCCGCGGCGGCGAGACCGAGCGAGGCCGCGCCGGTCGCGGTGACGTCGTCGGTGGTTCGACGCGCCTGCACGCGCGCGCGACGGCGCTGAACGCGCGAGACCGGGGCGAGGGAGACGGGAGCGATCGCACGCATCGTGTGCGGGCGTTGAGCGCGGCGTCGAGCGCGCGCGGTGATGTGGCGGGCGCGCGGCGCGAACGGCGAGGGACTGACGAGGACGGGACGAGACGGGAAGCGTGAAAGCGAGTCCACGCGCGACGGGGCGCGGCCGGACAGGTCGGGTCGTTCGCACATAGGCTGGTGTATCGCATGCACATTAAGAGCCTATTCTCTTCGCTAAATTCACGCGTCTGAGACGCTCGCCGGCGCCGCGCGTTTCTCACGGCGCTCGCGGCTTCGTCGGCTGAAGACCGCCGTCCTCCTTTCCGCGCGTGTCTGTCTGCGCCCCTCGTCATCGACGTGCACTCTCGTCATCGTCGCTCTGTGTTTCTCTCGCCCCCTCGCTCGCGTTCGCACGCGCGCGGTCTCACTCTCGCTCGCGCCCCCCGGCCTCCCTCGCTACAAACCCAAAAGCGCTTCAGCTCTACAAAGTGGCGTACTTCCTAGTCCATTCCTTCGCGAGATCGTTGTATCGGTTACGATCCGTCTTATAGATGTGCGCGATCTCCGGAACCAAGGGATCATCCGGGTTGGGGTCCGTCAATAACGAGCAAATGCTCAAAAGCACCTTGCTAATCGTCAACGCCGGCGACCACTGCTCCTTCAAGATATCCAAACAAATCGACCCCTGGCTGTTAACGTTCGGGTGATACACCTTCGTCTTGAAATTCACCTTCGGCGGTTTGAACGGGTAATCCGGAGGGAAGTGAATCGCGACGAAGAACAGTCCGCCTTGGTACGGCGAGTCGCTCGGTCCGATGATCGTCGCGTCCCAGTGGAAAATATCATCGTCCGACCGCGGGCCCGCGCTGCAGGACGTCGGCGGGTCCTTTTGCAAATCTGTTCGCGTCGCGCGTGCGCGTCGTCAGTCATCCGCGCGCGAGCAAACGCGCTTTCGTATCGATCGAAGCGCGAAGACGTCGGTCAGCCCGAGACGCGTCGTCGACGACGACGACGCGCCGCGCGCGCGTTCCGCGCGCGCGCGCGCCGAGCCGCGCGATGCGGGATATTGCGTCGCATCTTTTCGCGCGCGCGCGCGCCTCGGGACGGCGTCGCGCGCGTCCCAGGCTGCGTCGGCGTCGGACCGCGTCGGCCGCGCGATTCCGCGACGATCTTCACGACGCGCGCGCGCGTCGCGCGACGACGCCTCGCGCGCGCGAGCGCGACGAGCAAACGCACCCAAAAGTTCTTTAATGATTCTCTTCGACGCCATGTCGATCGGTGGAGCGCTCGCGGCGCGTGACGTCGAGTTGTGCGGAGGCCGATCGAGCGACGAGGGTGGCGCGCCACGGGCGTGGAATGTCGGCACTTCGCGAAGGGGACGCGAACGCCGCGCGAGGCGTCGACGACGACGCGGACGGGTCCGGGTCCGCGATTCGACGCGAGAGCGAAGATGATATTAGGACGTCGCTAACGGGTCGAAATCGTCGTCGCGAGGGTGATCGGGCGAGGCGGAGGCGACGACGGCGGGATCGGATTCGACGCGCGCGGCGCGCATGGAGAAGGAGACTTGGTGGAGGACGGTGGCGCCGAGACGCTTGAAACCGCCCTTGGCGCGGACGGTGGCGGTTCGGACGTCGTTGGTGAGGAGCTTGAGGGCGAGGTAGGCGGCTTGGCCGTCGGTGCGCGCGGCGCGGAGTTGGTCGAGACGGCGGAGTTGGCGTCGACATCGATCCAGGGAGACGCCGGGCGGAAGGGCGCGGAGTTTGGCGACCGCGCCTTCGGGAGAGGCGACGTGCTGGTCGACGAGGGCCATCCACGTGTTCGATGACATGGAGAGCGATGGTGCCGTCGGGGAGGATGAGCCTTGATTTTTGTGAGAAGATGTCGCCGACGCCGTCATTTTCGTCGTCGCCGCGGTTTCGCCCGGCGGACGTTCGGGGATCACGCGAAAGGTCTCCATCCCGTTCATGAGACACGACTTGATAAATGCGTCAACGCCGACGAATAGCTCTGACGGTTTATCGCCGCGTCGTGTCGCGCAGGATTCGAACGCCCTCGCCGCGAACTGTTCGGTGACTTTGTAGTCGCACAATCGAAGCGCAGCGGCGAATTCGTCTCGCACCAAAGCGCCATCGTCATCGCAATCAGCGGCAAGAAATAAAGCTTTCAATGTTTCCAAACTCGCGAGTCGGCGAGATGTGTACTCGTCCATCACCCCCCGCATTAAACTGGCAAACTTGACCGTCGTCGAGTTCGTCGCATGCTTGATCCCGAGTTGTTTACCAACAAAATCTTTCAGCGCCGAGGCGTCGTCTTTGTACTCCGTAAACACGCGCTTGATGGCATCTAGAGCGCGTGTAAGTGCGAGCGTACCTGCCATAGTCGGCGTGATGTCGATCTTCGAATCGTTCCCGAGGCCGAACTCCATAAATAGTTGGCCAAGGTTGGTTTCGCTCGCGAGCGCTTCGAGCAGACGTAAATAAAACGTCACCGTCGGCGAATCCGTCAAGACCGGTGCTCGATGCGCTCGATGTGCGCCGAAACCACAAAACGCGCCGAACTGGAAAATCAGTCCGCACTCCTCCGCGTGATGCGACGTCGAAGCAATCAAGTCGTGCAAATTCGTTTCGGCGAGTTGCTTCAACCCAAACTTGTGCAGATGCCAATCGTACACGAAATTCGTGAGTGGCTGCGCTGAGGCGTCACACATCGCGCCGTCGTCGCCATTTATCTGCGCTGTCGAGTCGAGCGTGAGCTTATCGGTGTATATGTGCGCGATACATTTGAGTACCCAAGCGCGTGGTTTCCGCCGACCAATCTTTTGCGAAGTTATGAGAGTGGCGAAACCGCCGAGAATCTCGCGCTTCCATTGATCCGCGTCCGTGCCGAGATCTGGGGCGTGCAACTTCGTATCTTTACCATCCATTCCACTCCTCGAAGCTTTTTCTTTGCGTCGACGCTTCGAGATCACTACGTGGTCGGTTTGCACCTCAGCCGATACGCCCGCGGTTGCTGCTTCACCCTTGTACGTCGACTGGCCATCCATGCGTTCCAAGGTTTGGGTCTCTGTAGTGGAGTAACACGATTTATCCGGAAGCATCATGCGCGTCTGGAGCAGCTGATTGTCCAAAAACCTTACGCGCTTCGAGAGATTGTCTCTGTCGTTGAGAGCGTCGTAGAGCGACTGCTCCATCGACATCACCGCGAATTCAAGATCACGCCTTGATTGAGTCTCCATCAGTTTTAGGCGCTCATGCAATCGATGAATCTCGGCACGGTCAATTTTCTGCATCATCATCAATTCGTTTTCCCTCGCACGCGACCGTTTAGTCATTAAATCTGCCCGCTCGTTATCAACTTGCTGCCGTCGTCTTGCAGAATCGGCTTCGAATTTACATCTCGCAACGCGCTCTGTGAGCGCGAGTTGCTCGTTCTCTTTCGTCTCCAGCGCGCCTTGAAGTTCGTCAAGCTCGATGACGAGAGACTCGTTTCGTCGCTGCCACCGGTCACACACGTTGCGCATCGTGGAGAAGAGCTCTCCGTAGCGTTCGCGGATCGCATCCAACAACTCGCCTCGATCTCTACACCCAGCGCTCACTTGCCGAGCACTCTCTCGGAACGCGGTATCGATTATCTCAAAGTCGTCGCTAAACGTGTCGATGTGCAAGCTTGCGTACCGCGCGAGCGCTCCACTCACCGTTCCCAAACCGCCCATCTTGCTCAGCTCGGCGCACTTGTTCTCGATGGCGCCCTCTGGCAAGACGTCGTCTAGCCGTCGCAACAGCATGATAGCCATTCCACGCGTTGCAGGCTCGGGTGGTTTCCGCAGGATGAGCTGTCGAGCACTCATGTCGCGAACGAGCGAAGGTTTCAACGAATGTCTCTCGTCCTTTTCGTCGCACTTCCTCGTTGGCCTGCAGCGATCCATGACGCTCCATCGCTTACGCTCCGGAAGAGCGTTTGGCGATTTATTTTCGATTCTCTTCGCCTTCAAATCAGTCAAGGCTTTCTGTACACGCGTGATTTCCCGCCTCAAGAGATCGATCTCGCCTCCCACGGAGCGCCGGTCCGCGCGGTCGTGGTTGCGATTCTCGGTGTGGCTCGCCGCGGCGCTCAGGTCTTCACGGGGGGGACGCGTGAGCGCACGCGTGATATCACCGTACGCCCGCTGACGGCTCCTTCCAAACGGTAAGCCATCACCCACGCCTTCGGGCATGCGGAGATATGAAGACGAGAGTCATTTATTTTTAACTCTCCCACGACGTCGCTTCTGTTGTTGCCCAATCGCGCCGACCGTCGTTCACTTGAATTGAATTTCGTTTCGACGCGCTCGTCTCATCGTTTTTTCAGTTCTTCTGAAAGTCTCTGCGCGACGCCATACGTTTCCCGTCGTCGCACGCCGAGTTCTTTTGCGACGCGTCTCGACGCGTCGGAGGGAGACGCGCCGTCCTCCAACAGCGAGCGCACCGCGTCTTCGACGTTCGACGAGCTCGGCGCGCTATTGTCGTCGTCATCGTCTTCATCACTTACGAGCGCGGGTTGGTCGTCATCGTAACCTTCGATGACGAGCGTGATTTCCCCTCGCGGGGCGCGCCGCTCGAACTCCGCTCTGGCCTCACTCAGCGTGCTTCTCCAAAACTCTTCGTGCACCTTGGTCAACTCTCGACACACCGAGCATCGTCGATCGCCCAACGCCGCGTGTGCGTCTTCCAACGTCCCGATTAGTTTATGCGGAGGCACGAACATGATGAGCGTCGCCTTGTTGCGCGCAAAACTCTTAAATCTTTTCGCTCTCTGCGAAGATTTCGGCGGCGGGAAACCGATAAACGTAAACTCATCCGTCGGCAATCCCGCGCCCGCGATCGCCGCCAAAACCGCGCTCGGTCCCGGCACGGGAAACACTCTCACACCCATCGCCGCCGCCCTCGCCGCCAAATCCGCGCCCGGGTCGTTCACCGTCGGCATTCCCGCGTCGCTCACCAGCGCCAGCGCCGCGCCGCTCGCCAACCGTCCCAGCACCGACTCCCTCCGCTTCGCCTCGTTATGCGCGTGATACGACACCAACGGCGTCGCGATATCGTACGCTCGCATCAGCTGCTTCGTCCGTCGCGTGTCTTCGGCCAGCACCGCGTCCGCGTCGCGCAGCACGCGCAGCGCGCGCAGCGTGACGTCCTCCAGGTTGCCAATCGGCGTCGCCACCAGGAACAGCCCGGGCTCGAGCGTCGACGCCCCGCGCGCGCGTCGCTCGCGCGCGTCCTCCTCGAGCGCGCGCGCGAAGCCTCGCTCGTCGTCGTCCGCGTCGTCCTCGTCGTCCGCGTCGTCGTCGCGCGCGCGCGTCCCGGCCTCGCCCGAGCCAATCGGCGTCCCGGCGGCGCGAACGCTCGCGCGCGTCGCGCGCGTCCATCGTCGCGCCGCCGCGCCGCCGCGACGCGTCGACGCGCGCGCGGGCGTCGTTCGGAGCGCGCGCGCGCTGGCGAAGCGCGCGAGCGCGCGCATCGGACGCGTTCTGACGTCGACGCTGCGATGCGGTCGTTACGCGAGCGACGACGACACTCGGCGACGCGCCTCGCGCGCGCGCCACCGCGGGGGCGTCGGCGCGGCGGCGCGCGATGGGGAACGCGTGCGCGCGACCGAAGGCGGACGACGACGGCGCGCGGGCGACGTCGAGGCGCGACGCGCGCGCGACGAAGACGGACGCGTCCGAATCGGCAACTCGTCGAGATGATCATCGCGCGGCGACGACGGTGCGCGCGCGAGCGTCGATCGACGGAGGACGGCGAACGTCGCGAGAGTTCGCCGCGCTCGTGTCGGTGGCGCGGTCGTGGCGGGGCGCGGAGACGTTCGCGACGAAGGATGGATTCTTCGACTCGCTGGAGCCGTGGTGGGGCGTGGCGGCGCCGACGCCGTGGACGGGACCGCCGACGCCGACGATGGCGTGCGAATTAGAAGAGGAGGAGTTTTACGATCACGTCGAGTTGAAACGAACGCACGGGAAGATACCGCTGTACCCGTGGGAGGGGGAGACGTGGACGGGGCCGCGGATTTTAGACGTCGTCGAACACGGGTTGACGTGCGCCGACGTCGACGCGGGGTTGGGACGGCCGTGCACGCTGAAGATGAGCAATGAGAGGCAGATACAGCATTTGCGAAACGCTATAGCGGACGTCATGCAGTCGGTGGCGTTTGAGTTCGCGATGAAGGTGTTCGAAGGGCACGATACGCCCCCCGAGGTGGCGTGTCAGAGATTTTTACGGCGGCTTTGCGAGGCGTGTCACGGCGGCGTGTATTGTCGTCTGCGCATCGTGCATAAGACGAAAGATGCGTGCTTGGCAAACTTACAGGATAGTAAGAACTTAGGCGCTGCTTTATACACGAGAATATTTATGTTGCGATTTCTCAAGAGGTTTCCGCCACAGCACGGATTTAGGCACCGAGAAATCGACGCCGACGAGACAAAGGAGCGCGCGGTGCGGGACTTGGCGGATACTTTCGATATGTTTAAAATTTGGCCCGCGAGCGAGAGCCATCCCGCAGCGTTATTTTGTTGCATGACCACGGCCGGGATGAAGAATCTCTTACGAGCCGAGGTGACGGATTCGTGGTACGGTGTGAACCAAATGTACGAAGTCGCCCTGGCGCAACCGAGCGAATACTTGAGCGGCAAGTTGCCGCCGATGATCGTGGATGTGAAAAAGTGTTCTGTGACGGTGTTCACCAGGGCGAACATCGCGCTCATCGCCAGGCAGTTCGCCGTCGCCGAGTTTCACCCAGAGCCTTTCGCGCACTTCATCGTGACGAATTGTCCGTACTTGCTCGCCGCGCTCTGGTCCATCGGCAAGTTGTTCTTGACGGAGAGCGCTCGAAACAAGTTTGTGATTTGCACCGGAGACGCCTCTACGGAGATTCAGAAGCGGTACGGCGTGGCTAAAAGGGATCAGCCCGTCGAGTGCGGTGGCGAAGCTCGCGACGAGATGATCGCCGCTCGCGACTGGCTCGCCGTCGTCCCGCACGAGGGCGCGATTAAAGACCTCCAGCGCGCCATGGCGGGACGACGCGCCATGGCGGGGACGGCGTCCGATCCAGACGCCAGTCCTCTCGTTCGCAAGTTTTCTGCGCTCAATATGACACCGAAGATGGCGTTCAAGACGGGGATTCGACCGTCATCCACGTCCCTCGTCTCCGTCGCGATTCGCGCCGTCGAATTCGTCTTCCTTCTGGCGCTCTTCGCGCTCGTCTTTAGATCGCCCGCTCGTCGACTTTACATGGTGGCGATGAACACCTAAATATATGCATTACATTGATGTTAAAACTCTTGCAGACTCTACTGCGGCTTGAACCACGCCGCGAACGATCCGCACGTCTCGTCGACGAGCGCGCTCTTCGCCTCGTAATACGCCTTCGTCTTCGGCGCCTTTGCGAGAATCGCGTCGACGCCGAATTCGCGCGCCATCACCACCGCCGCGAGCGCGGAAATATCACCCACCGTCGCCGCGTTCGCGTCCAGCAGCCCATCGACGTGCTCGAAGTGCGTCGCGAGGCGCTCCCTCAACGCGTCCGCCTCGCTCGCCGGCACCCCCTTCGTCGGGACGTTCGCCGCCTTCATCGCGTCGTAAATCTCCGTCATCTTCTCCAGCAGCATCTCGCTTCGCGCGAACTCCGCGTCCGTCGCGCCGTCCCGCTTCGCCTTCCTCGCCAGAAACCGCGCGATCGCCATGCTCTGGCCCATCTTCCCTCCCGGCACGCCCTCGCCCTCGAGCTGCGGCAGCTGTCCGAACATCGTCTCGCCCTTGTACGCCGGCCAATCCACCGCGCGCTGCGCGACGTCGAGCCCGGCGTCGCGGGCGAGGAGCAGCGTCAGCACGTTGCGCGCGAGCAGCGGGAAGTACACGAGCTCCATCGTCGGATCTTCGATCGACGCCGGCGCGATGTGACGCGCGCGTCGAACGGAACGGAACGGAATGGAATGGAATGGAATCGGGGAAAAAGTGGTCGCTCGGGACGGATGACGACTGAAAACAAAACTGTGGTTACAAACTGTGGTCACGAACTGTGGTTACGAAAAGTGTTCAAACAAACCGCGTGTGACGGAAATGTGTCGAAACGTCGACTCGGCGTCCGTCGCGACGCGCTCAAGTGTCGGTGACCCCGTAAAAGTGTTCATACTTGAATCGCCAGTCATCTTCCGGCGATTTGCTACCGGGGTAGAGGAGTTTCGATTTGATGGTGAATCTGCCCTTGCTGAGCCTGATTGAGAAATCGAAACCGAGGCATTTCCAATCTGCTTGACACTTCGCGTCCAACGCTTCTTCCAAGGTGTCGTACCCTTTGGCGTTGCTCGAAGTGGTCACGAGCTTGTAGCCGGGGGCCGGACTGACGTACTTTCTCCAGATTCCCTTCGTGTACACGTCGTTCGTTTTCGTTTCGCCGTACTTGAGCAAGTCCCAGGATCTGTCGGACTTTTGACCATAGCCAACGCATTCAAAATCCTTCCAGCACGCTTGACGCACGGCGTCTCGATCTTCGGCGTCATCCGACGAGCTTCGGCCCCACGTCCTGAGAACTGCGAAACCGTAATCAGGTACGATGAAGTTACGAATCTGCGCCTTGTTGTACTTTGAAGGAATCGCCGATGTCGACGGTTGTAACAAGTCCCAACACGACGTGCTCCAAAAGCGACCTCGGCTCTTTTTGTACTGTGCGAAACCGATGCAGTTGTTTGTCTCCATGCATAGCAGTTTGGCGTCTTTGAAATCGCTCGAGCAGCCAGCCGCAGCCAAAAACCTCCCTCCGGTAACCCGCGAAGGTGGTACGTATGCGCTTGGATTCTCTCGATAAATCATGGCTTGCGTCTTTTGGTTGGCTGGTAGGACAGCATTCACCGCAGCGGCTGCCGCTGATTTTTCGGCAGCAGTAGCGGCTGTAAATAAAGGCGACGCATCGTACTGCGGCTTTTTAAACGCCTTTTTAAACGCCTTTTTAAACGACTTAAAACCCCCCAAGCGCCCACGCTCAAATCGTGCGCGAGGCTTGAGGTTTGCCGTAGGCGTGGGTTCATCACCCAGTGAAGACGCCAAAGATGAAGACGAAGACGCAGCGCCAAACGGGGTAAACTTCTGACCACTGGTGCACGGCTCGCCGTCTGTTCGCACGCAGATTCCTGTGTGACAAACTCCTGCGGTCACCCCAGCGCTCGGCCAGGGAGCCGGATTCACATCGGAGGACGCTGAGCTTACTTGACCTGAGAAGGAGATACCATAAATTTGGTCTGGTTTGCCGACGCCGTGCACGTACGATATGCCGAGATCAATGCCCACGGGTATAATCGGCAAATCCGCACCCAAGTCGAGAGCGAAGTAACCCGCCGTACCGGCGACGGTACCGATGTCTTTATATCCGGAGACGGCGATTGATGCGCTGACAGAAGCCTCTACACCTGTCTTCGGCGGGATAGTGTACCCGCCCCCAACGCAAGACGCGACGTAGCAAAAACGCGTTCCGTCGAGATCCGCGCCCACTCCAATCTCCGTCGCGGCCTCAACTGTGTATGCGGCACCACTCAAGTCTCCACCAAATACGACACCGAACGTGAAGGCGGGTAAGTCTCCACTCTTAAGCGCAGGGCAAGACTCCTTCAAGCGTTGTCCGAAAGCTTTGATAATCTCGACCACGGCCGTTGCTTGAGGAAAGACCGTAGCCCAGACCATGTTGCACGCGACGCCAGACATATCGTTGAAATACTTGGTCCTGGACTCACCATTCTCTTGTCCTTTGAGGACGTCTTGGACGAGGTCGAACATTCCGGTGCCTTGACTTCTCAATGCGTTCGCAAACTTTTTGAGGTGAGCGAGCCCTTCTAGACACTCCAACTGACCCAACAATTGCTGAATGAGTTTGACAACGTCCTCCATCGCTTCGACCGCTTCGAGGGAGGACTCGCGCACGGTCTCGACGGCGTCTTCACTCCAACCCGACGCGGTGTTGTACGCGTTCTCGATTCCAGAGTGCTGCCAGGCGTTTATTGCGGTGGAACTCACGCCACTCACCGCCTGCGCGCTCAGTTGATTCGCGGTTTGCACCGAAATCGAGCTCACCGCCTTCCCCAAGTCGTACTCCGTGCAAGACTTCTTGTCCGAGGACAATTTATAGCCGACCATGCACGTCTTGCACCGGTCGCTGGATCCAACAAGCCGATACTTTCTGCAATTCGCCGTAAACTTGATTGGAATGTTCTTACAGCACCCGTTCCACTTACAACCGCGCCAGTCGCACTTCGGGCAAAAGCAAACCTTCTTCGACTCGCACACGCTCGCGCCGACGACGAGCGACCCAGCGGGACACGTAATCGGCGCGTGCACGGAGCACCCTTCATTAAAGTCGCACGACTTCAGCACCGGCGTGCCGTCCGGCACGAGACAATTCGTCGGCGAAGGGTCTGAGATGCGGCACACGCCGCCCAGCGTGGCGACGTCCGACGCGCCGCCGAACGCCAGCGTCTCGTTCGCGTGCGGCGCGCACGTCACCATGTCCTCGTTCAGGCATCCCGCCGCGACGATGCGCTCGGCCGGGCACTGTCGTTCGACGTCCACGCCCAACGGCGCGCGCGTCGCCGCGCGCGGGCGCGCCCGCAGCGTCCCGTTCACCAGCAGTCCCGCGGCGAGCGCGAGCGCGAGCGCGACCGTCGTCGCGGACGTCCGCGTCGAAGATCGACGCGCGCCATCGCGCACCAGCGCGGTGCGCTCGTCCACGACGCGCATCGCCGCCGATCAATGGGGCGTGTTGGGCTGATGAGTCAGCATCCGCTCGGGCGGCCGTGATACCGAAGACGCAACACGGACCACGACGGAACCCTCGCGCGCGGCGTCGCGGCCGCCGCAGTTCTCGCCGCGAACACGGTTACATGAGAGCCAAGGTGCGCGACGACGACGACGCGAGGGCGAGAACGTTTTCGTCGCTCGATCGCGACGCGCGCGCGCGACGCGCGGCGAGCGACGCGCGCGCGAGCGCGGCATCGATCGCGAACGCGCGAACGCGCGAACGCGACGACTGACGACGACGACGACGACGCGCGAACGCACGCAGTGGCGCAAGAAACGCACGCGCAGACTTAAGCGTAAACGCAGAAAGATGCGCCAGCGCTCTAAGTAATCTTCTCGAGCAAAGTCACGAGAAACGAACGCGAGACGTCGGCGAGGTCGGGCGGGAAGATCTGTGTTAGGGCTTTCGGCGCGAGGTCGACGACGAAGCGCGAGCTAGGAGGAAGGAGACGAAGAGGAGGATAAGAGGGAGTCGCGATGCGGGAGTTACGGCATCACGAACGTAAATTGTTGAAAAAAGTTGATTTCTTGCAGTGGAAATCTGAACACTCGCACCGAGAGGTGTCGACGATTCGGAGGTATCACTTGCGAGATCGAGACGAGTTTAAGCGATTCAACGTGTTGGTCGGTTCGGTGACGAAGTTGGCGAACGCGTTGAAGAAACTTGACGCGCGAGATGAGACGAGACAGCACACGACGGAGGCTTTGTTGGCGAAATTGTACGATATTGGTGCGATTCCGTCGACCAAGTCTTTGACGCTGTGCGACCGGTTGTCGACGTCGTCGTTTTGTCGACGACGCTTGGCGACGGTTTTGGTTCGCGCGCGCATGTGCGAGACGTTGCGAGAGGCGACGACGTTCATAGAACAAGGGCACGTGCGCGTGGGGGCGAAAGTCACGCGTAATCCTGGATACATCGTTACGCGAGATATGGAGGATTACGTCACGTGGGTGGACACGAGTAAGATCAAACGCAAAGTGGCGGCGTACAACGATAAATTGGACGACTACGATTTGTTGGGCGAATAATTTTATCGCGTACGCCGTTACTGGGCGTGTGTCTTGTTCGTTCTCGAGGGGTTGAGCGGAGGACTGTTTGTATTCGCGTCGAGGAGACGACGCGAACGCGACGGCGTGAACGAATAGAAATCGACTTGTAACGACTTTTTACCGGACGACAAAAATATAAATGCTTGCATGTTTTACATAAAGAATCAATCTCGAGCGACGACTACACGTACCATCGATCGAGGAGCTCGGGGAGTTCGCGCACGTGCGAGATGACGCCGTCCACGACCGCGTCGCTGTTCGCCTCGACCCCTCCTCGAAGCGACTTTTCCGCGTAAGGCGCCCCCCCTCCGCTCTCGTACGGTTTCGTCGTCGGATCGCACACGTGCACCGTCTTGAAGTCGAACTGTTTCGCGCAGTAACAATCGTTCAGAACATCGTCGCCGACGTGCGTCCACGAATCGGCGTCGCCCGAATACCCATGATCCGCGATCGCGATGCCCATCGCGAGCTGAAACGGGTACGCGTTCGGCTTCCTCGCCATCTCTCCGTGCACCATGTGTTCATCGATCAGCGCCTCGGCGGAGATTTCAAAATCAAAAAACTCCCCCAACCCCGCGCCCGCGGCGCTGCCGAATCCATTCGTGATCGATCCCACGGCCACCCCCGGATGGCGCTCGCGAATCGCTCGCAGCGCCTCCGCCGCGCCCGGATACACCAACTCCCGCGCCATCGCGTTCCGCATCGGTATCCACGCCAGGTGATACCCCCGCGCCACCGTCGCCACCGCATCGCTCTCCGGTATCCCGCACTCGATCGCCGCCCGCGTCGCTCCCGCGATTCGTATCGCCGCGTACGACATCGGTTCCGCCGTCGTCCCTCGCGCCGCCGCCTCGCACTCCCGCTGCTCGCGGATCCGTTTCATCGTCGCGTGCACGCGCGCCGTGCGCGGGAACCGCCCGCCCAATCGCGCCGAGCACCACTCGACCAGCGCCTCGTTCGCCGCGTTCACCACGGGCGTCGTCGGCCAGAGCGTGTCGTCGAGGTCAAACGTGATGACCTCGAGCCTCTTGTCGCGCCTCGGCGCCTCGGCGCGTCGGCGCGTCGCGCGCGCGGGCGTCGACGGCGCGGTCGACGACGCGCGCGCGCCTCGCGCGCGCCTCGCGCGCGCGTCGGCGCGCGCGGGCGCGACGCGCGCGATTCGAGCGGTCGCCATGCGCGTCGTCGAGTGCGGCAGAACGCGTCGCGCGCGCGCGATGGACGCCGCGCGAAGCGCGCGCGCGCGATGGACGCGCGTCGCGGCGACGACGCGGGCGCGGACGCGCGCGCGCGCGACGACGCGGGCGGCGGCGACGCGAACGTCGACGCGCGCGCAGATTTTTCGTTTCGCGAATTCGACGCCGCGCGCGACGCGCGAGACGCGCGAGACGCGCGCGCGCGCGGGCGCGACGACGGCGCCGCGCGACTTGGACTCGGACGCGACGCCCGAGCTCACGAGGGCGGAGCGCGCGTGCGCGTGCGCGGCGGCGGCGGCGGCGGGCGCGGCGGCGAGCGCGGCGCGCGCGGCGACGCCGCCGCTCGCGACGGTCGCGGTCGCGATCGCGGCGTACGCGGTCGCGCGCGCGGTGTTCGTCGAGCGGCGGTACGCCGAGGCGCTCGTGTCGCCGCGAGAGGCGGCGGACGCGGATGGTGAGTTTTTGGACGTCGACGGCGTGGAGGTGCACTATAAGCGCGCGAGACGGGCGAACGCGAAGCGTTTCATCGAGTGCATGCACGGATTCGGGGCGAACGCGTCGTCGTGGACGACGAGCGATACGATGCGACGCGCGAGCGAGGCGCTGGACGCCGAAGTCGTCGCGCACGATTCGTGCGGGTTCGGATTGACGGCGCGGCCGAGGGACGTGAAAAAGTACACGCGCGCGAGCGACGCGAAAGCGTGTCGAGCGATCGCGCGCGAGGTCGGCGGCGACGCCGCGGCTCGTTCGCTCACGCTGATGGGTCACAGTTTAGGCGCCGTCGGCGCGGCGCTCGCCGCGGCGCAGGGTGGAGTGGACTACGTCGTTCTCGTCGCGCCGGCGATAATCGGCGGCAAGCTCAGGAAGAACGACGCCGGCGATGACGCCGCTCTTTCGCTCCCGACGTTCGTGCGCGTCGCGTTCGCCGCCGTCGGGGCGGCTGCGGCGACGGCGGCGTGGTGCCTGACGTGCGCCGTGAAGCCGTTTCTCATCCTCCTCTTGCGCAAGCTCGTGCGCAGCAAAGAGTTTTGGACGAAAGGTTTGCGCGCCGCGATAGATCCTTCGCGAGTCGACGCGATGGCGAGCGACTGGATCGATGGGTATCGCAAACCATCCGTCGTGCGAGACTGGGACGTAGGGATGTTTCGCGTCGTCTTAGCCTCCGTCGTCGCCGCGAGTTCGCCGCGCGAAATTTGGCGAGACGCCATGGCGCGCGCTCGCGCGACGACGCAGCCCTCGACGTTAGAGTGCGAAGACGCCGTAAACGCCCTCGTCGAGAGCGGTGCGAAGATTCTGATCGTCCACGGCGAGAACGACGTCATCGTTCCCGCGAGTAATTCGCGAACGCTCGCCAAGTTATTAAACTGCGAGCTTCGCATCCTTCCTAAATGTGGACACATGCCGCACGAAGAAAGCCCAGAGGCGTTCATCGACGTCTTACGCGACTTCATATCGTAGATAGGATTTGTTTGTTTAATGTACTGTACCATCCTGTATTGTTTGCGTGTTCACTACTTGGCTATCGTATCGTCGTCCGCGCGTCTCGCGCGTCTCGCCTCGCGTCGTCACCTCGGCTTCGCCGTCTCCAACGCCTTCATCGCTTCCGCGTCCGCCAGCTCTGGAAACTTCTTCACCAATCCTGGCTGCGCCGCGTTCCACGCCAGCGACGCCGCCGCCAATCGCTTCTTCTCCTCGTCCGTCGTCCGCACCCCTCCGCTCGTGTGCTCGTTTGCGCTCATGAAACTGATGAATCCCGTCACGATCGCCTGCGACGACCACGCCGGGTTCCAGCTCTCCTGATGCCACTCCGTCATCGACATGCATATCGACTGATTCTCCGCGAACCGTCCGTTCGGCGTCAGAACGCTCACAGCGGGCGCCGCGAACGGATACGTCGGCTTGAACTTAATCTTCATCACGTACCAACCGCGCTCGTACGGCGTGTCGTGCGCGCCCTGGATCAGGACGAACCACTCGAGGAGGTCGCCGTCGTCGACGTGCACCCTGGGCGCGAGCGGCGGCGGCGCGGCGCGGAACTGCCTGAGCTCGCGCGTGAGCCGCGTCGCGCACGCCTTGCTCGGGGGCGCCATCGCGCGCGAAGTGACGACCGCGTGACTGTTTGCGCATAGGGGAGGCGTTTTTTAGGCGTTTCGAGACCGCGCGCGGCGGCGACGCGCGGCACTGAGCGACGCGCGCGCGCCATGGCGAGCGAGCGAGCGCGCGAGGAGGGCGAAAAACCGCGATACGGCCTGGGCGAGGGGCCGTACGCGCTGAACGAGGACGACACGGCGAAAGACCCGGTGGCGTTTCGAGAGGCGCTGCTCGAGGACCAGGAAAAGCTGAAGGACATCGAGCGCGACGAGGCGCTGGCGAAGGCGCTCCTGGGCGAGGACACGGGCGCGATGCAGGAGGCGTTGAAAAAGCTGGTGGCGATCGTGCGTGATTCGGACGCGCGCGGGCGTTCGGGGACTGACTGACTTTGCGCGTCTCGCGCGAATCGCAGGCGCGACACCAAGCCGAGCAAGACTCGAATTACGACATGAACTCGAGCGACATCATGCGCGCGCGGTGCACGGTGCCGAGAGACCCGACGGTGCTGTATCAAGGCATGCTCAAGGCTGGATTGCAATACGGGCCGTCGTTCAGGTTACTGAGCCAGGTTTGGGTTCCCGAGGCGTTGGATCGAGAGCAACGCGAAGGCGGCGGCGCGTCGTGAGGAATTCGCTCTTTCGCTCGACCGCGTCTTCCCAGAGCGCCTCGCGCGTTCACGCGCGCTAAACGTTTAAAATTATGCTCTCGAATCGAATGTCAAGCTCGTCGCCGCGCGCGCGCTTCGCCTTCGCGTCGGTTTCGTCGACTCGCGCCACACGACGACGCGACGCGCGCCCGTCGCTCGACCGCCGTCGCATCGCGCGCGCGCGATCGCGTCGATGCCGCGAGAGAGAATGCGCCGTCGACGCCCGTTCGCGCGCGCGTCGTCTCGCTTCGTCGCGTGCGTCGCGCTCGCGCTCGCGTGTTGGTCGAGTCGTTGCGAAAGCACCTCGGCGAAAGACGCCGACGCCGCCGCGCGCGCGCTTCGCGATGAACTCTCGACGCTGCGACATGCGCTTCAAGAGGCGAAAGAGGCGTCGACGGCGCTCGGGAAGGCGGTGCACGGCGCGGAGCGGGCGTTGAAGAGGATGGGCGGATTGGTGAAGACGCCGGGCGTCGCGGCGACGGACGAGACGCGATGCGACGCCGGAGGTCCGACGAAGGACGACGAGATGAGTTTCGACGGTGATTCGAAGCGCGTGGCGTCGAGCTCGATGCCCGTGTCGGGCGAATTGACGCTGGAGGAAATACGTCGCGCGGCGGAGGAACACGTGCGCGCGGCGCTCGCGGGGGAATCGAAACGCTCGAAGACGTTTTCAGACGCGTTCGATCGTGTGTCCGCGGCGCGGGTGAGTACCAAGGTGACTGCGGTGCACGTGCTCCCTTTTAGAAACGGGAAGGCGCGTAAGGCGAGATATTACGCAACGGGCGACGAATTCGGGCGAATCGTGGTGCGCAGAACTGAGACGGGCGACGCCGAGTGCGAAGTACAGACGAACACCACGGCGAGCGTGCGATCGATCACGGCGTATTTATTGGCTCTGAACACAACGGTGTTGGTCACCGGGCACGACGACGGCACGGTTGCGTTCACGAAGATTGAACAAGAAGTCGTCGAAAACGTCGGCCCGGACGCGGACGCGTTTCCAACAGATTACACCTTGCGAGCGTCTTCACTCGCCGCGATGACGGTGCGGGAAGCGAATGCGAAGTATAGAGTGAAACTTCGGGAGCTCGGTAAAACGTCTCGGGCGTCGTCATCGTCGTCTGGGGCGTTAGAACACGTGGAGGAGAGCTTTCCGGTCGAGGCGTTGGGAATGTATCGCATCATGGGTAAGCGATACGTCACGGCGGCGGACACTGACGGTCGCGTCGTCGTTTTCCTGCCCTCGCTGGGTAATTTTGCGAACGTCCACGGCGTGTTCTCCGCCGGTTCCAAGGTTTTCGCGTTTCGTCCGTACAACAAAGCCGTCGTCGCGCTCACTCGACGAGGCGTCGCGTACGCCGACATCAACGCGTTTACGACCAAATCGTATGCGTGCGATGGTTTAATGCGCTACGACATCGCCAGCGCCACGTTTGATCCACGAATGAGCTCGAGGTTGACGGGTATCACGACCGAAGGTCACGTGATCTCGGGTTTCGTCGCCCTGGATGGGCCGAGGACCGGGTGTGTTATTTACAGCGGCGCAGAGACACACGAGTCTCGAGTATCCGTCACCACGATCGCCGCCCTCAGAGGCTATGTCGTCGTCGCCATGAATGCTGGATTGGAGATTTTAAACATCACCAACACGAAGATAGCTAAGCGCGTGCTGCACTCGAGAAATCGTTGGCAGCTTGCGGACGAAGGCGTGACGCCGACGACGGCGGGCGAGTACGCGCCGGTGATCGCGTCCGACGGCGAAAGCCAAATAGTCATCAGCCACCCCGACGAAGGTGCAGTGTTTGTGTACGAAAGTGCGATGTACGTCGCCGCCCCGGCCAGTTTACTCGGCGAAAATCCTTGGTTTCAGCCGCTGGCGGTGATGATCGCCCTCGGCGTCGGCATATGGAGCTATCGGCGGCAAAAGATGTCGTTCACGCCAGAAGCCAGAAGCTCGTCCCACAACGAAACTATGGAAGCGCTGCGAAAGCTAGGTTACGGGCAAGACATGGCGCGCGCGCGCGCGCTCGTGTCCGGCGAGACGCGACCGGGCTACGAGCCGTGGACGCCGGCGACGATTCGTAAGGAAGTCGAGGCGGCTCGACTGAACGGCGATTTGTGATTTGTAGCGTTGATTGATCTTTAAGGTTTGTCGTGTATTAAATCCGTAATCACGAAATGATGAGCGCAGGCGCGTTTCGACGCCTCCGCGTCGCGCGCGCGCAAACTCGCGGCGTCGTGACTACACGGAGGATTCTTCCTTGGACTTTTCAAAGTCGCCTCGCGCGCGCTTCGCCTCCAGAATAGCCTCCGCGCGCGCGCGCTTCTTCGCTTCCTCCGCGCGAGTGTCATCGATCGCGATCGTGCTCTTCTTCCACTGTTCGCTCAACTTCAGCTTACGAACGAACTCCGTCACCATGGCGTCATCCAGCACCCCCGCGTCCGCCGCCTTGCAAAACGCGTTCAACTGCGGCAGCTCGAGCGTCTTCGCGTCCAGTCCCCGCTCCGCCATGAACGCGATCCAACCCCCGCCCTCCAACTTTTCCAGCTGCGCCTCCGTCTTTCGCTTGATCAGCACCGCGAACACCGCGTACGGCACCATGATCGGCGCCACCGTGTACAACAAAAAGCTCGTCGTGTCCGCCGTGCGAAACTTCCAAAACGCCAAGAGATAATCCTGCACCTCCCGCGCGTCCGCCCGCGCCGCGCCCGCCGCGCTCAGCGTCGTCATCGCCGTGATCGCGATCGCGCGCGCCCTGTCCGCGATCGTCATCGCCGCCGCGCGTTCGTTCGCGCGCGCGCGCGTCGTCGTCGCGCGTCGTCCGTCGCGATGCCGACGTCGCGCGCCACCTTCGCGTTCGTTCGCGCGTCGCGTCGTCGCTCGACGCGCCGTCGGCGTCGCGCGCACCGCGAGCGCGCGCATCGTCGTCGTCGGCGTCGTCAGCGGCGGCGTCGCGCGTCGCCGTGTGTCGCCGGCGGCG
>Ga0257114_1000537_pt1 | contig 29845 bp, 20 predicted proteins | sample SI112_10mmetaG_FD_190149 | JGI IMG/M metagenome (GOLD analysis project Ga0257114, IMG submission 190149) | Marine microbial communities from Saanich Inlet, British Columbia, Canada - SI112_10m | ecosystem: Environmental > Aquatic > Marine > Inlet | place: Canada: British Columbia | collected...
GCAAAGGATGCGTGTGGAATCAGGACGTGGAGTCGCTGGTGCGACAGTCTGGCATGCGCGTCGTGAAGACGCAGCGCGCTTTACTCGGTTTACTCGTCGTCGTGGAGGCGGCGCCGTGATTCGGCGTCGCGGGACGCCGAGCATCGTCGCCGTTTGTATTACTACGTCACATCTAGCAGTCGCGAGCAGTACGCAACATCAGCTCCGTCGAGGCGATGACGTCGTAATCTCCACGTCTATCTCGCGCGCGAGTCGCGCCTCGCCTCGCTCGCCCTCGCGACCTCGCGCGGATCGCGCGCGCGCGGCGACTCGACGCGTGCCAACTTTCCCTCGTGCCTAGATCTCGCGAAACGCCCCACATCGCGTCGACCCTCGCGCTCGGCCGCCCTCGACGCGACATGGGTCACCGCAGATCAAACAGCGCTGGCTCCCGCGGGTTCAGCCGCGCCTCGAGCGCGCGCGCGTCGAGCGGCGCGCGAAAATCATTCCGCGCCGGAAGCGCCGGCACCGCCCCCTGGAAGAGCGCGCGGACGCTCGCCCGCGCGAACGCGCGTCACGTCACGACGGGACGCGCGCGCGCGCCGCGGCCGGTGAAGGTGTACGACAACGCGCACAGTCGGGTCGTCGTTTACGACAACGGAGGGACGACGACGCAGTCGCGCGCGCTCATCACGAACAAAACGCCTCAGGTGCGGCGTCAAGGCTTCGCGCGAGCGGCGAATTATCGCCTCCTCAACGAGAAGACTGAGCCGTACGTGGGCTTGGCTAAAGGTCCGTTTGAGAATGGACGAGACGTGCGCGATGGGCGTCGCATCGCGGCGCACAAGGCCGGTCACGGCTCCGCCGTGACGAGCGAAGACAGGCGGCACCGCGTGGACGTCGTCAATTTGCACGCGACGCATCATCAAGCTAAGCAGGGCGAGACGAAACTGTACTACGCCACAAAAGTAACGCATGGAGACAGTACGCGCGGAGCCGGACACACGAGGCGTCGGTCCTTGGGTTGAGTGCGCTTCAGTCGCGGGTACCGCGCAACTCTTTTGTGTAAATCGGTATCTCTCCACTCACACACCTAGTACACGCGTGCGTCCAACTACTTCTAAAACGAGCGATCTCACAGACTCGCGCGACTTTCTTGTTCCTGTCGACGGCGCTGCTCTTCCAAGAACTCTGAGATCGCCCCGCCCTCGGAGGTGTCGTATAAGTCAAACGGGACGCCGAGCTGCAGCCCGGGGCGAATGTGTCCCTGCGATTCGATGATGCGAAACTCTATTTCGTCCGCGTACCCGCGCGCGTCGTCGCCCTCCGCGCGGTCGCGATTCATGGCCTCTAGTTCGTGCCATTCGAAGAGCAAAGGAAGCGTCGTCCCGCCCCAGACGTTGAAATCAATTATTTTCACCTTCTTCGTCTTCGGCGTCACGTACACGTCGAACACGTAATCGACCTGATCGTCGTGCCACGACGTGCACGAGACGTTCGACTCCCAGAACAGAGCGATCGCGTCTTCGATCGCATCCTTGTCCCGCACCAAAAACTCGTAGAAGTCGTTCACGTGTCGCTGCGACGCGGCGACTAAATTTCTATTCTTCACGAAGCATCGAAACTCCATGCTCGGGTTCAAATCGTACCACTCCCGAAGCGTCAGCACCGACGCCGCGTGCTCGCGCACCGCGCGATCTTCCTCGCTCTCCTCGCTCCCATCACCGCGCGCGTAATCCTCACACGCCCCGTACGCCTCGGTCAAATCGTGCGCCACCGCGTCGCTCGCCTTGAGCAACAGCACCACCTCGTCCGCGTTCCGGCACTTCATCGTGTTCCCAGCCGCGACCCACGCCGCGTCTTTCGGCGCGCTCCACGCGAATTTCGGCGCCACCTCCCCCCCCAGCGCTTCGATCGCGTCCTCGATCGCGCGTTCAAACGCCGCGAACGTCGCTCGCCTCGCGCCGTCCCGCGCGCTCGCGTCCTCCGCCTCCTCCTCTTCCATCGTCATCGTCGTCGCCCGCGCCCGCGCGAACCGCGCCGCGCTCTCCGCCGCGTCGAACGCGTCCTGCGCCACCCTTCGCGGCATCGCCGCGTCCGTCTCGCGCGCGACGACGCCGTCGGCGAGGACGTAACGAATGAAATCTTCCGGCACCTCGAGCGCGACGGCGCGGAAGCCGTGCGCGGCGAACGTCGCGCGCCAGCGCGCGTCTCGACACGCGTCGAGCGCCGCGCGCGTGGGCGCGGGGACGCGCGCGACCTCGCGCGTCGCGGGCGTCATCGCGCGCGGCGCGAGGATGTGGCGTCGGCGCGGCGCGCGACGCCGAGGCGGCGGCGCGTTCGCGGCGCGAGGCGATCGAGCGGGCGACGCCATCGCGGCGCGTTCGCGGCGCGCGGCGCTCGCACCGCATAAAATTACGTAGTTGTATTACTTGTACCGTGAAAGTTCGGCTCGAGCGCGATCGTCGTGGCGTTCGCGCACCGAGATTATTGCGCGTTTCGGAGCGTTCGACGGTTGGAAATCCGCGACGCGCGACGCGAAGAGAAAATTTATTGTGTTCACGGCGACGCTCAGAGGAGCAACGCGACCGTGGTGGCCGCCATGACGGCGATAGAAGCCGTTTTGAACGCGTCGGGACCGGCGGTGGAGGACGCGGACGTCGTCGTCGCCGCCTCGTTGCCGGTGACGGTGACGGGGGGACCGCCGGCGGTTTGGACAGCGGTGGCGAGAGTCGTCGTGAAACCGTTGGCGCCGATGGTGGATTCAACGCTCGACGCGATGCTCGAGTCGACGGTCAGGACGAGCGTCATTTTGACGGCGGTCGTCGCGACGCCTGCGACGCCGGACAACGTGCCACTGGTTTCGGCGTTGCAGGTCACCGCGCTCGAGTACGCTCGCGCCGTGTTCGCAGTACCCATCGCGGTTGTCGTGAAGTCATAGGACACTGTGTTGGACGAAGACAGCAGACGCCTTCCAGCTGCGGCCGTCATGCTCTGCGCGATGTTGCTGATAGTCGACTCCGCGACGTTCAGCGCTTTAGCCAACTTTGTGCGGAAGTCCGCCTCATCGACGCGTGCATAGTACGTTTGCGTTCCAGAGACCACGTAGGACAGCGTCGGGGTTGGAGCAACGCCGCTGTCACCGATGGTGGACTTCAGGAGAGCAGTGACAAGTTTGTTGATCATGTTTGTGTCGACGTCAATCTGAATCAAATTGAAAGACGCCTTGGCGGTGACGTCCGAGTTGCTCGCGGCGTAAGTGCTGGAAGATCCGCACCGCTCACTTAAGAACTTCAAGTAGTCCACCTGGCATGCAGGCTGAGTGCTGAGCAGTTCTTCGCCGTATACGCACCAAGGGAGTGCGTCACATTCGTCTCCAGTTTTGCCCGAGAGCTTGCAACTGTTGTGCAGTTTCCACAGCGCCACGGTCGCGGGATCCGTGCTGTCCGTGGAGAGCGCGGCGGCCCTTGCGGTGATCTTCGAATCAAACGAGGGACTGCATCCATCACCGCTCCATATACATGTCAGAACGGGATCGTTTTCGGCGGCTCCTTCCTCACACGCGGGCTGAGTCGTCTGCGACCCGCACGTACCGGCATCGTCTGCGTTTTCGTACGCGTAGATGTACTCGCATGCGCCATCGGAGACCAACGCCGTCGCGCCGCGCGTCGCGGCGAGCGTCATCGCGCCCACCAAACCCAAACCGAGCGCGCGAAAGGAGTATCGTCGCGCGCCGCGCGTTCGCGTCGTCGTCGTCGTCGTCATCGCGATTCGCGCGTCGTCGAGTGCGGCGAATCACCCGAATCTCCGAAAAGGGGTGGTCGGTCACGCGGTCGGTCGCGGTCGGTCTTCGTCGTCGCGCGCGCGCGCGCGTCGCGTCGCCGCGCCGCGACCGCGCGCGCGCGCGTCCCGACGCCCCGCGCGCGGCGCGCGCGCGCGGCGCCCCGCGCCCGCACGTCGACGCGACCTCGCGCGGAATATCAAGCGTCGTGCGTCGCGCGAAAAATCTCCGGCGTTCGCCCGGTCGATCGCGGTCGCCCGCTCGACTGTTTGCCCAGCGGCGCGCGCGCGATCGACGCGCCCGCTCGACGCGCGACAGTCCGAGGCGGGACTTTTTGCGTACGCGGTCGGTCGCCGCGCCGCGCCGCGACGCCGATCGACGCGCGCGGCGCCGATCGACGCGCGACGCGCGACGCGCGACGCGCCGCGGCGCGCGGCGCCGAACGCGCGCGCGCGCGAGACAAACGAACGAACGCCGCGCGCGATGTTCGGCGCGCGACGCGAGCCGCCGCGGTCGACGTGGGCGATCGCGCGCGCGTCGATCGAGGCGCCGTGGAGACGCGTTCAAAAAGCCATCGCGGGCGACGCGCGCGCGAGGGCGCTGCGGGAGACGCTGCGGCGGTCGTACGCGCTGTACAAGCGAGCGCTGGTGAAACGACCGGAACTGCGACGGTTTCGCAGGGATCTGCCGCGATGGATCGCGACGCGGGCGCGGTTGAGGGCGTGGGCGATGGACGACGACTGCGCGACGGCGTTCGTGCTGGCGGCGCCGTTCGCGCTGATGTTCTTGGTGTGGATCGCGGTGATGTTCGTGCGATGGCTCGACGGGAGGGATAGAAATGATGCGCTGAATGCGGTGTTCGACGCGGCGAGGAGACGAAAGGCGAGGGAGGCGGCGGCGAAGGCGTTGCCGAATCAGGCGCCGGCGGCGATCGACCGGACGCAGAGCGGGCGGGAGGTCACGATGACGCCGAAGGATCTCGAGTCGTTGCGAAAGTTTAGGGAGAAACTGAACGCGGCCGCGGCGGAAAATTCGGATTTGCTCGGGACGCCGGCGCTGCGGGCGTACGTGGACGACGCGTGCTTGTGTCGATACCTGCGCGCGCGCAAATGGAACGTGGACAAGGCACTGAAAATGATCATCGCGTCGCTTCAGTGGCGAGCGACGATGAAACCGGAGGCGTTGACGTGGGACGACATCGCCGATGAGGCGCTCACGGGGAAGCAGTACAGAAGCGGTCGAGATAAGCGCGGCCGCCGCGTGCTCGTGATGCGCCCGGACCGCGAAAACTCGTACAACCACGTGGAAAACATCAAATTCTTGGTGTACACGTTGGAGAACATTCTCTGGAAGTCTTCGCGCGAACGTGAACCTCGTGGCTCCAAGGCGGACCTGGCGCCCGAGCAAATCGTCATCTTGATCAACTTCACCGATTGGTCCCGCAAGAACGCCGTTCCGATGGCGACGGCTCGCGAGACGCTCTCCATCTTACAAAACCACTACCCCGAGCGCCTGGGCCTGGCCGTGTGCTTCAACCCTCCGACCATTTTCCGCGTGTTTTGGTCCATCATCTCGCCTTTCATCGATCCCAAGACGTACTCCAAGATCGTCTTCGTGAACAAGAAGAAGAAGGAAAAAGCCGCCGCCACCATGGGCGCGGTGTTTCACTCGAGCGCCGTCGACGACGACATGGGCGGCGTCGTCCCTTCCGCGTGGAATTTCGACGTGTACGCCACGCACATGCGCGATTACGACGCCAAGAAGGCCATCGTGATGGCGTCTTGGCCGTAGCTCGCGCGCCTTACGTGTATTTAAACCGCCGAGCACACGACTGCCAAACCACAGCCGTTAATAACGGCCCGTTATCCGCGTCAGCGCTTTTTCGCGCGTCGTCGAATCTTGCGCCACTTCTCCGCGTGCGACCGTCGTCGACGCGCGCGTCGCGACGCGAACGCTCGCACATAAACTTCCACATCGTTCGCTCGCGCGCGCGGTCCGCGACGCGCGACGCGCGCGCGTCGAGGGCGCGAAAACACCGAAGCGGCGCGGGAGGTTAGACGGTCACATTCGCGAGGCGACGCCGCGCGATGACGCTCGATTGGGGCGCGCTTTCCGCGCCGCGCGTCGACAGTACGCGCGCGAGAATTCCGCGCGTCGTTTCGCGCGCGCGCGAGGCGCGACGAGGCGTCGCGCGAGGCGCGCGAGGCGCGGTCGTGTCGACGAGACGACGGCGCACGGTGCCGACGGTCAGAATTGGAGCGACGCGGGATGGGGCGCGCGAGGCGCGAGGCGCGCTGGAAACGGGCGGTGATCAAAGAGATGTGCGCGCGGGGGCGACGCGACCGACGGTGGGGGCGCTCACGGGGGCGCCGCATCGCGGGTTGCCGTATGAATTTCCGAGGCTGACGCGGCCCGAAAGACCGAGGGAGACGACGCTGCGATGCGGCGAGGCGAAACTCACGGTCCGGGACGATGGGATCGTGGTGCTGAGACGTGGGGGTGAAGTTGTGTGTGAGGCGCAGTGTGCGCTTCCGGCGTTGGCGTTGACGGAGGAGGGAGTGGTGACGAGAGAGGCGAACGGCGGCGCCACCGTGACGTGGGGACAGCGCGCTTCGTTGACGATTAGACCGAGCGCGGGATTGAGCACGGGGGAGCAGTGGTGCGATGAGTTAAGCGATGGGTTTCTGCTGGACTACTCCGTCGCCGATGGGAGCTTGATGCACGCGACGGCGGAGATCATGATTGATTTGGAGCGAGTGGGAGACGTGTACGGCGGGTCGCATTTGATGGCTCAGCACTGGCCGTTGAACGATGGATGCATGGAGATTGGCCCTCATTATCCCTTCGACAACGGACCTAATGGATTGAACACGCTCGTTTCCACGCATTGGGTGACGAGTAACGGATGTGCAGTCGTGGCGGATCCGGATACTCCATTTTTCCACGTGGGTCTCAACGCCCCGCGCGCGACTTGGTTCGACGGATTTTTTAGTAAGCGAGCGTTTGGTGTGGGCATTCAAAACGCGACTCGGACGATTTTACCGTTTCATAAAGGGCGTCGCGTCGGTGACGGGCTCTTGCGCTTACAAGCTCGCAATTCATTTCACAAAGGCTACGGGCCGTTCAGCATGAACCACCCGCTCGTCGGTTGGGTATCGCCTAAGCATGCGCACGCAACGCGAAGACACATGCGCGTGGCGCTGTGTGCGAACAAGAACGTCAAATTGGCGACGATCAACGTCCACAAGACTCTGCATAAACCGAAAGCAGCTCCGCCCTCGGAAGTGTTTCGAGCCCCGATTTGGACGACATGGGCGAAGATGAAGACGAACGTTTCGCAAGAAAAGGTTTTGAGCTTCGCGCAAGAAATTCTTGCGAACGGTATGAGCGCCAGCGTCATCGAGATCGATGACAAGTGGCAGTGTGGGTACGGTGATCTCGATTTTGACGCCACAAAGTTCCCAGATCCGAGTTCGATGGTGGACGAGCTTCACGCCATGGGCTTCAAAGTGACGGTGTGGGTCATGCCGTTCATCGCCGAAGATACAATGGCGTACAGAGAAGGGAAGGACAAGGGTTACTTTGTCAATTCGAGCACGCGAAATGGTTTCTTCAGGTGGTGGCAAACGCCGCCAGTCGTCGCGTTAGACGTCACAAACCCGGAGGCGGTTGATTGGTTTGTATCTCGGTTGAAGCGTCTGCAAGAAAAGCACGGTATCGACGGCTTCAAGTTTGACGCCGGTGAACCATGCTTTTTGCCGCGAAGATTCATCACACACACACCTCTTTCGCACCCATCAGAGTACACGAGAGCGTGGGTGAACAACGTCGCTTCAAAGTTCGAACTTGCAGAAGTTCGAAGCGGTCATAACAGCACAGGGAATTCTTCCCTCGTCCGCATGGGCGATAGATTCTCCGACTGGGGCATTGAGAACGGGCTAGGGTCGATTATTCCCGCGCTGCTTACATCTGGCGTGCTTGGGTACCCGTTTTGTTTGCCAGACATCATCGGTGGAAACGCTTATTTCGGCAAACACCCGGACGAAGAGCTCCTCGTGAGGTGGGCGCAAGCCAACGCGCTGATGCCGGCGATGCAGTTTTCCCTCACTCCTTGGGCCGCAGGTAGCATGGCGAAAGACTTATGCATCTCCGCATTGGAGATGCGCGATCAGTTCGTGGAGACCCTCATCGATCACAGCGAACGCGCGGTCGAAACGCTCGAACCCATCTGTCGTCCGATGTGGTGGCTCGATCCCGAGGATAGCGAAACGTTCCGCATAGGAGATCAGTTCGCGCTCGGCGAAGATATCATCGTCGCCCCCGTCACCACGCGAGGCGCGAATGAGAGAGCGATTTATTTGACCGAGGGTCGATGGCGCGATTTATCTAACGGCAAGGTCCACCAGGGTCGGCGTTGGATGCGCGATTTCTCCGCCCCGATCGGCGCGCTGCCCATTTTCATTCGCGAAAAGTCGTCGTAACGTCGAAGATTTTAATTCAATTTGTTGCGCTAATGTTTATCTACACACGTGCTGGCTGTCGTCGTCGTCCTCGTTTGGTTGACACACTACCACAGGCCCTGCATTCCCGGAGCGGGTTGTTGTTGCGCTTGCTCTCCTTGGAAGAAAGCCGACGCCTGCTCCTTGGAAAAGTCTACGCCCATGGCGGGCGCGTTCGGGAGGTTGTTTTCGTCGCCCATCATCGCATCTTCCGAACCCGCGTTCTCCATTCCAGGGATCGCTTGCGCATCAAAGTCGCACGGGAATCGAGTCACGCGCGGCTTCTCAGCCAAAATGTTGCGGACAATTCTATCGATTCTCGGCTGCGCTGGCGGGTTCTCCTTCAACTCTTCGTCGGCGTACTCGTTGTTCACGTAGTACCCGACCCGGATGAACTCTTGGTTGTTGTACGAGCACGTCACGAGAAGCACCGTCACGCCCAAGATGTCTTCCTGCGGAATCTTGCTCACATCCGGCGGATTGGCCTGGAACACAAACTTGTACGCCCCGCGAACCACCGGCCCCACGAGCACCGTGTCCAAAATCTGATCGCACTTGTCGTCCTCCGCGCTCCCGACGTACGTCAGCTTCCACTCGAGATCTGCGTCGGCGCGTCGCGCGTCATCGCCTCGTCAGTCTTCGCGCTCGCATCGCGCGTCACCGTCGTCCCTCGCCCCCGTCTCCCCGCGCCCCCTCGTCCCGCCCGCGCCTTCAAATTTCAAATTTCCAGCTGTCCGCCCCGTCATCGCGCATCGATCGCCTCGCCTCGCCTCGCGCGCACCGTGCTGAAGATCGTGCAAGCACTCGTACTGAATCTCAAACTGCAGCGGATTCGCGAAGAACTGCGGATTATCCAGCACCTGCACCGACGTCACGCTGATCGCGCTCATCGCCCGTCGTCGCCTCGCGCGCGCGTCCGATGCGATTCAAATCCCGACGTCCCGCGCGCGGTCGACGCGCGCCCTCGCGTCGCGTCGCGTCGCGCGTTCTCGCGCGGATTCGTTCGCGATGCGTTCGACGTCGACGTGCGCGCGTTCGCGTTCGGTCGAGCGACGTGCGCGTGGCGTCGCGCGCGCGCGTGTGCGGATTCGAACGCGCGCGAATTCGAGATCGCGTCGTCGCCGCGGCGCCGTCCGTCGCGCGCGCGTCGAATCGTCGACGTTTTTTCGCCGATTCGCGCGTTTTTTTCGACGCGCGCGCGCGCGCGCGCCGCGCCGAGGCCCTGTCTGCGCTCTCGGTGGTGTAAAGTGTCTTCGCACTGTTTGCGCACACGGCGATATCGTCGAGTCAGGACTCGTCGGTCGACGGGGTCACGTTTCGGCGGCCGCCGGCGCGCGCGCGCGCGAGACGCGCGCGCGCGCGACGCGAGACGCGCGACGATGCGCGCGGCGCGCGCGGACGTCGCGACGGCGCGCGCGCGCGCGACCGGCGACGCGCGACGGCGACGCGCGCGACGGGCGACGCGCGAGGCGTCGAGGCGCGCGACGACGCGCGCGACGCGCGCGACGGGCGCGAACGACGGCGACGGCGACGACGACGGCGACGGCGACGGCGACGGCGCGCGCGGCGGTGGGTACTTGGATTACTCCGCCGCGATGGCGAAGGAGTTCGTCGAGGTCGAGGTGCCCGCGCTGTTGTTCCCGCGGCGCGAGACGCTGCTCCCGGGGTCGAGGCTGACGCTGCACCTGTACGAGGCGCGGTTCTTGGCGCTGCTCGAGGACGCGATGAAGCGCACGGGAGGGTTGATCGCGCAGTTGACGTTTTTGCCGAGCGAGTCGAGCGAAGAGGAAGGGCTCAGGGTGAACGCGTCGGCGACGCTGGCGAGGATCGAGACGGTGACGCGGGAAGCCGTCGGCGCGCGCGTGGACGTGGTCGGCGAGGCGAGGGTGAAATTGGAAGGGATCGCGGGGCGAGAGCCGTTCATCACGGGAGTGTTCACGCACGTGCCGCAGATGGGCGACGCGGGGACGTACGTGCCGAGCGATGCGGAGCTGGCGCAGGTGAAGGAGGTGACGGATTACATCGAGGGCGCGGTTCGGGACGTCTTGTTGCTGAGCGCGAGGTTGTTGGGCGACGCGCCGAGCGACACTGACGTCGAGAGCGCCGAGAGCGATGCGAAGGACGAGGACGCCGACGATGAAAATACCGTAAATGAGTTCGACGACGCGTCGTTCGAAGGGATTTGGACGCATAAGGAGGTCGGCGACTTGCGCTCCGCCATGGCGTGGGTGGACGCGCCGAGCGTCACCGTCGAACGCATCGAAGCCGAAGTGACGATGGAGGACGCCGATTGGACGACCGTCCCGGAAGGATTCGCTCATAGCCCGCTCACACGCGCTGAACGTCTGTCGTTCGCCGTGTTACAAGTCGCTCCGGCGTCGACGCCGACGGATTTACAAAAGCTCATCGCCTGTCGCGCCGTCGCCATGTCCACCGACCACGGTTTGATGGACCGCCTGCGACTCGGCGTCTCGGTGTTGGACGACCAGCTCCAAACCCTCCGCGCTAAGGTGGCGCTCAAAAGTTTAGGTAATTCGATCAATAGCTAGCGAGGCAGCACTCTAATGTATTCAACGTTTATTCTTTCAGTCGGTCCCAGTCGCGTCACCGCGCGCCTCGCGTCGTCGGCGTCATGCCGTGTACGTGCGCCTCCCCGGACGCCTTGGACTGGATCAGGGTCACGTTTCGCGAGTGCGTCAGCGACGACGTCCAACTCGCGGGCTTTTATCTCGCCCTCGTCACCATAGCGTGCTGGATGAGCGCGCAAGTCCCGCAGCTCGTGTTGAACTATCGCGCGAAATCCGCGCGCGGTTTAAGCCCGTACTTCTTGCTTCAATGGCTGGCCGGGGACTCGTTCAACTTGATCGGATGCGTCCTCACCGGGGACCAAGCGCCGACGCAAACGTACACCGCGGTGTACTTTGTGTTGAGCGATTTGGCGCTGCTGTGTCAGTACACGTATTACGAACGCGACGGCGCGCGAGCGCGAGCGAGCGCGAGCGATGACGAGGGATCGGTGTCTGGGTATGAACCGCTGCGAGGAAGCGAGGATGAACGCTCGAGCGAGGAGGAGAACGTGCGGGAGAGGACGCGCGGAGACGAGGGGATGCGAAGCCCGATGTCGCCCGTGGGCGGCTTCGTGTTGGCGGGCGCGGCGGCGTTGGCGTTGACGACGATGACGACGAATAGCGCGGGAGAAGCGTCGAATGGGATGTTACGCGAGGCGATGAATGTCACTGATTGTGATTATAACGCCAATCCGGCGTGGATGCAAAGCTTTGGTCGCGGCGTTGGGTATCTGGCGACGTGTTTCTACTTGGGCGGTCGTTTGGCGCAAATAGCAAAAAATAGACGACGGCGTTCCGTCGAGGGGTTGTCGCTCACGATGTTCGCGCTCGCCATCACAGCGAACGTCGCGTACGGAACGTCGGTGTTGTGTGCGAGTCACTCGAGAGCGGACGTGATACGATCGTTGCCTTGGCTTTTGGGGAGCTTTGGCACTGTGTCGCTCGACGCGACGATTTTAGCGCAGAGTGTCGCGTTCGCTAGGCGACGACGGCGCGCGTCGAGTCAAGACTTAGACGCAGTAGAAGAATTGTAAAGTCCATGGCTGTACTGTAGATACCGATTAAAATACTACTCTGTCCCTCGCGATGATCTCTTTTTACCGCGTTCGGAAGAGATCGCTTCGACGTCAATCTCTTCAAAAACCAAAGAGTCGAGGTCAGACGCCGCATGCGTCTGCTTCACCGATTGCTCATTCTTGTGGGTATCTACTATGGCCTGGTCGTCTAGCGCAGCCTGGTTACCTAACTTGACCTTGGAATGATGATGATGATGCTTTTTGACGTGCGATTTGTCCTCGTCCTCGTCCTCGTCCTCGTCCTCGTCCTCGTCATCTTCGTAATCTTCCTCATCTTCCTCATCGTCGTCGTCGTCGTCGTCGTCGTCGTCGTCGTCGTCCGCCTCCACCGGTATAGTACTTTCTTTGGAGTAGTACTCGTCATCGTCTTCACCTTCGTCTTCACCTAAGGCGGCACTGTCGCTATGCTTTGAGTGTTTTGAGACGGGCTTGGCATCGTCATCGTCATCGTCATCGTCATCGTCATCGTCATCGTCATCTTCGCTATGCTTGCGTTTGTGTTGATGGTGCGACTTCACAGACTTCAACTTCAACGAATCTGCATCTTCGTCGTCTTCGTCGAGTTCGACGGACATCGTATCGGGTAAAGATTTCTCGTCCCAATCCTTTGGGGGCGTTTCCGGCGGCACGTGGTATTGCGTGAGCTTTGCGCAATACTTTGACTTCACGTCGTACTTGTCGCACACCGCCATCGGACACGTGGGCCACTCATTACCGGCCTTCTTCGCGTTCTTCACGTTACAAAAGCGGCACGCTGCGCCCGCACGCAGACAACCGGGCAAGCCCGTCCGTAAACACTGCGAGTCGCTGTATTGATACCGCCCCAAGCCGTGATCCTGCGAATTGCCGTGGCACTTTCCAATCTTGATGCCCGCCACCATGCTATTGTGATCGAGCACGTGCTGGCGCAAGATATCCCACGCCAACTCCCGTTTAGTCATCTTTTTCCCCGACTCCGACTTGCACCCGTGCACGTCGTTCTCCGCGCACACCGTCGCCGGGCACACCGGCCAGTCGTGGTTTCGATTCGTCGCCATGTGCGTCTGGCAAAATCGACACATCGATCGATGTCCGACGCACCCCGGCGTCGACAAATCCTCGCACTTCGACGTCTCCATCTGAAACGTCCCCGCCGCGTTATCCGCCGCCGCGTTCACGCAATTCTTCGTCGAGCCTTCGAGTATTTCCTTCTTGTGCCCGTGATGGCTTCCCAGCCCCGCGCGCGCGGCGACGCCGCGATCGCCTCCGAGTCCCGCGACGCACGCCAGCGCGGCGAGCGCACCGACGAGCGCCAACGCGCTCGAGAGACGCCCCACGGATCCCCGTCGCGTCGTCGCGTCCATCATCGCGCCCCTCGCGCGCGCCAACCACCCGTCATCCTCGTCCGTCGCCCCAACACCCTCGCCCGCGCCCTCGCGCGTCGCGCGCGCGCCCTCGCGCGTCGACACCGCCGCCTCGACGTCGCGCGCGATCAGTAACGGCGCGCGTTCCGCCATGCCGTCGTCGATCGACGCGCCCGCTCGCGCCGCGCGCCGTCGTGTGTCGACGCGCGAGGCGCATGGTGTTACGCCGCGGTTCGACGCCGACCGCCCGCAGACGTCGACGCCGTCGTCGCCGCGCGATGGACGCCGACCCTCCCTCCGGTCCGGCGAGGGTGAAAAAACCGTGTCGCGCGTGCGGGCGCACGTGCGTGGGACACGCGCGGTACACGAAGCGCGGCGAGGACGGGTACTGGCACCGCGCGTGTCCCGAGGCCAATCCACCGGACGCCGACGACACCGCGGGACCGACGACGAGCGGCGACGACGCGCGCGGCGAGGAGACGTCCGATGGATACGTCACGAGCCCGACGGTCGGGTCCGGGCGCAGGCGGACGATGCGAAGGGCGGGACGAACGGGGAAACTGGCGATGGAGAGCGCGGCGCGCGCGTTTCGAGCCGCGGGGACGCCGACGACGGCGGGAACGCCGACGGCGATGGAAGCGGACGTGTCGCAGCTCGCGCGAAGCGTCGATCGGTGGTATCGAGCGGTGACGGGCGTTGAGTTCGACGCGCCGTGGGTTCGTCGAGCGCTCGCGGCGTCGAGCGCCGTGTACGTCGCGGGCGCTTGGCTGTACGTGTTGCCGAGCTCGCTGCGAATGGCGGCGAACGCGGTCTTGTTCGTCTTACAAATCATCACCGTGAGCGCGATACTCGCCGGGACGTTCGTCGTCGCGGGCTTGGTGTCGCGCCGCGATCTCAATCGCGACGGGTTCTCTCGGCGCTTGCTCGAGCTCAGACGAAACGCCGTCGATTTGGCGCGCGGCGTCGCGACGAGAGAGAGAGACTTCATCGCGCGCACGCCACCGGTGAAAACGCCGAATAGATTTATCGAGACCGCGACGGTTGAGTTGGCGGATACGCCTCGACGAAGTCCCGCCCCGACGCCCACGGCGTCGCCGTTTCGCGGCGACGAAGAGATTCGTCGACTCGCGGAAGAAAAGCGCCAAGCCGAGACCATGCTCGCGGAGGCGAGCGAAACCATCGAGTTTCTTCGCGATGCTTTGCAATCCGTCGACGAAGCGCGCGCGAGCGATCGTCGTCGGCTCGTGGAGCTCGAACGAAAGCTCGCCAAGGATTCGCACACGGTGAAGGCGTTGAGCAAGCGCGTTCGATCGAAAGAAATCGACCTCGCCGCCGCCGAGCCTTGGATGTTAGATCCGTGACTAGTTTATTAGCGAATCATTAGCAGTCGCTCGAGCCGCGCGGTTCGACTCGCGACGAGGTGTAAAATAGATGTAGCGTGAAGTATCCCAGAGCGCCGCGACGCGCGCCCGACTCCATTTTCCATCGCGCGCCCGATGCGCGCGCGCGCCCTCGCGCTCGTCGCGCTGCTCGCGCGCGCATCCCTGGCGTTCGCCGACCTCGACGACGCGAGCGAACGACGCGAGATCGATGACTATCACTACGTCTTTTCCGCCGATTGCCAACCGTACATGACTTGGCAGGCGCGCGCGCTGTATGAGTCGTGGCGCGCGATTGGCAGCCCTGGACGCATGACGCGATTGATATCGTGCACGGATGACGAGTACGCGCGGTACGAACACATGGACGTGGTGCCGGACACGGTCAAGTGCCCGTCGTTCGTGTGGTACGCCAAGGAAAAGTTTGGGGACGACGACGGATACTCTGCGTATAACTTGCCGGGAGGGATGAATCATTGGGCGCAAAACGTCGGCACGGATCGAAAGTGGGTGGTGAAGCTAGATGCGGACATGTTGTTGCTAAAACCGCTGAGCGTGAGAGAGATTCCAGCGAGCAAGGGCGTCGCCGCGAGCGGTCAATACGATTATCTCGTCGGCACGAAGAACGGAATGGCCAAGTGGTTCGTGGACGAGGAGGTGGAGAAAAGGCTCGCGCCCGTGGGTGGATGGGAGATATTTGACGCTGAAGATTTTGTGAACATGACGCCGCACTGGTTTGCGCAAACGGTGAAGGTGCGCATGGATAAGAGGATTTGGTTTCCGTATCGCGGCACCGGCGACGTGTACGTCTCCGAGGAATCGCCAAGGCCGTGGATTTCGGAAATGTACGGGTTCGTCTTCGGTTGCGGGTTGGCGGGGTTGACGCACAACGTGATGCGATCCGTACAGCTGTACGCAGGTATGAAGCCGTGGGATGAGGCAAGCGCCGACCCGTTCATCGTGCACTACGGTTTGAGGATGGACGAGGGCCCGTACTCGTGGGATAAACATTGGGAGCCTGGGCACTTGGAGCGTATGACGTGCGCCACGCGAGATGTGAAACCGTTCCCCGTTGTGCCTTACCCGAAGCGCCCGAGCGCGCACGCGTTGCAGCAAGAGCGTCACAATTACATCAAGGTGAAAATTATGTACATCACGGTGTCGGCGATCAACGACGCAGTGAAAAAGTACAACGATGAGAAATGCGGGCGGAGCGCTCGTAGTCATCGAGTCGAAACAAAGTCGTTGCCGATAATACCTAAAGAAAGAGACGTACCGATGAAGCCATCGCGAGAGGATCCTAAGGTGAAACCCAGAATGACGCAAAAGCCGACGCCAGTCCCGGTGATGCATCGAGCGGAGCGTGCGGGTGACGCCACAGAGCGTCTGTTAGCGAGGAAAGCCACGTTAAAAGTCGAGCGAGAAATTGCGCACGAAGAACGGATGCATCGCATGTGGACGATGGGAAGCCTTACTTGGGTCGTTGGCTTTTGCGTCATCGTGTATCGCTTCGTTCGAACGAAGACGAGGCAACGCAGCGAACAGCGACGACGACGCGAAAAGAACCCGTTTCGGGAGGTTTAGTTGAATTAGCAGGCGTCACAAAATTAGTCTATTGTAGCGAGTTGACGAACATGATACCGACCGCGAAGACGGTGATGAAAATCGGCACCGCGCTCACCAGGTACAACGGCAAGAAGCCAAAAATCGTGCCCTCCTTCTTTTCCTCCTCCGCCTCTTTCGCTCGAACCCGCCGCGGGTTCGACGTCTTGATGCCCGCCGATCGCATCGCGATTTCTTCATACCTCGAAGGACCGGCATCCACGCTTTGATCCACCACCGCGTCCAATCCCGGCCAATTCCTAAACTCTTCCAAAAGCGTCGACACCGCTCGCGCATCCGTCGGCGTTTCCCCTCGTTCAATCATCTCAAGCGTCTCCACCTTTTCGTCCGCGCTCACCCCGCTCTCGTCTTCAATCCCGTATCGCTCTCGATTTTCCGCCAATCTCGGGTCCTCGATCCCGACCGTGAGCTTGATTTCGTTGAACGACATCTCTCGCTTGACGTACAGCAGCTTGAGCCAGTCTTTGATCTCCGTCACCATGTCCGCGATGTACTGCGCGTCCTCGTCACCAGGCGTCGTGGAGAACCCATCGAAAGAAGAACCACTCGTCACGGTATCACTCGCGTCGTCGTTCGATTCATCGGCGCTCGAGGCGCGCGCGATGGCGTCGCGAACGCGCGCGATTGGGACAGAGGTCTGGCGCGCGAACGACGACGCGACGCGACGCGCGCGCGCGCGCGCACGCGGGTGCGACGGGTAGGACGCGAACGCAGGCGCGTGCGCCGTCGATGCGGACAGGGCGAACATGTCGATGTCTACTCGAGCGCGGCGGTTTGAGGATTTTGGATTCTATCTACTAAAAGTCTACCGCGAGCTCCGCACGTCTACGCACTCGAACGTCTACGGTGAAACACACGTCGTCGTCTTCTAAATTGTCCTGTAGAAGCGCTTGCGCGCGGTATGCGACGGCGTATTTTTGATTGCGCAGTACCGCTCGCACGACGTCGTCGTTTCGTGGAAATTCTTCGCACCGCGCGGCGGCGTACAGCGCTCCCCACGACTCGGCGTCGCCCGATTCGAGCGCCGTCGTCACGGCACGCCAAAATATGTCGAAGTGATGCGCGTAGATGCAATCGTGATGGTGATGCGCACGACTGGCGTCCGATTCCTCCGTCGAACGAGACGCGGATGATTGGGCTTCGCGCAGCGCGTGACTCAACGCAGTGGCGATGTTTTTGTCAGGCGTCATCGCTTTCAAGTACCGAGCCATGACGGAGAGGTCGATGCCGTCTTTTAACCAAATGCGAGTGATGAATGCGTTCACTGTTTTTTCGTTCTCTTTGCGAGACTCGCGCTCCGTTCCGAGCTCGAGGCGATTTTCCTTTGTGATCAAACTCGTTCCGCGACGCGTTAAAAAATCAAACACGTCGTCCCACGGAACGAAGTTGCCAATGTACGCATCGAGTACTCTATACGTCAGCGTCCTATTTTTGACGAGCTCGCGCTCCATGATTTCGCGAACAACGGCGCGACAGGACTCGGTTTCGTTGTGTACGGAGACGTCGAGCGCCGATTCAAACGCTCTGCGAAAGTGATACGTGCTGCGTCTCCCGTCACGGAGCACCGTTTCGAGAGCTGCGTTGAAATCGTTTCGCCACCAATGACTCACCGCGACTGTAAACGGGGCCGACGTCACTTCGTGATACCAACCGCTCGGAATGAAAATGGATTCGCCCGGCCCGAGCGTGAAGAAACGCCACGTCGGCGCCGTCTCGAGTTTTCCACACGCGTGGTTCGAGTCGTCGGCGCCGGCGCACACCCCCCCAAACGGCCTCTCACCACCACCCGCGCAGAACGAGGGTTGAATCAGGCGCACGCGCTTCTCACCCGACAACACCGCGAGAACGTTATCGTAGTTGTCGTAGTGCAAATTCGTCGTCGCCCGCTTCGCACCGTTGATCCAGCAATGTCTCTGCGCGTCGTGCCTCTCGCAAAACCTCCGAAACCCTTCGTCGTAAAGCGTTCCATCGACGTCCAATTCGCCCACGCGCGCCATCGGCACCTGCGCGGCGTACAGCGCCCGCGCGTCCCGTCGCTCCGACGCGTCCGCCAAAATCCCCTCGAACGCCTCCGCGTCCAGCTCCACCCCTCGCGCGACGCCCGGTCGTCCGCTGAACGCATCGCGCGCATCACCATCGCCGTCGTCGACCGCCTCGCGAGGCGCCCGTCTCTCGTCCCTCGTCGTCGTCGTCAGCGCCGACGTCGTCTCGCCCGCGCGCGGCGTCGCGCCCAGCGCGCGCGACAGCGCCGTCGCCGCCTCCCTCGCCCGCGCGCGTCCGACGCCCGCGATCGCGTCGACGCCGCGCGCGTTCACGAACGCGCGCGCGTCGTCTCCCGTCCACGCCGCGACGTCGCCGCGCGCCGACGCCTCCGTCAGTCTCGCCGCGGCAGACCAACCGTCATCGCCGTCGCGTCGCGCGCGTCGCGCGCGCGCGTCGTCGTCGTCGTCGTCGGCGTCGCGACGCGCGCGCGCGCGCGCGCGCATGCCCGCGTCGCGCGTCGCCGTGCGTCGTCGCGCGCGGCGTCGCGGCGTCGCGGCGTCGTAACACTAAACGTCGAAGCGTCGTGACACTGAGACGCGCCACACGCGCGCGCGCGACGCACGGCGCGCGATGAGCTCGAAACACCTGCAGTTGAAGCGCGAGATCCTGCGCGCGATCGCCATGCTGGAGGACTACACGAGCGCGGCGACGGCGGACACGGACATGGAGATCGGGTCCGAACACCTTCGCAAGGCGCGAGGGATCGCGTTCTTGACGTCGTACACCGTGGGATTCTTCGGCGGAGGCACGTTCACGCACGGCGTGTTGATCGCGAAGAAACCCGGGAGCGAGGCGTGGGGCGCGCCCGTGGCGCTGAGCGGGGGCGGGGCGACGGGGATGTTCGGCGTCGGGTACAAGGAGGACGCGCAGGTGTACGTGCTGGACACGGATGAGGCGGTGGAGACGTGCTTCAGCGAGCAGAGCGTCAAGGTTGGACTCACGGCGAGCGTGTCGCTCGGACCGCTGGGTCGGTCGATCGATGGAAGCGCGTTCATCGGGATGGATTCAAAGTACGTCGACGGACGCGAGGCGCGAAAAGCCGTCGGCGTGCACCACTACTCGTATTCCAAGGGCGTCTTCATCGGCGCCGGGGTCGAGGTGACGTATTTTAGCACGCGAGACGATGATACGCGAGATTTCTACGGCCTCAACGACGCCAGCGTTCCCGAGGCGCAGTTACCGACGTCGAGAATGATCGTTCGCGGCGAAGTCGCCATCGACACCAACGCCCACCCAGAGGTGGAGCAGCTGCTGAGCGCCGTGCAGTTCGCCGCCGGGGACGAGCGTCCGGGGTCCGCCATCAACACTCGCGGCACGAGTTGGTCGACGACGATGTGACGGAACGCTAGATTACGATGTAAAGCTTTTTAAACGCGCGCGCGCCGATTCGCAGCCTCGAGCGCCGCGCGCGTCGCCGCATCGCCCGACGCGCGACCGCGCGCGATGGCGCGCGTCGTCCGCCGGGTCGTCCGTCGCGGCGTCACGCGCGCCATCGCGCGCGCGGGCGCGATCGCGTGCGTCGTCGTCGCGCTGGGCGTCGTCGCCGCGCGCGGTCGTTCACCGTTCACCGCGCGCGAGACTTTCGCGCCCGAAACCATCGACGCGCGCTCGAGCGACGCGCGCTCGAGCGCGGCGAACGTGCGCGCGATGGTCGCGGACGACGCGCGCGGGCGCGCGATGGAGCGCGCGCCGGAGGCGACGCGACCGCGGGACGCGCGCGGAGACTTCGCGGGACGCGCGCGAGACGGCGACGACGGGACGACGACGACGACGACGCGCGACGCGATGGCGACGGCGCGGACGTCGAAGCACGGTGAGTTGAGCGTGCCCGAGGCGTGGGTCGAACGCGCGCCGAAGGCGGCGCGAGGAAGGGCGTCGTGCGCGGCGCCGGGCGAGGCGCGAGAGGCGACGCGGGACGCGACGCTCGAGACGACGGCGTGCGCGCATCTCGCGAAACTTCGCTCGGAAGATTCCGCGGAGTTTGGATTTTTGGTCGTGTACGGTGGTACGATCGACGCGCGCGTGCGAGCGGCGAAAGCGTCCGGGGCGCGCGCGGTGTTGGTGGCGACGACGAGCGAGACGGAGAAGGCGACGTGCGAGACGGCCGGCGTGCCGTCGCATTTGCCGAGCGAGGGTGCGAGCAGAAACGAGGGAGGATGGATGACGGCGGCGGTGGTGCTGCAACGCGGGCACGCCGTCGCTCTGGCGTCGTCGACGGTGAAGTTCGCGTCGAATCCTTTGACGGCGTTGCTCGACGACGGCGCCGACGTGAGCGCGACGATTCGAGGAGACGGAAAGAGGAGCGCACGCGTGCAAGGCATGGCTGATCCCGCCATGGGGTGGTCGCAGTACTCGCAATCGATGGTGATTCCTCTCATTCGGACGACGTTCGTGGTGCTTCGACCTACGCGAGCGACGTATTCGCTCGTCCATTGGTTGGCGTCGGAAGCGTCCGACTTTGACGGAAGCGACGACGCTCTCACGGATGAAATTCTCCTACCAGCGCACGATGCGCGGCAGCGTGCGGGTGTATCGTTTCGATTACTTAATTCGGAGTGTTTTGCCGAAAAGGGGAGCGTCGCTCACGTGCCCGACGGTTCGACGCATTGGGACGGTCAGACGACGGATGAAAACGCCGTCGTGGCGCAAGAGCCCAACTTTAAGGATGCGAAGGCGCACGTAATGCGAAGGGAGAAATGTGGCATCGTGAAGGCAGACGAGAGAATAGGACCGAAGCCGCGAGAGCTGCGATACATCGCCGAGCCCGAGGGTGAGTACCCGGTCGCGTGCGACGAGTTTGCGGATTTGTGCGAGGTGGTTAGAAAAGTCGCGCGAAACCGCGAAGTTCTCGCGGCGGTGAGTAACAAGAACATCTTTCACATGCTTGAGCTGTACATCGATGGGTTGAAGCGGACGGGGATCACGAACTACGTCATTGTGGCTCTCGATAGCGAGACTGCGGATTGGTGCAAGCAGCGCGAGGTGCCGTACTATCACCGCGAGCTAACGTCAATCACAGGTAGTACTGACAATCACGCGACGTCGGGATTAAAGTTCCGAGTGTTGAATGAATTCGTATCCACTGGGACGTCGGTGTTGTTATCGGATGTGGATGTGGTTTGGATGCAAGATCCTTTCGCTGCAGGTGAGAGCGCGAGAAACAAACGCTTGATCTATCGAGACGCCGACGTCGAAGGAATGACCGATGGATGGGACGATCCGACGTCGTACGGTTTCTCATGGAACGGTCAGCGACGGTTGATCGCACGGAATAGCGGGTTGTTTTTCGTCGCGGCGACGCACGAGACGAAGGCGATGATGTCAAGACTCGCCGAACGCATGGCGTCGGAGAAGAATACGTGGGACCAGACGGCGTACAACGAGGAGCAGGTGTATCTCTGGGGTCAGTCCAAGCATAAGAAGTATTCTGGAACGAGCCAGCGCGTGATGAACTACATGTGTTTCCAGAATTCCAAGTACATGTTCCGCTTCATGCGTTACGACGAGGATCTGTACCCAGATCACCGACCCGCAAGCGTGCACATCAACTACCACCCTGAAAAGCCCGATCGCATGGTGTCCGTCATAGCGCAGTACTGGAAAGGTGAAGCAAATGCGATTGATGTCTGGAACTGGAGCGAAGGGAGGAAGGGAGCGAAGGAGTGTAAGTTGCGAGCGCAACACAACGGCATCGATAATTCGCCGCTCGCTCTGGCGATGTCGAAAAAGACGGAGACCGCACCCGGATCTTGGGGAGGTAATCCGGGATTAGTCCTTCATAAAGATGGTACACTCGACACGCCGTGGGGCAAAGGTAAATGGGGCATCGCGCCAGCTCAGGATGGTTCGCTTTTCATGGACTTTATCGGCGCCGCGCACATACTTTCCCTGGTGAGCGGCTCGCCCGACGACGACGCGCCGACGTTCGTGCTCAAGTCCAAACGGTGCACGGATGGCGACGAAGTAGAAGTGAAGATTTGATATTAGCAATGTTATTAGATTTAGATATTCGCGCGAGAGCAGACTTACTTCTTCGCCTTTTTGCGCTTCGGTCCGTCGTCGGATGAATCCTTTTCGGAAGACTTCTTCCCTTTTTTCTCCTTCTTCTCCTTCTTCTCCTTCTTCTCCTTCTTCTCCTTCTTCTCCTTCTTCTCCTTCTTCACCTTCTTTTCAACGCGTTCATCCGTCGCCTTTGCCTCGACCGCCTCGGCCGTTTCGGCGTTCCCCGGCGTCTCGCCCGCCGCCCGCGCTCTCGCGCTCCTCGCCTTACTCTTGTGCTTCTTCCCGCTCGCGTGCCCCGACAGCGTCTCCTCGCTCGTGCACGACACCCCGCAGCACGAGCACCTCCACGGCGGCCTCGTCGACAGGAACTCCTCTCCGAACGTCTCGCCGCCGTCCCCGCCGCGTCGCTCCGTCCCCTCCGCCGCCACCGCTCGCGCCCGCTCGTGTCCCGCCGCCCCCTTCGTCGCCCCCAGCGCGTACTTCTCGTGCTCCGTCACGCACGCCACGTGATTCTGCACGCTCCGTCGATCGAACGTCGCGCTGCAGTCGATGCAACTGAACGCCTCGGCGGCGCAGCGGTTAAAGTGCGCCTTAATCTTCGGCTTCTTCAGCGTGTCCCCGCACGACTCGCACACGAACCACGGCATGCGCGCGACGTCGAGCGTCCGGGACGCGCGCGCGCGTCGCGAGCCGCGCGCGTCGGCGTCGTCGCGCGTCGCGAAGCGGCGCGCGCGTCCCGACCGCGTCCCGACCGCGTCCCGCGACCGACGCGACCGCAGAGCTCGACGCGCGACGACGCGCGCGCGACGACGCGGGCGCGACGACGCGAGCGACGCGCGACCGGACGTCCGACGCGCGCGCGGCGGCGCGAGACCGCGCGCGCGACGCGTCGAGCGCGTCGGAGGCGCGCGAGGCGACGCGCGCGCGATAAACAATCGTAAAGGCGCGACGCGCGACGCGCGAGGACGCGCGCGCGCGCGACGCGCGCGATGGGACTGCTCAAGAGATTTTTCAGTCGCGCGCGAAGCTCGAAGCGAGGCGGGAGTAGGTCGGACGGCGTCGCGGACGCGGCGGACGAGCTCGCGGGGACGACTTTGAACGCGGACGACGCGGACGCGGCGCGCGTGGCGGTGAGCAACACGGCGAACGAGCATCACACGTACATACGGATCGAGTGCGCCGATCGCGTTGGGTTGATAAGCGAGATCGCGACGTACTTGACGCGGAAAGGGGTGAACGTGGTGCAGGCGGACGTGGTGCGGGACAGTCGACGCGTGTTGTACACGCTGTACGTGTGCGAGGAGGAGACGCGGTGTAAATTGAGCGAACAGTCGAGCGAGCAGGTGAGTCAAGAGTTGGAGGACATCGTGCGGAAGAAACCGGAGAAGAGGCAAGCCGCGCTGGAGGCGGTGACGGAGGAGGACCCAGAGGACGCGGAGAAGTACGGCCCCTTCGCGGAGGAGGAGCGAGACGAAACGTTCGTATCCAAGGAACGAAGCGTGCACGGCGTGCTCTTCGACGATAAGGATGTGGAAAACGCGACAGAGATTAAAATGCAAGTGCTAGATCGACCGGGGCTGATGGCAGATTTTTGTACCGCGTGCGTCGCGAGAGGTATTAGCGTGATTCGAGGAAATTTATTCACCGTCGGCGACACGGTTGAAAATTGTTTTTTACTTTTGGACATGAAGACCCACGGCAAGGTGAGCGAGACGGACTTGGCGTACATTAAGTCGGTTCTCCTTTTAAGGCGTCATCGACGCGCGATTTCGCAGCGATTTTCCATCCCTCGAGACGCCGATTTCGTCCCGACGGAGCAAACGTTGCCGGGCGTGAGCGAAGGCGCGAGCGGCATTCAAAACACGCAATACATCGACCTCGTGACGCCGCCGCAATCGTGGGAGCTCGATATTTTCGCATCGGCGCTTCGCTCGATTCCAGCCGTGCGTCACGCCGGTTTGGCCGGGCTTTTAGTCGAGGCGTTGAGCAAGGCGGCGACGCGCTTGGTGTTCCCGGAGGGGGCCACGGTGATACAAGCGGGAGAAGGCGCGGATACGTTTTACCTTCTCATTGATGGCAAAGTTAACGTCGTGCCGGATGGAACGACATTAAAGTCTGGTGACACGTGGGGTGAAGAAGTGCTCACCGAACCGACGCCGTCGCCTTCAAAGCTTGTCGCCGCGGAGGATTCTGTTTTGCTCGGCATCACGCGAAAAGTCTTCGCGGCGGTGATTCAAGACGTCATGTCCAAGGCGCGCAAGGCGGCGTACGATGCCGTCATACATTGTCCGGTGTTCAAGCCATTTGAACACGCGAGTTTAGAGGCGTTGAGTGAATTGCTCGTGCAGCGCGGTAGACGCGCTTACCGCGCCGGTGAAGTCATTTTCAGAGAAGGCATGCAAGTGAAGATGTTCATGGTGATGGACGGAGAAGTCGAGTGCTCTATAAAGGAAAACGGACGGACGAAGGTCAGAAAGATCACGAGCGGTGGATACTTCGGCGACGAAGTCTTGGCGGGAGAGACGACCATGCAAGGGGTGTACATTGCGCTCACGGATACGGTGATTTTGACGTGCACGCAAAACTTTGTCTTGCAAGTCATCGGTGTCGATTCCGTCGGCGCAGACATGGAGCCGAGTAGGCGCGCCGACGAAGAATCGGGCGTCGGAATTCCAGGTGCTGAGAGCCGGCAACGAGGATCGAGCAGCGCTTTGGCTGGTCTTCGGATCGCGGCGAATCCGAGCGCGCCTAACCTCAGCGCGCCGGTGTCGACGTTCTTGGATCCGTCGCCACCGTCGCCATCGAGCGGATCGCAATCGAACCTGTTATCAACGTCCGGCGAGCACCTACGTTTTGGCAAGAAGTTTGCCGCGTTTGGACGAGCGAAGAAGTCTCCGCAAGCTGGATCAGCGGGTCATTTGCCAGTGCTCGCGGAGGAGACGGCGATGTTGCACGAGCCGCCGGCGACGTCGCTTAAAGAGAAGCGTTCCTCAGCGCTCAGTGGCTCGCTACGATCGCACAGTCCCACGATCGTGGAGCTTCAAGGTACAAAGAGTCTGAATGAATTCGAAGTCGTGGACATCCTCGGACAAGGCATGGTCGGTCTGGTGTTGCGCGCCAAGCACAAGGGCTCGGGCAAGGTGTGTGCGATTAAAACCATGCCGAAATCGCAAGTCATCGAAAACGGTGAAGAAGAGCATTGTATGGCAGAAAGGCGCGCGCTAGAAGAACTCCGCCATGCACCGTTCGTTTGCAACTACTATGCCTCGTTTCAGGACCCATGGGCACTATATCTCGTCGTCGAGGATTGCGTCGGCGATATGTTTGACTTGTTCAACAGAAGCGGATTACCCGGCATTGGGCAAATCAAAGTGTACACCGCGCAAGTCTTGCTCGGGCTGGAGTACATTCACAGCGCCGGGTATGTCTATCGCGACATGAAACCCGAAAACTTGCTCTTGCGCTCGGATGGCTCGATCACGATCGGTGACTTTGGATTTGCGAAAAAGTTGGAAAAAGGCCAACGCGCGTACACCATTTGCGGCACGCCGGATTACCTCGCGCCGGAGCTCATCTTGCATCAAGGATGCACGCGCGCGGCGGATATCTGGGCGTTCGGTATCTTGGTGTTTGAAATGATCGCCGGATTTCCGCCGTTTCGCGACCGACAGCGTCGCGATTTGTACAAACGCATCGTTCGCGCGGATTTCGCCGCCGTCCCCGTGCCGCGACGCATGGACAACGACGTGCACGAGATGTTGTCGCAAATTTTCGTGCGCGACGAATCGCTCCGCTTAGGCATTCGTGCGCCGGGCTTGGGCGCTATCAAGGGTCACGCGTGGTACGAAACCATCGACTGGGAAGCCGTCATGAGCGGCAAACTTCGCCCGCTTCATTTCCTCCCCGAACAGCTCTCGCGAGCCGACTTGTCGAGCATCAAAGACGCGAAGACGGGTAAGTTTACGTGGATGAACGGTCCGCCGCCGAACTCGAGCGAAGAAAAGTTCGTCGGTTTCTAATTTCTAAAAATGTTCAATACAATTCAATCAGCGAGTCGACGCCACGCCGCGCGAAACTCGTCGTAAATCCGCCGCTTTGACCGAATCGGGCGTTGATCGCCGCCGTACGTGCGATCGTCGGCGCCGCAGTTGGCGCAACGCGAGTCCCAGTCTTCACCGAACCACCACGGCGACCCGCACTCCAAACACGGCATATCCTCAAAAAAGTACCCGACTTGTCCGTCCGGAAACGTCTTTTCTGATTGCCCCGCGAGCGGCGGCGCGAAAGCCTCCGGAACGCGCACGTCCCGGAACGCGTCGCCGCCGCGCTCGCGCGACGTCGACACCGACATCGCCGCCGTCGACGCCACGACGCCGTCGACGCCACCGCTCGGGTAAAACGCCTTGTGTTTCACCCCGCGCTCGACCGCCTCCACGCCCGCGCTCGCCATCACCTCCGTCGCCGTCGGCCACGTCGAACCGCAGTACGACTCGTTCGCGCGATTCGTCTCGTCCGCGTCCTCGGCTTCGGTCAGCAAGCACGCGTCCAATCGCGCTTTAATTTTCATCGCGTCGAGATCGCGGCCTTCAAAAACTACGTGCTGCCTTCGATCGCCGAAGAAGACGCGTTCGCTCGCCTCCGCCGGCGTCTCGCACGCGCCGCGGCCGTCCTCGTGCCACGCGCCCGCGCACGCGACGACGACGACGCCGTCGTCCCCGTCGTCGATCCTAAAGATCCCGCGCACGTTCGGCCGGGACGCGATCCAAACCACGCCCGACGCCGCGCGCACGCCCTCGAACGCGCCCTCGTCGCGCGCGGCGCCGGCGATGACGTCGTCGCCGCCGTCGCCGAAGCGCGCGACGTCAAAGTTCGCGCGCAGGAGCGCGGCGAAGCGCCGCGGCTCGAACGGCGCGCGCGCGACGTACGCGAACGCGTCGTCCGACGTCGACGCGGCGTCGTCGGCGGCGGCGGCCGCCGCGCGATCCATGGCGCGGAGTGGCGGTCGGCGGTTGGACCGCCGAAGAGCGCGAAGAGGTTGCGCGGTACGATATTACAACAAACTAAGCGCGCCGGTCGTCACGTCGCGCCGTACGCCGGCGACGCGCGAGCGGCGACCTCGGCGCGGTCCTCCTCGCGAATGAGCTCGACCCAATCCGGCTCCGGGTGGTCGACGTTCCACTGCGCGAAGAAAACCGTCGGCGCGGGTCCCTCGTCGCCGCGCGCCGACGCCTCCATCGCGGCGCGCTCGTAATCCTTGAGCATCTCCGTGAAACGGGCCTGACGCTTGGCGTGAACGCGCGCGCCCATGCCGTAACGCGGCCAGCACGAGCCGCAGCACCCGAAACAGCACGCGAACCAAAACGCCATGTGCACGACGAAGTACGCCAAGGCCAACGCCAACGCCAACGCCGCCGCGGCCAACAACAGCACCAGCGCCAAGAACCCGATGAGTTGCGCCAACACCGGCGTCGCCATCGCTTTGATCAACCACGGCGGCAGATGCACCGCCGCCGCGCCTTCCTTGCTCTGCCACTCGCCGAAGGAATCCGCGTTCGCGTCGCCGACGTCGACGCGCGCCGCGTACAAGTCGTACGCCGCCCTCAGCGCCGGCGTCGTCAGCGTCGAGTGCGCCGAGGTGACGATCGCCATCGCGTCCGTCGCGCGCGGGTCATCGCACTTGTCCGGGTGCAGCACGCGCGCGAGGTTTCGGTACGCCTTCTTCACGTCCGCCGCGCTCGCCGCGCGCGGGAGTTCGAGGACGCGGTAGTAGTCGCGCTGCGTCGCGAGCACGCGCGCGCACGCGGCGCGACCGGACTCCGCGCGCGCCTCGCGCGCGGTCTCGACGTCGGAGAGATCCGACGTCGACATCGCCGGGCGCGCGACGATGTCGGCCGCGCGAGATGTTGCGCCCGATCGGTCGGCGCGCGCAAAGAAACCGTAACACGCACGAATGCGCGACGTCGCGGTTGGGGGGGCACAAAAATCGTGGATGTCGTATATTACGGTCCTTTCGGCCCATCTATGCCTGGTTAGCTCAGTTGGTAGAGCGCACGCCTTTTAAGAGACTCTAATCAGTCTTCGACGGCGTAAGCCTAAACGCGCGAGGTCGCACTCGCGACGCACAACGACACGACGAGGGCGCGCGAGCGCCCGAGAGCTGTTCAAGGACAGCGTGTGGTCACGGGTTCGAGCCCCGTATCAGGTATTCTTTTTGTTCTTTTTGTTCTTTTTGTTCTTTTTGTTCTTTTTGTCTTTTTGTGTTCTTTTTGTTACAACCCGAGGCGCAGCGCGAAGAGGCGCGCGAGCCGATGACGCCATGGGAACACGAACGCGGCGAGCGTGAGGCATAGCGCGAACGCGAACGCGAACGCGAACGCGCGGCGACGTCTCGCGCGGCGCTCGTCGCTCGACGCCGACGTCGCGTCGTCGTCTTCGCTCGCGAATCCGTTCGAGCGTAACCAACGCGCGAGCAAATCGTTGATTCGATCTTGACGCGGACGCCTGAGCATGGTGAACGAATCGTTGAGCGAGACGCGCAAGGTGGCCGCGCCGCGCTGAAGCCACGGCTCGCCGTCGATTTGCACCGGCAAATCGCGCTTGAGCTCGATGCGGACGTCGCGTCCTTGCGCCACTTGCACGGGTTTGGCCAATCGCGCGTTGAGCTGTCCTAAGTGCAACGCCCCGCTCACGGCGACGATCTCCAAGACGCCGTCGTCTTTGAGCGATTTCGTAAACTCGTCGCTCGTCGCCCACATCCGTACGCCGCCCGAAAAGGAATTAATGTTGAGCAAGATGATCCCTTCGGTGTCTTCGGGGAAATCGATCACTTTTCCATCTACCGTGACTTCGACGTCGCGCTTCAACCCGGCGAACGAGTGCTCTATGAAATCGCGAGCGCCGAAGACGGCGTACAGGAGCTTGTTGGTCAGCGCGTGGACGAACAGCCACGTCCAACGACGATCTTTACGCGCGCTGTCGAACGCCAACGCCGCGCGCGCGTCGACACCGATGCCCATGTAATTGCTAAACAATTTCTTCGTCGTCGATCGTCGTCGCGGGCGAGTGATTTCGAGCGACCATCGATCGACGCGTTGCAGTCTCGCGCGCCGAAGCGTGCTCACGACGCGCCGCTCGCTAAACAATCTCGAATCATCCCATACGTCGCCAGACCAACCTAACACGCGCGCCAGGTCGTTACCGGTGCCCAAGGGCGCGATCGCGATCGGCGGCGGCTCGCGACGCCGCCGTCGAAGCGCGTCCACCACCATTCCGACCGTACCGTCGCCGCCCGCGACGAGCACGCGCGTCTCCGCGTCCCAATCCACCTCGCCCCGATCGATCGCCCCTCGCGCTTTCGTCGCGTCGAGCACCACGTGCGGCGGTTTCAGCACCTCCCTCAACCGCCGCAGCACCTCCCTCCCCCGCCGTCCTCCCGATTTCTTATTCACGAAGACGAAGACGTTCGTCCCGCCGCCTTCGTCCCCGCGCTCGTCCCCGCGCGTCCTCGCCACCGCGCGTTCGCGTCGCCTCCCGCGCGACGGCTCTCTCCGCGT
>Ga0257114_1000539_pt1 | contig 29701 bp, 27 predicted proteins | sample SI112_10mmetaG_FD_190149 | JGI IMG/M metagenome (GOLD analysis project Ga0257114, IMG submission 190149) | Marine microbial communities from Saanich Inlet, British Columbia, Canada - SI112_10m | ecosystem: Environmental > Aquatic > Marine > Inlet | place: Canada: British Columbia | collected...
GATCAGCCGACTTATATTCGGGAGCCTAGAATTGGGTGATAATATCAATTATCAAAAATTTAAGCAATTTGTTAAAAATGCTAGAAAATAATTTCCTAAATAACATAGCTGAAATCTTTCCCAATAATTTTCCAAACAGGGTCATTATTGCTGTATCTGGGGGTGTTGATTCTATGGCTTTATTATTTTTATCTTTAAAATTTTGTCAGAAAAATAATATTGAGCTAATTGCGGTGACTATTGATCATAAAATGAGGGAAGAATCGGCAAAGGAGGCTAAATTTGTGGCTAAAATTTGTCAGGAAAATCACATAGAACATCATATTTTAAATAATAATCTTTTTATTCCAAAATCAAATATTGAATCTAATCTTCGAGAAATTCGTTATAATTTATTGTCGGATTTTGCACAAAAATATGATATTGAAAATATTTTGGTCGCTCATCATCAGCAAGATATTGCGGAGAATTTTTTGATTAGATTGTTTCGAGGTAGTGGAATTGATGGCTTATCTTCTATGAAAAAAGTCAGTAAATTAAAGAATATAAATTTAGTTAGGCCTCTATTAGATTGTTCTAAAGAAGATTTGAGGCAATATTTATCTCAAAATAATATTGGCTATATTGAAGATAAAACTAATGAGGATCAGAAATTTTTGCGTAATAAAATTAGAGCCTTTTTAAATGAATTTGATAATAAGGAGATAATTAATCAAAGAATTTCAAGGGCTAGTGCAAATATTTTAGAAAATAGGAAAATTATTGAAAAATTAATTGATGAAAAATCTCACTATATTTATGAATTTTGTAATTTGGGGTATTTTTTGCTAAAAAAAGAAAATTTTAAGAAGTTAGAAAAGGAATTATCTTTACGCTATTTAAATAAAATTTTTAATTATTTTAATGGTAATTTTTATAAATCTCGTTTGGACAAAATTGAAAATATTTATGGTTGGATTATGTCTGATCTTAAATATAAGGCTAAAACATTTAATGGTGCGGTGATTGAGGATTTTGATGAGAATAATTTGATTATTTATCGTGAAAAATCAAAAATTGAGATGGTGAAAATTACAGAATATGAATTTATTTGGGATAATAGATTTAAAATCCAAATTCCTCAGAAATATGATTTGAGTAATTTGGAAATTGGCCATTTGGATGATAGGAATTTTAATTTATTGCTAAAGGATGATATTTTTTATAATTATAGGAAGGTTAAAAACCCTCTTAAAAAGGTGTTTTACACAATTCCTGTGATTAAAAATAAAGGGGAGGTGATTTTTATTTATGAAATGATGCTAGGAGATATTGATGTTTTTTTGGTATAATACCATTTCCCATTTAAAAATGCACAATATAGCAAAATATTTTTATCTGATATTTGAAAAAATGAGGGTAATATGCCTATATTTCCCGAGGCTTTTTGCTAATATCAGGTAAAAAGATGAAGCTAGATTGTTCAATCTTTTAACATAGTTTTTTTAGATGGGAAATGGTATAAATTCTCCTCTAATTTTTTCATATCTTTTGGTAAATCAATTTCAAATTCCATTAATTTATTAGTTCTTGGATGTTCAAATGCTATTTTATAGGAATGCAAAGCCTGTCTTGGAAATTGTGAAATTAGTTTCTGTAAATTTTGAGAAATTTCGCTAATAATACGATTTTTATTGCCATAATCATGATCTCCAATTAGGGAATGCCCAATTGCTGTCATATGTACTCTAATTTGGTGGGTGCGGCCAGTTTCCAATTTACATTCTATCAAACTGGCAATATTATTGTAATTTTTAATGATTTTATAATTGGTTACTGATTTTTTGCCACCCTTTTGCACAACAGACATTTTTAGACGATGTTTTTTACTGCGATCAATATTTTTATCAATTTTGCCAAAATTTGGCATTGGCGTGCCAAAGCAAAATGCCAAATATTTCCGTTCAACAGTTCTTGCTGCAATTGCTTCTGATAATTTTTGATGGGCAAAATCATTTTTAGCAACTAGCATCAGGCCAGAAGTGTCTTTATCAAGACGATGCACAATTCCAGGACGGAATTCCCCACCAATTTGTGATAGATTATTTTGATAAAAATAGAGTAGGGCATTGACAAGGGTGTCGGTTTTATTCCCAGCTCCAGGATGTGTTGTCAGCCCCGCAGGCTTATTTACTACAATTAAATCCTTATCCTCAAAAATTACCTCAATAGGAATATTTTTTGGCTCAAGATGGCTTGGTTCTGGCTTGGGAATATTGATTTGGAACTCATCCCCTTGCTGCACCTTTTTATTAATTTGGGTAATTTTTTGATTATTTTGATCAAAGACATTACCATTTTTAATTAAGGATTGTATCTTTGAGCGGGTAAGCTCGGGATGGGTAGGTTGCAGGTAGGAGGTTAGGAATTTGTCTAGGCGAGGGTTAGTTTGTTGGTTGTTGATTTTTATTATCAAAGTTTTTAGTAAGTTAGTTAACGGTATCTAAGTTACCTAAGTAACTTAAGTTTTTAATAATAATAGAGGACTGGTTATCTAATTCTTTTTCAATATCATGTCTTGTAGTTTCTCCGCTTAGAAAGCATGCAAAGTCACAATTTGTATTGTCAAATCATTGCATTGCGTAATCCACACTGGAAATAGAGGATTTTTTATTTGTTGACAAAATAAAAATCATGCTTTTTAGTTGTGAAAAAAATTTACACCTTCAAACGAACCAAAAACCCAAATAGGTGAATATCTAGAAATTATAAATTTAATTAACCTTATTATCATATATCATAATCTTTAACTATCTCAATCTGTAAGACAGGATATTGGTTTATCAATTTAATTTTACAATAGAGGATGTTTTTCTCCTAAAAACTTAAAAGTAGCTAACCGTTTCAGAATTACTACACAATACTCTGTAATAAGGGTAAGATAAAATTTTTATATTTAAAAGATTTTATATAAAGGAAATAAAGAGACTAAAGTTTAGTTTTTAATATCCTAATTCCAAACAGTTTTAATCTAAAGTAATTAGATATTTTTATATTTAATATTCTTTTTCCACATATATTTATATGTAAACCTATGTATGGACTTTTTATTTTATGACCCAATCTTTTCTTGTGATTTACAATTCTAGATTTATCATTAATATTTAATTTTGTAATTATTTTAGACCAAAAAAAAGTCAGTTTATCACCATAGCTTGTATTTTGATCTAACAAGCTTACTTTTAATAAAGGAAAACCACATAGTAATAATATATAAAATTTATCAGAATAAGCATAATTCACATTATCCATATAGAATAATGAATGTTCTTTATGGATTTTTTTGATATCTTTAAATAATTCAAATTTATTTTCAATAATATATCTATCTATATTATAGGTGGAGAAGTAACACAGAATATTTTTATTTTTTTTATATAGTAGTTTTGATAGGCCAATCTCATAATTATCTATTATATTTTTTTTATTTATTTCTGACTTTATGTTTTTTATAAAAATATGAAAATCATTATCTAGATATACATTTTTTCGAAATGATAGAAAGTAACTTTGTATATGATACTCTGGATTGTCAAATGAAACATAGTTATCTGTTAATCCCCAAAAATCAATTTCTGTATTTTCCTCCATATCATTAAATATAGTTTCAAATTTTCCCACTAAGTAGCATGAGTCATTTACAAATAATACTTCGTCTAGTGAGTTAAATTTTTGTGAATATTTCTCTTTTAATAGTATAAAACCCTTTTTGTAGCTACCAAAGTCATTGGATTCACCATGTTTTTTACAAATATTATCAAAACATAAGTCTTTAACTTTACTTATTTCCTGTCTTGATAAATCTCCATCAGATACAAATATAATTTCAGAATATTTGCGCAATTCCTTTAAATAATCTATAACATAAGGGTCTATTATGTTTTGTTTATCATAATGGGCAAAAATTACTACTCTTTTCATTTTTTCTTATATACATCTTGTGCAGAATCGACTTGAGATCTTTTTTCAATTAATTCTAAAATTTTGTCATCTTGTTTTTGTTTACCAAAAGGAGCGAATAATGCCTTACCTCTTCTTGAAGCATTATCCCTTGGCTTGGATAAATAATAAATTGCTAATGATTTTCTATATTGTCCTTTTGGACATTGTAAAGTTTCTGGTAGACCATGCCAGCTATTGCATGTTGTATCAAATAATACCGCTCTGTTGAATTTTGGCTCAACCTTTTTGATGCATTCTTTTGGTTGATTATTTTCTTGATTATGACTCCACAATCCTAACTGACCACCCCATTCAGATTTCCAATTATTATTCATATAAACAATAATATTTAACCTTCTTTCTAGATTTAATTTAGGATGTATTGAATAATCTAGGTGAACATTTAATTTTCCTCCCCTACTATGCATATGCCAACCTCCGCCATTAAGTCCAATATCTGGATATAATTTGTCAATTGAAGTTAGTTTTTCTATTTGAGAAATAAATTCAGGACTATTTAAGTATGTAAAAACTTGATAAGTATTTTTAGGGAATCTATCCCAGTGATTTAGAGTTTTTTTATGCTCTATTGCATTGTCATAAAAATACCACTTATTATCATTAAATTCAGGAAACTCACATTCTAATCTATTTGCTAAATTATAGTCAAAAAAATTATCTATAACCAAATGAGGGAAGGGTTTTGCATTTAAAAAAGAGTCCCTTAACAAGATGTCGTTTATTTTATTAGTAATCATTGATCTTAAATTTAAAAAATAAAATTTTTATTATAGTTGATTTATTGTTTCTTTTTTTAACATAAAAATAATTCATAATAGAAACACGATAATAAATATAATGAAAAATAGATGAAAGAGTTTTCCTGCTTTTTATTTTCAATCCTATTCTTTTGTTATGGTTATTTATTTGTTTAATCATTTTTACATTAATATTTTTTAACATTATCTCCCAAAGAAACAACATGGTTTCTTTAGGTGAATATGATTTTTGTAACGTAAGTCTTTTAATCAATGGAAATTTATTTTTAATTAAAAAAAATATTTTATCCGAAAAAATATAATCTCCCTCATAAATACTAAATATATTTTTAACTATTTTATGAGATGATTTTTTATTAAAATAAGAATTTTTACAAATAATGTCCTTCATTTCATTTGCAATTTCAATCATATTATCTGATAAAAACTTAATTGTCTCACTATAACCAAAAATTGCAAAAACTTTATAATTATTTGCTATTAAAAATTCAGACAAACCAATTTCATAAAGATCAATTATTTGTGATTTGTCATTTAATTTCTTGATGTTGCTAATAAATTCCTGAAATTTATTATCTAAAAAAATACCTTTTCTAAAAACTAAGAAATAACTTTGAAGATGATATCTAATATTTTTTAAATCTGTATAATTATCAGTTAACCCCCAAAAATCCACTTCTTTTTTTTCCTTCATATCGGTAAAGACCTTATCAAATGACTGAATTAAATAGCAAGAATCATTTACAAATAAGATCTCATCTAATTTATTGAATTTTTCTGAATATTTGGTTTTTAATAATTCAAAACCCCTTTTATAGCTACCAAAGTCATATTCACTATGTTTGTAACAAATATTGTCAAAACATAAATTATCAATTTTAGAGATCTCTTCCTGTTTTAAATCTCCATCAGAGACAAAAAGAATTTCAGAATATTTTTTTAATTCTTCAAGATAGTCAATTACATAAGGATCTATAATATTGTGTTTGTCGAAATGTGCAAAAATTACTACTCTTTTCATTATATAATATTTTGTGATTTTATCTTAGGATCTCTATTTTTCTTATTAAAGCAATCAATATCAAATATATTATATAATCCACCTATCGCTCTGACTATTCTTTCAATAAATTTATCTAATTTAAATAAAGGTAAATATAAAAAACTGGATAAAAATTGTCTGATTAAATGTGACCAAATTTGGAATTTTTTTATTCTGGTTTTTTTAAGGTAAGTTCTGGACCAACCCATATAAAAATATCTTTTATATAATAACTTATATTTTGCTACCAAACCAATAGTTTTTGTTGAACTATGATCATAATGATACACTATGGAATCTCTTACTAAAATATTTTTATACCCTCTTTTGATAACTCTATCGCATATTTCTTCATCTTCTCCATATAAAAAGAAATTTTTGTCAAAAAATCCAATTTTTTTAAAAATTGAGATTCTTAACAGTAAATATCCACCACATAAAAAATCAGTTTCAAGATAATTTTGAGTTTCAGATATAGTTTGTCTATTTTGTTTATAATTTTCTATTGCTTGCTCTATATCAGATTTATTTACTTTTTCTTTTTTAATTTCTAGTGCTCCAGCAAGTGCAATTCTTTCATCCTTTTCTGCCTCTTTTACCAAATTATCAATTGATTTTTCAGTAATAATTGCATCAGGATTGAGTAAAAAAGCATAATTTGTATTAACATCTTCCAAAGCCAAATTATTTGCTCTACCAAAACCAATATTATTTGCTAAGGAAATTAATTTGATGCCAGAACCTTTGAAATGATCTTCTAAATATTGCTCCAAATTATCATTACTACCATTATCAATAATAACAATTCTATATCCCCTTCCTACTATATTTTTAAGAGCATTACCGATAATGTGTGCACTATTATAAGCAACCAAAATAATAGTTACATCCTTGTAATTATTTTGAATTTCAATGTTAAAATTCCTCTTTAATTTATTAGAATTTAATGCCCCATTTAATGGTCTTTTAGCCTTTGTTGGAAAATGATCTGTCGTAACAGGAATAATCTTTAAATAATTAATATCACTAGTGATTTTTTTAGCAAAATCATAATAGGAAATAGCTTTTTTACTGACTAAATGATAAATTTGCTTAAATTTCGGTTTTTTACTTAATTTCTCAATAATTTTGATAGTATTTTCGGCAATATCATAACTATTAATTGGGTTACAAATTTGATCATTAACAATTTTTAATTCCTTATTTTTGTGGGCTAAATTTCTAATTTTTGCTACAAAATTATTCTCAAAATTAAGATTGTAAACTGTGGCAACTCGTAAAATTAAATAATCACATTCTGATTTTATTATTGCCTTCTCGCCATTTAATTTACTTTTGCCATAAATTCCTAATGGCTTAAGATTTTCTACATTATTTTCCTTATAGGCTGATTTTCCCTTACCATCAAAGACATAATTTGTTGAATAATGAATAAATTTTACCTTATTTTTTTTACAATATTTGGCAATTAGAGCAACTGTTTTATGATTGATATTTTCTGCCAATTCCTTTTCATCTTCGGCTTTGTCAACTGCATTATATGCGGTGGCATTAATAATTAAATCTGCTTCAGGTAATTTTGGTAGAAATTTTTTTACTGCACCAAGATTGGAAAAATCAATATCTTTACTATAGTAATTTATGATATTAAATTCTTTTTTTGTGGCAAAAATTCTTAATAAATCGCTTGCAACTTGACCATTCTTTCCAAAAATAATAATATTTTCCATTTTTTTATAAAATTCGACCTATATAATTATTATTAATATAATTATAACTTATAATCAACATTTAAAATGATAGATCAAGTATTAAATCCAAAAATATCAATCATCATAACTTGCTATAATTATGGTAAATTTATTGAGGATGCGGTTAGCTCAGTCATTAGACAAACATTTTCCGATTATGAAGTAATAATTATTGATGATTGTTCAACTGATCAATTTACCATAGGAAAAATTAAAGAATTACATCAACTATATGAAAATAATAATAAATTTAATTTAATATTATTGCCAAAAAATATTGGGGTTTGCGGAGCAAGAAACTTGGCTACCAAAAAAGCCAGAGGTGAATATATATTATATTTAGACGCTGATGACATGATAGAGAAAACTTGTTTGAGTAAGATGTACAGCAAGATGGTTAATAATAATTATGATATAGTTGGCTGTTTGTCCCACGAGTTTAATAAAAAAATATCCTATCTTAAGCCTAAGAATAATATGATTTTTAAATTTTCTAATAGAAATTTTGACAAATTCAAGTTTTGCTTCAAATGTCAAATATCAATAACCTCTTTATTTAAAAAAGAAATATGGGATAGGGTTGGTGGCTTTAGAGAAAATATGAAAAATGGAGCAGAAGATTATGATTTTTGGCTAGGGGCAGTAGAGGGCGGTGCGAATGTTTTTATTTTACAAGAGAGATTATTGTTTTATCGTAGATCACATGATTCTCGCTCTAATAATAACGAAGAGTGTTTCGATTTAGTGGTCAAAAATAATTATAAATTATACCACTGGTTTGTATTACAATCTCGCAATAAAATATCCAAATATGAATCTAATGCTCGTAGATTTAAAAGAACCTCTTTATTGCTTGGATTTATAAATATATTGCTAATATTTTATTTGTTACAATCTAAATAACTCTGGTTATCAGATCTCTTAAGCCTTTCTCAAAAGTAATTTGATTCTTAAATCCTAATTCATTTTCAATTTTTCTACCATCAATAGCATATCTTCTATCATGGCCAGCACGATCCTTAATATAAGTAATTTGTTCCTTATAGGATTTGCCATTTGATTTTGGTTTAATTTCATCCAAAATTTCACAAATTTTATTTACAACTTGATTATTATTTAATTCATTATTGCCACCAATACAGTAAGTTTCTCCGATTTTTCCTTTCTCTAAAATTAAATCAACCGCTCTATTATGATCATCAACATGTATCCAATCTCTGACATTTTTACCATCACCATAAATACCAATATTTTCATCATTAATCGCCTTTCTAATAATTGTTGGGATTAATTTTTCATCATGCTGTCTTGGGCCATAATTATTACTACAATTACTGATAGTAATTGGCAAATTATAAGTCTTATGATAGGCGCGAACCAAATGGTCGGAAGCAGCTTTAGAAGCAGAATAGGGTGAAGATGGGTTGTAAGGGGTTTCTTCGGTGAATTTTTTATTGCCCTCTAAAGGTAAATCGCCAAAAACTTCATCTGTTGAAATATGATGAAAATGGAAATTCTTCTTTTTTTGATATTGTTGCAAGGCTACCTTAAGCAAAGAATGAGTACCATTAATATTGGTGGTAATAAAAGCATCGGGATTTTTGATGGAATTATCAACATGGCTTTCGGCAGCAAAATGGATGATTTTGTCAATATCATGATCTTGCATAATTTTTTCCACTAAATTCTCATCAATTATATCGCCAATAATCAATTCATAGCCATTTTTAATCCAAGTTAGATTTTCTTTTTTGCCAGCATAGGTTAATTTGTCAAGAACTATTACCTTATTACCTTTTTCTACTTGCTGTCCTACAAATGAGCTGCCGATAAAACCAGCTCCTCCTGTTACTAATAAATTTGTCATTATTTTTTGTAAAAAATTATTCCAACTCTTTTTATATGATTAATTAGATCCTTGTTATTTATATCAGAAAATATAGAGATGTCAAATTTATATGGTAATAATAAATCATCTAAATCATTAACTAATCTTTGTAAGACTTGAAATTCTATATTACCAATAATAGTTAAATCAATATCTGAACCCTCTTTATAATTACCAATTGCCCGAGATCCATATAATAAAACTTCTTCTATTCGATTATATTGAGAAAAAATTTGATTGATTTTTGTTATATTTGACTTTTTTAGACCAAATTTCATGATAATCCCAGTAACTTTTTTTCTAATTCTTGGAACTTCTTATAATAATTATTTCTAATAGCTGATATAATTTCAATAGTAGTCTCTTCATTATAAGTATGAGAAGTCATATTTCGACTAATAATCATATCCATCCAAATTTCTCCATTTGATATTAATCCTAAATTAAAAGCTTCTCTAGTTGTATCTTTAGAGCCAAAAATGTCATTATTACCACTATCTTTTATAAAATCGGCTAGTGTTTTCCAAGCTAATTCATGAGTATATTCAAAAGATTGGATTAAACCTTGCTCTTCCAATTCATTTAAATCTTTTTTTTGAATAAATTTTGATAATTGAGATAGGGCTTTTTGATAATTTTTAAATCTTTGTTGCCATCTAATATCTTTCATTTTTTATTTAAAATTTAGGATCTTGTAAATATTCCTTAAAACTTAATTGTTTTTTATCTCTATCGGAAATTATTGGATTTTTTATTTTCCAATCAATATTAATATCAGGGTCATTCCACATGATACCTCCTTCCCCATCTGGATTATATTCACCACCAGAAATTTTGTAATATAAATCAGCTGGCTGGTCGCCAAAAGCGCAAAAACCATGAGCAAATCCAGCAGGAATCCATAATAAAGTTGCCTGATCTAAAATAATGCCAAAATATTGTCCTAATGTTGGTGAATCTTTTCTGATATCAACTGCCACATCAAAAATTTGACCTGAAGTGCAGCCAACTAACTTTCCTTGAGATGGGTTAAATTGATAATGTAAACCTCTAATAACATTTGGGCTAGATTTTGAATGATTTTCTTGCACAAAATCTGTTGGTATGACAAATTCTTGAAATTTTGATAATTTAAATTTTTCGACAAAAAAGCCCCTTTCATCACCAAATAAATTTAATTTTATTATTTTAAGCCCTTCTAAAGGAGTGTCTTCAATTTGCATATTTGATAATTTTTCTTAAATAATCACCATAAGAATTGCCAATCTTAAATTTATTGGCTAGTTCTTGCAATCCTTCCTTTGTAATATATTTCCTATTAAAAGCTACTTCTTCGATACAGCCAATTTTAATTGCCTGCCTATTTTCAACCACCTCAATAAATTGTGCAGATTTATGTAAAGAATCATGAGTTCCAGCATCTAGCCAAGCAAAACCACGATTCATTCTTAGAACTGATAATTTTTTTTGTTTTAAATATTCATTATTAACATCAGTAATTTCCAATTCATCACGATCTGATGGCTTGATATTTTTGGCAATTTCAACAACTTCATTATCATAAAAATACCAGCCAGTAACAGCAAGATCAGATTTTGGTTCTTGCGGTTTTTCTTCAATTGAAATTGCTTTATCATTTTCATCCAAATCAACAACACCATATCTTTCTGGATCACTAACCCTATAAGCAATGACATAAGCACCATCCTTTAATTTTGCAGCTTCTTTAAAATTTTCAGCAACTTCAATACCGCTAATTTCACTACCATAAAAGATATTATCACCTAAAATTAAACTGACTGCATCATCACCAATAAAATCTTCGGCCAAAATAAAAGCTTGAGCAATACCATCTGGTGAAGGTTGAATTTTATAGGATAAATTAATTCCCAAATCCTTACCATTTCCCAATAAATTTTCAATTCTTGGTAAATCTTCTGGAGTACTAATAATCATAATATCCTTAATACCAATATTCATTAAATTAGATAAGGGGTAATAGATCATTGGCTTATCATAAACAGGCAAAAGCTGTTTACTGATAGAGTTGGTAATTGGTGCTAATCTGGTGCCGCTACCTCCGGCTAATATAATTCCTTTCATTTATTTAATGTTTCTTTTGCAAATTTTTTTCCTTCTTCAACAGCTGGTTGATCAAAAGGGTTGATATCTAATATTTTAGCATAGAAAATAGTTTCTAACATAAAATACATCATAATTTCTCCAAAACCTGTTTCATCAAGATTTTTAAAATTAAAATTCCTAATTGGATGATTTTTATTTTTGATAGTCTTGATAGTTGCTTCTTGATTGGCATATATTACATCACCAAGGCAGTTATTATCAAGATATTTTAAATCATCTTGTAAATAATTTGGGACATTAATTTTATTGCCCTTATTTTGATGATTACTAGTTAGAAAAGTGAAGAATTTATCTCTTGGACCATCTAAAAATAATTGTAAAACACTATGTTGATCAACACTTCCAATCGCTTTTAGCAGTGTAATACCATTACCATCCTTGCCAATTGATTCAGCTAATAATTGATTATACCAGTAATTAAAATGGTAAAGTCGGCTCAAATAGGGCATGGAAACTTGGATATTAAGGCTAATTTCCTGACATTTTTCTAGAAAATAAATTCCTTTGGCAAAAATATCATTTTTATTGAGAAAATTATCAAGCATATTTATAGCACCGTTAAGATATTTTTTAATATCAATATCATAAAAGGCAGCACCAATTAAACAAACTGGAGTAAAGCAGGAATATCGACCTCCAATATCCTGATCATGCTCAATTATAGGTCGATTATATTTTTTGGCAATTTTAAATAGGGGATTATTTTCTTCATGATTTTCAGTTAAGAAATAAAGATTTTCTGATTCATTATTTTTTAATCTATTTTGATAATAATCAGTAATGAATAAGGTTTGGCAGATAGTTTCAATGGTTCTACCAGATTTTGAAATAAATAAAAAGGCAGTTTTATCAAAATCTAAGATTTTTAGAAATTCACAAAGATTATGATAATGGATATTATCGATGAAATAGATTTTATTTTGTGATTTATGATGCTGTTCATCGTAAAAGTTATTGCCACATAATGCTTTAGCACCAAGGGAAGAACCACCCATACCACAAATTACCAGATTTTTATATTTGCTTTTAATTTCACTAACAATTTCTAGAGATTTTTCTAGATAAGATTGAGATCTGTTTTTTAAATCAAAAATTCCCTTATTAGAATTTTCTGCAATTATTGTTTCTTGCAAATTATTAAAGAATTTTTGATCAAAATCTTTAAAATCTAAATTATAAAATTCTTGAGTAAAAGTAAAATTAGACATTATTTTCTTCTTCCATTAATTCAAATTGTTTATTATATAAATTGGCATATTCACCATTTTTTGCTAATAATTCCTTATGCGACCCTTCCTCAACTATTTTTCCACCTACCACTACGCAAATTTTATCAGCATGCATAATGGTTGAAAGCCTATGAGCAATAACCACGCTTGTGCGATTTTTCATTAATTTATTAAGGGCATTTTTAATGAGATTTTCTGAAATTGGATCAAGGGCTGAAGTAGCTTCATCGAGAAGTAAAATTGGAGCATTATATAAAATTGCTCTAGCAATGGCAATTCTTTGTCTTTGACCTCCCGATAGAACCACGCCATTTTGTCCAATTTCACTATCATATTTTTTGGGTAAATTTTGGATAAATTCATCAGCTTCGGCTATTTTTGCAGCTACTATAATTTCTTCCTTGGTGGCATCTTCCTTACCATAGCGGATATTTTCAATGATGGTATCATCAAAAAGCATCACTTCTTGATTAACAACTGACATTGAAGATCTAAGAGAATTTAAAGTTATGTCTTTTAGATTATGACCATCAAGAGTGATATTACCCTTTTTTGGATCATAAAATCTTAAAATCATACTCATAATGGTAGATTTTCCACCGCCAGAGGGGCCCACAAGGGCTGTAACTTTGCCTTTTTCAATATTTAAATCTAAGCCATTTAAGGCAATTTTATCTTCAATATAGTTAAAATGGACATTATTAAATTGTATTTGACCTTGAATTAATCCAATTTGTTTGGCATTTTTTTTATCCTTTATTTTTGGTTCTTGATCAATTGTTTCAAAATATCTTTCTGTTGCCCCAAGTCCCATTTGGATACTAGAATTCATACCAGAAACTGATTTTAAAGGTTTGTAAGCCATCATCATGGCAGCAAAAAATGACATGAAGGCCCCAGCTGTTGTTTCTCCTGAAATTACTTGATAGCCGCCATACCAGATAACACAGCCAATACCAATTGAAGATAGCATTTCAACCATTGGTGAGGAAATTGATGATAATCGGGCAATTTTTTTACCTAATTTTGTCATAAAATCAATTATTATTCCCATTCTATTTACCTCAAATTTTTCACAATTATAGGATTTGACCAATTTGCCATATTGTAAGGAATCATCCATTTGAGAAAGAAATTTTTGGGCAGCAGCTTGATCACCAAAAGATAAATGTCGTAATTTTTTACCAATTTTATAAAGTGGGTAAGCAGCTAATGGAAAGCCAATAAATCCGATTATTGCCAACATGAAATTTTGATAAAACATGACCCCGATTAAAACAAATAATGTTACTAATTGCTTAAAAAAGCCATTTACAGCTGTTGAAATACCACCAACAATTCTACTAATATCCATCATAATTCTGGCAATCATATCACCAGAGGAGGTGCTATTAAGGGCAGAAATATCAGAATAAATATAATGTTTATAAAGTTCTTTTCGAAGATCAGCAGTAATATAGGTGCTGATATAATTCATCAATAATACCTGAAAATAGGTTGAAAAACCTTTAATAACTGAAACTGCAATAATTGCAATTGGTATTAAAGCTAACATTTTCTTATTGCCCTGTACTAAAACTTGATCTAATGCCGGTTGAATTAAATAGGCAATAGCACCAGTAGTGCCAGCAATGATAAACATAAAAAAGATTGATAGAAAAAACATGCCCTTATAGGGAAAGACATAAATTTTAAATAATCTTTTTGTTAGGTAAAAATTATCCTTATAATCGATTTTTTGAGATATGTTAGAATTGTGATTTCCCTTCTGATTATTCTTTTTTTTCATAGATGATTTTATTTAATAAGGGTAATACCTATTCCAATCTTTAATAATACGAAATTAACAATAAATCTAACTTCATCTTTTTAACCCTAAATCATCAAAAATCCTTGTGTCCTATTAATATAGGACAGTCATTTTTTAATAATTTATGATTAAAAATATTTTACTTTTAAATTATATCTTTAAGTAAAAGTTGCAAATTACTCAGAATTTTTTCAAAATTCTTGCGTCATTTGTGTTATATCTACTATTAAAGATTGTATTTGGTATAATTTTATAATATATTTTGAATTTTTCAAATTCTATTTCAGGATTTCAATATTATAAAGATTATCTGGTGCTAGGAATAGTTGGGAGAACATTTTAATACAAACCAATAAAATCATGATAGCGAGGAGTAGTTTTAAATTATCACTATCCATATTTTTGGCCTTTTGAATGCCAAATTGCACGCCAATTACTGAGCCAATAATCATAATTGCAGCCAAGACAATATCGACCGTATTATTAATGACAGATTGCATCATGGTTACGCCAATAGCAATGAAAACAATTTGGAATAAAGAAGTTCCAGTAATAACGCGATGTGGCATTTTTATGATATAAATCATGGCTGGCACAACAACAAAGCCGCCGCCAATTCCCATCATAGAAACTAAAGAACCAGCAAAAACACCAATGGCAATTGGTATGATTAGGCTAATTTCAATTTCGGATTTAGGGAAATGGGTTTTGAAAGGTAATTGATTTAATTTTTTATTGAATTTGATGAATAACTTTTTCTTTTTTCTTTGATTTCTAGTCTCAATTTCATATTTTTCCTTCAAGATAGTTTTGATATTGTCAATTGCCATGGTAAAGCCAATGAAGCCAAGAAAAATAACATAGATTATTGAGATAAAAATATCGGTTTGACCCATATTTTGTAGTAATCTAAAAATGATTATACCAATTATGGAGCCAAAAATACCGCCAAATATAAGGGTAAAACCCATTTTAAAATCAACATTTTTTTGTTTAGTATGGGATAAAAGGCCAGAAATTGAAGAGGCGATAATTTGATTAGCAGAAGTGGCAACAGCAACTAAGGGTGGTATTCCCATAAAAATCAATATTGGGGTTGCGATAAAGCCTCCGCCAATACCAAACATACCAGATAATATGCCTGTTACAAATCCAAGTGATAATATTAATAAAATATTAATGGGAATTTCAGCTATTGGAAGATATATCTGCATTAATCTATGGCAATTATATATAATGTTATCGATTCGCAGATAATGCTAAAATCTTATTGCTGTTCTAATTTGATTTTAAGAGAATTTTCAAAACCATATTCACGGGAGAATTCAGAATTGAAATCTTTTTTAATTTCCTCTGTCAAAGAAAGAATATTATCCATCAAATTGACAAATTTTTGATATGAATCAATTTTTTTAATCTTATTTTCCATTTTTTACAAAATTTCTGAAATAAGTTATTGTTAATAAATCTAGCATATTTTATATTAGATTGATAAAGAATAACAAACTCAATTTAATTAATATAACGGTACAATTATAATCAGTTAAATTTTATAAGTCAATTAAAAACAATAGATGTCATATCAGGTATTAGCCAGAAAATATAGACCAAATATTTTGTCAGAATTAATAGGGCAGGATGTTTTGGTGCAAACATTATTAGCTTCTATTAAAAAAGATAAGATTGCTCATGCTTTTATTTTAAGTGGCATTAGAGGTATTGGTAAAACAACAACTGCTCGTATCATTGCTAAGGCACTTAATTGTATTGGGGAGGATGGTACTTTAAAAAGTGCTTCTAACCCATGTGGAAAATGTGCTCATTGCCTATCTATTGCTAATTCTACTTTTCCTGATGTTATTGAAATGGATGCTGCTTCTAAAACTGGGGTTGATGATATTAGGGAAATTATTGATAATATTTCATATTCTACATCAATTGGGCGTTATAAGGTTTATATTATTGATGAGGTTCACATGTTAAGTAATAATGCTTTTAATGCTTTATTAAAAACTTTGGAGGAGCCACCTGCTCATGTAAAATTTATTTTTGCAACTACTGAAATTAAAAAAATCCCCATTACCATAATTTCTCGTTGTCAAAGATTTGATTTAAAAAGATTAGATATTTCCGAAATTGTCACTCATTTAAAAGATATTTTACAAAAGGAATCTTTTGAAGCTGAAGATAGGGTTTTGGAATTAATAGCTAATTTATCGGAAGGTTCCATGCGTGATTCCCTATCCTTATTAGATCAGGCTTTATCTTATAATAATTACGAAAAATTATTAACTAGTGCTAAATTTGAAGAGATGATTGGTTTGGTTGATAAAATGGAAATTATTGATTTTGTAGAAAATATTTTAAAGGGAGATATTGATAATGTTATAAAGATTTTTAATCAATTTTATGATAAATCAGTTGATATTATGGCGTTGGCAGGTGAATTATTGAATATTATTCACAATATTACATTAGTTAAAACTGTAAAAAATCATCAATTATCTGATATATCGCAAAATTGTCTGGAACAAATGCAAAATATTGCTGATAAAATGTCAGTAGCAGAATTAGCCAGAATGTGGCAAATGTTATCTAAGGGTATTATTGAATTAAAATCATCATCAAATCATAAAATATCTTTTGAAATGATTCTTATCAGAATTTGCTATATGTCAAATATTGTAAATTTTGAGCAATTACTTGTTGATAATAACAAAAATAACACCCAAAATAGTAATACTGAATCTGACCTTGCTGGTGAGGTTCTTAGAAATTTCCCTAAATCAGAAATTATAATTCAAAATGACTAATCAAAAAATTAAAATCCTTTGTGCAGAAGATGAGATTGATATTAGAGAGAATATAGTTGATATTTTGCAAGATGAAGGTTTTGATGTTTTGTCAGCATCTGATGGTGCTGAGACCCTTGAAATGTTGGGTCAGAATTCTGATATTGGTCTGGTAGTATCTGACATTATGATGCCCAATCTGAGTGGTTTAGAGCTTTTGACAAAAGTTAGGGAAAGTCAAACTTCCTATTCTAATGTACCTTTTATTTTATTAACAGCGCTCTCAACTAAGGAGGATTTGATTAAAGGTAGTAATATGGGTGCTAATGATTATATTGTTAAACCGATAGATTTTGATATTTTAATTGCCAAAATTAATGAAAAAATATCAAATGCTACAAAGGTTAAGAGCCAATTTAATAATAGGGTTAAAAATATTACTGATCAAATTTCTAATATTTTACCTAATAATTTGATGGATAATATTAAAATTATCAATCATTTGGCAGAAATTTTACGAGGTGAGCCTTATGGCCCTTTACCACATCAAAAATATTTAATCGATATTAATAGAATTTATACTTCTTCACTGAAATTAACCGCTTTAATCAATAATTATTTAGGTGGTGATCATGTTAATAATATTATTGATGAGGATTCTGAAGTTCATGATCCTGTAAAATTACTTGATGATATAATTGTAAGTTTAACTCCGCAATTAAAGGAATATATCCATGTTAATAAGGAAAATAAGAGGATTCCAAAAGTCAAGATTAATCCAAATATTATAATCGAATCTATCAAGAAAACCCTGTCTGTATTATTGAAAGCACATTTAGTTAATATTGATATTGGTATTATTTATGATTATTTAGATCGTGTTGTTTTTGTGTTAACAATTAGAGATTATATTGAAGAAGATAATATAAGTAAGGTGATCGAAGAAAAGTTGATTGACCATAAATTAAGAGAGGCAGAATATGATTTTGATTTTATATTTAATAATGGTGAATTTTCAGCCTTAATATTTATACCTGCTTTTAGGGTAATGGATAAATAATAGCATTTCCTATCTATAATGTTATGATAAACTTTATTCATCTTCTATTTTAAGAATTTCTATATAATTATTTTTTAGTGAAATCTGCTATATCCTTTATTATAAAAATTGCCTTTTTGCTATTTTTGCTGCTTTTTATTTCTATTTCTTATTTCTTATTATTAATTAGCACCGAGCAAAAATCTCTACCCTTTTTAACCACAAAAATTGAATCGAAAATTAATTCATATCTTGGTGACAATGATGATATTACTATCCAAAATATTCAAATTGAGCAAAGTAAATTTAATATTATTGCTAATCTTGAGGATATAAAATTAACTCATGAAAAATTATTCATAGAAATTGGAAAGGCTAAATTATTCTTTTCTATTTTTGATCTTATTTTATTTCAAAATGATATTGCTTCCATAAATATTGATCAAATTGACTTAAAATATCATTCCTATTTATCGAAGGAAAAAACACAAGAAAAAATCAATATTAATAAAATGATTGAGGGCTTATTTCAAAGTCCAATTAATCTTATTAAGATTTCAAATTTGAATATTGATATTTTAAATCAAAAGGAAATTATTCATAAAATTAAAATCAATAATATTGATCTTAGTAATAATGATGATAAATATAATTTATTAGCCAATATCATTTATCAAGAAAATGAGATAAATTCTCAAACCCAATGTTATCGAGAAAAGGATGATAATATTTGTGATTTTATTTTTTCTAAAATTGACAGTAATTTAATTTATAATTTACATCCTAAATTTTCTGATTTATCTGGTATTTCAACCAAAATTTCTAGTAATTTTACTCTCAAATCTAATGATAAAAATAATGATATTTCTTTTATTTTAGAAGCTAATAAAGGTGTTATTAATAATCGAAAATTATTTACTGATCAGATTAATTTTAGTGATGCTATAATTTTTGGGAATTATAATTTAGATCATTATTATTTGGAAAATATTGCTGCAAATTTAGATTTTGAAAATAATATTCATTTTATTTCTAATATAAAATTTAGGGATAAATTTTCCAAATATGATATTGAATTAAGTTTAAATAATCTTTCTCGTCAAGAAACTCCAAAATTATGGCCTAATTTTATTCCAAAAGATGATACTATAAAAAAATGGGTTCTTAAACATATGAAATCTTTTTATATATTAGATTCTAAAATTTTAATATCGGTTGAAAATGGCGAAATGATTGATATTGATGCTAAATTTAATTTTGAAAATGCAGCAATTATTTATGATAAATCATTTCCTACAATTCATAATATTTCTGGGAATGCTTTTTTTGATATGAAATCAATGAAAATTTTCGTGAAGAATGCTATAATGTTGAATAGTAAATTACAATCCTCAAAAATTATTATTGATAATTTTCATATTAAAAATCCAATATTAAAAATAACAAGTCAAATCAAAGGTAGGGCAGAGGATTTATTAAAATATATTAATTATCAATCGGATTTTGCCAAAAATATTGGCAATTATATTAATGGTTATGCTAGAAGCCATGTTAATTTATTCTTTCCTATTCAGGATAAATTACTGATTAAGGATTTTGATTTAAAGGTTAATTCTGATATTAAAAATTTAAATAATGATTATATTGCTGAAAAATCTCGATTAAAAATTGCTGTTATTAAAAATTATGATAGTGAGTCTTTTCAGACAAAAATTGATTTAACAAATTCTAAGATTGATTTTAAACCATTATCAATTTTTAAGGATAAATTTATTTCATCAAAATTATTTTTTTATGTGAGTCAGAAAAATGATTTATTAATTTTTGATAAGTTAAATTTTAAATTATCAAATCAGGATTTATTAAAAGGATCGATGATTATTGATCCCAATCAAAAAAATATAAATAATATTAATTTAATTCATCCAGATTTTAAATTATATTATAATTCTAATATCGCTGATTCATCCAGAGAATTAAAATTACAGGGTAAAAAATTCGACCTAACAAAATTACAATCTATTTTAAATTCTGGCAATAATGATCAAAAATATAATAAAAATAATATAGAAATTATATTGGATGATTTGATTTTGAATCATGAGATTATTTTAAATGATATTGATATTAATTTACATTGTAATGAGGGGGTTTGTATTAATAGTTTCATTCAGTTAAAAAAGGATGAGAGAGAAATTGTTAATATTGATTTTAAGCCATATCCAATCAAAAAAATGACCAAAATTACTGGGAAAATTTTTGATGTTGGTGTAATTGCTAAAGGTTTAAATATATATAATCAAATTTTGGAAGGAGATTTGGTAATTAGATCTCAAATGAAATTTCAGGATAATGATGTGATTATTTCGGGGGAGGCTTATAATAATAAGGATTTCAGAATTATTAAAGATGATATATTCAGCAAAATATCGCAAGATGATTTATTTTCAAAGATTAAGGAAAAATTAGATTTGTCAGATCAAGTAATATTTGAAGATTTACATTCTGATTTTAAGATCCGCAATAATATTTTAGAGATAGAAAAATTTATTATTAATAATAATTATCTTGGAATTACAGCGAAAGGTAATATTGGCATTTTAGATGGTAGAATTAATATGGATGGTTTGATTATACCTGGATATTTAATTAATCGATTATTTGGAATTGGTGATTTACCAATTATTAAATATATTGCACCAATTTTGGTTGGTGAAGATGGTGGTGGGATATTTGCTGCTAAATATAAATTGCAAAAAAATCCTAATTTAGATGAAAAATTACGATTTATTTTAAATGAGGGTTCAATTTTTGTACCTGGTGCAATAAGAAATTTCTTTGATTGATTTTGGTGGATGTGAATTGTGGGATGTGAATTGTGGGATGTGAATTGTGCCCAGAGACGGGATCGAACCGCCGACACAAGGATTTTCAGTCCTTTGCTCTACCAACTGAGCTATCTGGGCTAATGCAGGGATTAATGATATCTCCCAAGTAAATATTTTGCAAGTAATATATGGCTTTGTGATAGAATATTTTTATAATAAAATATGCTTCAAACCTCCTATAAAGAGGTCTGAGTGGCATAGAATTTGTTACAATTGATTATTCTAAGATAGGCTACCTTCTTTTCTTAACATTTTATCAACTTCTCCAAGATGAGATTCTTCCTCAGTAATTTTTTGCACTGCATATTCTCTAACTAAAATATATTCTAAATCATCTTCGGTTATTTTAAGTAAATTTTTATATAAATTTAGAGATTCAGATTCATGTTCTTTTGATTCCGATAAGATATAATCAATATTGTGATTTTCTGTTTCTAATAAAGGCCCAATAGCAAGTGAAGGATGGCCGCCATAATGTGTAATCATCTCTCCAGCTTCACCAGCATGAATTAAAGATTCATTAGCTTGTTCCTTAAGCCATTTGACAATAGGAATACGATTATGACCAAAAATCATTAATGAATAATGAGTATATCTTACTACTCCAGATAATTCTGTTTCTAGAATTTTATTTAAAATATCGATAATTTCTTGTTTTTTGTTAGACATATTAAGTGTATTTAATGATTATTATGGTTGCATAAAACACCGCCAATCTTAATTATTTCAATATTTTTTGCAAGACCAATATCATAAATTTCAATTATTGATCCACAAAAGGTTGCATCATTTTTAGCAGGGATCATTTTTCCGGCCCTTCTTTTGTTTAAAAATGAACGAAGGGGAATGTCGGTTTGCATGCCAATAATACTATCATAATCACCGCACATTCCGGCATCGCTTTGATATGCTGTACCTTTTTTCATAATATGGTAATCATTAGTTGGAATATGAGTATGGCTGCCAATAATTGCTGAAATTCTACCATCTAAAAATTTGCCCATCGCCATTTTTTCAGAGCTAGCCTCAGCATGAAAATCAACAAAAATAGCATCAATATTTTCTCCTAATTTGTAATTTTTAAGAATATTATCTACTGCTTCAAAAGGGCAATTTAAATTATTTTTAATAAAAACCTGTCCCAAGAGATGGATGACTAGAATTTTTTTATTATTAATGGAGTTGAATATTCTGGCACCAGCTCCAGGGCTAGATTTGGGGAAATTTAAGGGGCGTAAAATTCTTTTATCACGAGTGATATAGTTGGACATTTCCTTTTTATCCCAAATATGATCGCCACCAGTTAAAACATCAATACCAATTGCGGTAAAATCTTTGGAGTTATTTTCATTAATGCCAAAACCGCCAGAAGCATTATCAACATTGGCAATAATAAAATCGAGATTATGTTCTTTTTTTAATTTTGGTATATTATTGATAACTATTTGTCTGCCTGCACGCCCAACAATATCGCCACAAAATAAAAGTTTCATTATTTTTTTCCAAAAAGATTGCCAAGTTCAGACATATTTTGTTCACTTGCTAATTGTTCCAATTCGGATTTATCCATTTTGCCAACTTTTTTTACAACTTTTTGCATTTGTTTTAATTTTTTAAGAAGGCGATTTACTTCCTGAATTGTGGTGCCAGATCCCATAGCAATTCTTTTTTTACGAGAAGAATTTAAAATTTCGGCCTTGATTCTCTCCTCCTTAGTCATGGAATAAATAATGGCTTCTTGCATTTTAATTTCCTTTTCAAGGTCAGAATTTTGTAATGCTTCTTTGATTTTGCCAGCACCAGGTAAAAAACCAACAATAGAACTAATACCACCCATTTTCTTCATATTTTTGATCTGTTTTAAAAGGTCTTCAAAGGTAAAAATACCTTTCCTAAAAGAGGCTTCTGCCTTTTTCATCTCATCTTCGGTGATTTTCTCACCCGCTTGTTCAACTAATGAGACAATATCACCCATACCAAGAATTCTGGAGGCAATTCTTTCTGGATCAAAAAGTTCAAATTCTTCAATTTTTTCACCAGAGCCAAGGAACTTAATTGGGCAATTGGTTGCTGCTCGCATAGTAACAGCCACACCACCACGAGCATTACCATCAATTCTGGTTAAAATTACACCATTAATATCAAGTCTATTATTAAAATCCTTTGCAACATTAATACCATCTTGACCCATCATGGAATCAACTACCAAAATAGTCTCATCTGGATTGGAGATTTTTTTGATATTTTCTAATTCATTCATTAATTCCTCATCAATATTGGTACGACCAGCACTATCAAGAATTAAAATTTCATAGGATTCGTCCTTGGCTTTTTTGATAGCTCTTTTGGTAATATCAATGCTATTTTGACCTTTGATAATTTCTAGACTATCAACACCAATTTGTTTAGCTAAAATTGCTAATTGTTCCATTGCTGCAGGGCGGGAAGTATCTAAAGAAGCTAAGAGAATTTTATTTTTACCCTTTTTCTTTAAAAGAAAATTAGCCAATTTTGCGGTTGTTGTAGTCTTACCAGAAGCTTGCAAACCAGTCATTAAAATAATATTTGGCTCTTTGCCATCTAAATTTAATTCTGATAAGTCTGATCCTAATAATTCAATTAATTGATCATTAAAGATTTTAACAATCATATCACCAGATTTAACATTTTTGATGATATCTTGACCAATAATTTCTGCCTTAGCTTTGGCGATAAAATCCTTGGCTATTTGCAAAGAAACATCTGCTTCTAAAAGAGAAATTCTAATACCCCTCATGGCCTCATCAACATCCGATTCGGAAATGATTTTTTTATTAGAGATTTTTTCAAAAATTTTTGAAATATTGCTACTGATTGTATCGAACATATTATTTGCTAAATGCTTTAATTATAATTTCAGGAATTTTGACTGGTTTGTGATTATTTGAATTAATAATAGCTAAAATTACCTGTGCTTTATTTAATAAAATATTATTATCATAAATTTCTTGATCGAGTATAATAGAAGCTTTTTTAATTGCATTAATTTTAGTATTAATAGTAATTAAATCATCCATTTTTGCTGGCTTGATAAATTTAATTTCCATATTACTTACCACAAAATTGATATTAAATTCTTTTTTGAGATCTATTTGATTAATATTGCTTTTTCTAAGAAATTCTGATCTGGCCCTTTCATAAAATTTTAAATAGTTAGAATGATAAACCATTCCGCCCCAATCAGTATCTTCAGTATAAATTCTAAAATTAATATTCATTATTAATATTATTGACATTCTGTGCAAATGATGAAAAACTAAAATTAATCTAATGATTTTACTTATTAACCATGCAAAAAATTAAGTTTTTCTCAATTATCTCATTATTATTTATTCTTTCTTCTTGTCTTGCAATTAGAAATTTTGATTCTTACCAAAAAGTACCATTATCTGAATCAGAATTTTTACCAACAAAGTCAGAATTAAAAGGTGAAATAAAAAAGATTGTAGTTTTTCCTTTTGATATTGGTGAAAATCAGGTGGCAAAAAATGCCAATATTAGTAAAGTTGCTATTACTTCTGTTGAAAATATTTTGACTGAAAATAAATTAATCAAATTAATTGATCGTAATTCTGCTAAAAAATTAAAAAAGGAAATTCTTTTGTCAGAAATGAAAAAATCTTCTGGCTATAAGGGGCCACAAATTGCTGATTATGCTGTGATGGGTGTTTTTTCTAATGCTAGCTTTACTTCAAAATATAAGGCTCCTATGCCAAGCTATAAGCCAAATCAGGGTTTTTATGTGAATCCAGCAGGGTTTTCATATGAGTCTAATGTTTCTGGTAATGTTAAAATTTATGAATTACCATCCCTGTCGGTAATTGAAAATATTGCTTTTCAAGGTAATGCTATCAGAACTGAGGGTTCAAAAGAAGAAGGTGCTGATATTATGGGAATAATTAATATTAAGGGTAAAAGAGATGAAGGGGCAAAAAGGGATGATAATTTAGTAAGGCAAGTTGCTAAAAAATCTATTGAATCAATTTCTCGTAAATTGAAAAATGTTTTTGCCAAAAAGGGCTATATTTTAGAAAAAAGGATTTATGAAAAAAAAGCCATTTTTAAAATTACTTTAGGCAGTAAGGATGGTATTAAAAAGGGTGATAAATTTGAAATTATAGGTAAATTTGATGAAGAAAATCCTATTACTGGGGAATCTGAAATTGAATCTAGGATTTTAGCTAAGGGGAAAATTAGCGATAGGATTAATTATAAATCTTCTTGGATTTTGATTGATAAGGATGATTATAATAGGGTAAGGCTTGGTGATGTAGTAAGGATAAAATATTAATAAAAGTGAAACAGAGATTATTATAAAAATAAAATGATTTTTAAAGAAAATTTACTAGAAATATATCAGGATTATACATATTTTATCATTGATATTTGGGGTGTAATTCATGATGGTACAGAAATTTATCCTGGGGTTATTGAGAATTTACAAAAAATTCGTAAATCTGGTAAAAAAATCTGCTTTTTATCAAATGCACCAAGAAGGTCAGTTAGGGCAGAAACACTACTTAATAATTTTGGTATTACAAAAGATCTGTATGATTTTGTTTTAACTTCTGGTGAAGCAACTTTTTTATATTTACAAGAAAATGAGGATTTAGATCCTAGATATTTTTATATGGGTCCTGATAAGGATTTGGATTTGTTAGATGGTTTAGATTATCAAATGACTAAAATGTCTGAAGCTAAATTTATTGTAAATACTGGTCTTGGAGATGAATTTCTGACCGTAGAATCAAGACAAAAGGATTTAGAAGATGGAATAAAATATAATTTACCAATGATTTGTGTTAATCCAGATTTGATTGTAGTTAAGCAATCTGGATTAACAATTTTATGTGCTGGTCTTTTGGCTAAAAAATATCAGGAAATGGGTGGAAAAGTTATGTATTTTGGTAAACCATATCAGTCAGTTTATGATAAGGTTAAAAAAATATTTAATGCCAAACAGGATGATAAATTTTTAGCAATTGGTGATGGTATTGAAACTGATATTAAGGGTGCTAATGAAAATAATATTGATTCCGTTTTAATTGCGGGTGGTATTTTGGGAGAAAAATTAAATGTAAAATATCGCCAATTGCCAAAATTAGAAAAAATGGAAGAAATTTGTACAGAATATGATATTAGGCCAAAATTTGTAATAGCTGGTTTATAATCCTAAAAGAATCTAAAATAAAATATTATGAAAATAGAGAGATTATTATTACCTTCTTTGATTATTTTTGTAATTATATGGTTTTTATTTGCCATAAAATCAATCTTGTCGCCCTTTATATTTTCTGCTATTATTGCTTATTTATTTAATCCAATAATTAAAAATCTAGAATTTAAAAAAATTCCTAGATCAGCATCATCCTTTTTAATCATTACTTTATTTTTTGTAATTTTATTGATAATTTTTACAAATTTATTACCAATTTTATTTCAACAATTAGTGCAATTTTTAAAGCAATTGCCACTATATGTTGATAATTTATTGATTATATTCTCTGATTTTGTGGGATTATCCTCAAAAGAGGAGTTAGTATCGCAAAATAATTTGTCACAATTACTATCCTTTTCTGATAATATTTTTGGTAATATTGCCAATTCAACTAATATGGCGATAGATGTAGTTGCAGCAATTGCTATTACGCCAATCATCAGTTTTTATTTTTTAAAAGATTGGGATAAGATTATTAAATTTATTCATGGATATTTACCTTCAAAATATAAGAGAAATATTGAAAAAATTATCACTGAAATTGATGAAATTATCTCTAAATATCTTCATGGTCAGCTTAGTGTTTGTTTGATTTTGGGTTTGATTTATGCCATTTCCTTACATCATTTAGAATTAAATTATGGTTTTTTAATTGGTTTTGTAACTGGTATTTTGGTATTTATTCCTTATGTTGGAATGTTGGTTGGAGTGGTGGCAGCCTATATAATTGCTTTATTTCAGTGGGGCTTTTCGCCTTATTATTTTGCTTTAATTGCTTTAATTTTTATTGTTGGACAAATTGCAGAATCTAATTATTTTACTCCAAAATTGGTTGGTGGTCAAATAGGCATTCATCCAATTTGGATTATTTTTGGATTATTTGCCTTCGGAATTTTATTTGGTTTTGTTGGCTTATTATTGGCTATACCTTTTACTGCAATTTCTAAAATTCTATTACAGCATTTTGGTGAATTTTATAAGAGGAGGTATGTTGAAAATTAATATTTTTTAAATATTTCTCTTACTTCTTCAATTTTTTCTCTAATTTCTTCCTGATTACCTCCTTTAAAGCTGGTTAGGATAGAATCATTGAGATGCATTTTTAAAATTCTTGATCTGAGTGAATTAATTGCTGATTTAACTGATGCTAATTGTTGCAAAATATCAATAGGATATTCATCATTTTCTATCATCTTCTGGGTAGTTCTAATTTGCCCTTCAATTTTCTTTGTTTTTAAAATTGCTTTAGCTTGCAATTCTTCATAAATTTTACTATTTGTCATATATTACTTTTAATATTATAGAATAAGTTAAGGTAAATTATATTTCATTATTGTCAAATAATTATCTTGCATTAGTGTCGAAATTGTGATATGATTGATTATATATATGTATCATATGTAATTTTTAGGTAATAAATTCCTTTTAAAAAAAGCAAGATGCTTTTTTGAGTCAAGATTTGCAAGCAAATTTTGGTGGGGGTGTATGCAACAGGTACTAAGCCTTAACTCCCCTTACGGGGGAGTCAAAATCGCTGTGCGATTTTGGTGGGGGTGTATGCAACATATATCCTAATTTGGTACTGAACTATAATTTGCCTAAAAATTGATTTGATCTTTAAAAATGAGTTTATAGTCTTAGTGGGGGATTATTAGTTTTATTTCTAACATCAATCTTTAATTTTATGAAAGTCTGTAATTTTTTGGGTAAGTTCTTTCTTTTTCTTTCTTTTTCTTTTATTTCTTTTTTTAATTTATCTGCTTCTTGCATTAAGGTTGAGGATACATCTTTTGTTTTTTTATCTCAGGATGGTAATGAATGTATTGATAAGTCTGGGACGGGTATTTTGACTATACCTAATGGAGGTGTGAATAATTTTGATGTTTTGATTCCTGGTAAGAATGATGGTGGATATACTGTTGAACTTGTTTTTGATCGTGCGGGTCAATCTAGTATTTCTGGTGAGCAGAGTTTATTTGCTTTTTATGATAGTAAGGATAATCCTGTTTCGGAGCTTGTTTTAAAAGGTTCTTCTATCTTTTATAAGGTGAATAATACTGAAAATGAGGGTATTGATTTATCTAAGGATTTAAATGATCCCAATATTGTTAATCCTCATGCGATTATTGTTGTTCATGATAATATTAAGGATCAATTGATTTTGAATATTGATGGTGCTGAGTTAGAAATTGAAAATGTTCCTTCCATCAATGCTAGCGATATCAAGAATGTAAAAATTGGTAAGAATTATGTTGGTAATATTGGTGAGTTTAGAGTCTATGGTACTGAATTATCTATTAATGAGAGAGCTGGCGCCGTGAAGTTATTATCTGGTATGACTGATGCTAAGATTTCTGCCATTGAGCTTGTTAAGGATAAAAATGGCGTTACAAGATCTGCTATTAATAAGGATGTTCTTGTAAAATGTAAAGCTGGTCAGAGCATTATTAATGGCAATTGTAATAATGCAGTTATTAGTGGCTTTACACCACTACCAAATACTATATATAGTGGTGGTAGTGATATTCAATATGATCCCGTACATGATGGTAAAGAAAATGCTAATATATTAGAATGTAAGCCTGGTTATGAAAAAGGATCTACACCTCCAAAATATTGGTTTGTACTTGATGGTGACGTACCTTCTGTTTATACTGAAGGTTCTTGTGATATAAAAACATATATTCTTGGTCAAGATGGTAATGATCCATTACCTGGGAATGCTAAAGATCCAGGAGCTTTTACTAGTGTTAGTTTAGTTGGATTTAATGCAGCTAATCCAAAATCTATAAGATGTAATACAAGACATTCTGCTGAAGGTAATCTAGGTGTTTATTTAGAGAATGATGTTCTAAAAGCCCAAGGTAGTTGCAAATATAGCAGCTCAAATTCCCCTGATTGCTATAACTCATCTCTTAACCCTGTTGGCTCAATTGCCACATCTGGTGGTTGCTCAGGAATGTTAGTGGTTGATAGAGCGATGTTACAATCTGCTATCAGTGACGGATCATTTGATTTTAAGACATCAGACATCTACACATCTCATACTGATCAAACATATAGTTTTAATGAAATATTTACGGGACAAGTAACTAATATG
>Ga0257114_1000541_pt1 | contig 29663 bp, 21 predicted proteins | sample SI112_10mmetaG_FD_190149 | JGI IMG/M metagenome (GOLD analysis project Ga0257114, IMG submission 190149) | Marine microbial communities from Saanich Inlet, British Columbia, Canada - SI112_10m | ecosystem: Environmental > Aquatic > Marine > Inlet | place: Canada: British Columbia | collected...
GTAAATTTTACAATGCTACCATTTTTTCCAATTATAGTACTCATGCATAAAGGAAATAATATTGATGTTCTTTTTTTTTAAAAGTCAATTATAATTACGTTATATATTACTCTCCCCATCGATAGGACAGATTATAAGTTGCTTTTTTAAACAATTATGCACAAGCTTTAGCAATATTATAAACGGAGCTCATTTTTTTTGTAAAAACGTTTTAAATTAATTTACTTATTTGTTTGTCAGTTATATATGGAGTTAAAAATTTATTTAAAACTTATATTAAGTGTTTTTGTGTGTCGCTAAAGTCTTTTTTTATGATCAAATTTACTTTATCACACAGTAATTAATTTGAATTTAATGGTAATTTATTCCGGCGTATACCTGCAAATAATTTTTGATAAAGAAAACAATAGGTATTATAAATACTTGGATTTTAAATCCCAAAAGTACCGAGGCGTTTAAAAGCGAAATGTTAGCATATCTTACGCTTCAGGAAAAAAATAAACCAAGCCAAGTATTATGGCTTCAAAAAAAAATTACATTCAAAATGGATTATGAATGTAAGCTTTGGTTTGAAAAAACCATAATAAAACCTCGTTTCAAGGCTGGTTTTATTTCCAAGGATACAAAAGGTTTTCACCACATTGCTTTTGTTTTAGGAAAAGATGTTTTGGCAAATATTGAAATAACAGGAATTTTCAAACAAACACAACAAAGTGTGTTTAAACCAAAATATTTTGCAACAGAAAAAACTGCGAAGAAATGGTTGGATGGGGAAGATGAAAAGAAACCAAAAAAACAAAAACAAATAGAAATAAATTACAAAGGAGTAAATAGACAGGGGAAATCGGTGATCGAAATAAAAGAAGATCCTTCTAACATTAATTCTTCTATCCAATCTTTAAAGTCTTTTTTGGAAGATAGAGATTTTATAAGAATTAATATGACACAGTTTTCATCCTTAAGCCCAAAATAAAATGAAACATTACGATGGATTACTGAAGGATATTTAAATCAGGATATATCTGTTAAAATGGGTCTTTCTATAAACACCGTTCGAACGTACAGAAATCGCATTTGGAAAAAGTTGAAAATTACAAATTTTGAAAATGCATACAGATACCGTGTTTTTTTTAACTAATTATAAATTTGTAAGGAGTAAAATGATCCGAACATAAATTAAGGATATTTACATGATACGTTAAATATATTTTTTTACTAAGAAGGCAACCAATTCTGACTTCTTAAGTCTATTAAAATGGTAAGTAATACCACATAATTGTTCTTGTTAAATTGACTAGCCCTTGCGCTCCTTCCCGGGAAATATCGCAAGGGTTTTTTATTTTAAGCTTCTAAAGTTTGTGCTTCAATTGCCTCAATGATAATCACACAACATTCTTCGGCAGTTTGTTTGTTTAATATAAGTGGTGGTGAAATTCTTAAGCACTTGTCGTTAAACAAAAACCAATCTGTAATAACGCCTTTTTCAATGCATTTTTTGATTACCCCAAAGTTGAATTTTTGATCCTTAAATTCTACACAAAGGAAAAATCCAATTCCTCTGGTTTCAATAATAGATGGATGTTTTAACTTCTCTTTAAAAAGAGTTGTTAGTTCATTTACGTTATCCGTTAATTTATTATCTGTTATTTCTTTTAAGCATGCCAAACTAGCTGCTGCGCAAACTGAGTTGCCTCCAAAAGTAGTAATGTGTCCTAAAACCGGATGATGAGTTAAAGAGTTCATTAATTTTTGAGATGACACAAAAGCTCCAATTGGCATTCCTCCACCCATACCTTTAGCAAGAGTGATGATATCTGGAACAATTCCGTGCTGTTCCAAACCGAAAAAGGTTCCTGTCCTACCAAATCCAGTTTGCACCTCATCTAAAACCATTAAAGCTCCAACTTCATTACAACGTTCTCTTACTGCCTTAATATAACCTTCAGAAGGCATGATAATTCCCGATTCTGCTTGAAAAGCTTCAATAACAATACAAGCTGTTTTGGTGGTTATGTGTTGTAAATCTTCAAAATTATTGTAGTTTATCAATCGAGTTTGAGGAAGAAGCGGTCGAAAGTTGTTTTTAAATCCCTCATTACCCATAATACTCAGTGCTCCGTGACTGCTGCCATGGTAAGCATTTATGCAAGAAATTATTTCTGTTCTGCCCGTTGTCCTTTTTGCTAATTTTAATGCGCCTTCAATAGCTTCGCTACCAGAGTTTACAAAGTAAACATTATCCAGTTCCTTAGGGAGTAAATCACAAATAGCTTTAGCTAATTCTATTTGTGGTGATTGAATGTATTCACCATGAACCATAAGGTGCATGTATTTTTCAGCCTGATCTTTAATGGCTTTCACAACATTAGGATTACAATGTCCTACATTGGAAACTGAAATCCCAGAGATTAAATCAACATATTTCCTCCCTTTATTATCAATCAAGTAAACTCCTTCAGCTTTTTCAATTTGAAGATCCATTGGTTCTGGTGAAGTTTGAGCTATGTAAGAGTAGAATAATTCGCGTTGTGAAATCATGTGTTAAAGTTAGGGATAAGATCGTTATTTATCTTAAAATAATATCAAATCAATCTTTGAATCAATAATGTGATTTTTTGTTCAAAACAAAAAAATTAATATAATTAGTTTTGCGTTAAATGAAAATTTGTCTCAACTGTAAAAGAGAAAATAATAAAGGATCTTATCGTTGTAAGTATTGTAGTACTTTATTTGCAAGGGGTAGAGAAGTTGTTACGAAAAGAAAAGACTTATCAAAGAAATTGGAAGATCAAAAAACGATTTGGAATGCTTCCGTTAGCTTTTATATAATTGGTGTTTTAATTTTTTATTAGATTTATTTTTGTAAATAATCCAAATGTAAATATAGTTTGAACTGTTATGAGGTGAAAAGGAAAAAAGATTAAAATTGCTATGATACATGCTGAAAACCCAAAACCCCCAAATAAAAGTCAAATACTTTACTTGGCTTCTTCATAGTTTTTTAATGGCCTTTCTAGTCAGAGCGATGTTTCTTTTTATAGGTTGACTAGTTGTGTTTTTTTTGTTCAAAATACAATTTAGGATTGTTTTATATGGAACTAATTAATTACTCTGTAAAAGTAAGTTCAAATAGAAAAAAGAGGAATATAATTGTATCGAATTAAGCGACAAAAAAAAGCTGAATTAGATGAACTAACTCAGCTTTTAAATTTGGAAAGTTGAATTTACTCATCTTCTGTTTTAGGAGAAGTATTCTTTTTTGATTTCGAAACTTTCATTATTATTTTAGATTTTTTTTCATCAAAATCAATCTTAACAGTGTCTCCTACAGTCAGTTTAGAAGATAATATCTCTTCAGCTAGTTCATCTTCAAGGTATTTTTGAATAGCTCTCTTTAATGGTCGAGCTCCATATTCTTTATCATATCCTTTGTCAGCAATGTAATCTTTTGCCTTGTTTGTTAAAGTGATTTGAAAGCCTAAATCTTCAACTCTCGTGAACAACTTCTCAAGTTCGATATCAATGATCTTGTGAATATCTTCTCTTGATAGAGAATTAAATAAAACAACATCATCAATTCTATTTAAAAATTCAGGAGCAAATGATTTTTTAAGGGCACCAGTAATAACACTTTTAGCATGGTCATCAGCAGCATTTTCTTTCGCTGAAGTATTGAATCCAACACCATTACCAAACTCCTTTAGTTTACGCGTCCCAATATTCGAAGTCATAATGATAACGCAGTTTCTGAAATCAACTTTACGACCTAAACTATCTGTTAAGTGGCCATCGTCTAAGGCTTGTAATAACAAGTTAAAAACATCAGGATGTGCTTTTTCAATTTCATCTAATAAAATGATAGAGTAGGGTTTACGCCTAACTTTTTCTGTTAACTGTCCACCTTCTTCATATCCAACATATCCTGGAGGTGCCCCAATTAAACGAGAGATTGCAAATTTTTCCATGTACTCACTCATGTCGATTCTAATTAAAGAATCTTCACTGTCAAACATGAACTTCGCTAATTCCTTTGTTAACTGTGTTTTACCAACACCTGTAGGACCTAAAAAGATAAATGAACCAATTGGCTTATTTGGGTCTTTTAATCCAACTCTATTACGTTGAATCGCTTTTACCACTTTTTTAATGGCTTCATCCTGTCCGATGACAGTTCCTTCTAATTCCTCGGCCATTTTGGATAAACGACCTTGTTCTTTTTCAGCAACTCTTTTGGTTGGAATACCAGTCATCATGCCTATAACTTCGGCAACATCATCTTCAGTAACATCCTCTCTATGGTCTTTGATGTTTTCTTCCCATTTGTTTTTAGCAGATTCTAGTTTCTCATTAAGTTGCCTTTCAGAGTCTCTTAAACGAGCAGCTTCCTCATACTTTTGAGATTTAACTACTTTGTTTTTTTCTTCTTTAACATTCTCAATGTCCTTTTCAATTTGTATAATCTCAACAGGAACATTGATATTGGTGATGTGAACTCTAGATCCAGCTTCATCTAAAGCGTCTAAAGCCTTATCTGGTAAATGACGATCAGTAATAAAACGATTGGTCATTTTCACACAAGCTTCAATGGCCTCTGGAGAATAGTTCACATTGTGATGATCTTCATATCGGCCTTTTACATTGTTTAGAATTTCAATTGTTTCTTCAATAGAAGTTGGTTCAACCAACACTTTTTGAAACCTTCTTTCTAAAGCACCATCTTTTTCGATGTACTGACGGAATTCATCTAACGTTGTAGCACCAATACATTGAATATCACCTCTTGCTAGTGCTGGTTTAAACATATTAGAAGCATCTAAAGACCCAGAAGCTCCTCCAGCACCAATAATGGTGTGAATCTCATCAATGAACAAGATAATGTCAGGAGACTTCTCTAATTCATTCATAACAGCTTTCATTCTCTCTTCAAACTGTCCTCTGTATTTTGTTCCAGCAACTAAAGAAGCTAAGTCAAGTGTGACAATTTTTTTTCCGAATAAAACTCTCGATACTTTTCTTTGAACGATTCTTAATGCTAAACCTTCAGCAATTGCCGATTTACCAACACCTGGTTCCCCAATAAGTATTGGGTTATTCTTTTTCCTTCTTGAAAGAATTTGAGAAACTCTTTCAATTTCTTTTTCACGACCAACTATAGGATCTAATTTTCCATCTGCAGCCATTGTTGTTAAATCTCTTCCGAAATTATCTAAAACTGGTGTAGTACTTTTAGCGTCGCCAGGCTTTTTACCCCCAGTATTACTCGATCCACTTGAATCATCTTTACTTCCACTAGAGTCATCTTCGGATGGTCCTCCAGGGAATTCTGCTTTTGGATCTGTTTCTTCTTCAATCATGTCCATTTCATTTTTTACGGTTTCGTAATCAATATTGAATTCTTCGAATACATTGGTTACTACGTTATCGTCATCCTTCAGAATACTTAACAATAAGTGTTCCGTTCCAATTAAACTGCTTTTAAAAAGTTTGGCTTCAAGGTAAGTGATTTTTAAAGCTCGCTCTGCTTGTTTAACTAAAGGGATGTTTCCGCTTTGATTAAAATTATTTGACTTTGGTTTTATTTCGTTTTCAATATTTTTGCGAATCTCTTGTAGATTTACCTTTATTGCTTTTAAAATTTTTATGGCATTTCCTTCACCTTCTCGTAAGATGCCAAGAAACAAATGTTCAACCCCGATGTAGTCGTGTCCTAGTCGCAAAGCCTCTTCACGGCTGTATGTAATTACGTCTTTTACTCTTGGTGAAAACTTTGCTTCCATAGTTGTCTTTTTATAACTCTACTAATCTATAAAAAAGTTAGTTAAGGTTAGTCATTAAATATACATACGATACTAAATTTAGGTTTGTTCTAGAAAGGTGTTCTTATTAACAAAAATTTGTTTGAAAGTCCTATTTCTACTACGTCAAAACAGGCTTCTTATTTACTATTTTAGTGTGCGCTAAGCAAAAGTTTTAACAACGTAATTTCTATATAGCAAAATATGGCTGAAGGAGAAAGAATAGTAAAAGTTGATATTGAAGAAACAATGAAGTCAGCATACATCGATTATTCGATGTCTGTAATTGTTTCTCGTGCACTTCCAGATGTAAGGGACGGTTTAAAACCTGTTCACAGAAGAGTATTATTTGGTATGATGGATTTGGGGGTTTACGCCAATCGTGCCCACAAAAAGTCTGCAAGAATTGTAGGGGAAGTATTAGGTAAGTATCATCCTCATGGTGATTCATCTGTATATGATTCTATGGTTCGTATGGCTCAAGACTGGAGTTTACGTTATCCTTTAGTTGATGGACAAGGTAACTTTGGTTCTGTTGATGGAGATAGTCCAGCAGCTATGCGTTACACGGAGGCTAGATTAAGAAAAATAGCAGAAGAGACTTTAAAAGATATTGAAAAGGATACTGTTGATCACAGATTGAACTTTGATGATACATTAATGGAACCAACGGTATTACCGTCTGTAATTCCTAATTTATTATTAAATGGAGCCAGTGGTATTGCAGTTGGTATGGCAACGAACATGGCTCCTCATAATTTAAATGAGGTTGTTGATGGAATTGTTGCCTACATAGAAGATAAGGATATAGATGTTGCAGGTTTAATGCAACACATCAAGGCACCTGATTTTCCAACTGGAGGAACTCTTTATGGTTACGAAGGTATTAAAGATGCTTTTGAAACAGGTAGAGGTAAAGTTGTTATTAGAGCTAAATCTGAAATCGAAGTTACTGCATCTGGAAAAGAAAAAATTATTATTACTGAGATTCCATACTTAGTTAATAAGGCAGAAATGATTAAGAAAACTGCCGACCTAGTTAACGATAAGAAAATCGAGGGTATTTCTGACATTAGAGATGAGTCTGACAGGAATGGAATGCGTATTGTTTATGAAATTAAGAACAACGCAATTACGAATGTGGTTTTAAATAAGCTGTACAAGTATACACAGTTACAGTCCTCATTCTCAGTCAATAATATAGCTTTAGTTAAGGGTCGTCCGGAAGCATTGAATCTAAAGGACATGATCGTTCACTTTGTTGAGCATCGTTTAGATGTGATCATTAAGAGAACAAAGTTTGACTTAAGAAAAGCAGAAGAAAGAGCACATATTTTAGAAGGGTTAATCATTGCCTCAGATAATATTGATGAAGTTATTGCATTAATTAGGTCTTCAAAAAGCCCTGATGAAGCGAGAGAAAAGTTGATGACAACTTTTGAATTGTCAGAAATTCAAGCTCGAGCGATTGTTGAAATGAGGTTGCGTCATTTAACTGGTCTTGAGCAAGATAAGTTAAGAGCTGAATACGATGAGATTCAAAAGAAGATCATCGACTTGAAAGATATTCTTGATAATGAAACGCGCCGTTTTAATATAGTAAAAGAAGAACTTGCCGGACTTAAAGAAAAGTATGGTGATGAAAGAAGAAGTATTATCGATTTTGCTGGAGGAGACTTTAGAATTGAAGATATTATTCCAGACAAAGAAGTTGTTGTAACAATCTCTAAACTGGGATACATTAAAAGAACTGAATTAAACGAATATAAAACTCAAAACAGAGGTGGTGTTGGTTCAAGAGGTTCTTCTGCGAGAAATGAAGATTTCTTAGAAAACTTATTTTTTGCTACTAACCATAACTGGTTACTAGTTTTTACCGAGAAAGGTAAATGTTTCTGGATGAGAGTATTTGATATTCCAGAAGGAACTAAACAAGCAAAAGGTAGAGCAATCCAAAACTTAATCAATATCGATAGAGATGATAGAGTAATGGCTTACATCAATGTTAAGGATCTTAAAGATGAAGAGTATGCTAAGAATAATTTCATTATTATGTGTACTAAAAATGGTGTTATTAAGAAAACATCTTTAGAAGCTTATTCTCGTCCAAGAACAAATGGTGTTAATGCTATTAATGTTCGTGAAGGTGATCAGTTGTTAGAAGCTAAGTTAACAAATGGTTCAAATGAAATTCTTTTAGCAGTTAAGTCTGGTAGATGTATTCGTTTCCCTGAGGAGAAAGTTAGACCGATGGGTAGAACTGCAACAGGTGTTAGAGGTATTACTTTAGGTGGACCAAAAGACGAAGTAATCGGTATGGTTTGTATTGAAGATACAACTACTGAAACTGTTTTAGTTGTTTCGGCAAATGGTTACGGAAAACGTACTTACTTAAATGATCCTGAAGACGGAGAAGCTGTTTATCGTGTTACAAACCGTGGTGGTAAAGGTGTTAAAACTTTAAATATTACAGAGAAGACAGGAGATTTAATCGCACTTAAATCAGTAACAAACGAGGATGACTTAATGATCATTAACAAATCAGGAATTGCAATCAGATTGGTTGTTGAAGGAATGAGAGTTATGGGAAGAGCAACGCAAGGAGTTAAATTGATTAATCTTAAAGGTAAAGATCAAATTGCTGCTGTGGCTAAGGTTCCAACTTCTAGTGATGAAGATGATGAATTAATAGTAAGTGAAGAAGGTTCTAATTCAGAAAGAGAAGCATCTGAATCAAAAGATGTAGAAGGCGAGGAAACTACCGAAGAGTAAATTATTTTTTCAAACAACTTTAAAAAGCCGGCTATTAGCCGGCTTTTTTCTTTTAAACTTTACTGAGTAAGATTGAGCGCTTCTAGTATTTTATAATGCCTAATATCTTCGTTCACTAAACAATATCGATTTTAGTACTTTTAAAAAGATTCAACATGAATAATGAAATAGCAGAACGAATTGCTAAAGGTTTAAATACAGAAAAAGATCAAGTTAATAGCGTTTTACAATTGTTTCGAGAAGGAAATACAGTTCCGTTTATTGCTCGTTACCGAAAGGATTTCACAAAAGGATTAAAGGATTTTGAAGTGTTTGAGATAGAGAAGCAACTCAAACAGTTTGAGGATTTAGAAAAGCGTAAGCAAACAATTCTTAAAACAATTGCAGAAGCAGAGGCATTGGATAGTGATTTAAAGCGAAAAATTACAAGTTGTTGGGATGAAAAAGAACTAGAAGACATTTATCTCCCCTATAAGCCGAAACGTAAAACAAAGGCAGAGGCAGCAAGAACTTTAGGACTAGAAAGTTTGGCGAAGATTATCATGAGTCAAACGAATCAAAACATACAGGAATCTGTAGCTAAATTTTGCAAAAACGGTTTGTCCGAATCTGCTGCAATTGAAGGAGCAAAACACATTATTGCCGAATGGATAAGTGAGCGATCATTTATACGGAATAAAGTGCGTTTTCAGTACCAAAGAGAAGCTTTGTTGGAATCAAAAGTGAAGAAGGGAAAAGAAGTCGAAGGCGAGAAATATCGTGATTATTTTAAGTTTAGTACACTGGCTAAACGGATTCCATCACATCGTTTTTTAGCTATTTTGAGAGCAGAGAAAGAAAAGGTTTTGATTGTTTCTTTATCTATTAATAAAGAGAAGGTTATAGATTTTATTAAAACTAAAACTTTAAAAGGAAGTGGAGCAGCGAGTAAACTTGTTTCTGACGCTTGTTTAGACGCTTTTAAGCGTTTAATAAAGCCTTCTATAGAGACGGAAATAATGAGTGCTTTAAAGGAAAAAGCAGATATCGAAGCTATAAAGGTATTCTCATCTAATCTTCGTCAATTGTTGATGTATCCCGCTCTTGGAGAAAAGAATGTTTTAGCCATTGACCCTGGCTTTAAAACAGGGTGTAAAATGGTGTGCTTAGATAAGCAAGGAAACCTAAAACACAACGAAACAATTTTCCCGCATCCACCACAAAAAAAGTTTTTAGATTCGGTTAATACCATAAATGATCTAGTAAGTAAATATAAGATTGAAGCTATTGCAATTGGAAATGGGACTGCAAGTAGAGAAACAGAGAGTTTGGTAAAAGAAGCAAGTCTCTCAAAATCTGTAGAGGTTTTTGTGGTGAATGAGAATGGTGCATCTATTTACTCAGCTTCCAAGGTGGCAAGGGCTGAGTTTCCTAACGAGGACGTTACCGTTAGAGGATCTGTGTCGATTGGTAGGCGATTAATGGATCCATTAGCAGAGTTGGTTAAAATTGATGCTAAATCTATAGGGGTTGGGCAGTATCAACACGATGTTGATCAAACTCAATTAAAACTTGAATTGGATCACGTAGTTGAATCTTGTGTTAATGCTGTAGGTGTGAATGTAAACACCGCTAGTCCACATTTACTAAAGTATATAGCTGGGATAGGAGATACTATCGCAAAAAATATTGTAGCGTATCGAAAAGAGAAGGGTGACTTTAAAAATATCGATGAATTAAAAAAAGTAGCCCGATTGGGCGGAAAGGCATTTGAACAAGCCGCTGGTTTTTTTAGGATTAAAAATGGAAGTAATCCTCTAGACGATAGTGCTGTGCATCCTGAAAATTATAAGTTAGTAACCCATATTGCACGATTAAAAAAGATGAAAGTTATTGATTTAATTGGAGTCCCTGATAGTTTAAAAGGTTTAAGTGCCGAAATGCTAAAGTTGGGACAGTTTGCTTTTGAAGATTTAATAAGTGATTTATCGAAGCCTGGGCTCGACCCACGAAAGAAAGTTGAACACTTTGAATTTGACAGTTCAATACAAACAATTGCCGATTTAAAGGTTGGAATGAAAATTTCTGGTATTGTAGAGAATATTACGAATTTTGGAGCGTTTGTTAATATTGGAATTAAACAAAAGGGCTTAATTCACGTAAGTGAAATGTCGGATAAATTTATTTCTAATCCACATAGTTTTCTAGCGTTAAACGACCAAGTATACGCTAAAATAATTGCTGTAGATCTTCCACGTAATAGAGTAGCCTTAAGTTTAAAGAAAAACCGAGTATAGGTTCTGAATCTTAGTGTATAAAAATCAAAACCATTATAAACTAATTAAGATTTTGGTACTCGAGGAGCTAAGTAAGAAATAACTTTTTTCTTTTGTTTGGCTCCAACGTAACCTTGACCTTTTTGGTAATAAAAATAAAAAGTTCCATATTTCATTTGCGCCCTAATTACCAATAAGTTTTCATAACTACAATGCTTGGTTTTTAAAGTCCCTTTGTAAGATATTACTTTGTAAAACTCTCTGCCGTCTGCGCTCTCCCATTTCTGACCAGCTTTAAATCTAGGGTTGACCCTAACGGATTCAGTATTGGTGTCCTTATCATATTCATAAACAATTCCATTTTCTTCTCTTAGGTATAAGAAAGCCTTACCACCTTTCTCCCATTTTTGTTTATAAACGCGGTATTTCTTTTTATTGTATTCCTTTAAGTTTTCTTTAGTTTCAACATAGTAAGTCTCGTCCCAGATAATTATTTTTTTCTCAATATCTAAAGGGAAGTAGTTCTCGTTTGACTTTTTAGTGCAGAATTCGCTTTTTTCATTATTTTGAGAAAATGAAGTTAAGGTTACAAAAAGAAAAAATGAGAAACCAATTAATTTATTCATACCAGTAAATATATAAAAATGCAGAAATAATTATTGCTGATTTATCTTAGAAGTGTTACGGTTCCAACTTTTTGTTGGTCGCACATTACCCCAGTGTCTCGGTTTATAATTTTGTAATCAATTTTGTAAACATAAATTCCTTGATGAGCCCCTTTACCATCCCATCTATCAGAAAGTTTATTTGATTCGAAAATTATTTTACCATTTCTATTAAATATATATAGCTTGTAAGAATAGGTTTCAACAGACTGGGCTCCAAAAGTATCATTGTATCCATCATCGTTAGGCGTAAATGAATTGGGAAGGAATAATTCAGTAGAGCAAAAATCTTTAATTTCAATTCGATCAGAAATAAAACAATTACTTCCATTAAATAAAGTAACATTATACCAGCCAATTTCTTTAGCAAGTATATTGTTTGTTGTTTCTTGAGTAGAGGGTGTATCCCAAACCGTCCATTTTGCCTCACCAGGGATTAATGGAAGCCCCTTCATTATTGATAAACAAATAGTGGTATCATTTCCTAATAAACTTGTAGGGTTATCAATTGCTTCTACAAGTAATGTATCGCTTCCGCTACAACCACTAGGGTGCTCAATTGTTAATATGTATTCTCCAATATCCGAAACCTCTATGTTTGACGTTGATTCTGATGTGTTCCAAGTATAAGAAAAATAAGTGTCATAAGTTGTATCTGCTTTAACTATGAACGCATCACCTGGGCAAATAGTGGTGTCTTTATTAATACTGAAATTAACAGGTTCTATTACGGTTACTTTCACAGAATCCTCTTTATAGCATACTTGATTAAAGGAAATATCATCCATTGCAAAATCATTACCATTACTAGCTGTATTTTGATTTGTAATACATATCTCAGCACTTGTATTTAATCTAGAGTTCCAAATTTGGAAGAACTCGTTCCATTCACATTCAATCGGTTTTGCCTCGAATACTTCCCCAATTCGCTGATTGTTAATCGTAAATTGTAATTGAGCATTGTTTAAATTTAAAATAGGCGTGATCCAAGCAGATAGAGAATAATCAGTTTCTTGTTCAACCTTAACAGTTTGACACCATATTTGTTCATCAGGTACAATAGCACCATCTGTTATATACATGTTGCCAATACCAGTTTCAGTATGATCGCTACAGGCTTGCCAAGATGGCCAATAAATGTTTGATTTATTATTTACGCAATAACTTCCCTGTGGCATACTTCCATTTAAACAGCTTGCCCAATATTCACCAGTAAAATCTTGATCACCCAATTCAAAATCTCCGTTTAAAATTAAATTAGTTGTGTCAGTAATTCTATTTGTTACATAGAATGTAGTTGTTTTATTAACTGTTGCTTTAATTTGATTTAGAGTGTCGTCAGTATTGATATTGGTACCAAACCATTTCACTTGGTCTAAATTTGATCCAGAAACCCAAAGTTTAACTTCAGCTGGAAAGCAGATGGTAGTATCGTCCTTCGTTTTAAAAAAGCAATTTTCCTGAGATTTTCCAGGTAACTGTATTAGAATACAAAGAAGAAGAGCTACTCTTAAATTCACAAACCTAATATAGAATTAGAATGAGTGTTTATCAATTATTTTAGCTGGACAAGTTTAGGACACTTAGAAGTTTAAATAAAAATCTTTAGTAAGTGTTCTGTATTCATTTGAATATTGATGCCTTGAAGTTTCAATTACGATTGTTTCACTTTCTGTTGTTGTAGGAGATAAACTAAGCTCAATTAAAATTCGTTTAGAAGGTTTTTTAAGATTTGGAAGAACAGTACAAAGTCTTCTTATTGATAATTGGTGCTTTAAAGCAGTAGTCTTAATTTGTTTTAAATCACAGGTCGGATAAACTAAATTCAGAGTTCCACTAGGAGTTAAATGTTTAGTGGCAAAAGCTAAGATCTCATCTAATGGTAAAAATAAAGCTTGTCTTGCTTGGTCTCTGTCATTATTATTAGAACTTACCGATTCTTTAAAAAAAGGAGGGTTCGAAACAATGATGTCAAATTTTTTAATTGGATGAAAATTAGACAATGTGTTTTGATAGGCAGTTGGTTGATGCTTGAAATTTGTGTTTTTAAAATTATCTAAGGCTTGATGATAGGAATTTATATTAGGTTCGATTCCTATTATTTTTGACTCAGGATAACGTTGTTGCATCATTAAAGCAATTAAACCACTTCCGGTCCCAATATCAAGAATATATTTTGGTTTATCGTGTTTTGCCCAACTTCCAATTAAAACCCCATCAACGCCAACTTTCATGGCACATTTATCATGCGCAATTTTAAATTGTTTAAACTCAAAAGGGAGGAGGTGATTAGTCATTTAAGTTGAGAATGCCATCTGGTAAGTCAACTTTGAGCATTTTCGCTTTTTTATCCATTTCAAGAATAAATTCGTCTACCAATGGAATAATTGTTTCATTCGGTTCTTCACCAATGAATAAAAGTGTTTGAGCCGTTTGTGTGTTTACCTCAGAAATAAGTCCAATTTCACCTTCTTTTACGTCAATAACAGTACAGCCTACCAACTCATGTAAATAATATTCTTCTTCCTTTAAAACAGGTAAGAGTTCTTTGGGAAGATATAAAGACATGTTTTTTACCCGGTTTACGTCATCGGAAGAAGTAAAGCCTTCGAAAGTAGCTATAGCATTACCCTTTTGATTTAACTGATATCTCTCAAATGGGTATGACACTAACTTCTTTCCAATTAAAACTTCAACTGCATCTAGCTTCGGTGGAACAAAGGGAGCGTCCTTGTCAATAATAATATTAACTTCCCCTTTAAATCCTTTTGGCTTACCAATTTTACCAAAATAAAAACAATCGTCTACTTTCATCTTATATCTTTGTAACTCAAAGTTAAGCTATGAAAAGAACAGTTGTTAATATTGAATCAAGTTTTGATAAAATAAATCAAAATCAACGTTTCGTTTTTTTAGGTTCTTGTTTTGCAAACAACATAGGAGATCACTTTATTCATTATAAATTAAAGAGTATTGTAAATCCTTTAGGAGTTGTATTTCATCCCATTTCATTAATGCGATTAATAGATAGGTCGATAAACGAAAACTGGTTTACAGAGAAAGATTTTTTTGAGTTTGATTCCTATTGGTTTAATTACGAGTTAAGTGGTACTTGTGCGAAAGCTTCATTAAAATCTGCAATTACTTTTGCTAATAATCAATTAGTAGAGTTGAGGAGTAGTATTTTAAATGCAGATCGATTATTCTTAACTTTTGGTTCTGCAATAGGTTATATCAAAAATGGAGAAATAGTTGCGAATTGTCACAAACAAGATGGAAGTTTGTTTGCCAAAAAGAATTTTAAAGAAGAGTGTCTCTTTAATATTGTAAAATCAAATTTAGAGTTGCTTATAAAAATTAACAAGAATATACGAGTTCATTTAACTGTAAGTCCTGTTCGCCATAAAAAGGAAGGAATTGTTGAAAATTCTAGGAGTAAAGCAACGCTTATAAATTTAGCCCATAATTTATCTGATTATTATCCTGAAGTAGAGTATTTCCCAGCTTATGAGATAGTTGTTGATGAGTTAAGGGATTATCAATATTTTAACAACGATTTGGTTCATCCCAATTTGAATGCTATCAATATAATTTGGAATAAATTATTAGAAACATTGGCGACTAAGGATTTGAATGAATTTGTGGAAAAATCAAGGCAGTTGAATAAATCGGTTAAGCATCGTTCATTACATCCTAAATCCATATCAAACAAAAATTTTTTAAAAAAGCTTTTAAGTAAGTTATATGATTTCCAAAAGGAAACCAATACTTCATGGAGTACTGAAATTGAAGAAGTAGAATTGATACTGAAATCCTTAAATTAAGAATCTTTATTGGGATGGTTAAGGTTATGTAGGTGAAACACCTAAAATCATCGTAAATTCAATTGCGTTTTCTTAAAGAATTAGTGCTGAAGTTGAAAATTTTTTTACTAAAAAACGTATTGATGGTTGAAATTGAGTTTATTATGGATTCATTAGTCGTTTTGGTTTAATAGTTGTTTACTAATAGAACAAAATTATGTTAATTTAGTGTGTTGATATTTATTACAAGTGCATTATGAAAAAGTTATCTGTCCTGTCATTATTGTTTCTGTTGGCATTTGTGCAAACTTCATTTGCTCAAAAAAAGAAAGCAACCTTAGAGATTGTTGGTTATGCAAAAGAAAAATTAAGAGTTAAGGATGCAACTGTTACCGTTTACGACGGTAATAAAGTTATTCAAACTTTTTCTACGCAAGTAAATGGTAGGTTTTTGTTATATCTACCTTTTAATAAGAATTATAAGATAACGATTGAAAAGGAAGGATTTATACCCTTAAATTTTGAAGTCGATGCCACTATGCCTGCGGGGGAGACCAATGAAAATATGACAACCGATTTAGATATAAAAATGATTGCTCAGCCCATTGACGGCTCCAAGGAGTCATTTGATAAACCAGTAGCTAAAGTTTCTTACATAGAAAAGGTAGGTATGTTTGATTACAGCTGGGATTATGATGATGAGATAGCTGATGAAGTTGGTGATTTGGAAAAAAAGATTAGAGACAAGAATAAGTCTTTTGAGAAAGATTTGAAAGAAAAGGATTCGGAGTTAGCTAAAGCTAATTTTGAAAAAGAGAAAGCGGAAGAAGCTGCCAAAAAAGCTGCTGCTGAAGCCGCAGAGGCTGAATCTAAAAAATTAGCGAAGGCTGAAAAAGTAAAAGCAGAGGCTGCAAGGGCCGCTGCAATTGTTGAAGCTGAAAAATTAAAGGAAGAAAAGCGTTTAGCGGATGAGGCTAAGAAGGAAGAGCAAGCTGAATTAGCTCGATTAGCGAAAGAAGAGGCTGATGCTAAGGAAGAGGCATCCAAAGCTAAAAAAATTGCTGATGCCGAAAGAAAGAAAAGAGAAGCTGAAGAAGCAAAATTAACAGAAGAGAGAATAAAGGCTGAAGAAGCTGCTAAAAAAGCTGAAGAGGAAAGATTAAAATTAGAAGAGGAAAAAGTTAAAGCTGAAGAAGCAGATAAAGCTGCAAGGGAAGCTGACGAGGAAAGAAAAATAAAAGAAGAGGAAGCGCGTAAAGTAGCTGAAGCTAAAAAGAAAGCTGAAGCGGAAGAGTTACGTAAAGCGGAAGAAGCCAAACGAATAGCTGCCGAGGAAGCCAAGCAAAAAGCAGAGCAAGAAGCAAAGTTAAAAGCAGCCGAAGAAGCTCGTAAAATTGAAGAAGCTCGTAAGGCTGCTGAGGCTGAAGCTGCTAAAAAGCTTGCTGAAGAAAAGGCAGCTGCTGAAGCAGCTGCAAAGAAAGCTGAAGAGAAAAGGCTGAAGTTGGAAGAGGAAGCAAGGAAAGAAGAAGAGAAACGTAAAGCCCAAGCTGAAGCGGCTCAAAGAAAATTAGAGGCTGAAGCTAAGAAAAAAGCCGAAGCTGAAAAGTTGGCAAGATTAGAAGCGCAAAGAAAAGCGAGAGAAGAGAGAAGCAGACGAGAGGAGGCGAAAAAAGCCGAAGCTGAAGCTAAAGCAAAGTTGTTGGCTGAAGAAGAATCTGCTAGGAAAGAGGCTGAAGAAGCTCAAGTGAAAGCTGAAAAAGAAGCGCGAAAAGCAGAATTAGAAGCAATTAAAGAAGCAACTGAATTGGCCAATAAAAAGGCTGAGGAAGAGAAAAAGAAAGCTGAAGAGGAAGCGAAAATTGCTGCTGAACAAAAACGTTTAGAAGACGAAGCAAGAAGAAAGGCTAATGAAGAAGCTATTGCCAGAAAGGAGGAATCAGAGCGTGCAGAAAAAGAAAAAGCATTAGCCCAACAAAGAGCAGACGAAGCTAAAAGTCAGGCTGAAGAAGAAAAGAAAGCGGCTGAGCTATCTGTATTAAGAGATAAGGCACGAACAGACAGTATTAGTAAGGTTAAAGAAGCGGAGGTCGCTAAAAGAATAGCCGCTGATAAAGAAACAGCAGCTAGAAAAGAGGCTGTGGAAAAAGCAAAGGCACAACAAGCAATATCTGTTTCAAAAATTGTCGCTACAAACGAGCCATCAGAAGTTGATATTTCTAAACTTCAAGGTGCTGACAAACAGAGCTACTTAGAAGGTCTTGCTGCGAAGTTTGGTAACGGTAAGCATGCTAGGGTCGTTGAAGAAAAAAATAGAACAATTACTGTTGTAACCGTAGTTGCTGATGGAAAAGCTATTGAGTACAAATGGATTAAATATTCATGGGGTGGTCAATATTATTTTAAAAATGGTATTTCGATTACAAGAGGACAATATGGAATGGGAACTTCCTAATTTAGAAGTGTAAAAATTGCATCAAAAAAGGCTTGACATTTTGTTAAGCCTTTTTTGATGCAATAAACTTAATCTAAATGAGTCTTATTCTTTTCAAATCTTGTAAATTTGTAGAAAATTTTGATAATGTCAGTTGATAACAAAAAATTGCTTGCACTACAAAAAGACTTAACCTCATCGGATAAAGATGTTGTAGTAAGAGCAATTAAGGAGGTTGCCGAACACGGTTCGCCAGCAATCATCAATCATTTACTTCGTGCAACGTTTAAAAGTGGCTTTCAAGAAGCATTAGTAGAAGGTAAAAAGATATTGTTTAATATTAAAGATAATGGTGCGGTTAACGTATTGTTGGATGTTTTAAAAGGAGACGAATTTATCGCTTTTAAAAGTGAAATTGCAGCTTCTATTTGGGAGGCTGGATTAAACGCAGAAGATCGATTGATTGACTTAGTTGAAATTGCGATTACTTCAGATTATATGACAATTGTTGAAGTAACTACTATTATAGAGAATATAGAGACTGGTTTTCCTTTTGATGAGGTAACTGAAGCTTCCTTAATAATTAGCGAACATTTGCATGAGGTTGAAGACGAAAGTAGAATTGCGTTGTTATCAAGTTTAGCATCTACTTTAAACAGTATGGTTTCGGATTAGCAATTGGTCAATAGATAGAAGAAATATATAGTTTGTAAGATTAAAATAAAAATTCATAATGTTTACAGTAAATAATTTAACACTTCAGTTCGGAAAAAGGGTATTATTTGATGAGGTGAATTTAAAGTTCACTCACGGAAACTGCTACGGTGTAATTGGTGCCAACGGTGCAGGAAAGTCTACTTTTTTAAACATTCTTACTGGAGAACAAGATGCAAACAAAGGAACTGTTTCTTTAGAGCAAGGAAAGAGATTGGCTGTTTTAAGCCAGGATCACTTTAAATTCGATGAGTTTAATGTGTTAGAAACTGTAATAATGGGTTACAAGGAGTTGTACAACATTATGAAAGAAAAGGAAGCTATTTACCTAAAAGAAGATTTTTCTGATGCTGACGGTATTAAAGCTTCCGAATTGGAAGAACAATACGGTGAAATGGGAGGGTGGAATGCAGAATCTGATGCGGCACAACTTTTAAGTGGCTTAGGAGTTCCTGAACATTACCATTGGGCTCAAATGGGGGACTTGGACAATAAGTATAAAGTAAGGATTCTATTGGCTCAAGCATTATTTGGTAATCCAGATGTACTGGTTTTGGATGAGCCAACAAATGATTTGGATATTCAAACAATTTCTTGGTTGGAGGATTTCTTACTTGATTTTAAGAATACTGTAATTGTTGTGTCTCATGATAGACATTTTTTGGACACTGTTTGTACTTACGTTGCCGATATTGATTTTGGGAAGATTTCCTTATTTACTGGGAACTACACATTTTGGTACAAAACAAGTCAATTAGCGCTTAGTCAAAGAACAGATCAGAATAAAAAGAATGAAGATAAAAAGAAGGAATTGCAAGAGTTTATTGCTCGTTTTTCTGCAAATGCTTCGAAAAGTAAACAAGCTACATCTCGTAGGAAAATGCTTGATAAGATTGATGTTGAAAGTATTAAAGCCTCAACAAGAAGATATCCTGCATTAATTTGGGATCAAGAAAGAGAAGCTGGAGATCAAATTTTAGAAGTGGATAAAATCAATTCTTCAAACGAAGAAGGAAAACTTTTAAGTGATATTAGTTTTAGAATGGCTAAGGGTGATAAAATCATGTTTTATTCTAAAGACAGTAAAATAACTTCATCATTGTTTCAAATTTTAAGTGAAACAGAAAAAGCTGATTCTGGGAAGTTTAACTGGGGTACTACAATTACAAAGGCATATGTTCCTAATGAAAATAGAGAGTATTTTGAAGGTGTAAATTTAGACTTAGTTGATTGGTTAAGACAATATTCCGAAGAAAAAGACGAAGAGTTTGTTCGTGGTTTCTTAGGGAAAATGTTATTTGCTGGTGAAGAAGTGAAAAAAAAGTGTGGTGTATTATCAGGAGGCGAAAAAGTAAGATGTATGCTTTCAAGAGCCATGTTACAAAAGCCAAATGTTTTAATATTGGATGATCCAACAAATCACTTGGATTTGGAATCAATAACAGCACTAAACAACTCATTAACTGAATACAAGGGGACTATTTTGTTCACTTCCCATGATCATGAATTTGTGCAAACAATTGCAAATCGTATTGTTGAAATAACACCGAAGGGAATTATTGATAGGATGATGCCCTTCGATGAGTATTTAGCAAGTGATAAAATAAAGGTTTTAAGAGACGAAATGTACACTTAATTACAAAAAAAAATAATTCAGTTAGCTAATTTTAAATAATGGTGAATTTAATCGAAGAAGGAAGTAAACATTTAGAATCCGGTGATTTTGATAAGGCGATTGTTGCATTTACTGAGTTTCTAAAAACAAACGATTCTGACCCGAATGTTATTTGTTTGAGAGGAGTGGCTTATCGTAAAGCTCAAAAATTTAACGAGTCTTTGGCTGATTTTCAAAAAGCAGCCAATCTTATTCCAACTAATGCTAGTGTTTACAGTGAGCTTGGTGTTACAGAATTTCATCTCAAGAATTTAGCGAGTGCATTAACTTACATGAATAAGGCACAAGAACTTGAACCAAATAATCCTTACCGATATTCTAGTAGAGCTTATATTAAAGATTCTTGTGGGGATACAAATGGAGCCATCGCCGATTATAAAAAATGTATTGAACTAGATCCTGAAGATGCTGTGGCGTATAACAACCTAGGTATGTTAGAGGAGAAATTGGGTAGAAATACAAAAGCTAACACAAGATTCAAAAAAGCCGACGAGATTAGCAAAAATGAAAGTAGTCCGTTTTTTGGTAAGTTTAATAAAGATGGTGAGCAGATTTTAACAAAAGAAGAAGCGCAGCAAGAGGTTAAAAACGTAATTAAGGAGGCGCACTTAAAAGAAGAGGCTGATCATAAAAAAGCTGAGGAACTTTCTCAGATTGAAGATGAAAAACCGTCTATAGGAAAGGTGATGCTGAGTGTGTTCAAAAGTAAACAAGAATTTAAATCTTTTATTAAATTCATTAAGAACGGATTTAAATCCTAATTTTATAAATCAAAAATAAACAACAATAAATATGATTACTGCTGAAATTGTTACAGGAAAAGGAACAATGAGTGTACAGTTTTATGAAGCTGATGCACCTAAAACTGTTGCCAACTTTGTTGAATTGGCTAAAAAAGGATATTATGATGGATTAACTTTTCATAGAGTACTTCCTGATTTTGTTATTCAAGGAGGCTGCCCTGATGGCACTGGTGCTGGTGGGCCAGGATATTCTATCGATTGTGAATTAGACGGTGATAACCAATTTCATGATAAAGGTGTTTTAAGCATGGCTCATGCCGGAAGAAACACTGGTGGGTCTCAATTTTTTGTTTGTCATTCAAGAAACAACACTGCACACTTAGACCGAAACCATACTTGTTTTGGTAAAGTTTATGAAGGACTTGATGTAATCAATCAAATTGCCCAAGGAGATGTGATTGAAAAAATCTTAATTAAACAAGCATAACATTAAGCTTCTTAATTGAAAGGGCAATCTTTTAGATTGCCCTTTTTTATTTTACATTATATTTGAATCTTGATTTATTTATGAAAAACGCACTAACAATATTTTTTGTTCTGCTTTTCTTATCATCTTGTGATAATAGTTATCAAGATGTCAAAGTCTATTACGATTCTGGTGAGATTAAGGCTGAAGGGGTTATGTATTTAAGCTTTGAACACGGAGTTTGGACACGCTACTATAAAAATGGGACTAAAGAATCGGAAGGTGAATTCTTTAAAGGAGTTCAAACTGGTGATTGGTATTGGTATTTTGATAATGGCCAGATAAAAGAGTCTAGTCATTTTGAAAAAAACGATGCACATGGAGTTTCAAAACGTTATTTTAAAAATGGACAAATTCGAGCTCAAGATATTTGGGCATACGATTTAAGAGAGGGTAGGTCTTATGCATTTCACGAAAATGGGTCAAAAAGTTATGCGGGGTTATTTAATGATGGATTAAGAGATAGTGTTTGGGTTTGGTATTATGATAATGGAGTGATAGAAGATAGCGTTCGGTTTGTATATGGCGATGAACAAGGTTTAGGTGTTTCTTATTTTAAAAATGGAAACAAAAAAGAATATGGACAATGGAAAAATGGACTTAAATATGGCGTTTGGCGCTATTTTTCAAATGAAGGAAAGTTAAATAAAAAGGGCGAGTTTAATCAGTTTGGTTACCGCGAAGGAATTTGGGTATTGAAAGACTCTTTGAACAAGTTTGATTCTATAATTAAATATACTTCGGGCTACATTGATACTTGTTATTCTATTCCTACTGACACTCTTAATTTAGACTCGTTAAATATTCAACCTTTTGAACTTAAAGGGGGAGAAAACGAGAATAAAGGCTCTTATATAGATATGGAAGGTTAATTATGAAAATCTCTAACAACAAACTATCATCGGTTAGAACTTATTTTTTTGAGACTTTGTCAAAATTTGAAGAGTCTGATGTTAAAAGCTATTTTGAGTATTTATGTGATGCTTGGTTAGGTTTGTCTAAAATTGATATTCGATTAAACCCAGATGTAGAGATTACAGAGTCTGAATTGTTGAGTTTTTTTTATGGAATTAAAGATTTATTAAATTATCGCCCAGTGCAATATGTTGCAGGTAAATCCTGGTTTTACGGCTTGGAAATAGGAGTGAGGGAAGGTGTTTTAATTCCTCGACCGGAAACGGAAGAATTAGTAGATTGGATTGTAAAAGAAAATTTAACAGCTCAAAATGTTTTTGAAATAGGTACTGGAAGTGGTTGCATACCTTTAGCTATTAAATCTAATTTAAAAAAGGCAACTGTTTTTGCTGGAGATATATCAGAAGAGGCTTTATTAATTGCTGAAAGTAACGCTAAAGTATTAAACCTTAAAGTTCATTTTCAAAGATTTGACGCTTTAAATTGGCAAGAGTTTAAATTTGAGCAAAAGTTTGATGTGATTGTAAGTAATCCTCCATATATTCCAAATTCAGATAAGACTTTAATGCACAAGAATGTTTTAGATTTCGAACCTGGATTGGCACTTTTTGTTGCCAATGAATCTCCACTTCTTTTTTATGAAAAAATAGCTGATTTTGCACTCGAAAATTTAAGTGAATCTGGAGCTTTATATTTCGAGATTCACGAACGTTTCGGATCAGAAACTATTAAAATGCTTAAGATCAAAGGGTTTTTAAATGTGTTTTTAAGGCAAGATCTTCAAGGTAAAGATCGCATGTTAAAAGCAACAATTAATTAATTATATTCTCAATAGAGTAAGAGCACTCAAATGTAGATTTAGCGGTTAGATTGATAACTCCTTTTTTATCTTTGAAATCATTACCTAAACCAGCTTGATCAGCCATCCCATTCCAAGGTTCAATACAAATAAAGGGCGCATTGTTAAGTTGTTTCCAAATCCCCATATGGGGGTAGTTATTCCAAGAAACTTTTACTGACTGATTAGCTTTTATTGAGTGAATAGTCAAAAACCTACTTTTCAAATCATCAAATATTAAAGCATCATCATTAAATAATTCTTCAGTAAGTTTTATTGTACTTCCTTTTAACCAACCTACCAAATTAGTTCCAGTTCTAAAACCTTCTGGGGTTAGTAATATTCGATCACTATTCTCTTCTTTTTCAAGTGCTAATTCGTAGTCTGTAAATGTTGATGTATTATCAAAGGGAACATTAAAAGCCGGGTGAGCACCTATGCAAAAGTAAATACTTGAATTAGAAGGGTTTATCACACGATACAACACTTTCACTTCCTTTTCATGAATGCTGATTTCAACTTGTAGTTTGAATTCAAAAGGATAGGCTTTTAAAGTGTCCTTTGTTGATTCTAAACCTAGTATTAATATTGATTCTGTTTGACTTATAAATTTATATTCTTGATCTCTAGCAAAACCATGCTGGGTTAAATTGTATGATTTTTTGTTTATTGTATATGTATTGTTCTCAACTTTACCAATAATAGGGAATAGAATAGGAGCATGGCGTCCCCAGAATTCAGTGTTACCACTCCATATTATTTCACGAGAATTTTCTTTATCAAGATAGCTACAAAGCTCAGCCCCAAGCTGTTTTACTTTAACACTAATTTGATCGTTTTCAAGTGTATATATCATGTCGAGGGATTTTTTTCAAATATAGTCTTAATTGATTTTATAACAATATAACATTAGAGATGAATAAAACTTTCACATGTGTTGATTATTGCTATTTTTGTAGCTGACAAAATTAAACTATGAAAAGATTATTTTTTAAAATACCCTTGCTCTTTGCTTGTATTGCTAGTTTTACAGTACTACAATCTTGTGATGGAGGAACCAAGACAAATATTATTAACAGACCAATAGGATCAGAAATTGATGTGTTTTGGAATTTAGTTGAAAATGGACGTAAATTTGGTAAAAACAATGCCAATTCATATTCACAAGAATTCCTGATTACAAATAATTCTGCAAAGACATTAGATAGCACTGGTTGGGCAATTTACTTTCATCAACCAAGAAGTGTTATCAATAGTTTAACTTCAAAAAACATTGTTATTACACATATTAATGGTGATTATTTTAGATTAGAACCATCTACTAGTTTTACTAAACTTGCTTCAGGAGAAGATATAGCAGTAAGCTACGAAAGCGAGGCTTGGGCAATTAAAGATGTAGATGCACCAAATGGACTGTATATTGTTTTTACAGACTCTATTGGAGTTGAGTCAAAGCCAGAAGTGTTAACGAACATAACGTATGGACCGTTAGTAAAGAATGAACAGAAAAGCCGATTTAAAAATGATCCACTAATTTCTCCAACTGCAGGATCTAGGTTTACAGATAATGGTGAGATTACTTTCTTAGGAAAAGATAGCTTAGTGAAAATCATTCCAACACCTTTTTCTTATGAAGAGGTCGAAGGGGTATTTGAGATTAAAAATGGAGTTTCGATTTCGTTCTCAGGAAATTTAAAAAATGACGCTGAGTTCTTAGCTTCAAAATTAAAAACTGATGTAGGAATTGATGCTAAAGTAGCTCAAGGTGGTAAAGGAGATATAGTGTTAAAAACAGGTGATGTAAAAGTAAACGGGAAGGCTACTGAAGTTTATGGCTTAACTATTTCTAAGGAAGGAGTTGTTATTGAAGGAAGTGATTCAAACGGGGTTTTTTACGGAATTCAAAGTTTAAGAGCTTTAATTTCTGCTGAAGACTTGAAAGCTAAAAACGGTTCAGCTTTAATTCAAGCTTTAAATGTTGAAGATGCTCCAAGATTTGATTATAGAGGTATGCATCTTGATGTTGTCAGAAACTTTAGTAAAAAAGAGACGGTTTTAAATATGATCGATTTAATGTCGTTTTACAAATTAAATAAGTTCCATTTTCACATTACTGATGATGAAGGTTGGAGGTTAGAAATTCCTGGACTTGATGAATTAACTTCTGTTGGATCTAAAAGAGGTCACAGTAAAAACGAAACTGAAATGCTAAATCCAGCTTATGGTTCAGGTCCTTATGCAGATGGTGAAAAGTCTTTCGGAACAGGGTTTTACACAAAGGCTGAATTTGTTGAGATATTAAAATATGCGAAGGCAAGACATATTGAAGTTATTCCAGAATTAGATTTTCCTGGTCATGCTAGAGCTGCAATTATATCAATGAAAGCTCGTCAGAAATCACTAATAGCTGCAGGAAAAGAAGCAGAGGCTAATGATTATCTTTTACACGATCCAAATGATGCTTCAAGATACCGCTCGGTTCAACTATACGATGATAACGTAATTTGTGTTTGTCAAGAGTCAACTTATAGATTCTTAGAGAAAATAACGGATGAAGTTGTTAAGATGTATGAAGAAGCTGGTTTGAAACTAAAAAACGTTCATATTGGCGGTGATGAAGTTCCGCATCCATCAAAAGATGATCCTGGGCATGGAGCATGGAAAGGTTCTCCAATATGTAATGCGCTATTAGCAGCTGACGAAGATTATGCTAAATCAGAGCAATTGTTTTACTATTTTGTTGATCGTTTTTCTAAAATATTAGAAGATAGAGGGATTGTAACTGCTGGTTGGGAAGAAATTTCTCTAGTGAAAGGAGAAGATGAAGATGGTGAATCGACTGTTGAGCAAAACGAAGAGTTTAAAGAAAGAGGATTTGTACCATATGTATGGAATACTGTATGGGGATGGGGTGGCGAAGATAGAGCTTACAAATTAGCGAACGCTGGTTTTAAAGTTGTTCTATCTAATGTTACCAATAACTATTTTGATTTAGCTTATGATAACGATCCAACTGACCCTGGATATTACTGGGGTGGTTTTGTGGATACTAAAAAAGCATGGCAGTTTGTTCCAATGAATGTGTATGCTGAAGAATTAACCACTAGAGATGAAGTTCCAGTTAACTTGGCTAGTTATGAAAATGCAATTAGACTTTCAGATGAGGGAAAGCAAAATATTTTAGGATTGCAAGGTCAGCTTTGGGCTGAAACTGTAAAAGGGCATGAAATGTTAGAGTATTACTTATTTCCAAAAATGTTAGGTTTAGTGGAAAGAGCTTGGGCTGTTGATCCTGAGTGGACATCAATTACTGAAGATTCTGTAAGATTTGATGCTCAAGATTTAGATTGGAATCAATTTGCAAGTAGAATTGGTCATTTCGAATTACCTCGTTTATCTTACTTAAATGGTGGTGTTAACTACAGAATAGCACCTCCAGGAGTTGTAATTACGGATGGAAAGTTATTTGTAAATACAAACTTTCCAGGTGTTACTTTTAGATACACGACTGATGGTTCTATGCCCACTGCTGAATCAGCTATTTATACTGAGCCAGTTTCTGTTGCAGGACCAGAAGTTAAAGTTGTTGCTTTTTATCCAAGTGGAAAAGCTAGTAAGGTTTCAGCTGTTACCGTTAAATAAAAATACATCTTTATAAATATCTAAAAAGGCTTCCGTTATGGAAGCCTTTTTTGTATTACGTCGAAAGCAGAGTATCTGCATTAGGGATAAATTATCTCAAATAAGAAATTTTTAAAAAGCTTTCACTCATAAATCGAGTAATGACTGGAACTAGTTATTGAATCTAGTTTTTTAGCTCTTTACGTTGATATTATTCATCTAAAAATACGACGAGAAACAGTTAGTTCAAAAGTATTTTATGTTTTGCTAGGAGTAAAAGAAGATTCTAAAAAAGAAGTATTTGTAAATATACCAACTGAATCAGCACACGGGTATAAAGATATTTTATAGAGAATTAAAAGGGGATGAGAAAAATATAGGTTTAATCATATCGGACAATAATATAGGATTAGACAAAAACTGCGGTAAGGCTTAGTCTCTTTTTTTTAGTGGAAAAAATATGTTTTGATATTAAACAACTCGCATTAGAAAAGAAGAATAATCTACACTAACAATTTGATAAAAGTGTTAAAAAAAGAGTTTAGCCTAACCTTTAAAATGTGAACTTTTGTGTCAAGTTAAGAATTAGTAATTACGCTATTATCTAAAGTGGCTATGGATAAAGATGACGGATATTTTAAATATCCAAAACATAATTTTAAATTTGATGGCAAAATGAGACGTGAAGTTTAATTTTTAAAACAACAACATTAAACGCTTCAATTTTTTTATTCGAGATGAAGCATACACACTTTTATGTGTGGCACCTAATTGTATTATGGATTTAAAAATTATCTTATCAGAATTCCTAAAATGGCGTGTTAAGCACTTAAGTGATAAGCGTTTTATTGGTGTTTTGAGTATTCTTATTGGTGCCGTTATGGGGCTAGTTGGAAGTTTATTGAAATTTCTTGTTACTGTTATTGAAGAAGAAGTTCGGGAGGGTATTTTGATGGAATACCTTAATTATGTGTATTTTTTATTTCCTCTTTTCGGTATTGCCATTGTAATATTTTACATCCAATATTTTGTAGCACAAAAACGATTGTCTCAAAGTGTTCCGTTTGTATTGTATTCAATTGGAAAAAGGAAAGCATTTATAAAATCTGTTCATATGTATGGACATTTAATAGCAAGTTCTTTAACTGTTGGTTTGGGGGGTTCTGCTGGACTAGAAGGACCTTCTGTTGTTACGGGATCGGCTATTGGTTCTAATATTAGTCAATTATTTCATTTGAGTCATAAACGGAAAGTTTTACTATTAGGATGTGGAGCAGCAGCAGCTGTAAGTGCATTATTTAACAGCCCGATTTCAGGCGTTATATTTGTTTTAGAGATTATTTTGGTGGATTTAAAGATTACTTTTTTAATTCCATTGATGTTTTCATCGGCAACAGCATTTATTGTTTCTTGGTTAGTAAGTGATCAGAAAAAATTATTTGGTGAAGTTTCTCTTGAGAAATTCATGATTAGTGATGTTCCCTTTTATATTTTATTAGGATTAATAACGGGATTAACTTCCTGGTATTATATTACGATGGTCAACAAAATGGAAGATCGCTTTATTAGGTTCAAAGGGAAGCCATGGCGTAAATTTATAATAGCTGGTTCTTTATTGGCTTTAAGTATGTTTTTATTTCCAACTCTTTATGGTGAAGGTTATTATACATTAAGACAAATTTTGAAGGGGAGTGAAGTTTCTTTATTTAATTCTTCTATTTATACGCATATTCCAAATGTAGGAGAGATAACTGGAGATTCTTGGCTACTTATAATATTTTTAATAGGATCTGTTCTCATAAAAGTTTTTGCATATTCATTTACAAAATTAGCTGGTGGTAATGGAGGCGTATTTGCTCCTTCCTTATTTACGGGAGGAACACTTGGTTTTATAGTCGCTAGAAGTTTAAATAATTTAGGGATGCATTTGCCTGAAAAAAACTTCACGTTAGTTGGAATGAGTGGAATGGCAGCAGGAATGATGCATGCTCCTTTAACTGCAATATTTTTAATTGCCGAAATTACTGGAGGATATGCTTTGTATATTCCGTTGATGATTGTGGTTGGAACTTCTTATGGGACTTCACATAGGTATAATAAGTATTCCTATTTTACAACTCGACTAGCAAGAAATGGTGATTTAGTTGCACACGATAAAGATCATTCCATTTTAAGAGATATTGGCGTTAAGAAAGTTATAGAAAAAGATCTTGAGAGTGTTTATTCTTCCGGTTCTATAAAAGAGCTTGTTGAAGCTATTTCTAAATCGAAAAGAAATATATTTCCGGTTTTAAGTGAAACAGGACAGTTAGATGGTGTTATTTTATTAGATGATGTTAGGCATTTAATTTTCAACCCTGATAAATATACTATTCCATTAAGCCATATAATGCATGCGCCACCTGCAATTGTTGATCATGAAGATAGTTTAGATACTGTTATGGAACATTTTGATAAAACACAAGCTTGGAATTTGCCTGTGTTAAAAGATGGAAGATATTATGGCTTTTTGTCGAAATCTAAGATTTTTAATGCATATAGGGAACATCTTGCTAAAAACGATGAAGATGTTTTTTAAGTTAAAGTGTTGTAGTTTAATGAATTAAATTTTCCGCAATAAAAAGCACTAAAAATTTTGTTTTTAAAAGAAAAAGAGTTGTATCTTTGTGCTCCTCTTTTGTGGGAGTAGTTCTAATATATAATAGTACAAGGCGAGTAAAAATTTATTTTAAATTAATTCTTGCTCTTTAAATATTATTACATATCTTTGCGCTCCCGTTTACACAACGAGGAAAACAAAACGAGATTATAATGTTCGACTTTTGTCGACAAATTATATAAAGTTCTTTGAAAGATTGAAGTTAAAAAGCAGCGTTTACTCGATAATTATTTTTAATTATTGGTAACATA
>Ga0257114_1000542_pt1 | contig 29663 bp, 29 predicted proteins | sample SI112_10mmetaG_FD_190149 | JGI IMG/M metagenome (GOLD analysis project Ga0257114, IMG submission 190149) | Marine microbial communities from Saanich Inlet, British Columbia, Canada - SI112_10m | ecosystem: Environmental > Aquatic > Marine > Inlet | place: Canada: British Columbia | collected...
TTGCTTTGAGTTGCGGCGATACCACCAAGAATAGCGGCCACACCCATGATCATATTGCGGCGTGAATCGGCAGCAAGCCTATCCATTTTCATCACTTCGTCATAACTCATGCGGCGAAATTCTGTGTAAGGACCGTCCATCTGACGAACAAAATTTGAGTAGTAATCCTGCAGGGAGTCCACGTAGAGATAGTCCCTTTCACGAATATTTTCTATTCTGGCCAGAATCGGGTCATTTTCAGCCGGCAGGCGTTTGATTTCCAGTCTGCCATTGCGCCCTTCTTCCAGGTAATCATCAAACACCTGGGGAGCAAAGTCGCGGGCAAATTGTATTTGGGAGACGGTGCGAATATTGAGGATTTCTTCCCGCTCGATATTGCGCTGCTTATATTCCAGCAGATCATTGGCAATTTTATTGAACAGGCCCTGAAAGGCATCTTCGCTGCGACGCATGCGCGGGTCATAACTGTACTTGCTCACTACCTCTTCATATTCCTTGTCGATCCAGGTGGCCCCTGTGGCATCTTTCACATTGACCTGCATACGCATGGTCTCACCATCTGATTGCAGGATGGTGCCGGTTATTGCCAGATCTGAACTGGACAGGTCTCCGGGAACAACTCTGACGACACCCCAGTTACCACTGGTTTGCAGTGCAGCGGCCAGATTGTAGGAGGCAAAATAGGTTTCTGCCATGCGAACATCGGAAAAGGTCAGCTCTTCCCGGTTACTGGGGATATCATCCAGTCCGGGTTGGAAAATGCCAATACCGATATCCAGCAGCTCTTCTTCAACAATGCCGGACTGGTCTGCATCAATGGGGGTGAAGGTGGTGGACTTCACTGTCTGGGTAGCACAGGCGCTGACACCTGCGATCACCAATAATAAGAAAATCGGCTGAAATAGTCTTAACATAACCAGATTCCTTCTATGCTCCATTCTCAATTCTCAACTCTTGTTTCAATTACTACCCCGATTGTCAGGGGATGGATAGTTTTATACGCAGTTAACAGATAATTGGGCTTTCTTTGTCTTTTTTAAAGGCTGTATTACTGACCAAGGCCTGTGTAAGCACGGTATTCATCCCAGAGTCTTTCGCGTAATTCCGGGTCGGGTTCGCGCATTGCGGCCTCTCTGAGCTGCCTTGCTACAACATCATCGTCATTTCCACTGGGGATATCATCAGGTGTCTCAAAAGTTTCCTGTGGACTGGTATTGGAAAAGTCACCTTCCCGGTTGGCGTTTCCGGCTGGCATTACGCCACCGCCAGTTGAGCCCGAAGGAGCCGATGCAACAATTAGGGGACCGCCTGGCTCACCATCGCCACTGCCAGCACCTGCTCCGCCATTAGACATGACATCGCTGCCTGCTTCATCCGCCTCAGCCTGGACACGTTCACGTTCGCCGAGAATCATGCCATCAAATTCGGCAAAGCCTTCATTCAATCTGGCATCAAGTGCGGCCCTGCGTTCGGAAGCAGTCATTACCTGGCCGCGTCCTGCAGATAAATCGCCAAAAGGATCATCTCCATTGCCCTGATTTCCTGCAGAACTACTGCCATTAGCGGAACCGTTACTTTCAAAACCACCATTATTGCTGGCCCCTGCAGTTTGCTGACCACTGCCTTGCTGTCCATTATTTTGTGAGCCGGCTTGTGTGCCTGAATTTTGTTCACCACTATTTCCAGCATCGCCAGATTCTCCTGTATCTCCAGGGCTCTGGCCTTGAGTGCCGCTGACCTGGGGAGAAGACTGCTGGCCTCCATTACTTGAAGAGTTGCTGTCCTGGGATCCATCTTGTTGCTCGCTTGATTGAGATGAGCTGGAGCTGTCACCGTTGCTACTGGAGCTACTATCACTAATAGTAGGCATTCCAGGTGATCCGGGCATGCCTGGGGATGCACTGGGCATGCCGGGAGATGAGCTTGAACTACTTGACGAAGTACTGGGCATGCTGGGCGATGAACTTGAGCTGCTTGAAGATGAACTCGGCATGCTGGGGGATGAGCTCGAACTGCTGGATGAGCTGGAGGATGAACTGGGCATGCTCGAAGAAGAAGAGCTTGAACTTGAGGTACTCTGGCAGCCAGTAATAACAAGGACAGCCAGGCCCAGAAGCAGTTGCGAAATAATTACGTGTCGTTTCATCATTTTAATCTTTTTTAAAATTGCCGCCATTTTGGCCTAACTCCTCCCAAACTGCGTGAAAACGGGCGAATACCTGAATCTGGAATGTGGCCTGAACGAGGTATCGTGCGACTTCAACTCTGTCAGGTCAACCGTTTTACGGAGTTTTTATCTATCTTGGATTAACAGGAATATTGTCATTCTCATGCTGAATCTGCACTGAATAGTGCTTTGCAGTATTTTCCTGCCATCAGACCGGCAGATACTTTAGAAAATTCCCGCTAAATTCCTGCTATTGAACTGCAGCTGACTCGTTCACGCAGTGGCGGGGTTATCCCGCATCAGCATAAGGTTTCCGTAGGGGTCGCACCGGGCATGCCAGCCGCTTGCCAGCCATGTCGTGGCATTGCTTTCCACAATGAGGGCCGGGCCTCTTATTTTACTATTATTGAGGAGAGTTGAGCGCTGTATAACCGGGACAGCTTGACTGATCCCATAAAGCATTTTGTTGTTAATACTGCCTTCATTAACAGCCGCCTGATCCAGCTGTGCTTCCAATTGCGCTAATACAGGGGGATCTTTTTGTTCACTAACGCTCAGGCGTAGATTTACCAGCTCTACACTTGCCGTAAGTCGATGCCCATAGCGATGCTCATGGCTAATATGAAATTGCTCTTCAGCATCCGCAGAATCGGTCCAGCCAATAGTAAGACTGGTTGACTGTCCTGCATAACGAAGGTCAGCCTGGCGCTCGATTCGTGTATTTTCAGCATCAAGGCCTTCATCTTTCAGCTGCTCCAGCCCCTGGGCTGCAAGTCTGGCAAATATCTGTTCAATGTCATTTTTATCCAGGCTCTGCAGAAGCCCCTGGCAGGTTTGAGATAACTGTCTTTCCACTGGCGCCAGGAACATTCCCATGGCTGACAATACTCCGGCATTGACAGGAACCATGGCATCGTTCATTCCCATGGCCTCAGCAAGGGCGCAGATATGCAGGCCACCTGCACCACCGAAACAGCACAATCTGAAGGACTTTGGATCATGCCCCCTGGCAACGGATATAACTCGCAGGGCCCTTGCCATATGTTCATTGGCGACTTTGATTATGCCTGATGCTGCGTCTTCAATACTTAAGGACAATGCCAGGGCTATAGGAGAAATGGCTTCTTTGGCAGCGGCAATATCAAGGTGCATAGTGCCGCCGAGAAAAGAATCTGGCTGCAATCTGCCCAACACCAGATTTGCATCAGTGACTGTTGCCCGTGTTCCACCCAGACCATAACATGCCGGACCTGGGCTGGCTCCTGCAGATTGCGGGCCTACCTGGAGCAAGCCGCCAGCATCAATCAGGGCTATAGAGCCCCCGCCTGCACCAATTGTATGCATATCCACCATTGGTACCGCGACAGGAAAATCACCAATACGGCCTTCGGTGGTTAAATTGATCTTGCCATCAAGCAAAGCTACATCGGTGGACGTACCGCCCATATCAAAAGTCATCAAGCGTGATTGTCCGGTGAGCTCAGCCAGAAAACTGGCTGCCGCAAGGCCGCCGGCAGGACCTGAAAGGAGCAGGTTGACAGATTTTCGTGCGGCCTGGTCGGCATCAATGGTGCCACCTGAGGATTGCATGACAGATAATCTTGATGGCTGGGTGCTGTTTTTCAGATTTAGCAGGTATTTCTTAACCAGGGGACCCAATGAGGCATTAAGCCAGGTGGCAATGCCTCGTTCATATTCTCTGTATTCAGGCAGCACCTCATGCGAGCAGGTGATAAACGGCGAATAATCAAGATTCTCTGCAAGGAACCTGGCGATTTGCTTCTCATGGCCGGGATCGAGAAAGGAAAATAACAGAGAGATTGCCACCGCATCGGGTTTTTGTTGATTCAGGGTGGTAAGTAGAGCTTCGAGGTTAAGCTGGTTCAAGGGGACAAGTTCATTGCCAAGACTGTCAATGCGACCGTCAGCTTCCAGGCATAGTGCGCGGCTAACTGGAGGAGATATTGGTGGCGTTTCCAGAAGGTATAATTCAGGTCTGGTTTGGCGACCAATGGTAAGCAGGTCCCTGAATCCGGTATTGGTGATAAAGGCCGTTTTCACTCCCTTTCCTTCCAAAGCGGCATTGGTTGCTACGGTACTGCCATGAATAATTTTTACCTGGCCTGTAGCTACCTCAGCAGCTAGACCCATTTCCTCTATCCCTAGTAGAATGGCTCGCTCCGGCGACCCGGGGGTCGAAAGTACCTTGTGTGTTCTCAGTTCGGCGCTCTGACCCGTGTTGTTGTTCGAAGATGAAGAAGCAGGTTGAGAAGATGAGCGGGTTAACAGCACGAAGTCGGTGAATGTACCGCCAGTATCTACACCCAGAATCATATAAGAGCTCCCGACCTGTTTTTTGTTAGAAAATTTTAAGTGAAAAAAAGAGCTGCATTATAGCGTGGAAAATAGCGTGTAATAGCGCATGGAAAATTGAATGCCTGAACTACCTGAAGTGGAAACCACGCGACGTGGAATTGAACCTCATATTCTGAATCGGAAAATTGCCAATGTAGTGCTCAGAGAGAGAAAGTTGCGCTGGCCTGTGCCGGCAAAGCTTCCTGCTAATCTGGTCGGGAATAGTGTGCAATCAGTTAAACGGCGAGCCAAATACCTGCTGATCGATATGGGCAATGGCACGCTGATGATTCATCTTGGCATGTCGGGTAGTTTACGTATTGTTCCAAAATCAGCGTTGCCGGAAAAACATGATCATGCGGACTTCCAGTTCGACAATGACAAGATTCTTAGATATCGTGATCCGCGGAAATTCGGCTGCATCTTATGGATAGCAGAGGACCTGAATCAACATCCGCTACTGAGTAAGCTGGGGCCTGAACCACTCGCTGATGAATTTGATAGTGATTATCTGTTTGCTCTGTCCAGAAAAAGAAAAGCGCCAATTAAGACATTTATCATGGACGGTCACATGGTTGTGGGCGTGGGGAATATTTATGCAAATGAGGCGTTGTTCAGGGCAGGTATTCGTCCAACCCGACAGGCCGGTTCGCTGTCCAAAGTGAAAACGCGCTTGCTGGTCTCTACAATTAAAAAGGTATTGGCGGAAGCAATACAAGTTGGCGGGACAACCCTCAGGGATTTTATTGGCGGCGATGGGGAGCCAGGGTATTTCAAACAGTCGCTGGCAGTATACGGAAGAGCAGGTCTGCCTTGTGTTAAATGTGGTGGAATTTTAAAAGAAATCCGTCAGGGACAAAGATCAACAGTGTACTGTGGCAAGTGCCAGCGCTAGAATAACAGTCTTTTTTAAGACTAAAAGACTAAGTAATCTTTTCTAATTGTTATAACTGGCGAGTACAAAGAGGTGAGAATGAAACAAGGATTGAAAAAGGTATGCTCAATAATTGGCTTAACACTTTTTATTTTAGCTGCGCCAAAAATTTATGCCCATCATTCCTTTGCCGTACATTTTTTACCTGAAGGTGAAGTCAAGGCTTCAGGCGTGGTAAAAAGTTTTCGCTTTGCCAATCCTCATGGAGTTCTGGAATTTACCGTTATTAATGAAGACGGAGAAGAGATGCAGTGGCGTGCTGAAACCAACTCACCCAGCCTCCTGCGCAGAAGAGGCTGGAGCAGGGATTCAATAAAAACAGGCCAGGAAGTGACAGTGACAGGCTGGCCAGCAAGAAATGATGATTACTATATGCGCATACGCACTGTCACTTTTGCGGACGGGTCAGTACTTGCCACTCAAAATGGTATAAGTCTGAGCCAGGATTAAATCCTGACTTGTCAGAACTCAATATCAGAATCCGGGAAAATTAATGAAAAATCATTTTCAAAATAAATTGCTGTTGGCTTTGTACCTGTTGCTTTCATCTCTTGCTTCCCTTGTAGCGCAAGCGGCTGATGAACCGGATATATCGGGTTTCTGGACAGTAAAATTTGAACAGACACCTTCAGGTACTGAGCTTTTTGAAAAGCTTCCCGAGGATGCCATCTTTATCAACGATGCTGGTGGCGGCGAGCTGGCTGAAGGTGATTTTGGCGGCATCGAGCTTACTGAAAGCGCACTGCAGGAAGTGCGTGATTATGATTTTGATTATGAATTCAGTATGTCCTATACCTGCATGGCGCCGTCAGCAGTTTTTTATATGCAGGCGCCTTTTCCCATGGAAATTGATCAGGGTAGAGACATAATAGTTTTCAGAATGGAATATTTTGATATGGTCAGGGTGATTTATCTGGATGGCAGAGGCCACCCGGGCGATGATTATCCCCATTCTAAAAACGGACATTCCATTGGCCATTGGGAAGGGGATGAACTGGTAGTGGACTCCACACATTTTGTGCCATCGACTTTTATGAATAACGGTTTTAACCACAGTGATGATATTCACATGGTGGAACGTTTCAAAATAAGCGAAGACGGAGAGACTTTATGGCTTACGCAGGTTTATGAAGACCCCGCTGTTTTTGCTGGTAAAGCTTCTCGCTATATGGCCTGGCGAAAAGTCCCTGGAGAAAATATTTATCCCTATGATTGCGATCCAAGCTTTGGCAGATAAAAGAGACAAGAGGCAAGAGGCAAGAAAATAGGTTCGCGTTTAAACTCATTCTCCAGGGAGAAGACGAACCAATATAGGAGGGACTTCAGTTCCGAAGCAGGGTGCTGCGTTCTTCGCGGTTGAAACCGCTCCTACAGGGGATAGCGGAACTTTGTAGAAAGGACTTTGCCTGTATGGATGTAGGTAAGGGGTGAGAGCAGGAGTGGAAGCTTCAGTTCCGAAGCAGGGTGCTGTGTTCTTCGCGGTTGAAACCGCTCCTACAGGGGATAGCGAAACTATTTAGGAGGGACTTCAGTCCCGAATGAAAAGATTGCTGAATTAGAAATTTCGGATCTAAATGGAAAACGGCAATAAAAAAGAAAAATTATTTGCCAACAGTCAGCTGCTGATATTTTTCCATAAGTTCTTCTTTGGATTCTTTATGTTCCGGGTCAAGCGGGATGCAATCGACAGGGCATACTTCGACACACTGAGATGTCTCAAAATGGCCAACACACTCAGTACATAATCCAGGATCAATAATATAAATGAGCTCCCCCATGGAAATTGCATCGTTGGGGCATTCAGGCTCGCAGACATCACAGTTGATACATTCATCCGTGATAATCAGTGCCATTAGTTAAACTCCTTCATCGCCTTCACCACAATTGGTGATACGAACGCAGATATGTCTCCACCATAAGCAGCAATTTCCCTGACCAGAGTTGAAGAGATATAGGAATACTCTTCATCCGGTGCAAGAAAAAGGGTTTCTATGTCCGGTGCTAAAACCCGGTTCATGCCGACCAATTGAAATTCGTATTCAAAATCTGCGACTGTGCGTAAACCACGCAAAATTAAATTGGCATTTTGTTGTTTGACAAATTGAGTCAACAAACCTTCAAAGCCGATGACTTGCACATTTTCAATATGGCTTAATACTTCACGGGTGACCGAAACTCTTTTCTCCAGTGGCGCCAGTGTTGATTTGAGCTTACTGGAACCCACGGCGACTATGACACGGTCAAATATGGTTGAGGCCCGCTCAACCAGATCAGTATGGCCATTGGTAATCGGATTAAATGTGCCTGGATACACTACGGTTTTCATCATGGAAACTCATGGGATTATTGAGGCCGCGATTATACATCAAGGTTCCCTGAATAATCATTTAAGAGGGGTAGACGTCCATAAACAATCTGTTATTGTTGCCACTGAAGGTCAGTAAGCACTAGCACTATTTGCTAACAACTACTTAACAATAATAATCCAAACGATAAAAAGCACTCTAAATGCAAAGCAACGAAAAACATGAAAACTGGTCGTCCCGCTGGCTGTTTGTTATGGCTGCGGTTGGTTCATCTGTTGGCCTGGCCAATATTTGGCGCTTCCCCTACACCACGGGTGAAAATGGAGGGGGTGCATTTGTTTTTATCTATATCGCTGCGGTATTTTTTCTTGCTCTGCCGCTGGTGATTGGTGAATTCATGCTTGGCAGGCGAGGTCAGGACTGTCCGCCTGAAGCATTAAAAAAAGTAATCAAGGAAGCCAATGCCAGCCCTTTTTGGGTAATCATCGGCTATATGGGTATTTTTACTGCGAGCCTCATTCTTTCTTATTACAGCATGATTGGCGGGGAGACTATTTATTATGCATTTGCCAATCTGTTTGGCAATTTCTCCCAGATAAACACTGAAGAAGCCGCGGCAATTTCCTCAGGTTTTAACGGCAGTTGGTTTACCGTATTGATTGCGCACACAATGTTTATGGGGATAACAGTCACTATCTCTGCCAGAGGTATTTCAGGGGGGCTGGAGACGGCAGTTAAATACATGATGCCGATGTTATTCATCATCCTGATTGGCATGGTGGTCTATGCCGCTTTCGCCGGAGAGTTTGCAACTGCTGTGGCTTATTTATTTACTCCGGATTTCAGTCGTATCACACCGTCAGTAGTTATTGAGGCCTTTGGCCAGGCCTTCTTTTCGGTAAGCGTGGGCGCCACTACGCTGATGGCATATGGCTCCTATTTATCTAAAAATGATTCAATTACTGATTCGGCAGCAATGGTTGTCACTGCAGACACACTGGTGGCAATTCTGGCGGGACTGGCAATATTTCCAATCGTCTTTGCTTTCGGTCTTGATGCCGGTGGCGGGCCTGCACTCGTTTTTGAAACGGTGCCGCTGGCTTTCGGCAATATGCCGGGTGGCATTATTTTTGGCACCTTATTTTTTGTGCTGCTTGCCTTTGCTGCGATTACCTCCTCAATTTCCATGCTTGAAGTGCCAGTGGCGTGGCTTGCCAGTAAAGACAACTGGTCCAGAAAAAAATCAGCCATTGTCAGTGGTGTAATTATTTGGCTGATCGGTTTTCTTTCTGTCCTGTCGCTAAATGAGCTGCAGAATTTTCATCCTCTGACGATGGTCGGCATCGAGGGAACTTTCTTTGACCTGTTTGATTACCTGACCAGTAATATTATGCTGCCGGTGACAGGCTTGCTTACCGCCTTGTTTGTAGGCTGGGTTGTGCCAAAAGCAATCTCTATGGAGGAGTTGAAAATTCTCCGAGAACATCACTGGTTCCGTGGCTGGATGATTATGATGCGCTACGGTGTCACGGCAGTGCTGTTTATTGTTTTCTATAATCTGGTTTTTTAGAAAAGCCATTTTTAAAACTGATTAAATACACCAGAAGGATAAACAAAGATGGTGCAGTCTCTTGCTTCGAAAAAACTTATTCCCCCAAAATTTAAGTACAGCCAGCTGGTCAAGGCCGGGCCTCATTATTATTGCAGCGGTTTGATTGCACTTGATAATGAAAGTGGAGAGCTGGTCTCAGGTGGGATCGGTAAAGAAACTGAAAAAATTCTGGAGAACCTTCAGATATTGGCCCATGAATTTAATTTAACCTGGGAGCATCTGGCCTTTGCCAGAGTGTTTACTTCTGACTTTGATAATTTTTCAGAATTCAATACTGTGTGGGAAACCCTGTTTAATTCCCTTGATACCCCGCCGCCCGCAAGAAGCTCATTGGGTGTTAGTGCTTTGCCTCTTAACGCAAGCATAGAAATTGAGTTTACTTTTTATCGGGAAGACTGAACCAGTAATAAAATAATAGGATGGATGCAGGATGCAAGTTAAAAGTGTTGGTAATAAATGCCAATCAGGCAGGCTTTTGTTTTCGTGTGTCCTCGTCTTCTACTAGCCAGGCAAGAGCAGTATCAGGATCCTGAAAAATTTTCACTTGCTTGTTTGATAAGGGATTAAAGTTTCTAATCATTTCATAAACTTTAGCCAAAGTTCTGGCCGGTCCTGAATCTACGAGCAAGGCCAGTTTGGTAACCGTTTCTCTAGCATCATTTGCAATCGTTAGCTTGGAGAGCTCTTTCAGTTCTGATGCAGTAATGTTGATGCTGGTTATTGATCTGAAGTCCACCATTTCATTGTATTTCAGATAATCTGGCAAGAACCTTAGCTCTTCCTGATATTTGTTAAATGCTTTCAGGAAAAGCTTCAGCGAAGCCTCTTCAGGTGCAAAAGTAGTGATAATTACTTTGTTGTCATGATCAATTCTATGTGAAACCAGCATCTTTAATACTTTCTGACTCTATTAGCCCGAACCAAAGTCCACTTTAATTTATTAATCGTTCACATACACCATAATACACCTGACCGGCTTTTTTGCTTTTCAGGAATCGCCAGGATGATGGCAGTTCAATATCTTCAAGAGGGTGGTCGGATTCTAGATAAATAGCACATCCTGGCGCCAGAAAATTGCCTGCGTCCAGCAAACGACAGCATTCAGGCAGTAAATTTTTACTATACGGCGGGTCAATAAAAACAATGTCATATAAACCTTCATTACTAGGCTGTTCGAGCCAGGACATGCTGTCAGCCAGAATAATTTTCATGGCAGTGCAATTGAGTAAATCGCAGTTGTCCTGAAGCATTTGCTTTACGCGGGAAGAGTTATCAATAGCAGTAACCGTTGCAGCTCCCCTGGAGCAGGCTTCATAGGCGAGAGCGCCACTTCCAGCAAAAAGATCCAGGCATCTTGCGCCGATTATTTTTGCCTGCAGCCAGTTAAAAACTGTTTCTCTGACCCTGTCCGGAGTAGGGCGCAGTGTTTCTACTTCGCTGACAAATGGCAATTTTCGGCTGCGCCATTTTCCGGCAATTATGCGAATGACATTACGGCTTGTGTTTTTACTGGAACTATTGGTCATTTAAGTCAATTATTAATACTGTGGAGAATGGTCAAGGCTCTGCCAGATATCCCCTAGTTTTGGGAGTATGCAGTACTATTGTGCCAGATTTTCTATGGTATAGCAGTGGCAGTGCTGATAGGATAGCGACCCTCAATAACACCATCAGAATGCAACAGAAATATCAGAGATTCCTTAATGTTTGGATTTGGCAAAAAGAACCAGGACCAGATAGAAAAGCCCCAGCAAGCAGATCAACAGGATGCCCCAAAAGCGTCCTTTTTTAATCGCTTGCGCTCTGGTTTACAAAAAACCCGAAGCAATCTTGGCGAAGGTTTGCTCACTCTGCTGGCCGGCAAGAAAGCAATTGATGCTGAGTTGCTTGAAGCGCTGGAAAACCAACTGCTGATTGCAGATGTAGGAATCGAAGCAACAACAAGCATTATTGATGATCTCACTGCCAGCCTGAAACGCAATCAGCTTCAGGATTCCGGTGCCTTATATGAAGCTTTGCAGGGAAAGTTGCAGGAATTACTGCTGCCCTGTGAAAAGCCCCTGGAAATTCCAAAAGGCACAGGCAAACCCTTTGTGATTTTGATGGTGGGCGTGAATGGTGTTGGTAAAACCACAACCATTGGCAAGCTGGCACGCAAGTTCCAGGATGAGAAACTCTCTGTCATGTTGGCTGCGGGTGATACTTTCAGAGCGGCGGCAGTTGAGCAGCTTCAGGTTTGGGGAGAGAGACATGATGTCCCGGTTGTGGCCCAGCATACAGGGGCTGACAGTGCATCAGTAATTTACGATGCTTACGAATCTGCTGTGGCCAAGAAAGTCGATGTATTGATTGCGGATACTGCAGGGCGGCTCCATAACAAGGATAACCTGATGCAGGAGCTGGAAAAGGTTATCAGGGTCCTGAAGAAGCTGGATGAAGATATACCCCAGGAAGTGATGCTGGTACTTGATGCCGGGACTGGCCAAAATGGACTAAGCCAGGCTGAACATTTTGGAAAAGCAGTAAACGTAACCGGCCTGACTTTGACCAAGCTTGATGGCACTGCCAAGGGCGGGATGATTTTCGCCATCGCCAAGCACTTTGGTTTACCTATCCGATTTATTGGTATAGGTGAAAAAGCGGATGATCTGAGACCATTCTCGGCTCGTGATTTTGTAATGGCCCTTTTTGATCAAGGGCAGGAGTAGACTGCACCCGAATCCGGGCCTGTTAGCAGATGATTAAGTTTGACAGTGTTAGCAAGCGTTATCCTGGCGGCCACGAAGCACTGACCAATATCGATTTTCACCTGCAGGAAGGTGAATTCGCCTTTCTCACCGGTCATTCTGGTGCCGGAAAAAGTACCCTGCTTAAGCTCATTATGCTCATGGAAAAAGCCAGTACTGGCCAGGTTTTCGTGAATGGGAAAAACCTGAATCGTCTATCACGACGTCACATTCCTTTTTTTCGTCGCAACATAGGAGTGGTATTTCAAGACCATCAATTGTTGTTCGACCGCAACGTTTTTGAGAATGTTGCCTTACCTCTCCTGATTGCGGGCTATGACAACCGGGATGCAGCCCGACGAGTAAGAGCTGCGCTGGACAAGGTCGGCCTGTTAAAAAAGGAAAACCAGAATCCCGTTGCGCTCTCCGGTGGCGAGCAGCAGCGCGTAGGCATAGCCAGGGCAGTAGTTAATAAGCCGGTTTTATTACTGGCGGATGAGCCGACAGGAAATCTGGATCCGGAATTATCCGCAGAAATCATGAACCTGTTTGAACAGTTTAATCAGGTTGGCACCAGTGTCCTGATTGCGACCCATGACCTTGGACTGATCGATAAAGACAGACATCGAGTTTTAACGCTTGATCGTGGCACCCTGGTGTCAGAAGAAGAAAGATCAAAATGACAAAAAAGCAGCCCACACAAAAAAACAAACCAATGCAGGCGCATTCCAGGGCTGGTGGGGAAAAACCTCCTGGTCACTCATGGTTCAAGCAATATTTCCAGCAACACCAGTCCGTGGCAGTAGACAGTTTATCGCGTCTACTTCAGGAGCCGGGATCCAGTATCCTGACATGGTCAGTGATCGGCATCGCCCTTGCGCTACCCTTATGCCTGTTGCTGTTTTTGCAAAACCTGCAGCAGTTAAACACCAGTCTTGATGATGCCAGTAATATTTCATTGTTCATGTCAGCGAATATCAGTGAGGACGAACTTGCAGAGTCTCAGGTACAAATTATGGCCATGGCAGAAGTCGAGGCTGTTTCATTAATCACCGCCGAGCAGGCGCTGACAGAATTCCAGACAACATCCGGCTTTGGCGATGCACTCGAAGGTCTTGATGAGAATCCTCTGCCAGCGCTACTCATTGTTACTCCGGCTTTGGAAGAATTTGATTTGTTGCCTGTGCTTGCCAGCACGCTGGCAGGGATGGAAGGGGTAGATTCAGCTCAGATAGACCTGGAGTGGATGCGCAGACTCTATGGCATTATTGCACTGGCAGAACGGATCACTGCAGGATTGGCCCTGTTGCTGAGCCTGGGTGTTGTTCTTGCAGTGGGCAACACTGTGCGTCTGGCGATCGAAAACCGGCGTGATGAAATTGTTGTGGTGAAACTGGTAGGTGGCACTGATGCCTATGTTTCACGACCATTTCTTTACACGGGTATCTGGTTTGGCGTGGGAGGCGGCATGATTGCCGGGATACTAGCCATTACTGCTTTTGTGCTGCTGTCCGGACCTTTTACAGGGCTAATGGCCTTGTATGACAGTGAGTTCAGTCTTTCCTGGCTCGGCGTAAGTGACTTGCTTACCTTGTTGATCATAGCCGGAAGCCTTGGTTTAGCAGGGGCCTGGTTGTCGGTTATAAGGCATCTTAAGCAGATTGAGCCTAGATAGAATTATTGATAGCACCTGGGTTACGCAGGTAATTCGCCACTTTACCGATAATTGATGATCTTGTGATACATCAAACTGACATTCACAGAACCTGCTTTATCATGACGAGAAATTTATAGCTCTATCCGAAAGACAATAAACGCGCTTTATCGAGGGTAAGTCTGAATGAAGTATTTAGTGAACTGTGCAGCACAATTTTCATTTACGATTTTCCTGTCTCTTGCGCTTTTATCTGGATGTACAAGCACTGGGCAGGGGTCCTCATCCTCTCAAATGCCAGCGCTGGAGATACCCTCTTTACGGGCAAGCCAGGTCTCACAGCCGGAGGGCTGGAATGACGATGTGGCCTTAACGATTCCAGTTGATCTGAACCCTGACCCCAATATTCTTGAAATAAACCTGGAAGCAAAAATTACCAACATGGAAATTATGCCGGGGAAAATCACGCCGGTTTGGACCTATGGCGGATCCTTACCAGGACCACTTATCAGGGCAAAAGTGGGTGACATGGTAATTATTCATTTCAAAAATAATTTGCCTGATTCCACCAGTATTCACTGGCATGGTTTGCGAGTGCCTAACAATATGGACGGAGTACCAGGTGTTACTCAGGACCCGGTTGATGTAGGTGATGAATTTACTTATGACTTTGTGCTGCAGGACGCTGGCACATTCTGGTATCACCCGCATATTAATTCTGCTGCGCAAGTTGGCTGGGGAATGTATGGGCCGCTAATAGTGGAAGACCCCAACGACCCGAAAGAATTTGGTGATGACCTGGTGCTGGTGTATTCCGATATGAGTCTGGACGAGGATGGCCAGTTCTTGCCTCCGGATGTTGGCGGTGCATTCAGTGACCTGTTCGGACGTGAAGGAAATATAATTTTGGTGAACGGCAAAGTGCAGCCAAAATTGAAAGTGCGTAAAGGCAAGCAACAGCGCTGGCGCGTGATTAATCCGGCCAGAACCCGATATTACACAATTCGCTACAAGCGTCAGCCCTTGATCAGGCTGGGCGGAGACAGTGGTCTGGCGGAACACACTGAAACCCTGGATCAAATCAAACTGGTTCCTTCGGAGCGTACCGACTTTGTTTTTACTCCCCATGATGAGCCCGGCACAGTTGACTGGCTCAGGTGGTATCCAACAGAGCGTGGTTATGGCAGCACCTTTAACCGCTTTTCTGAAGAGATGATGGAAATTGAAACAGTTGATGAGCCAGCTGTCCTTCCTGAAACCATTCCTTATGCGCTACGCACCATTGAGCCCATAGATATTACTGGGGCCAAGGACGTGCTAATAGACCTGACGATTACTTTCCCGGATGACAATAGCGTTGAAATGGGAATCAATGGTATTCCTTTCTGGGACTCCAGCCCTCTTTTGGGCAGGATTGGTGAAACCCAGGTCTGGACTGTTCGCAATGACACAGATTTCAATCATCCTTTTCATTTGCATGGATACTTTTTCCAGGTACTGGATGAAAATCGCGTCCCGGAATGGAAAGACTCCGTCGATATCCCGGTGCGCACCGAGCTCAAACTGGCTGTACGTTTTGATGAACGCCCAGGTACCTGGATGTATCACTGTCATATCCTGGATCATGCTGAAGTTGGTATGATGGGAACCCTCAGGATTGATCCCTGAAGCACCAAGCTGGTACTGGCAGTTAGTAATTCAGAGCAAATCATCAAGGAGCATTGGCCGTGTCATTATCCCGTTGCGCCTGGGCAGGCGATGACCCCCTGTATCAGAAATATCATGACAAGGAATGGGGTGTGCCCTTGCACTCAGATAAGAAGCTGTTTGAGTTTCTTATTCTTGAGGGCATGCAAGCCGGCCTGAGCTGGATCACGATATTGAAAAAAAGACAGGCTTTTCGTGAGGCTTTCGACGGCTTTGATTTCAATAAAGTGGCAAAGTACCAGGACAGGAAAATTGAACAGTTACTTGATAATCCGGGCATCATTCGCAACAAATTAAAAGTTAATGCTGCTGTGACCAACGCCCAGGCCTTTATCAGGATCAGGAAAGAATTTGGTACCTTTAATAAGTATATTTGGCAATTTGTAGATCACCAGCCCCTGCAGAATTCCTGGAAAAATTTGCAGGAAATGCCTGCTAAAACCCCTCTGGCGGAAACCATTACCCGAGATCTTAAAAAAAGAGGTTTCAGTTTTGTCGGGCCAACTATTGTTTATTCCCATATGCAGGCCACCGGGATGGTCAATGATCACACAAGGGACTGCTTTCGCCATCAGGAAATAAGAGAGCTATCAAAGTAATCGGTATTTATTGGTTGGTAGAGGTGTTTTCAGGGTTTAGACCTTTGAAGCCCTGATAATGTTTTCTGATTGCGATCATGTCCTGATCCAGATCGCCAGTGGGCTTGAACTCTCCTATTATGCGCAGCTGTTTATTTTCAGCATCGATAGCAGCCATCAGAATAGGCACCTCGGCCTTTTCGGCGATACGGTAAAATCCGGTTTTCCACTGAGTTACCCTGCCTCTGGTGCCTTCAGGGGGTATGCAAAGGATGATTTGCGGGTTTTCCTCCAGCATTTAGACCATTTTATCAACCATCTTGTAAGCTTTTGTGCGGTTAACCGGAATACCACCAAACCAAAGCATTACTCTGCCAATGAAGGGAGGAAAAAGAGTGTGTTTGCCCATCCAGCGAATATCCATGCGCAAATGAAAGGCCGTGACCATCAGCAACAGGAAGTCCCAGTTACTGGTATGAGGTGCCCCTATAAATATAAAAGGGGGGGCTGGCAGGGATTGAGCATGGACTTGCCACCCCTTTAACTTAAGCCAGCAATTGGAAAGAAATCGTAGGGCGGGAGTAATTATAGGCGTTGAAAAGACAGACCGTTGCATACTCAGGCATACTTCCATTTGTGATGCTGGTTAGCTGCTGTCAGCAGCTCAGGAATGATAAATGTAAACACTTACTCACCTTAATAATCACTAAATTTAAGAGATTTCATCAGGGCCATAATAATAATTATCAACCCTGAGTGTGCTTGTCAGGGCGTGCAGGAGTGAAATTCAAGCACACTATAGTGCCCTTGATGGCACTATTGATAGTGCTATTAACAGCCCTCTGACAAATGCTGCAACAAGGTTTGAACGTTTTGTGCTCAACAGTCACCCTTCTGTGTGGTGATTCATGTTCAGATAGTATTTTCATTAGCCTAAAAACAAGAGCAGTGTTATGCATTGAATCGGCACTTTTTTCCCTAATAATAGGGTAATTAGAAAAACGTTGGGTTATACTTTTATCCAATTTCAGGCCTTCTTTGTGCCCGTTTTACCTGCATTTGGTCACCAGGTACATATGTACCAACTGGCGAGGTGACACTGAGGTAAGTTTCAAGAAGCTGATTGTTGGATATTCAGCAATTAAAACTGACACGTGAAACGGTTTGATTCATGATAATGAGAGGTTTATATTAAACCCCATTTTTTATTAAATATTAACAAGTTACGAAATTTTTAGTAGTTAGTAATTCTAATTAAAACTTTATAAAACATATTTCAAAATAAGGGAATTGTTATGGCAACTCTACAAATTAATGGTCAGACAATGGACATCGGTGAGATTGACCCCTCCACGCCACTACTTTGGGTTCTGCGTGATGAGCTCGGTCTGGTTGGCACCAAGTATGGATGCGGTATTGCTCAATGTGGCGCATGTACTGTTCATATGAATGGCGCACCAGTCCGCTCTTGTCAGATCCCGGTTGGAAATTTGACTGATCAGAACATTACAACAATTGAAGGTCTTGCGGCTGCTGACGGGTCATTGACTCCTGTTCAGGAAGCCTGGGTAGAAATTGATGTTCCCCAGTGTGGCTACTGCCAGGCCGGTCAGATAATGAGTGCTACAGCATTGCTGGAAAATAACCAGAATCCTAGTGACGCTGATATTGATGCAGCGATGTCTGGCAACATTTGCCGCTGTGCAACCTACTCTCGTATCCGCCAGGCAATTAAAAATGCTGCTGCGAAGATGAATGGCACAGCTTTTTACGATGCCGCGCAGACAGGAGAGAGAGCATGAAATTAACCAAAAATGACAATCTCTCCCCGGAATTACCAAATTTTTTCCAGGAACTGACAGCTTCTCCCAAAATTAAGATTCCTGACGTAAGCAGGCGTCAGTTTTTCAAGATCTCCACCATTGCTGGTGGTGGTCTGGCTCTAGGTTTGGCAATGGGCACAAGTCCAAAAGCAAAAGCTCAGGCAGGTGCTGCAGAAACCAGTTCGCTGAGTCCATATGTCCAGATTCAGCCAAATGGAAGAATCAATATTTTTTCTAAAAATCCCGAGTGTGGCCAGGGCATAAAAACCGGTTTGCCGCTAATCATCGCTGAAGAGCTTGATTGTGCCTGGAATGATGTAGACGTAGTGCAGGCAGACATTGATGGCTCCAGATATGGTGCCCAGTTTGCTGGTGGTTCCTTGTCTACACCAATGAACTGGATGGCAATGCGCCAGGCAGGGGCAACAGCCCGCGCCATGATCCTGGCGGCCGCAGCACAACAGCTGAACATTCCGGTGTCTGAATTAACAACAAGTGACACTAAGGTGCTACATGCAACATCAGGTAGAGAATGGGGATACGGCGATTTTGCTGAACTTGCCGCCACCATGCCTATACCAGATGCGGCAAGCTTGACGCTTAAGACTCAGGATCAATTTAAATTGCTGGGTCGACGTTTTACTGGTGTAGACAACATGGATATCGTCACTGGGAAGCCTTTATTTGGTGCCGATACTCGTATGGAAGGTCTCAAGTATGCTACTTATACCAAGTCTCCGCAGATTGGTGGTCGCGCTCTTTCTTTTAACGAAGACCACATTAAATCAATGAGTGGCATTGTAGATGCATTCATTATTGATGAGTTTGGTAGTCCTAAAGTGTTCAATCCTGGTGGTGGCGATATGTTTAGTGGTGTTGCCATCGTAGCTGATTCCACATGGGCAGCTATCAAAGCCAAGCGCGAACTGGAAATTGAATGGGATCTCAGCGACGCGGAACAGGCAAGCTGGGATGACCTGGTAAATCGTGCTTATGCTTTAAAAGACCAGGATGGCGAGCCTTTGATGACCACGACTTTCGGTCCTGATGGGCCGAGTACAGTTGCGGCCAGTAAAGGAGATGCAGAAGCCGTGCTGCAAAATGCAGCAACAGTGGTTTCAAGTTTTTATGAATATCCTTATGTAAGCCATGCTCAGCTTGAGCCAGAAACCTGTACTGCCCTTTATCAAAACGGTAACTGTGAAATTTGGGCGCCAGCGCAGATTCCTCAAAGTGGTGAAACGGGTTCCGCAGTATTGTTGGGAATTCCAGCCGAAGAAGCTGCAGATCGTGTTGTGCTTAACCAAACTCGAATCGGTGGCGGCTTTGGACGTAAACTGGCTAATGACTATGTTTTTGAAGTTGTTGCCATTGCCCGGAGAATGGAGGGCACTCCAATACTGCTTCAGTGGACACGTGAAGATGACATGAGCGGAGATTATTTCCGTCCAGGTGGTTTCCACTCATACACTGCAGGACTTGATGCTGTAGGTAATCTCACGGCATGGCAGGATCATTTTATTACCTCCACAGGTAATGATCAGTCTCCAATGACCAGTGCTGACCTTAATCCAAACGTTTTCCCGAAAGATGTAATCGACAATGTGAAGCTGACACAGACCATGTTCCACAATGCTATCCCAACTGGACCGATGAGAGCGCCGGCGTCTAATGCCTTTGCTTTCAGCTTCCAGAGCTTTATGCATGAACTGGCTATTGCTTCAGGCAAAAGTCATGTGGATTTCTTGCTGGACACTCTTGGTGAGCCGCGTCTGGCTAATCCGGAAAATCCACAGTCAATGCATACAGGCCGTGCAGCAAATGTAATTAGTGAAGTCGCCAGAATTTCAGGTCTTGACCAGGAATCCGGTGAGCCAGGTCGTGCTAAAGGTCTCTCCTTTTACTTCTGCCATAGTGGCTATGTTGCGCAGGTAGCTGATGTCACAGTGAGTGCTAACAAGGAAGTAAAAGTACATAAAGTCTGGGCGGTTGGTGATTTTGGCTTCATTCATAATCTCAGCGGTGCAGAAAATCAGATGGAAGGTGGCATAATTGATGGCATCAGCCAGTTGTTTAACTCCAAGATCACTTTTGTAAATGGTGTTATCCAGCAGCAGAATTTCCATCAGTATCCTTTGTTGAGATTGCCTCAGGCGCCTGAGCTGGAAGTAGCATTTCTTGAACCTGAAGAGTTCTCCCCATCAGGTGGTGGTGAACCTTCCATGCCGCCGGTTCTGGCTGCTGTCACCAATGCGATTTATAACGCAACTGGTGAGCGCATCAGAAAAATGCCACTTTTTGAATTAGGCTATAAACTGGTATAAATTACTCTAACGTAATTTAAAAAAGGCCGGATTATTTAATCCGGCCTTTTTTTTGGTATTTTATTGAGTTTAAGTTGAGAGCTATTTGAAACCAAGGTAAAAACAAGGTAAAAACAAGGTAAAAACAAGGTGATGAGCAAGGTAAGTGGAGAGTTAGCATTGAGCCTGGCGAGCAAGATTGGAATCAGTAACAAAATTATTGGAGGTAACTTAGTAACTGTAGTAATAACGTGCTTCTATAGTATCCCGTTGAACAAGTTGGCCATCCGCAAATCTGGGACGAAAGGAAGTAGAGTTTCTTAAAAATCTGCTTAGGCGAAACTCTACGGACTCAGAAGCATCTGGACTTCTATTAAAAATTTCAACATTTTGCGGTTGACCGAAACGGTTGAGCTGCATTGACACATCAAACCAGCCATGATGTTTTATTGGCAGGTCTGCAGGAAGATTTAACGAATCTCTTGTATAACGATAATAGATAAAAGTGGGTATTGTTGCCGGTAAATCCGGAGAAAATATTTTATTAACGACTTCCTGGTCTACCCCCTTGGCAACTAATTCATCATAAGCAAATTGGTAAGCTTCAATAGCAGCAGAACGTTTTTTAAAAATGAGTAACCAGTCACCAAATTCAATGCGTGCTTTGGCAATTTCTTCCGGCGTGCTGGTATTGAGCCTTAATAATAAATTTAAATGTCTTTCCAACGCTTCACGACCGTGCCTGAATCCTAGTGAATTCGTGGAGACTCTGGACATATTGTAAAACTCCTGGGAAGAGTTGAGCGCCTGGCTTGAAAAATTACCATTACTTATAGCATTGCTACTCATGTCCAGGTTGGTCGCAAAAAAGTAATTAGTCAGGGCCAGCTTTTTTTCTACAGCCAGCAATCTTGAATCTGAACTGCCATAATTATTTAAAAGTATGTCTATGATTGTTCGATATATGAATTGAGCATTTACTAATCTGGTATTTCTGAATTCTTCTTCAACAATTAAATTATTTGTTGCGTTAACTGGAAAAGTATTGGATGAAGAAGTTATGCCGAACATAGGATTAGTGACTAATCTGGAGTCAAAGGCATATATGTTCCACTCTGCGTAGCGGTTAAGCGCTGGAATTAATTCAATGCTGTCATCTCCGAAAGCTTTTCTCTTGAGATAAAAAAGATATTGTTGTTGAACGTCGGCATCATTTATTTCCCCCAGGGCAATATGACTACTGATTTTGCTTTCGATGATCCGTTCCTGTTCCAGGTTAAACAAGCCTGAATTCACGCGATTAATATGCAGAGCCTGATTAAGGTATTCAAGCGCTTTGATATGATCATTTTGCGTTTGGTAAACATTCGCTAACGACAATAGCTCCTGGCTTAGCGCTGGCTCATAGGCGCCACCTTGTAGTTCAAGTTGTTTGATACTTTCTTCGTAGGCAGCAATGCTTGTTACTTCGTTTGAAGCTGTCTGGGCAGCTTCCTGTGCAGCGCGTTTAAAAATATATTCAGAAACACTCTCGGCTTCGCTGCTTGAAGGCAAAGAAGTGAGTTCATTAATTTGTACCAGATCACCGTCTGATATTGTTTCTATTAATACAGGCTCAAATATTAACAACGAGTGCTCTTCGACATTCTGTGCTAAGGCACGTGGTATCAGCGGAACATATACAGAAGATAAAAGCGCCAAGGTAAGTGCAGAGGAGAAAAGAGAGCGCGGCGAAAATGCAGATGAAGTGCTTGAACGCCGGGCCTGTGTGTGTGGATATATGATCATCGGAAATTATTAAAACATTAAAAGCAGTAAAATTAGTAGAATTAGTAAAAGTTTAATAGGAATAGTAATAACGCACCTGTATGTCTGATTGTGCTCTGGTCCTGCCCGATTCAAAAAAGGGCCTGAAAGTCCCTGATCTTAGCAAATTCAGAAGACGGTTTCGTACCAGATGACCAGTATTTTCAGAAGAATATACAATTTTTATATTACGTAAGGATCCGTTCGAACGTTTATTAAAACTAACATCAATATAGCCTATATAGGGGATATCCAGCTCTTCCGGGATGTTTTGGAACCCCCTGGTGTCTTCAAAACTAACAAAATCGGGGATAAACAGGGCGGGTTCCGGGCTTATGAATGTTTCCGCTTCCTTTTCAGTGAGCCCATTGGCCATTAATATTTCCAGGGCTTTACTATAACCCTCATTGGCCCTTTGCAAGCGTTCAAAAGCCAGATCCCAGTCAGCCAGATCAATATAGGCATTGGCTGCCAGCAGATGATCCTGTGTTTCCAAAGTTTCGGCTCGTGCTAAAAGCTCTTCCCTGCTATCTGAATACCCACGACGAAGAAAAGGTATGGCCCGAAACCCGCGATTATTTGATAATACGATATTGCTGCCAATCGGTTTATCACTGATGTATTTTTCTATCTGGAGTTTAAACAGGTAGGTTAATTCTGCTTTCTTTTTCAATATCTCTTCATTGCCTGAATCTTTCTCCAGAACTAAATCAAATAGCTCTTCTGCTTTCTTCAGCCTGGGATCTACAAGTTGCTCAGGCGTAAAGGATTGTGAACGTAAACTGGATGAATTAGCTAAAAATGCAGAACGGGGCACAAATAGTATGTCGCTAAACTGACTGTCTTCAACAGCGACCAGATCACCCTGGCGGAGCATGGACGAACCTATAGATGATAAACCTCCGCCCATAGCAAGCGCTTCTTCATTATAAAAAGCCAGTCTGCGAAAAGCCTCCATATTCCAGTCTGCCCACTCCAGAGCGGCTTGTGTATATTCCTCGCTATCGTCATCAAGACTGCGTGACATCAGGTAATAAAGATATTCATGATATTTGTCAGCGTCAGCATAATTCCTGCTTGCCTTGCTGTTCTCAATCAATTTTCTAACCGCTTCGGTTTGCGCAAGAGTATATAAACCCTGATTGACTCGTTCTATATGCATGGTCGTTTCAAGCGCTAATGTGGCATTTTCATAATCACCCGCCTGTTGATAAAGATTACCTATGGAAAGGTATTCCTGTGCCAGGAGAGGGTTGAAAGTGCCTCCGGTTTCTATAAGTTCATTAATGCTGGTTTCGTACTGTGCTATATCGTTGAGTAAATCGTTTAAAAAAATTTGTTCTTCATCTGGAATAGACAAATTGGCAGGGGGAGAAATAAATGCTTTCCCTGAATTTCTCGCTGCAGAGGAAAGTAATATTGTTTCGGGATCATCAAGATAGACACCATCAAAAAAGAGAGTATTTAATTCAGTTTTGGTTTGCCCTCGTAATGCTGGGTGAACAAAGAGAGATAAAATCAGGAAAAATAGTAAAAATCTTTTTCGGTACAACAGATTAAAAAAAGGAAATAGCTGCCCATGGTCACATGTGCTGACAACGGTTACTTGTCTTGGATAATTGCTTGTTTCCATCACTTTATAATAATTTATGTAAGGCCTTGTATATCAGTTTTAATCTTCAAAGTTTTAATAATAGTAGTGGTACCTTAAATGAACTTCGCTTAGAGCAATGCTTTCGCCATTGTTGATTAGCGGTCGGAAGCGCTGACTTCTCAAATGATTAATCAAGGCAGACTGTATTTTATCGCTAGTATCCTGTGAGCTACTTACTATATTGATTGCATTTATGTTGCCAAAGCGATCCTTCGAAAAAGAAACATCAATATAGCCCTTATAGGGAATATCAATATCATCAGAGATGCCAAAAAATTTACGGCTATAATTGTGGATGCCGTAAGCAGGCACTGCAATAACAGGCATCGGAGATAAAAATCTATCTGCTTCAAGGCCTGAGTATCCACCAGCAAGCAATAGATTGTAAGCCTTGTTATAAGCTTCAAAGGCCCTTTGAGACCTTTCAAAGCTCAGGTGCATATCTGCAAGAGAAATATAGGCATTGGCTTTTTCAACAGGGCTGTTTTCTGTCGATGTCTCAATTTCTTCTACCAGCTCGGTCAGCGAATTTTTGGCGCTTACGTAACGACGACTTATAAGGAGGTTAGCATCACTGGTATATTGCTGATTGACGCGGTTATAGGCTATTGACCCTCTCTCCCTGATATTCTCAAGTGGATCCAGCTCTTTTTTCAGCAGGTAATTTATATTTGCTAATTTATGTTGAATGGCCTGCTGCTGCATCAGGGTACTTGAGCTATTTTTTTCCAGTTGCTCGAGTATTGATTCGAAAATTTCTTCAGCTTCGTGCAAACGTTGATTGACGATTATGTCATTGCTCAGTGCAAAAGGGACGCTTCTCAGGTTGTAATCGGTTATGGCGGCATTGGTCGCTACTGAATTTGAATTCAACACAGGCACATTGATGGTGACAGGAATGGTCCGATTATTTGTCTCACCGGCTGATACGCCCGGGGATGAAATAGAGCTGTTATCTACAGGGTCGCGATTAACCTGGACATCAAACTGAACTCTATTGTTCATGCTTCTGCCAACATCGATGCTGTCTGAGAGCGCAATTGGGTAGATATAGATGTCCCGGTAGCCCTTGATGAAGGCTTCGATGTTCCAGTCAGCCCAGTCAAGTTTTGCTGTAAGCAAGCGGGGATCGTCTTCAGCCAGATTTTTTTCATGCAGGTAATACAAATAGTGCTTGTGGTTATCAACAGAAACAAAGTCCCCAAGTGCAATTTGTGTGCGAATCAAATAATCAACCAGTCTGGATTGCTCCAGATTAAACAGGCCCAGGTTTACTTTCTTGATATGAATGGCTTTATCAAAGGCCTCTACTGCCTCTTCAAAACTTCCTTCTTGATAAAGCAAAATACCAAGCGCCTCATACTGCTCAGAAAGAGCCTGCGAATACTGATTGCCGGCATCAATGGAATTGCTTATTGCCGCCCGGTATTCGGTCAAACTTGCAGATCTCAATTGAGCATTGTTTTCTGTCTCAATAAATTCACTGGCAGTTGGCTCAGGCACTATTGGCAAGTTACTCTCGAAAGGTCTTGCAGAAGAGGAGTTGGCGGTGAGAGAGGAAAGAGGTGCTACAGAGTCCAACAAGGCGGCTTCAAAAATCAAGGTGGGGAGCGGATCAGTAGCTTGCTGTGCGCTTGCCAGCACCGGCAAGAAAAATGATAGCAGTGCAATCACGGTGCCTGGCAGTGAATGCTTGTTGCTGAAAGTGATTTGAGTCGGCTTAATCATAAATTGTGATACTGGATTACGGTAGCTGGTTTCAATTCTTGCTGTCTGACGAAAATAGCCTGGCAACATTATGTACTCCAAAAAGGCGCACTTAGATCAGAGGCCCCTTGCTTATATGATGAAACAATCAGGCTTAATCAACTCTTAACCTGTAAGCGTATGGATAGAAGACCGATTGCCATGATCAATGTTACACCTGAAGGTGTGAAAAACCAGTGTGTTTTCCAAAGTAGAGCGCGAGTTACACAACATCGCTCAAAGGATTAGGTAACATGAAGACAGTACTCATTACAGGTGCCAATCGGGGCAATGGCCTGGAATTCGTCAAGCAGTATCTGGAACGGGGGTGGCAGGTGTTTGCCTGCTGCAGATCACCCCAAAGCGCAACACAGCTGCAAGCAATGGCGTGCTCTGCGCTCAAAATTTTACCCCTTGATGTCGCTGATACTGGTTCAATACAAGCCTTGCGAGGCCTGCTTAAAGACCAGAATTTATCCTTATTTATCAATAATGCCGGTGTCTATGGAGGTGGTCAGTCTCTGGAACGGGTCGAGGAAGAAAAGTGGCTGAAGGTTTTCAGAATAAATACGATTCCCCCTGCCTTGCTAACTCTCGCACTGTTACCGTTGATGGACAGGTCCAGGCCGGCAAAGCTGGCTTATTTGAGCTCAAAGATGGGGTCCATTGCCGAAAACTCCAGTGGCGCAACCTATCTGTACAGATCCAGTAAAGCTGCCTTGAATCAGATCATAAAAAGCTTGTCGATAGATTTGGCCAGCGAAGGCATGCTCGTGGCTGCGCTGCATCCGGGCTGGGTAAAAACGGAAATGGGTGGCCCCAATGCGATACACAAACCAGTGTGAGCGGGATGCGTGCCGTGCTGGAGCAACTTGGATCCGCCGAAAGCGGAGGGTTTTACAATTATAATGGCGCTGAAATTCCCTGGTAGTTTGTCCCGGAAAAGCCCCGGAAATATTGTAATCAACTGAAAATAAAAGATATTTATTAAAAAATGTTAATACAAAGCTAGCTTCTGCAGAGCTGCCATGCACAGGATGCTGACTTTGCTATGGCATTTGAATATAAGCCACAGATACGCCAGGCGAAAGTGCTCTGGGTGATAATTCGCTCACTCTGTATGGCTCCAACATGGGAACTTCCAACCAGCAACATGCTGTTGCGTGTGCTCGATATGTTTGGCCGTGAATATGAGAGCCATGGCGATTCCACCGGCAAGGTTTATGAAAAATAAGAAAAATAGGCAGATAGCCATATCTGCCTTTTTGTGCCTGAAACATGGAAATTGACAATTATTGATAGTTATTAGCTAATCAATAAATAATTATATTAGTTATTAATTATCAGTATCGTGGGTTTTAGACTAGGGTCTGCTTTTTAATAAAAACCTCGTTTAATCTCCAATCAAGTGCCGAATTGTCGGGTAAAACTGGGTAAAAGTACCGTTGTAGGCAGCTTCAGCCATATGGCACTCGACGCATTCACTTCCATCCGGCACTTTGGCTGAAGTAGCCCCTGGTGCTGCAGTGGGTGGAAACAGGAAAAAGCCTCTACCTTCATTAAAACGACCGCTGTCGATCACATGAAATTCCTGGGCATTCATAGACCCCTGCACAAATCCGGGTAATTGGGGAGCGGATTCAGCCTCGGCGGAATAGAACGAAAGCAAAAACATGGTGCCATCGGCATACTCGCCGTGTTCCAGAAAATACCGATAGGCTGCCGGTTCAATTTGTACAACACCAATAGCACCTGGCTCAGCAGAATTAAAAGGTTTATCCCCATATTCACTACCAAGTGAACTGCCCAGATGGATCCACTCATCAGTACGTTCGGGATAAATAAGCTGCTCATTACTATACAAGGCAATCTCAAGGTCCGTTTGGGCTTGTAGCACAGCAGGAATTATAGAAAATGCAGAAATCAGAATAAGAGTGAAGAATTTGTTCATGATTGAAACTCCTTTGGTGTGCAAAGTGTAAAGGAAGTCATTATCCAGATGTGGAAATAATTAAAAATACTGCAAGTTATGCCAATAAAAATGTTCACAGTTTTTTAACCAACAACAGAGCATCGCCGGTATAGTGAATTGATTGATGTGGGACGATGGCTTTACGCATGACTTCTGTATAGCCACGTCGACTATATAAGTCATAAGCCACAGTGTTTGCTTCAAAAACAATGAGCGAGAGTTTTGCCAGCTTCAGTTTTCGACACTTTGCTTCGGTCATTTCCATAAGCGTAGCAGCGATGCCCTGTTGTCGGGAGGATTCATCTACGGCAATACCGGCAACATATAAACTCTTCGGTTCTTCCAATAACCAGAAGGGCTTAAGCACAGGGTCATCTTCTACGTAGTCATTATCAGCCCGCATTTCGTAGGAAAGCAGTACTGCTACAACTAGGTCATTTTTATCTGCAACCAGACAGTTCTCAAAACTAAAAGGGGTATTTTTTCGCTCGTAACGTTGCTGACCAATATCCAGCAGATTATCGCCGGGTTGGGAAATTTTAGACCAGATATAATCGGAAACTCCATCTGAAGCGATTGAAAAAAGCTCAGCTATGCGGCGCGCGTCCTGCCGAACGGCCGGTCGATAAATGACCTTCTCTACACTCACGCCTGACTGAGTTTGCGCTCGTCGGCCCAGTTTCCGTGCAGACCCTGGCGTAAACGGAAGGGAAGTTTTACACGACCAATAGGGCCGTCCTCGATAGCCTGGGCATCAAGGATGGCAAGTTCTGAGTAATTATTAACGATATCGTCTACCAAAGCGATAATGTAGCCATCACCTTGAGGTGAGTCAGGGCTTCTTGGCACAAAGCAGGGTTCCTGAATAACACTGTCAGGACCGCACCACCATTCAGATTGCTTGCCGGTAAGGAAGTCCATATAGCCAAGTTTGTTAAGCATCAAACCTGAAGCACGTCCGCCGGGACCATTAAATTGTTTCGTCTGATCCATCACCAGCAGCCAGCCATAATCATGCTGCTGGGTGGCATAGCGGTCATCAATACGCGGAAACTCTCCTACCATGTCTGTCATTTTTTCCATGCTTTCAAATTCATCACCCTTACTGTTGAAATCTACAGTCCAGCGAGTCATATAGGATGCTGCTTCCTGGGGCTTGAAAGGCTCTCCATGCACATCCGGAAAAAATGGGAACATATTATTTTTTGCCACCGGAACGTCAAAATGGATTTTGCTGCCATCGTTGAAGGCATTCATCACATGGGAGCAAAAAAGATTGGAGCCCTTGAACCATTTCATGTCTTTGCTTTCACCATCGCGGGGCAAGACACCAAGATAGATCGGCATGGTGGTGTCAAAACCAAAATAAGGCAGGTTTTTTTCAACCCTTTCCCAATTGCAGATTATGGGGACAAGGTGGAAGCAGACATAGTCTTCAGTTACGCCAAAGTCATGCATCATGCAGGCATAAGGGACTTCGAACCAGACTTCCTTGAGCAGCTCACCTGTAGGGCTGATTTCCATATAAGTGCAGTCTTTGGTTGTCAGACCTTTTGATCCATAACTAAAGGCCACCATATTCCCGGTAATAGGATCAATCTTGGGATGCGCGGTAAAAGTTTCGCTGGTCATCTTGCCATCGAAGTCAGTAAAGCCAAATGTTTCCAGTGTTAGCGGGTCCATTAGCAGGGGTGGACTATCTTCCTTGAGTGCGAATAATTTGCCAGCGTGAACAATCGGCGTGGTGTTGGCGGTGCTTCTAATCTGTCCCTTAACGGACGGGTCATCAGTGAGGGGATTACGGTAGGCACCAAATAAGGCATGATCAGCGTCACGTTCCAGCTTCCATTTATCGGTTTGTGCGTATCGTTGTTTGAAATCCACTTTGCCGTTGCGAAAGCGGAATAGTGAAATCATGCCGTCACCGTTGAAAAACTGGTCATCTTCAAAACGGGGGGTAAACTGTTGATCTGGATGCACGCGGTGGAAGGTGCCATTTAATTGCGAGGGAATTTCGCCTTCGGTTTCGCAATCATGGATATCACCCTCAAAACGTAACAGATTGAGGATGCCGGTGAACGGTCGTGTATCAGGAAAATGTGCCATAGGCTTACTCCATTTATGCCAGAACGATTAAACCCGACAGTAAATTTTTTTACAATCTTGAAGTCTTGAATAAAGACAGAGAAAAATTCTCCATTGATTAGCATTAATAGCTAAAATCCAAAGTGATTCATGTCTGTTCACTTTCGGGAATACACTATATATGTATATAAGTCGGTTCAGGCTTATGCAAGCTGATCTATAATCGCCTGGCATA
>Ga0257114_1000544_pt1 | contig 29542 bp, 16 predicted proteins | sample SI112_10mmetaG_FD_190149 | JGI IMG/M metagenome (GOLD analysis project Ga0257114, IMG submission 190149) | Marine microbial communities from Saanich Inlet, British Columbia, Canada - SI112_10m | ecosystem: Environmental > Aquatic > Marine > Inlet | place: Canada: British Columbia | collected...
AATAAGACCTGCCGGAGCTAAAATAAAAGGAAATGGAACAAGTGACGGCGTTGTGCCTTTTTGTAAAATATACGATTCAACAATACTTGCCACTAATCAAGGATCTGTCAGGCGTGGAGCTGCATCGGTTAATATTAACATTGAGCATCCCGATTTTGAAGAGTGGATCGAAATACGTGAGCCTAAAGGAGACGTCAATCGCCAATCACTTAACTTGCATCAGTGCGCTGTTGTCGGCGATAAGTTCATGCGAAGACTTGAAAGTGGCGATAGTAAGGCAAGGGCCAAGTGGGGTAAGTTACTTCAAAAACGTAAAGCAACTGGAGAACCTTATATATTATTTAAAGGAAATACAAATAAAAATAACCCCGCAGCCTATAAACAAAACGCGTTAAAAGTACATATGACTAACATCTGTAGTGAGATAACATTACATACAGATGAAAACCATAGCTTTATATGCTGTCTATCTAGTTTAAACTTAGCTAAATATGACGAATGGAAAAATACTAACATAATATACGACTCGATATGGTTTCTTGACGGAGTATTAGAAGAGTTTATACAAAAGTCTAAATATAGAAAAGGCTTTGAAAACTCTGTAAGATCAGCAGAAAAAGGAAGAGCTTTAGGCTTAGGTGTTTTAGGTTGGCATACATACTTGCAAGAAAGAAGTTTACCATTTGAAGGCCTACTATCACAATATGAAACAAGAAAAATATTTAGTCAAATTAAAATTGAATCTGAAAGAGCTAGTATGGCACTTGCAGACGCTTATGGAGAACCTTTATGGTGTGTTGGCACTGGCATGCGTAATACTCATTTACGTGCTATTGCTCCCACTGTATCTAACAGCAAACTTAGCGGAAACGTTTCTCCAGGAATTGAACCATGGGCTGCGAATATCTTTACCGAACAAAGTGCGAAAGGCACTTTTATACGTAAAAACCCTACTCTTGAGGCTTTACTTAAAAGTAAAAACATCAATAATAAAGAGATTTGGGAAAAAATCTTAGCAGATGGTGGTTCAGTTCAAGATTTAAAAGAACTAGACAACGATACCAAAGAAGTGTTTAAAACATTTAAAGAACTTAACCAGTTAGAGTTGGTTAGGCAAGCTGGTATTCGCCAGCAGTACATAGATCAAAGCGTAAGCTTAAATTTAGCTTTTCCTAGTGAAGCAACACCGAAGTGGATTAATAAAGTTCACATGGATGCTTGGCGCAAAGGAGTTAAAACATTGTACTACATGCGAACAGAGTCAGTCTTACGTGGTGATATTGCCAATACTGCAATGGATGACTGTGTTGCTTGTGATGGATAAAAAGAAAAAGGGGACCACTTGCGTGATCCCCTTCTTCGGTTACAGGAACTTTTGGGTATGGTACGCCCATTTTTAATTTGTTCCTTATTTTTTTTCTTTATTTTTTTGACAAAAATTTCTAGCAGCTTCTACGCTACCAAAGCCCCATTTTTTTAAAGCCATAGCTTTTCTAGTAGGTTCACCTTTAGCATCTTTCATTGCTCCAGCCATACCTGCAAATCTACACGCGAAAGAAACTCTGCGTTTTCCTGTACCAGAGGTTTGTCTTGATCCTAGTGTTTTTCCTGTTTCAGATTTATACTCTGAACGCATTTTTCTATTTGATTTCTCGTAAGATGCGTTATCTATATTTAAAGGTGATTCCATATTATTTTCCTCTGTTTTTAGGTAATATTTTAACTTTACCATTTTTAGTTCGCGCTCTACTACAGCTAGCATTTAAACAAGTTCCACTGTAAGTTCCTTTTCCATATTTCCAAGAAACACTATCACCAGTTCTGTCTCCTTTGTTTAATGGACTAGTCATTTTAGCTGGACTCATATCATCTATGTGAGCTGCAATTTCTTTAGACTGTTTTAAGTGCATTTTAGATGCTCCTTGTAACTCTTTTACTATTTCTTTTAATCTACCTTCTTTCATTATTTTATTATTTTATAAACTGTTTTACCAAACTCTTTTTCAGCAAGCAATTTTCTATTTCTATTTTTTTCTACACTTATATAACTAACATGTATCCATGCTGGATTTTTGTCATCACCAAATTCCCATATGATTTGATCAAAATTACAATGACTACATATCCATTCATACATCTCTGCGTTAGTTTTATGTCCATAGACGTCATCTAAGTCCATTGCTAAACCTTTACAATGCTGAGAACTAGATGATCCTCCTATAGCCTTGTTTAATTCTTCAGAACGAAACATACTGTTTATTTTTATTGGTCCACCAACCCACAACCTTAGTGGTTCAAAAATCTTTTGTGCTAACATTTTCATGTTGTTAGTTTGTTCTTCATTAGGTAAATTATCTATACCACATCTTTTAGCCGTGTTTGAGTGTATTGCTTCAGCTAAAGTAATATGTTCGCTTATTTTACTCATTTTCTTTTATTGCTTTTAGAATCTCTTCTTCAGTAATTATAAGTTTAAAACTTATATCAGCATCCCATTGCGCGATCTTATTATTATCTTTATACAATATAGCTATTGGAACTGACTTTATTTTTTTTCTAAAAGCTGGTGTTTGTTCCTCTAAATAAGCTATTCTATATTCTACATTTTTAATCTTATCTATTTTAGCAGAGTTTTTTAAGTTCCATTCAGAGTTAATTTCCAATAAAACGTATTTTTGCGCGTAAATATTGCTAGCTAAAAATATAGCTATTAAGGTTAAAATGTTTTTCATAGTTTTATTTTTTAATGATCTGATAAAGCTTTTCGTCTATCTTATCTAGCTTATCACTATTTTCTTCTACTTTATCTTGCGTGTTCATTATGGTTTCCCTGATTAATTGATCTTTTAAATCATATTCAGTTCTACTAACCTCTGGTTCAGGTAGCTTTTTAGCAAGATCTATGTCTTTCTGAAGAGCAAACCACATGCCCACAACGGTTACAACGAAACTTACAATAATTGCAAGTGTTTTTAAATCTAAAGTTAATTCAGTGTTTTCCGAAATCTTATTACTCATTATTTTTTGTTTTGTTTTGTAATTCTATTATTTTATTCACTCTATCTTTTTCGTATTTTAATTTTTTAATATCTTCTTTGCTTAATCCTAATTCTAACAACGTAGCGACTTGAGCAGGTTTGTTTTCAGCAAATATAACAGTTTTTCTTTTATTTACTTTTACTAAACTGTCTTTAGTTTTAGGATTATTTTTGTATTTCTTTTGAAGTTCTAGTATTTTTTTAACTCTATCTGCTTCATATTTATATTTTTTAAGCTCTGATCTTGATACTCCTAAATCTAGTAATGTTTGTTTTTGTTCTTTAGAGCTAGTGTTCTTTTTTATATCGCTAATTTTGTCTTCAAAAATTTGAGAAGGTGTTCTTGGTTCGCTAGCTTCTTCAAGGCCATAGTAAGGTAAACCAACATCCCATGAAGACCAACCCATTGTCATTGCTACTTTTTGCCAAGCTTCAGAGTTATCACTAAAAACATTTCTCATGTTATTTATTTTTTTAACCGCTCTATCTAAAGGTATATTAGTAAATCCAGATATTATATTAGCTCCAGCTAAATAAGCAGGATTATTTAAATTAAAACCTTCTTCTTTAATTTTTTTAGAGTTCCAAGAAAAAGTTCTTAAACCTCCTCTTATTTTTCTTATCTTAGAGCTTATAGGTGGTGAAAAACTTATTAAATCATCTATAGCTTTTTCATATTTAGGCGTGCCTTTTTCTTTGCTGTTTTCTTTATATATAGTTATTAACGCGTCTTTAATAGCAGCAAGAGCAGCTCCTTGAATACCTACACCTCTTAATAAAGAATCAGTCATACCATCAGCTATTCTACCATTTCTTTCAGCTGTTTTGTCTGACTCATTACCTTCTTCTTCGCCAAAAGCTTCAGCAAATACAGCGTTTTGTAATGCATTAAACATAAGGTTTTGAATACCAGCGTAGTAAGCTATTTTAGAAACATTAGATTTCCAGTCGCCACGACCAGCAATTAAATCTTGCCCAGCTTTTTTTATAATACGATTGTATTGCATTGGTGTGTTACCAAATGCTAATATAACTCTACCAGCAGCAGAAGCTTGTTGTTGGCTAATTTTACTAGGATTACTAGACTGTTGATTTGTTTCAGCTATAGAATAAAAATCTTGAAATGCTTGTTTTTCTGCAGCTTCTCTTGTCATACCATTTTTAACATAAGCTTCTAGTTGATTTCTATAATAAGTAGCACCACCAGAAGCAATAGCAAAACTATCTGCTATTCTAGTAAATACAAAACCTTTGTTAAGCAAATAATTAATTGCGCCAGTTACTTTGTTTTTACTTTCCATAACAGCATCAGCAATTTCAGATTCACTTACATTTATTTTAAGTCCGTTTCTACGTTCCAATAAGTAATCAGAATTCATTAATGTTTTAAAATCTTTCCAATACTGTGGTTGATTAGCAAAAGCTTTACCAGCTTTTAATATGTTATTATTTTTCCAATCAATAAAATTTACAGATGATATAGTTTGTAATACTGCAGATCTGGTGTTTAAGAACATAATAGCCCCAACGGAGTTGTTTAACCAATCCATCATTTCATTTACAATTCTTGATCCACCAGTTGGCCTGTTACTACCGGTCTTCATTCTGTACAGGCTTTCTGTTAATGCTTCTCTATATTTAGAACCATAAGCAGCTTCTAATTTATTTAAATTTTTATCAGAAAATATTATATCAACGTTCTCTTGCCATTGTTGTAAATATTCCTTTCTATTAACTTTGTTAATTTCACTAATTATATCTGTAGTTATAGTACCAGCAAGCCATTCTTTACCTGGAGCAGGGTACATTTTACCTTTTTGTATTTTAACAAGTTGATCAGTAAAAACACTAAGCTCAGCGTTATTATTTACAAAATCATTTAATTCTTTTAAATCTCCTTTAGAAAGACCTGGAATTTTCATACCTTGCTTAGTCCACACTGCCACTCTAGCTGCTTGTGAAAAAGTAAATCCGCCAATACCAGTTTCTTTAGATAAAGATTTAGGCAGTGTTGTTAGCTTTGATTTAAGTTCTTTAAAACTACGAGCAGCTGTTATTTTTGCTTCTGTTACAGATAACTCAGCTCTATTGTAAGGATCTATTAAGTTATCGTTATAAAATTGTAATTGAGCATCTCCAACTTTTCCTTTTCCTAAAGTTTTATATAATAATCCGGTGAAATCTTCAGCTGATGGTGTTGTAAAAAAAGTAAATCTACCTTTTTTCTGCCCTACTGTTTTAGCTCTTGCATCAGAAAATTGTTTATAACTTTCTATCCCTGTTGACTGTTCTATTATATCATTAAAGATTTTGTTAAACATTATTTCTTTACTAGCAAAAGCTTGTTGAACCTTACCCTTAACATCTATTTGATCTAAAACTTCTTTAACAGCTTTAACATTTTTTATAGCGTCGTCAGCAAAATAAAAGTCATTATAACCTTTTGCTGCTTTTTCTGCTACCCATCTACCTTTTGCATCAGCAGATCCATTTTCTAAACCTGTTATATTTTCTAAAGGTATATCTAAACCTAATTCTTTTAAAAACTTTTGAATAGCTGGCGCAGCTTCTTGAGGTCGAGCTGTTAATACAAACATGTCTCTAGCTCCAGGCGATTCAGACATTGTTTTAGCTAAGTCAAACAAAGGTCCTTTCTTACCATCAATAACTTTAGTAAATTCAGTGAAATCAAACACCGCTCCTTCTGCTTCTAAAGCCTCAGATTTTTTAGCAAACTCATTAGCACTTAATTTTCCTGTTATTCCGTTTGGTAGTTCATATAAAACTTTACTTTTAGATCTTGCAAGCGTATCATCAAAATCAAATACCCTAGCTTTTTTAACTGGTTTATTTAATTTTCTACCGTTTTCAAGAGCTTTGTCGTAGTTTCCTAATATTTTTATTTCTTTGTCAATGCTATTTTTTTCTACATTTAAAAGTTTAGATCCAAAAATTTCTAAGTTTTCTCCTTGAGCTTTGTCTGTTCCTTTAGCTAATTTTTCAACAAAAACATTTATTCGAGACTGAGCTTGTTTACCTGTTACAGCAAATTCACCTGTTAATTGACCAGACTTAGTTAGTATTTGAGACCTTATTAATGAACCTTGCATATCAATCACGTTTTCATTGTACGCATATTCAACAGGAACTACTACATCGTACTGTTCAGCTTTTGATCTTTCTCCACCACCAGGTAAATATTCAGTTAAAATATTAGGATTTAATCTACCATATTTGTTAAAATATCTTATGTCTGCGCTAGGTATTTTTTCATAAGCTTCTAGTAATTGGTCTTTTGTAGTTCCTTCTTTTCCTGCTAAATTAAGAAAATTATCCATAGCTTTTTGAAAAACAGGAGGCATTGTTCTATCTGATTTTTTCCATGTTTCTACTCCTTTAGCACTTAAGTCTCCAGACATAAAGTCGCTAGTCTTTAAAAGTAAATATTGTCTATAACCACCTTCTTGTACAAATTTTGTATATAGATCTATACCGTATTCAGCTATTTCTTGTCGTTCTTTGCTACCACTTTCTTGAGCTTTATAAGCATTGTTAAATAGCTTAAGTTGATAATTAGCATGAGCGCTAGCTGGTAATTGGTGCTCATCAGTAGTTTTATCTTTAAGTCTTTTACCATCAACTACAGTTCCTTTTTCTACGTTAACAGCGGTTGCTTCGTTTCTATTAGAATTTGCGTTTAACTTAGCGTTGTACATCATTTCTCTTACAAAAACCTGACCTGCTTCGCCTGATAAAAACAATTCTTTTTTTAACTGCATCATATCTTTAAAACCTTGATTATGTAGTTCTAAATTTTCTGCGTTCTTTTTTGCATTAATACCTGTTTTACCACTTTGTACTATATCAAAAGCGTTTATTTTATTGTTAAATTCTTCAATTTGTTTTTCACTTAAACCTTCAGGTATTCTTCCAACACCTTCTCTAAGCGAATTTCTTATAGTAGCTAAGTCAATCATTTCTTTAGCTAAAATTAATCTATTAGCTTCTATTAATTCTTTTCCTGTAAGTTTAGTTTTATCAGAAATTATATTAAAATTGTTCTTCATTAAAGAGCTTAGTTTATTTCCTGAAGTAAAATTTCTAGGCCCAAGCAATATTTGTAAACCTTTGTCTGCATATGATTTAGCAATTATAGCAGCAGCATCTTGAATTACAGCGGTTTTATAATCTGCGTCAAATCTAAATCTAGCTAAGGCTTCAGGGCTTACATAAGAATCTAAAGTTTCACTTACACCTAATGGACCCATTTTATTAGCAAGTCCTTTTAATCTTTCTAGTTCTTTAAATTCTAGTTCTTTTGAAGCTAAACGATCGCTAAAGCCAGCTTTTATGTCAGCCTTAGTTTGTTTTACTCCTTTAGCGCCTACTACTTCTGCGTCAATTTTAGATCTTACTATTGTATTAGCTAAATTGCTAACATATAACTTAGTTAAACCTTGCAAAGTTGTTCCAAATTCTGTTCTTGCTTCTCCTTTTATAGGTACATTCATTTCACCAGATGGAGTTATTCCTATATCTTTTTGAAGTTTTCTAGCGTTTTCAATTGTAGGTTTAAAATCTAACACATACACTTTTGGTTGACTTGTTTTTCCTTTACTTTTACCTTTTGGCGTAGTCATTTGTTTAGTTGGATCTACGTAAGGTTTGTAATATTTTTTTAGTATTGAAGGATTAATTCCTATAGAATATCCTTTAGCATCGCTTGAAACTTCTATTTTTTCACCTTGCTTATTTATTATAGCTTCGTTAGTACCTACATTGTACTTTGGCATAGATTCTATAAACTTCATTACTTGTTGCAAGTTTCTAAAAAGACCTTGCATTTTAGAAGCATCTCTAGACTCTGGCCCATAATTAAGAGTTTCATTACCTGTTATTTTAGCTTCAGATAAACCTAATAAAGCTTCACCAACTGGACCTATAAATTTCTGATTAACATTTTTACCAGTTAATAATAACGATAAATCTCCCTTGTCTATTTTTACAGCATCTTCAACCTTATTTCTTGTTTCAACATTACTGATAAACTTTCTTAAATCAATTTGCTCTTTTGCTTCTCCTTCTCTAGCTAATCTGTCTACGTTTGATTCTGTTGGACCAGCTTCAAGTTCTTTAACAAAATCACTATCTGCGCTTCTTTCGTTTAATGATCTTCTATATGTTTCAACAATTCCAGGGCCTATTCTTCTACCTAACACATTAAACATATACGTGCTCAAGGCTTGTTGTTTACCATCTGAATCTATAGGTTTATAATTTTTAGTAATACTTTCTAACTGATCTATTAATTTACCTTGTATATTAGGGTTATTTTTAATAGCGCTTACAGGAACTCCTCTTTCAGCAGCCCATTTACTAACAGCTTCAATCCCTAGCGATATGTATTGATCTTGAAAAGATTTAACATCAGCATCACTCATCTTCTGGCCTTCTTTGTTTCTGTCTTTATATTCTACAGCTAATTCACTTACGGCTATATCTTTACTAGGCATTAAATCTTTAGCGTCAACTGGCTTGCCAGTTTTTATATCTACTAATACTTGCCCGTCAATTACTAAGTCTTTAAATTGCTCAAGTTTTCTTTTTATAAGTTTAGGATTTTCGCTTTTAAAAGTTTCACCCATGCCAAACATAAACTCCAATAGTTGATCACCAGTTACAAAGTCTTTTTTATTAGTAAAATCTAAGTTCATTCTTTGAGCAGCGTTAAGAACATTTCTTTTAAGATTAGGTAAAAGACCTTGTTTTAATAACAGATCTCTATACTTAGGTACAGATAAAAACTCAACAATGTTTGTAACATATTCTTCAGCTGGTCTATTTTTTCCATAAGCAAAATCTATAGCTTCTTGAAATGATACTTCTTTTCCGCCTTCACCTATAAAAACTTCATCTTTCAAAGCCTTATCAACTGTATTTTGAATACTTCTTTTAAACGCCTTAGCCATTGCAGGGTTATTTTTAAACGCAGCTTTAAAAAACACATGTGTAAATTCATGATTTTCTACTCCAGGCTTATATGCAGTAATATCAATTCTAATAGTGTTTACTCCATCAAATTCAGCCTTATTGTTTGTTGCATCAAAACCTTCTTTTCCTTCTTGAACTATTAGCTTAAGGTTTTTATTACCTGTACCTTCTCTAACAGCTTCAAACATTCTGTTTACTTTTCTACTAGCAGCTTCAATATTACCTTGAACTTTTGCTATTACTTGTTCAGCAGCTCTAGCTTCGCCTTCTGTTAGCTTGCCTGAGTTTAATTCTGCTTGCGCTTGATTTCTTTGACTTATTTGAGTAGATATGTCTTGAGCATTAAAAGATCTATCAGCTATTTTTAAATTTCTTGTTATTTCAGCAATGCTATTTTGTTTTTGCTTTATTTCTTTCTCTTGTTTTTTAGAAAGTTTTTTACCTGGGTCAAGATCTAACTGCCTTTGCAATCCAGATAATTCACTTTCATATTTTCTTTTTAAAGCTCGCTGTGCAGATATAGATCTAATATCATTACGTCTTAAACCTGTAACACCTACCAAACCAAACACAAAATTATTAACTACAATTCTACCCATAGCATCAGCGTCTGCGCCATAATCATCTATCATACTTTGTTCGAACGACTTACTGCCCATTCCTTCTTTATACAAAGCTTCTACCATTAAAGCAACTTCCGAGCCGGTTGCACCACCAGGTCCACCAAGTATAGCTTTTTCAAGTAAAGGATTAAATGCAGCCATATTCCCTTCAAATCTAAAAGGAACAAGTTTTCTCATACCTAACCCTCCTAAATAAAAACCAACACCCCCACCTGTTTGTGATTCTCCTTTAGTAATAAATTTAAATTTACCTTCTTCTAATATAGCATTTAAAAAATGACCTTTAAGTCTTGTTCTAGAGCTTGTTGATGATAGCATTTGAGCTAATCGAGCTGATATTCCTGCGGCACCAAGAGCTTTATTTAAAAGACCAAACTTAATAAGATCAGGAACAAAGCCACCTACGCCTTCTAAAACCTTCATTTCTAAAGTTCTTTCGTAATTTTCTTCTTGTTCTTTTGTAAGTTTTATTCCAACTTTACCTTGTAAGTCTGTTATAAAGTCTATTTCTTTTCTTACAGAAGTACCAAACATACTACGTGTTGCGTCTTCTCCAAAAGCAGCTTCACTTACAGTTTCTCCAAACCTAAGTATAACATCTCCAGCGTTTTGTTGTAAAGAACCAGAGTCTATATTTAATAAATAAGCTAACTTATAAGCTTCTCTTTCTTTTAGTAATTCGTTTCTATCTTTTGAAATATCTTGCAGTTCTGCGTTTAAGTTTGGTAATAAACGATCATTTAGTTTAGGATCTCTATATATAGCATCTTGTAATTCTTCAACACCTTGAAAATTCATTAAAGCTGAATAAGGAATGTCTTTCCATACGTTATCAGCATCAGGTTCGTAACCATAATTGTTTAACGCTAGTCTTAACTCTGGTGAAGTATTTTTATTATCTAGATTAATTGTTCTATTTAGTCTTTCTTGTATATTGTCAAATTCTATAACATGTGTATAGTACTCTTGCTCTAACATTTCTAAATCAAGACTCTTATAGTCAGTTGCCATTTCTTCTATTTCTTCTGTCCAGTCTTCTGAGTTTTTTACTTCCTCTATTGTTCCAGCTCTTCTTCCAGTCTCAGGGTCAAAAGCGTATGTATAATTTAAACCTTCTACAGCTTCTTCAGCTTCTTTAGCTACAGTTATTAGTTCATTTAATGATTCGCTTCTAGTCGTTGAACTTTCAGTTGTATTAATTATTTTTCTAAGATCTCTTGCTCTTTTATTAAGATTAGAAATTAATTGTTCTTCGTTGTTAAACTCAGAGATATGTTGTTTTATTCCAGAGTCTAAAACAAATTTATAATCTCCTCTTGCTTTAGAGGCAGCAGCAGTTTTTTGAACCTCAGCTCTTCTTTGTTCAGCCTCTATTTGTTCAATATTTTCTATTCTTTCATTAATAAGTGTATCAATAAAAAACGAATCTGGCAATTCTAAAGATCTAGTATCTCCTGAATAATCAAATCTTTGTCTGTCATAATAAAGATCTGTAGCTTTTTTTCTTATTTCTTTTTTAAAGTTATAATCTGTGTTAAGATTAGTAATGTTTTCTCCAGCATATTCTCCTGTATTAAAAAGCGCGTCTACTGTTCTTGCAAAACTATTACGATTTTTTACATACGGAGAATCAGGATTTACTTCCATTTTTTCTTTATCTAAAATAGGTTTTGTTACCCTAGTAGTCTCTTGTTTTTTATTAGCTTTTAATATTTCATCATTAACAACTGCAGGGTTTTGTATAGATCCATCCAAAGAAATAGGATCCAAGTTTGATTCCACGTCTTTTCTCGACTCTACAACTGGAATCGCATTCGCAGGGTCTTTTAGCTTTTTTACTTGTTGTTCTTTTGGTGATATAATATTTCCATCAAGCAATGCTTCTACCTCAGGTTCAACTTCGGTTTTTGCTGATTGTTTTTTCCACTCCTGAACTCTTCTGTTAATCTCGTCTCCATCTAATGGTGGTTTTATATTTTGTAGTTCTTTAACTTTATCTAGTAGCGTCATTTAATTTAATTTAAATTATTATCTTCTATATATTTTTGTGCTTTTGCGTTTTGCATTTCTTCTAAATCAAATATACCAGCATCTTCTTCTATAAATGGTAGTTGATTTTTAGTATAGTTCATTATGTAATTTTTAGCAAATACTTTTTTATATTTATCTAAAAACATAAATCTTTTATCTTCACTAAGAGGTAAATCTGTTTCATATGTCCAACTATCTGCCCAAGCATATTTGTCTTGGCTTATTATAACATCTTCGTCTTCGGTGTCTTGAGCTAAATAAACGTTCCAAGCTGCTATAGCTTCTTGCTCAGAACTTAAAAGACCATTAACTTCAGCTTCAACAAAAGGCGTAGCTTTTCTTTGCATTTTATCAAAATCATATTTTAATATGTTTCTTCCTTTGCCATTACCTATATCAATAATTTCATAATCAGGTGAGCCATCTGCGTTTTTAATTATAAATTCTTCACTAATTTTAGCATCATTTACCAGTTTTTTAGTTTCTTTATCAAACATTTCTGGATTAAATAAACCAGTTTCAACTAAAAGCTCTTCCATTTCTTTTGGTATATTAGGAGTTGGCGCTACTAAGTAAGTGCCGCTGTCTAATATTGAAGCCACAGTAGAACTATTAAATATTAAAGGCTTGTAAAACATGGGACCTTGAAAAATTAAATCTTGAGTTCCATCTTCTTCTCTTAAAATTAATTCAACATCATAACCTTCGTCTTTAGAATAACCTGGCTTGTCAGTTAATATACAATTAGCCACTGTATAATCTGCATTGCAATTAGGATCAAAATTAGGTGTTTCAGTTATTTGTAACTCTCCTGCAATATTAGCCATAAAATCAATAAACAATTGAGGAGCTGCTTTTAATCTACTTAATATAGACATTTCTATACTACAATCATCACCCATTATACAATCATTGTTTTTTATAGCAATTTCTAATCTAGCATATTCTTTTTCAGTTCCTTTAAAAGCATCTAAAATATTAAAATTAGTATTTACGGGTCTTGCAAGAAAATCTCTATTATAAGCTAAAACATCACTGTTGTTCATGTGCCTAATCATTAGGTTTTTTTGTATATTGTCAAGTTTATTAATCATTTGTTTTAATTTATTTATTAACCATCTATTATGTCTCCAATAGATCCAGCTAAATTCATCCAAGAAGCGGTTTCATTAGCGCTTGCGTTAGCGGCATTTTGACTTGCGTTATCTAATTGTGTTGCTACTCTATTTAATCTTTGGTTTTGTCTAGCTTCTGTTGCGTTAAATTTAAACGCTTCGCCTTGCGCTTGAGCGCTTTGTTCTCTAGCACCTTCTGATATATTTATACCTTGTATTCTTTGAGATTCTGACAATCTAGCACTTTGTAATTTATCTTCACCTTGTGCTCTCATAACTTCGTTATTAGCTTCTTGTTTTTCTATACTAGCGCTAACTTCTTTTTTACTTTTTAAAGCTGCTTGGGCTAATGCTGTTGCGCCACCCGCTCCAGATCCTGTTGCTCTTAAAGTGTCTAGTGTATTTGCTAAAGCTATATCAGCTTCTTCTATTTGTAGTTCAGCCGCTTGAGTAGCTACACCAATATTAGCATAAGTGTTGGTCATTTGGCTAGACATGTCAACAGCCATACCAGCTAAACTAGTTACATTATCGTACGGGTTTATAAGTTCTTGCCTACTTGCTTCTAATCCTTCTAATTTTCTTTGAAGTCTATTTTGCTTTGCAGCGGCATCTCGCCTTCTTCTACCAGCGCTCATGCCGTTAAATATACTTCTACCTATTCCTATTGCTAATCCTAACATATTTATTAATTTATTTATTATCTTGACGCAAAAACACTACCGACTGCAAATAATTCTTTTAATCCACCTGGATCTGTTGTTGCATCTGTTTTCATAGTAACTGTTGCGTAATAAGCTTTTATACCTGTCATGGAGTCACCAAAAACAACTTCACCAGGCATTGGTGTTATAGTATTGTTAGGTATTACTGCCATGTATTTATTTTGTTTTCTATCAAATCCTGCTCTATAGTTTATACCGTTTTCTTGATAAGCACCTTCATCATAACTAAATATTTTATCAGCTTGATTTACGTCAGCGCTAGTTAAAGTTATTATTACGTTAACTGTACCGCCTACAGAACTTGTTCCTTGAGGGTTTGATAATGTTATACTGTCTCCAATTCTATATCCATCACCTGCATTTATTACCGCTACAGAACTAACTGCACCTCCAACAACTACAACGTTCATTACTAGTCCAGTACCATTACCGCTAGCAATGTAATCAATGTTGTTGTATATAGCATTAACACCGTTTGCAGTGTTTAGAGTTATTCTATTACTTAAACTAGTTGGAATAATTGGTCCACCTCCTATTATAGTGTCAACATGACCTATAAAACTACCTGGCGTTACTTCACTTTCGTCAAAACCAGTTCTATCAGAAAACAAACTAGTAACTTCCCAGCCATTAGTACCTTCGTAGTTTATGGTTTTAAAAGTTTTCATTATATTAGGACTAGGGTTAAATATAAACTGTATAGAAGAAACATTATCAACTCCGTAAAAGTTATTTCTATTTACGCTAGGGCTATAATGCTCAAATACAAGAGAAGTATTATTTGTTGATTTAGTAGAAAAGAAGTTTCCTCTAGAACTAAACATTGTTTCTGGTTTATAATCAAAAAAGCTAGTCCAACCTTTTGAAGTTTCATCATAAACTAAAGTTTTGAAGCTTGAGTTATCATATCTATTAGTTGGCTGTATTGATAGCGTGTATACTTTATTATGTAAATCATAAGCACCAAGCACAGCTCCTGTACTTGTAACAGCACCTAGTTGATCTCTAAAGAAGTCTATCATACCATAGTTTGATATTTCTGTGATTTGTCCACCAGCAAGCCTTAAAACAGCCCCGCGATTAGCATCTACAAAATACTTCATATAGCCATACTTAGCAAAAGATTCTGGATTTGTAGCAATTCCCCACTCTCCAGATATAGGAGTTGTTTGGCCTATAACCATTGTGCCCGTAGTGGTTAGACCAGCGCCTTCAGCTGTAAATATCGCGTCTTTATCTATTAAAGCATTGTTGACTTTACGTTCTTGAAATATAAGTAAGTTTGTATCTTCTGCAAATAATTTTTGTATACTACCACTTATTGGATCTACACTTCTAGTAATTTCTTCAGCTACACTAAATTGATTAGTTTGATTTATACCAGTTCTAGAATTTAATATACCGGAATATATAAGAGAACTACTTCTTCTTTCTTGGTTTGGTTCATCAGCAACTAAATATGCTTTAACACCGTAATCAGTAGATACATTATTATAACCACCTCTAATCCTTGATTCTTCTATATACCAGTCTTCAGCAGGGTTACTTACTATAGGTGTAGTCCAAGCTGGAGGAGGTAAAGGTGTTCCATAATTATTATCAGAAGGTAAAGGAATCCTTTGGCCTGAAGCTGAAAAACCTGCTATACGCTTCACGTAAAATGAGTTAAAGTATCCTACTTCTAATGTTAATGCCATACTATTATTTATTACTTGTTTTTATATTCTTTTACGTACATGGGTTTAATATGCCACACGCTGCACCTGGATAACTAGCGTCGCTAAAGTCTACATAGAAAGCAGGGTTTGCTCCTGTTTGACAAGCTGTACCTCTTAAATAGTCTGTTACAACTCTATATTCACCAGATTGAGCAAAGTTATATATTTTTTGTGTCACTGCGCCTTGCGCGGGCGCACTAATAGTTAAACCAGATGTTACAGTTTCTAATGTTCCGTCAGCTACAGCAGTAGCAGTTACCCATGCAGAACCTGATGTTGATCTAAATTGAATCCAATATTTAATTATTGCATCGCTACCAACTGGCGTAGTGCTTCCACCGTCTAAGTTAATTTTTAATTCCATTCTACCTTGAGTTAAGGCACCAGTAAGACAATTATCACCAGTTACAGCATTAGACTGTACTCTTACGTTATAAAGAGCGTTTGGAGGATATACAGCGCCTGTTGGATAAGGAAGACCACCTGCTTGAGTTGTGTTATTATTTGTTTGAGCAAATAACCATTCGCTGTTTTGACCACATGCCGCTGCTTTTGTATTACCACGTCTATTTCCACAAATTGTTCGTGGAACACGCTGAGCTCCTACTGATACTACAAGATTACACGTAGCAGCACTAAGACCATTACCATCACAATCTGTTAGATTTACTGGTACAGTATAAGAAGTTAAATCAGCCATGTTTTGACTACCGCCTTTGCTAAGTACTCCTGTACTACTATCTATAGTAAATATATTTGGAGCAGGTGTTGATGTATTAAATATAGTAACAGTACCTAAACTCCATTGTAAACCAACTTGATTTTGACTTGCTATAGGACTAGAATTTAAACCAGTCATAGTTTTTATAGGTCTTCCGTCGTTAAAAGCTATAGTTACACCTGTTGGGTTGCCACAATTAGTTATTGTTGGATCTACATTTGTTAAATTTGCATTAATATTAAAAAAAGTTGTTTCAAGACCACTTGAATTAGATGCGTCAAAAATAACCTTAACAGTAATAACGTAATTATCAACTAAGTCAACTGGTAGCGAGTTAGATGTAAATACAAATTGAGAATTTGTTACGTTTGAAGTTGTGCCTATGTTCCAAAGAAAATCTCCATCTGGAACTAATTCAAAAGGCCAATCAGGTTGCGGTATAAAACTAGAAACATCATTTACTCTTCTTATAGATGATATTGTTATGTTAGGCGGAGTAACCGCGGAAGTTATTACAGCACCTGATCCATCAATAGCTTGAAAACCACTATTGGGAACAAAACTACTTGTATTACTTACAGCTATATTTTCTGGAAAAGTAAAAGTAGTTTGAGTTAAAGCTGTTACACCATTGAAAGTGTTACTAATGGATCTATTAAGGGTTGTAATTAAACCTGTAGTAGAAGTTTCCCAATATATATCTAGTAAAGAAAAGACAGGCTTTGTTTCAGCGACAGTAAGTATTGGTGCCATACAATGCGTGCCGGCAGATGGGTCACCAGAAGCTAAAGCAGTAACTTGAGATCCTATAGGGTTTAATGATTGATTTGACGTGCTAAATTTAAGAATAAAAGGATTTTGATCTGCTCCATAAAAGCTTACATTTGCTCCAGTTTTTCCCCATGGAATAGCCCCTGTTAAACTAGTCACATCTGTGTTAGGGCCTACAGTTGGCGTTTGAGTTTGGCCATAATCTCCTTTTTCTTTATTAGCTACAAAAGGTATAGCAACTAACTGAGTATCTCTAACTGTTGATATATTTAAAACGTTTTGTGAAGCGTTGTTTGGAAAATACTGCACGTTCCTTGGGATTTTGTTTCCAGTCGCAGGAGGTCCACTAGCAGAAATAGAATCAGGATTATTAATTCTAATATAAAGTAACTCCTCACTATTATATTCTAAATCAGTTGGGCCTACTTCTGTTAATTCTCTAGGAACTTTATTTATATTGTCACCTATAATTGTAGAAAAAGCATACAAATCTAAATCTTGACTATAAGCTGGTGGGGTTTGACTAGAAGGAATTACTGGTAAACCATTAACAAAACCAGGAAAAAATACATTGTAATATTCTTGCTCTTGTTGTTTTACAACTATTTTATATGAATACCAACCAAGTGGATTAGAAGGAGGTACGTTTACTTTAAAAGTTGCTTTTGAAGCGCCACCGCCAGATATTGTTATTAATTCTTGATCAACATAACCACTTCCTGGGTTATTTATTATAAGGCCAGTTACTACCCCGGCGGCATCAACACTTGTAATTGCTACTGTCAAACCAGTTCCAGCGCCTGATGTTATTGTTGAAATATTAGAACCTATAGTGTAGCTTACGCCAGCGGTTTGAATATCTAAAGATTCCACAGTTAAACCATCTGAGTAAATACCTGGTTCACCAGTTGCGTAATTAACGTTTTGAGCTATAGGTTGTTCTATAGACATTGTTAATACTTTACCTAACCAAGCAAGTACATTACCTTGTGTAGCTGATGTATTATAAGGTAAGAAAATTGTAGAACCTCCCGATGTAGTGCTGTTATCATTAGACGAAAGTATGACATCAGATTGTCTACCGTATATATCTGACAATACAATACCTACTTGATAAGTTCTATTTTGCTTTAACGTGTGATAAGGGTATTGAGTATAATTATCATAAGTAGTGCTTTTATCATCAAATCCAACATTATATGGTATGCTAGCTGGAGGTGTTAATTTTTCTAAATAATTTCCATATACAACTCTACTACCAACAAACTCTTGAGCTAAAGCTTTAACAGGCACTCTGTCATAAACTCTAGTTGTTTGACCTTGAGGAAGAGTTTTAAACGGTTTACTAGATTTGTAATTGTAATCAAAAAAAGACTGAGTAACAAAACCATGTAAATCATCTTGATAAGATATGTTAGAAAAATTAGGAGAAGGATTTGTTAGTGATACAGTGTCTAAAACTTTAACAGCAAGAGCATCTGACTCTTTATAAAGTATATCAATGTTTTTAATCTTTAAATTAGACCCTAGTAACGAGGCAGTGCTATAAGGAAGAGGTATTCTTACATTTATATTATCTGCATCATTTTCAAACCAAGCTATAATACTACTCTTGTAAGCATTGACCATATCTTGGTCATACTCGTTTTTAACAGTTGCAGTACTTATAGCGTTTTCTTCGTTTAATTGACCAGCACCAAATTCGCTATATTGTTTTGGTATAAAAGCTATTTGGCTAAAAGGAGCCATTAGTGAATATTCATTATCTTCATATTGAAATCTATAGCTAAACCTTACAAATTTATCTTCTAAAAATGAAGGATCACCTTTCCAATTAGTTGAGAAATTAGGATTTCTAGCTATTTCTATTACAGGTGTTCCTGCTAATAAAACTGAAACATCTTTATCAACTGTGATATCCCAGCGAGGTACAGTGCTATAAATTCCAATAGAAACACTAACAACTTTTACATCATCAGCAAAAGTAACAGGTGTTCCAGCGGCTTTAGTAATATAGTCACCTGCTCTTGGTATACCTCCATAATCTGGATTATTAATTCTAATAATAAAATTACCTTGTATAGAAGTTACGGTTTGTGTAGAGTGGTTAGATAAATTTCTTTCACCTTGATTTGTCATAGAAGGTCTACTAAAGTCTACAGCAAAACTAGCAGGCAGCGCGTTAGCTAAAGCAGGTAAAAAACTAATAACACTACCAGCGATATTCGTAACTACAGTTAGGGTATCTATTAACTCAGTTACACCACCTTGCTTGTTGTGATCTGTTATTATATCGCCTACTTTTATACCTGTAGCACTAGCTACGGTCATAACAACCGCACCAGTGGCTGTAGCAGTTGCAGTTGTAGAAGATCTTTCCATTAATACCGCGGTTTGATAAGGCGCATATTTAGCAACTGATATTTGTTCTTCAGTAAGATAGTATTGATTGGTTGCAGAAACAAAATTATTCTGAGCTAAATCAACATTTATTTTTCTAGGTTGATTGTTGTTGTCTGTCCAGTATAAAAAGTTTTCAATTAAATTTATTCCGTATATACTAAATGATTTATTAAAATTTAAATAACTACCTAGAACTAATGTAGATACAGTGTATGGTGATGATAAATTTATTTTATATATACCACAGTTGTTTGTTGAAGCAGCTCTTGTGTTAGAATCAATATTCTCATAATCCGTAGTCATTACGTAAGCCACGTTTTGTTTTTCATCTACACAGCTACCTATAACAGAACTACCAGACGTAGGTAGCAAACTAGCTATTTGATTAGTGCCTAATACGTTTTCAAACTCACCAACATCAGCTCCTTCAGATTTACTAATCATTAAGTTTATAGCTTCTCTATATTCACCGTTAGGTAAAATACGAGAGTCAAGATCTTGATTCATTTTACTTTTGAGAAAAGTATTTAATATCTCTGCCATGTATTAAAATTTAAGCCATTTAGACTTACCTCTCATCACTTGAACTATTTCATCAAGTTTAATGTTAGATAATCTTATCTTTGCATTTCTAAGTTTAGCACTACGTTCTTTTTTAAAACGTTGTACTATGTATTCTTGTACGTTTATTCTTGTTGATAATATGCTATATATAATATGAGCATATAAAGCTTCTTCTGCTAGCTTAGGTATTTGCGTATCTTCATCGTAAGCTAATCCATCTGATATGTATTCTAATACTATAAGTCTATCTAATAGATTACTAGAAAAAGCTATTTTACCTTCTCTTTCATTCATATTAAACCAACCGTTTACTTGAGATATTTGAGGTTCCATACCGTATCTCCTACCATAATAACCACCAAGGCCAAAGTTTTCATTATAGTAATCAAAAAAGCCTGCAAAATTAACATCTCTAAATCTACCAGTAATAAGATTATCATCTGCTGTTCTCCATCTTTCTTCTGTTTGAGACGTACCTTCTAAGTTATCACCAAAGTTATCTTGTGTTGGTTGGCCCGCTTGATCTTGCAAAGGTACTTCATAAGGACTTATGGTAAGATTGTTAGCAGGGTATATTATACGTTTTACTCCTAATCTATCTATAGAAGATATTCTAACATAATTCACGTAGTCTTGAGGTATAATAACAGAAAGACTAGGTGGTATTGTTAGCTCCTGAGATTTAATACTTTTTAAAGTATCATAACTAAATTCTTGAAGACCTCTTTTAGCATGAAATATAATATCGCTTCTTTTTACGTGAGGTATTAACTTTCCCTCTCCTACATAAGCAACTATAAAGTTATTAACAACATCTGTTATAGTTGTGTAAGAATAACTTCCGTAATTTTCTTCAACTGTTTCACCTGTTGCGTTTCTATTACCATAAGATCCACCGTCTAAGGCTTTCATTTGAATTACTATATAAGTGTTCGCGGCTAAATTTGCAGGAATAGTAATAACATTATCAACAACTGTATACGCTAACGTGTATTCAGTATAAGTTATATCATCTAAGCTAGTATATAATTTAAAGTTGTTTAGGGCATAGTTTACTTGAGTTGGATCAAAACTTCCAAAAATTAAATCAGTATTAAATGTTGAAGTAAAAGTTTGATTCTGACCAGCTGCAGAAATAAATCCTTGCGCCCCTGCGTAATACTGTTTATTTGTTTCGACGATTAACCCGCCATTTGGTAAAGGCATATCTTATGTTTTTGAGTTTTGTTCTTCTTGTTGTATTTGTGCTGATGCTACTTGTATAACAGTTGGATCACTTATTATAACACCTGCGTAAAATAATATTTTTAATATAACGTTAGTTTGTTCTGTTACATTTAATTCAAAATTTACAGACGTATCTGAATATAAAAATTGACCAAACGTTCCTATGCTATAATTCCATTGTACGTCAGCAGGTTTAGCTAAATAAGATATGTTTATATCATCAGCTAAAATTATACTAGTTGGAAATACAGATAAAGTAGGATTAAGCGGAGTAGCCGCGGCACCCGCCTCATATAAATATATAGGAAAATTAGTTGTTGGTTGTGTCAAAGGAGATAGAAGTAATTGTGTTATCTCTTTTCTTTGTAGAAATGCACCTATTGTTCTGTTTCTATACATTACAGAACCTAGTTTATATAAATCTGAAAATGGCCCGTTAGCGTTTGTTCCGTAATCAAATACAGTTAAAAAAAACGGATTAGTTCCAGTTATTGCGCCAGCATTTGTAGCGTTGTTAATATATTTTTGAAAAGGCTGTAGATTTTCTTCTATGTTCTTAACTCTATTAGCGTACTCTGTATCATTTTGTGGACGTTTTAATTGTTGATTTAAATCATCAAAATAATCTTCAAATATTTCTAACTGAACTTGAGTAGCTACCCTGTTAAATTCATCAGGCGTCATGTAACCTCTCTGTTGTTGGTTAAGTATTAATAAGACTGTCTTATAAACAGTATCTACGTTTATTGCCATTTGTGTATTTTTATTATAATATTGGGCCCGAGTGATCGAGCCCTATATTAGTATTACTTGTTTTTATAGTTTTTTATCTATAGACTTATAAACTTCTACTCCTTCATCAGTCTTTAAAAAGGCTGCAAAAGCAGAGAAAGGATTTTCATCAAATGGTACATTCATTAATTTTCTACCGTTTGAACCCCATGTGAAAGTTCTTTGATCTTGAGATAAAATTATAATATGAGCTTCAGCAGCTCTTATTGCAAAGTTTCTAAGTTGAACATTTTCATCTTTTGCTAAGTTAATAAATAAAACTGGATCTTTTTTAGCAAACAATAATAAGTCTCTTTTTAATTCTTTAGAACTCATATCATTTACTTTAGAACCTAGCTCAACTCTTAATATAGCTTCTGCGTGATCTACTTCCATATGTCTAGCAGCATTTAACGCATCAATTTGAAGATCTAATTCTAATAATTCATCTTTAGCTTCTTCTTGTGCGCTAAACTCTTCGTATAATTTTCCTTTTAAAGGGTGATACAAAGATAATAATTTTTGTAAGTTTTGTTTACTTTTTGGAACTAATAAAGTTCCTTCATCAAAACGTATATGACCCATTGTAGCTTCACCTTTTTGCTCGTCTACTAATGGAGAGTCTTGGTTTGTCGCATATCTTATTTCTCTTTGCGAACCTAGCTTTTCATCAAAATAAAGTAAAGCATGTTTTCTAGTATGCTTTCCTGGTATTGTTAATGTTAATGGTGTTTTACCGTTTTTTAAATAGTAAATTCTATCTTTTATTTCCCAGCTGTTTTCAACTGGTTTTTTTGGTGCTACTTTTGTAGCAACTTCCTGAGGTGCAACCTCAATAGCTTCTGCTTTAGCTTGTTTAGCCATAATATAATATAATTAAATAGTTTATAAAAGTAATAATTACCCCCGTTGATATAACGAGGGTAAGAATTACATTAATGTTGACTTGTTATAGTCCTCTGAATAATACAAAGTTGTTAGCAGCTTGAGTTACTAAACATCTTTCTGATAGGAAGTTAACTTCCATAGCATCAAGAGTTGAAGTAAATGCTCCACCAGCAGAACCAGTTAACCAAGATTTCATTCTTCTATCATCACCTTGTGAAGCTCTATATCTTACGTGTAAGAAAGGGCGTCTGATGTTAGTTCCTAAAATTTGATCGTAAACTGTAGATGTTCCAGCAGGTACTAATACACCTTCAATTGAGTTGATACCTACGATACCACCTCTTGTAGAAGCGTCGTTTAGGTATTTCCAATCTGTTTTGTAAAAGTCATAAGAACCTCTTCTGAAACCACTAAAACCTAAGTTTAAAGCCATTTCTTCAGAATTTTCGAATAAACCGAAAGCAGTTCCACCGTTTGCACCATAAGAGATTTGAGCTAACATATCATCAAAATCAAGAGATGTTTGTCTCTGTAAGAATAACATGTTTTCTTCAATTGCTCCTTGAGTATCTAGGTTTTTAAGTATTGCGTCAAACTCACCAAGTCCGTTAGCAGCAGTAAATCCTACTTCTACGTTACCTCTAGCTTGAATAGCAGCAAATAAACCTTGTGTACCTCTTTGAATAGCAGGGTTTAAAGCAGAACCATTTAGTTCACCTTCAATCATTGCCATTTCTAAGTAATCTTCAAAACGTAATCTAGTTTCAGACTCAGCTTTTAAATACCATAAGTATCCAGAAGTTCCGTCTTCAGTTGCAACTTCAACCCAACCTATTTGAGCCATATCAGATCCATTAATAGTGTATTGGTTTCTGATGATGATAGGAGAGTTAGCAAATTGAGTAAGTACAGGGTCAACTGATACTCTAGTGTTAGCAGCTTGAGCACCTACAACTCCATTACCTGTAACAATGTTAGATCCTTTTGCGTAATCAGAACCGTATACAAATACTTTTAGTCCTGCAGCAGCAAAACCTTGAGCGGTTAAAGTAGCTCCAGCACCTGAAAGTGATTGAACAACGATACTTCCACCTGCACCTGTTGTAGATGCTGTAACGATAGCTTTTGCTTCTAGTCCAGAAATTGGATCTAAAATAACAACAGTATCATTTATAGATATAACGTTAATAGCAGTTGCAATACCTGGTGATAAGTTAATCACCTGAGTTGTTCCAACTACAGCACCTGTAGTACAAGCTAAGTAAGATATGTGTAATCTATTTTGTTCAGACCAAATTACTTGATCAGATGTCATTGGCATTTCAGCGCCAACCATTTTTAAAAATCCAGATAACGTTCTGTTTCCATAACGCTCTACTTCTTGTTCGTAGATTTCTGGTAAATATTGCTGAGCGAAATCTGCGCCAGCACCAGTGTTAAATTGTAGGTAATTCGACTGCAACAATTGTTGTGTTGACGACGGTATTACACTACCAAATTGAGGACTTAAAGCCATAATTTTATGTGTTTTTTAGTTAAATTTTGTTTTTTTAATTTTCAATTTTGACGAATCTAACCCACTAACTGCTTTTACTTTTAAACCTCCTATAAACACTTCACCTGAACCTTGTGTTCTTGCTTGTGTTGATGATGGGTTTTTAGAACTACTGATAACTTCTTTTACAGCATCAGCTTTTCCTTGTTCGTAAAAATGATTAGCGATTTTATCGACGTTGTCAGCGGCATATATAGCTTTGTGATAACCAGATGTATCTTTAATGTCACCGTTTTTATCTAAGAACTTCTTAGCTAAATACTCAATGTTTGATTGATTTTCTGAAATCTTTTCAGGATTTTGAACATTATACTTAAATCTTTTATCCCCAACATTGATATCAAAACCTTTGAAATCTTGGCTAAATAATTCTTTAGTACTTTGTTTAAATCTTTCTTTTTGTTGTTCTGCTACAGTTTGTCGCTCTTTGTAGCGGTTAAAAAACTCTGTTGCTTTTGCTTGCTCTTGGGTAACACCAGGTCTCAACTTGATTTCCTCGTAATATTTATCCTTTAAGTCATTCAAAAACCCTTTCGCTTTTGCAACCTCTTCTTTTTTAGCGAGCTTCTTTTTACGGACGTCACGCTCCTCGTCCAAGTCTTCATCAAAGTCAAAATTATCTTCCATGATGAATCCTATTTCTTCCTCGTTTAAATGAGGTTTTGTTTGTTTATAATACTCTCTTAATAAAGTATTTTGATCAACGTTAGAATAATCTGCGTTTAATCTTGTATAATCTTCTATGCTACCACCAGTTTCTTCCATAAAACTAATTAGCTTTTCAATATTTTCTGGTAATTTATTCCTTGTTTCTTTAGCTTCAACAACAGCCTCAACAAGTTCTTGTTCAGTTGGTGTTTCTTCTTCTGTTACTTCGGATAATGGGTTAAATTCTTCAACAGCCTGTTCGGACTCTGATACTTGTTCGTCCACCTTAACGCTATCTCCGGCTTGTTCGCCCACAACCACTTCTTTTGTTTCTCCGATTTGAATGGCATCTTCTTCTTTTTTTATTTCAACCTTAGTTACATTGCTTTCAATTTCAATTAAAGGTTCTTTAGGATTAATAACAACTTTTGTTGTATTATCTTTTTGATTTGCTAATTGCTTAGGTTTTTTAGACTTTATTTTAAAGTCTCCTTCCTGTTTAACAGGTTCATTTGTTTTTACTTCTGACATAATATAATATAATTAAATAATTAATAATTAAGCTAGTGACGCTTGTTGTGGCGCCACGCCTTGATCTTCAAAGTTTTTAGGTAATAAATCATTTTGTCTTTGACTTATTAATTGGCTTTGTTGTGTAGCTTCCATTTTACTACGTTTATCTTTACGGTTTTCAATTTCACTTTCTTTTTGAGTAGTGCTTTGAATATCCATTTGTTTTAGTTGCATATCAAATTGGAACTGCATTTGCATTTTTTGTTGCTCTAGTTGAGCAGCAGCTTGCATGCGTTGTAATTCCATTTGAGATTTAGCTTGCTCGAATTGAACTTTAGAACCGTTTATAGCTTCTTGTTTTTCAACTTCAGCCATTGCTGTTTTTTCTGCAGTCTCTGCTTGAGCTGAAGCTTGAGCTTGTATATTGCTTTGTTGAACAGCTTGATCTTGTTTAGCTTTTTCTTTACGCTTTATCTTTAGCATTTGATTAGCTAGTTTTAAATTATGTATTTGACGTATGTCAATAACATCTTCTAAATCAAGACTACCTTGTTGCAAAGCCATTTGCATATTGTTTTCTAGTTGAGCTTTTTCTTCATCGTCTGGCTCTAATTGTAAGTATATTCCAAAATCATGAAGATTTAATCTTTGAATTTGGTCTAACGTTGAAACGTTATAAGTAGATATAGAGTTAACTAATGACTCAGATGTTAAAGGATAAGCTAAAGCATCGGCTACTTTTAAAGATATATTTTCAGCTATTTTTAAGGTTAAATATAGACTTGATTGAACAATATGTTTAGTTGCTACATTAGAAGCATTTGCTGCCATTTTTTGTAAACCTACTAAAGTACTTTTATCTGGTAAAGTGCCATCACGAGCTTCATTAAGACCGGTTACATCACGTATCATTTGTAGGTAATATTGATACGTTTGTATTAAACTTTGAATTTTAGCTTGACCACTAGAGCTTGTTAGCTCTTGAACTGGTACTCTACCTCTATTCATTTCACCATCTTGATTAAGTGATCTACCAACTATCGAACCAGTTTGAAAATACATGTTTAATGCTTCTGCTGGATTATAATTTGTACCATTACCTAAATCTACTTCTGCTAAACCATCCATGTCTAAGAATACACCATCTGGAACTAGTCTAGACATAACTTGTTGTAGTTTAAGATGCGTTAACTGAATCATATCAGCAAAACCAATACATTTGCTAACCATTGATTCTATTCTTCCTTTGTACATTCTAGGTGCACATATAGTATAATTCATTTCTACTTTGGTAGTATCAGCATAAGGTCTTGTCATATTCTCTGCCATCTTCCATTGTAATAAAGTATTACAACCTAATACTTTTGCTCCTGTATATAATACCTCAATACTTCTTGACACTCTTTCAAAACCATCATTTTCTGGTGGATTAAACTGATCATCTTTTACTAAAGCTTTTTGTAATCCTTGTGGTGTATTTTTTATTTTAAATACTTGGTTTGAATAAGTTTTATATTCAAAATACATAACTTGAACAGTGTTCTCATCGTAGTTACCCCAACCAGTAATGTATTGTCTATTGCCTGGCATTTTTTGAATTCTTTCTAATTCTTCTTTAGAAATATTAGGAAATTCTTTTTTAAGTTCAGGTATTGTTATAGATTTAACTTCACCAACGTAGTATATATCTTCAAAATTAGGATCTTCAGTATATGAATAAACCATATAAGCTGGATCTACATAATCAACTGTAATTCCTTCAGCAACATTAAAAGAAGTTTTACTTGCTGCAATACCTAACACTGTTAAATCCATGTTAAGTCTACGTCTTATTAAGTCGTATTTATTTTGCGCTAATACACCTGATATAGTTTCTTCTTCTGCTATTTCAATAGCTTGCTTATATGACAACTGCATATGAAGCTCTAACTCTTCTTCAGTACCTGGTAATGTTGAGGGAGAACTTTGATATAAGTCCATACCTAAAGTTGTTTTAACTATGTCTAAATATTCCTTAGACAGCATGTCTTCGTATATCTTGTTAGCGTAGTTAGTTCTTTTTTTAACTGAACTAGGATCTTGAGCGTAAGCTTTAATGTCGTAAGTTTTTTGAGATATACCATTTACAACTATATCTACAAACTTAGATAATATAGGAACAGGTTGCCAATCTAAATTAAGATAAGACAAATCACCATTAATAGATAATTCATCTTTATATTTTTTAGTAGATTGTTCTCCACGAGCATATAATCTTAATTGGTGAAAATTATTCCAATTAGATAAATATCTATTACCATTAGTTCTCCCTTGTTCGAACCATTCGTTTTCAATAGCCATTGCAACTTGGCTCCCATATTCGTATGTAGATTTCTCTTGATCACTAACTACTTGGCTAGGAAAAGCACTATTGCTATTCGTATATATATTCATTTAACTTATAATTTTTGATATAGTTCCTTTATTGTCATATTTTTTAATACCTAGGTTTACAGGTTCTCTTTTAACCATCATACTAGGTGCGTATCTGTGTTTGTTGCAAGCCATCAAAGCAAGCCCAGAACTAATAGAAGCATCATGTGTTGTTCTATTATTTATATTAAATCTAGCCCAATCTTCTAAAGTTCTTTGAAAATACACATCACCATATCCTGTTTGTTTTAATCCAACAAAATCCTCTATGTAAGTTTCTATAGCTGACGCGTGCGCTTGTTTAATATCTTCACTTGAATTAGGTATTCCACCTATTTCTCTTTCTGTTACAGATAATTTATTGTATTTTTTATCTGGTCTATTCATTGCAAAACCTCTGTAACCTCTACGTTTAAAATAGTACAGTAATCTAGGTTTATTATTTTCTGCTAATATTGGCATACCGTAAAATATACAAGCCATTAGCACATCTTCAAAAAATATTTCAGCTGTTTGTGGTCTAGCTATATATTCTAAAAAAAAATGATTTGGTGGTACATCTTCCATGCTAAACTTAGTTAATCCATGTAGAGATCCGTTTGATCCTCTTTTATCAACTGTACCTGATATATCGTATGGATCGCATCCAAATGCACCACAATGCTCGTTACCAGGATAATATATACCGTTTTTAATAAAAACTTTATTTTGTAAGTTAAGAGGTGGTATCCAAGTTACTAAAAACCTACCGCTTTTATTTGGTACAAATATAACTTTACTATTTCTATCTCCGTTTTCCCATTGAAAACTTCCTTTTGTTACGTTAGTTGTATTTTTTAAATCTTCATTATAATCTATTTGTTGGTATATCTTTGTTAAATTAAATAAAGACATTTTAGATTCATCTCTAAACGCGTGTTTAGTTGTACGAGGAAACTGTCTATAAAATTCATTTAATCCGTCTTGATCATCTTTAAGACCCTCTACTTCATTATTCCAGTACTCAATAACCCCAATTTTGATTGGCGATCCATGAGGTCCATACACTTCTTTTGATGGTGTTTCGAAGACAGGGTGGCCATAAGAATCAATGTATCCCTCGTAATTCCATTCCATAGGAATGAACAAAGAATATAGTCCTGAACGAGTTTGTCCATTTGCGTTTCTTTTTGTAACGTCTGAGTCATCATATAATTTTTTAAAATTTCTACCACCTTTATCTAAAGCGTTTGATGTTGATCCCATCATGCACTTACCTATTACTCTACTACCTAATCTAAGGGTGGTTTTCGTAACACGCCAGTTGTTGAGGATGTTGTTGGGCCTTTCCCACTTCCCCGACTCATCGTGGACGAGGAGCCTGAGTTTCTCCCCATCGTAGGCGTTATCCCCTGTGTTCTTCCAGTCGATGGTCGTGTCAAGCCCGGCAAGATCCTCGGCTTTGTCGGTCGAGACGATACTTCTTCTGGTGAACTTGCTGGCTGGGACTCTGTAGGCAAGTTCGGTCTTTGGACGGTCCATACCGTCCTGGATCGGTTTGAAAAAGAAGGGATAATTAACGGATATTGGTACGACCTTATCAGTGAACATCTTCTTAGCATCGGCGCCAGATTTGGACAAAATCCCAAAACGTGCGTCGGTTGATATGGTCGCCATATTAACGCATTCACCTGATGCCATGAACGAAAAGCCTGAACGTCTATTCTTGAGATAGGACATACCATAACACCGTGTGTCTGCCACACATGCGGCCCAGAATATGAAAAAGAGACGGTTTGCTTCTCTAAAATCTGGCTGCCCAACATCAATCTTGGACCACTGCAAGTAC
>Ga0257114_1000549_pt1 | contig 29351 bp, 19 predicted proteins | sample SI112_10mmetaG_FD_190149 | JGI IMG/M metagenome (GOLD analysis project Ga0257114, IMG submission 190149) | Marine microbial communities from Saanich Inlet, British Columbia, Canada - SI112_10m | ecosystem: Environmental > Aquatic > Marine > Inlet | place: Canada: British Columbia | collected...
CCTCCAGCGGCCCGAGGATACCCGGTTGCGCAAAGTCTAAAACCGCCGCGTACTCGTTCAAATTGTTCTGAATCGGCGTCCCCGTGAGCAGCACTCGCATGGGCGCGTTGATTTCTCGCAGAGCGGCCATGGTTTGCGAGCCCATGGCGTTGCGCAATCTGTGCGCCTCGTCGCACACCATGAGCTCGGGCTTCATCGCCCGCACGCGCGGCGCCAGGCGCCTCGCCGTCTCGTACGACATCACGAGCACCGGCCACCGATCGAACGAACTCTTCGATCCCTTCGCCGGTTCCGCGCACCATCGATCGCACGCCGCATCCACGGCTTCGGCGTTCCCTTCCGCCAACGACGCCTGCACGCGCACGCCTCCCAACCACTTCGTGAACTCGGCGCCCCAGTTTCCGATGAGCGACGCCGGGCACACGAAAACCGCTCTTCGCGCCGTCGGCTTCCCGCACGGTCCTTGCCTCAGCATCGTCCACAGCACCGCCAGCACTTGCAACGACTTCCCCAATCCCATCTCATCCGCCAACAGCACCCCTCGCGTCCCGCCCTCGCTCGCCGCGTCTTCTCCGATCCCGTGCAGCGCTCGATACATCCACCTCGCCCCCGCGCGTTGATGCTCGCGCAGCTTCCCCGACACGAACGGATCGCACGTCACGCTCGCCGCGCGCGCCGTCCCGTTCGTCGCTTCCGCGTATCGCTCGCACTCCGTCTCCGTCGCGAACACCAGCGCGTCTCGCGCCTCCGCGTCGTGCGCCGACGCGACGCGCGCCCGCGTCGTCTTCGTCGGCGTCTCTCGCACGACGCCCGGCGACGTCGCGTCGCCGTCGACGGGCGTCGACGCCGCGACGGCGCGCATCGGCGTTCCCGGCGCATCGCTCGCCGTCGTCATCGCCGCGCGCGCGAGTGCGCGACGCGCGCGCGAGTCGATTCGACGCCGTCGATTCAAATCCTCCGCGCGAGCTGTCGCGCGACGGGACGCGATTTCGCGACGCGACGCGACGCGACGCGGTCGCCGCGGGACGATCGAGCGCATGGCGCCGTCGCCGCTGCTGGCGCACGTCGCGCGCGCGGACGGCGACGGCGACGACGACGACGGCGCGACGGCGCGCGTGGCGGCGAGAGGACTCGCGCGGGAGCTCGCCGAGGCGACGACGACGGGACGGGAGGACGTCGCGCGCGCGGTGCGGACGCTGTGCGAGGCGACGACGCACGCGCGAGCGCAAGATGAGCTGGCGCGAGGGATCGTGGCGATCGCGCGGTCGGGGAACGCGAGCGCGAGCGCGTTGGCGACGGAGCTCGCGAGCGGCGCGGCGAGCGCGAGGACGAGGGCGAACGTTCGAGCGCTGACGCGAGCGCTGGTGGAGTTGTGTTGCGCGTTCGGGGATGGGGAGTTAGCTGGGGAGTGCGCGCGGGGGAGTGGGCATCCGCTCGTGCGCGCGCTGAAGGCGCACTCGGACGCGGGCGCCGGGTTGTTGGAGGCGACGGCGAGTAAGCTGGCGAGGGGGTCGATTTCGGATTTCAACGCCCTGCGGCAGTTTGTGTTTCGCGCGCTGTTGGAACATCCCGCACCGGCGCCGCGAAGTTCGTTCGCGATGTTATTGCACGCGCGATTGATGGGCATCGCGAGCGGGCGCGGGGAAAACGCGCGCGCGGTTTTAGGGGTGTGCGTCGAGGCGCTCGGGGCGTATCGAGCGCCCACGAGTGAGTCAAGGTCGTGGATCGCGTGTGTGGCGGCGGAAATTATAGATGCCATCGAGTGTAGACTCTTCGACGTCGAAGACGCGTCTACGCGCGAAGTTGTACCGTTGCTGGCGGAGGGATTGGTGCGACAGACGCGCGCGGCGGCGCGCTCCGGCGACAGCGTTGTCCCCTTTGTCGGCGCGCTGACGCGATTGAGCGAGCTTGGAGACGTAAGTGTATGTGGTGAGTTGTTACCATGTTTATCGCTCGTACATAGCGCTGAGGAGACGTCTGCTTTACTGGCACTTCTGGCGCCGTACTTTCCAACGAGCGGCCCCGCGCGCGCGCTCGGCGCGATGCACGCGTCGGCAGCGTTCATGCTTCCAGGAGAATCGGGTGCGCGCTTGGCGCTCTCGCTCGCCACGCTGCGAAACGATGATTCGGCACGCAATGTCGAAAATAGCAGACTAATGGGATACGCCACTCGAGATGGGTTCGTGAGCGCCGCACTTGCGGCGAATTGGGACGACGGAGACGCCACGGAGACGCTCGCCGCATGCATTCGAAACGACGTCGACGTCAGGTCTCCATCGCTTGAACTCGCATGCTTGTCTCACCCGGTTCCCTCGATTCGTGAGTGCGCAGCAGAAACACTCGGAAGAAAGCTTGGAGGCAAACGGCCGCAAGGCTTGTCGAACATCACGGCGACGCTCTTGCACCTGCGAGCGGCTTGCGAGAAATCGTCCAGCGCACGTCACGCGAAGTCCACGCTCGCGTCTTTGAACGCATTAGCCGCTGGTGCTTCTAATTTTATGGCTGCGCCGGCCGTGTTGCGCGCGATTTCTCCGCTCATGAGCACAAATCCTGGGGAAAAGTCACCCGACGCTCGTCTACACGCATTGGCGCTGCGACTATTGGCTGAAATGTGGATCCACAATCGTGAGCTTGGACCTCGTTTACGAGGAGCTTTAGAAGAAGCATCGCATTCTCACGAACGCGAAGTGACGGTTGGGTGCGCCGCCGCAGTCGCAGCTGCAGCAAAAGCCCATCCCTTTCGAGCGGCGGAGTTGGTGATACCCATGCAAGGCTGTTTGAAATCAGATTGGCCCGAGGCGCAAGCGCTCGCCCTCGAAGCGATTGACAGCATGTGCGCGCACGACGCGCTTGACTTTTTACCCGCGTTCAAGGTAGTTACCAGACATATACCTAGCCTTCCGCAGCACCCACTTGTGGCACGAAAATGGATCAGACTGATTCGACACGGTGGTCGCGACGGCGCTTCGTTCCCCGAAGCGACGGCGACGCTCATTGACACAGTATGGAATGCAATCAAAACGTCCAAGGACGCTCGTGTTCGTCACGAAGCCTGGAATTCGTTGAGTGAATACGATCCAGAGTTCATAATTGAAAATGATTCGCCGACTCCGGCAGAAATTGCGGCGAGCGCGCTGTCTGAAAGTTTTGGAGAAGAATCGTTCGTCGGCGCCACGCGAATGCTTCGGACGATGACGAAACACGAGGCGAGCTTGTTATCTCGCACTGCCTTAGTGGCTCGAGAGTCTCAACAAGTCTCGCATCCACCTCCGTCGGATCCGCTCATATATCGAGTAACGCAAACACTTCCGAAAAAGTTGCTTGACAGTCAGCCGTGTTCGTGCGCTCGCTTACTTTTGTTCCGCCCGCACAAGGGGAAATCGGAAGCGACGCGTTCAGTCGATGAGAATTCCCAGAGGCGAAGTCGTGCGGAGGCGTATCGAACTGAGTTTAAGCGCGCGATAAGGCAAGTGTTTTGGAGTGGTTCATGGCACGTCAATCTCGTCACGCGCGCGTGGACTCGTTTTGCTCGTCGCTGGTTCGACGCCGAAGTTTCGGCGAGAACCGCCGAGAACGGATTGGATGAGCTGTACGCCGAAGTTCGAGCGAGCATTAACGCCACGGCCATGGAAGCACTCCAAGATGTTTCCATGCCTGATGAATTACAAAATATAGCTTTACTTCTCGCGACACCAGTTTTGGTTGGAAACGGTGGACTCGGTGCAGCATTGGTGGATTTATTGCTCTCACTGTTGGAGGAAAAGTCATCCATCGCGGGCGCCGAGCGTGGGTTGTACGTCGCCCTCGGTCTCGCTGCGGGTACTCTCGAGGATAGAGGTGACGCACAGCGCCCGAACAAGGTTGCTGAAATTATGATGAAGCAAATCAGCGATTGCCGTATCGATGGCGCATTGACGATGGGTGTTACCGCGGAAGCTCTTGGTTTAATGTGCCGCGAGTTGTCGTCGAACGTTTTGCCCGGCGGCTCGTCTTCGTCATGGCGATTGGATCTCGTCAGGAGAATTTACAGCTTCCTGGGCGCTACCTTGGTCGCGCTCGGTGAACCGTTTATAGATGTCTTGAAAGTTCAGCCAGCGAATGACATTATTTCACCTCCGAAAGGGGACTTGTCCGATGCAGTCTGTGGAGTTTACACTGGATTGTCGAGGGCAGCGTGCGCTTTGGATGTCTTCGAAGATGACAAAGCCATGACAAACACCTTAGCGATCATAAACTGGCTCATCGGCGCAACGTCGTGCGGAAGATTTCCTGGAAGTATTGCTCTACCAGTTGCCGTGAAGTCATTACTCAATCATAGGCACAATACCGAGAGTGAGGTCCTCGCGTTGAAGGCGCTAAGGACGACGCATGATTCGGAACAGCCCGCTATTCGCGCCGTCGCCGGCATCATTCTTGGTGTAACGCTCGACCATGGCTGCGCGATTCCGATACAAACCGTTCAGGAAATTATTGCGAGAGTCACGTCAACGGTCCGAGACGACATGGCGACATCGTTCGACCGTTCGATCGGTGTCCTGTCCCTGTCTGGGGTGTTGGGCAGCGCTTGGGACGGCCACGATGTGAGCGTCGCCGGAACATTCGATGAAGGTGCGGTATTTTCAGCGCCGTTGCTCTGGGGCGGTGATAAATCAAATATCGAGGCAAAACGTGTTCTGAAGACGCTAGAAAGTATCGCGTACGCGCCAGGCGATATTGTTTCGAAAGCGTTGCGAGATTTAACCATTTGGACGCTCGCTGGGGTGTCAGACAGAGCGGCACAAATTGCCGTTACGATTGGCCCGAGATCAACTGATTCGAAGTCGTCTGTTCCAAAAGACACCATCATTGGATTTATTATGCATGCACTTTTGGATAATGTCGTGAGTTGTCCGTCCCGAGAGCAACTGAACGGCGCGACGTTGGCGTTGGATGTACTGCGAGAGCTCGCTCGCTTACCGAATGCTGGCTGGTCAAATGCCTTGCATCGTTGGTGGCGAGTCGCGACTTCCAGTGGCGATGCGGATAAAGTTGAAAAGAATGCGCTTCAGTGTGCTTGCCTTCGAATGTGTCGTGCGCACCCGGAAGCTTCAATAGGTCGAGACGTCTTGGAATTGCTCGTAGCACTCTCTGATGCAGACTTCTTCAATCTGGCGCCGGAGACACAGCGCTTGGCGATGTTGAGCGCTCCATACGCGTGCGCTTTACGGTCTGAGACCGGTGCTAGTGCGATAAAACGATTCACTCAAATGGCGTTTTCACCGCACGCGTCCGACGGTTGCGTGGAGTCGCTTTGGAATGGTTTGATTGATGTCTCTGAAAGCGAAACAGCTACAGCGGCAGTTTGCGAACTCGTGTCTCGTTTAAGTTTGACGGATACACGAACGCTTGATGCAGTCTCCACGTGCGTTAGTCAATTTACTTCATCGGTATTACGAGAACAAGTCGTGAAGAAGCTCGCGCTCGACGTCAAACCCATCGTCTGCGCTCGCTTATACAATGCTGGACAAGTTGCGTCTGAAACGCTCACATCACTGGCGACTTGGCCAAAGGCGACGAGGACGGTCACTTTGAGAGCGACGGTAGGTCATCTCACCACATCATCAAACTCACTTCGAGCACAAATGATACACGAAGCCGCCAATCTCACCGATGTCGATGCGATCCCATGCATCGCTATACTTGCCGCAGCGTGGGGACCGACGTCGGCGCTCCTGTCGATGACATCCATAGAGCAGTGCATTCTCGCACTTCCATATACTTTGTCGCATCTCCTGCGAGGCGAGTTATCCGGCATGATGGAAACACTGGTGTCGTGTCTGCTCAGAAATTTGAACGGTAAGTATTCGAAAGTAGCAACGGATACATTATTAGAATTACGCGACGACGTGACGCTTGCGCTTTGGTCGCAAATCGTCGATTCAACGCACTAGCACTACTTAGTATTACATAGTGATTTTAGACTCGCCTACCGCACCTCTCATCGCTAGTTTGACATCGAACCCGACGCTCTTCGCCCAACGCCTGGCGTCCATGCGACCCATGACGATCATCTCCTCCAAGACGTCATTCGAACCCGGCAGTAGAGCAAAGCGAATCGCCTCCGAGTAATCCCACTCTGGCTTCCCGCCTGCGGCGTCCGGGGCCACGAGCAAGTTTCGCGCGTCATCATCGCCCCATCCCGCCCAGAATGAAGCCTGTTGCGCGAAGACATCACCAGACTCTTTGCCATCTCCAGGTTCAGCTTTGCGCCACGCGTCGAGAAGCGGAAAAGCACACACGCGAACGCTTCGCTCGGAGCCCGGAGGCGTCGGCGTTAAATTATGCCATCCCCCATCCACGCACCACTTACCTCGGTACCTTCGCGCCGGCCACCCACAATACAACGGAATATGACACGACGCCAGGAGCGCCCCGACCAAATCGTCGAAACTCTCGAAGGCTGACACGAGTTCTCCGTCCAACGCAAATTTCCCATCGCGCATCATCGGCGACGATACGCTGATGAATAAATTCCCACGCGAGCACCGCTCGTGCGCATCGCTCGGAAGTTCTTTCCTCAGCGCGTTTTCTAGCACCGCACCGACGCGTCCGACGACCCCGTTCGCTCGACAATCCGCCAGGACGTCCATTAAAATTCTTTTCCCATCCGCCGGCGTTAAGCCGCAGCAGTGCATCGCGGCGACGAGCGATCCCGCGGATGCGCCCGCGCACGGCGTCTCGTCGCTGCGCATGACTTTTAAAGCCACGAGCTCCTCCCACACGCCGACGTGGTACGGAAAGAAGAAACCAGCGGCGCTGAAACCGACGCCGTCGGTCGCGGTCGACGTCGACGACGATGCGGCGACGCGACGCGACGCCGACGCGCGCGCGAGCGAGCGTCTGCCGCTGCGCGAGGACGCTGACGATGCGCGTGACGTTGCCGTCAACTGCGTGGCGGCGCGCGATGACATGGTCCGACGCGTCGATGACTGGCGTCCAAGTCATCTTTATCCGCGTCGCGAGGGCGAGCGCGCGCGCGTCAAAGAGTGCTTAGTGCTTATGGCACGGCTAATTTGCTAAGGTACGCCGGGCGGCGAGGGCTAGGTTAAGTCGTCGAGATCATCATCCACGAGCGCGGCGGGCTTGGCGTGTAAAAGCCGCTCGGACGTGCGCGAAGCGCCGGCGTCGATCACGGCGGCGTCGTATCGACGGCGGACGAGCTCGCGAAAGAACCCATGCATGACGTCCACGTCTATACGACCGAGCGTCGCGGACGTGCGCAAACCGCCACCCGGTGGAAGTTTCGCGAGCGCGGTCGCCCCGAACGAGGGTTGGCGTCTGTGCGCCGCCGACGCGCTCGCGCGCGCGGCTTCGCCGATGGTTTCCGGAAGAATCGACCGCCGGCGCCGGCTTTTATCGCCAAAAAAGTCTAGCGCACGCCGTAAAAGTCCATCTCCTCGACCGAACCCATCGTTTGCGGCGCTTTCTAAATCTATCTTATTCGCCACGATCAAGCACGGCACCGGTAAACCGCCGAAACCGTACATCACGCACGGCTGTTCGCCGCTCGCGAAACTCTCCGTCGGCGCCGTCGGCGCCGAAAAAGTCCCTCTCGTCGCCACCTCTCGCGCCCACGCCTCGCACCGCGCCCCGCTCGCTCGCATCGACGCATCGTGCACGATTATCACCCCGTTTATCTGATCGTAGAATATCCCTCGCTCTCGTTTATACTGTCGATGTCCCCCCACGTCCCACAGTTCGACGAAGTACGTCGCCGCGTCGCGCGTCCCCGTCGTCCCCTCCGCGCCCTCTTCGCTCGCTCGCATCACCTCCGCGCTGCACCCGCTCGTTCGTCCGTGCTCTTCCCTCCCGCTTCGTCCGCCGCCGACCAGCGCGCGCGTCAGCGTCGTCTTCCCAGCCCCCGAGTCGCCGATCACGAGCACGCGCACCTTGCGATGCGTCGTCGTCTCCGTCGCGTTCGTCCGCGTCACCGACGCCGCGCGCGCGCGCGCGCGGTCGCTCATACCGCGCCCGACGTCCCGACGTCCCGACGTCGCGCGGTGCCGGGCCGACGACGACGACGACGACCGACGAACGACGAACGACGAACGCGACCGACGTCGCCTAAACCCTAAACCCTAAGCCCCTGCGTCGAAGATCGATTCGTTCGCGCGTCGAGCGATCCGCGTCGGATCGCTCGACGCGGATGCCGATCGCGCGACGCGTCGAGCGGCGCGGCGCGGGACTCGGCGACGCGACCGACGCGACGAGCGCGCGCGCGTCGAGGCGCTTTTCGGAGGACGCGAACGCGCGAAACGACGGTGGAGTGACGCGTCGCGCGCGATGAAGACGGCGACGCGGACGACGACGGGGACGACGAGGGCGACGACGCGAATGGGACGACGCGCGCGACGGGGAAGGGGGGCGACGCGCGCGCGAGCGGCGAGCGGTGGGGTGTCGAAATCATCGCTCGATGAGGGGTACAACTGCGTCGTGCGCGAGGACGGCGTGATGGTGGCGGAGGGGGACATTCCGAGCGGGACGTACCAGGTATCGGCGTGGTGGGCGGGCGCGCGAAACGACGGGAAAGGGAACGCGCCGAGGTGCGACAGCGAGCGACAGCGCGGATGCGAGGTGCGGTGCGAACTCACGGGAGAGGGTGAACTCGTGTGCGAAGGCATCGAAAGCGGCACGTACGTCGTGGTCAACGTCGCGGATCTCGACGAGGCGTGCGCGGTGACGTTTGACGGCGAGAGCATCGAGTGCGAAGGCGCGGGAGAACCGTTGGTGAGCGATACGGGTGATCTGGACCTGAAAGATTCGTCTCAACACGGCATTCGCATGGGAGGTTAACGTAATAGAGCCATCGGGAGCTTATGGAATCGTTGTTATGAAAGCGGGCGTCGGCGCGGCGAGCGGCGCGCAAAATATATATTACAATTTCCTCATCGCGCCTTCGAGTTGCGCTCCATGTTCTCGAAAGAAGGGGCCAGAATGTCTAGCAACCCGTTCGGGTTATCGATGTGCACCCAGTGCGCGGAGTTGCGCAGCAAGTGCACGTTGGCGCCGGTGCCGCGAATGCGCGCCACGTCCTCGGGCGTCCACACAAACGCCGACCGTTCTGCTTGTACGAAATCTAAGCTCAATCCCGCGGGTTGCGTCTCAACCATCGGCCACAAATCGCACGCTTCGTACGACGCGTACATCTCCGCGATGCCATCCAAATCAAACGTCCAATCGAATTTCCCGTTCCCATCCGCTCGTAAATTCGTCGTCATCCACTGCGCGCCTTCCACGGTGAATCCAGCCCCCGTGAGCGACTCCACGAGCGATCTGCGACTTTCGATCGGTCTATCGAGCGTGGTACAGAACCGAATCGTATCTCTCGGGTGATCTCCGACGTCATCGCACCACACGTCTCCCGGCACCGTGTCCAGCACCCACACCTGCACCGGCCGCGGCAACGCGCGTCCAAACTGGTGCACCATCGACATCGCCACCTTCCCCCCGAACGAGTGCCCGATCAGCGTGTACGGATATATCTTTAAATGATTCAACACCCCCAGCACGTCTCTCGCCGCGTTTTGCACCGTGTTCGCGCCCTCTGGTTTCTTCTCCAGCGCCGTGTTCGACTCCCCGTGATTTCTCAAATCCACCAACAAAAACTGCCACGACGGAAACTTTTCAGCCAGGCGCTTCGCGAGCGATTGCAAGTTTCTTCGCGAGCCCAGGATTCCGTGCACCAGCACGCACGTCGGCGGGTGCGGTCCGTCCGGTTTTTCCACGCTCCATCGCACCAGCGCGCCCTGCACCAGCTCGTGCGCCAGCGGCGCCGTCGTCGTCGCGCGCGTCGTCCCCGTCCCCGTCCCCGTCCCCGCCGTCGTCGTCGTCGCGTCGTCGGACGCGAGCGCCGGTCGACGCCCGCGCCGCGCCGCGACGACGCGTCGCGTCGGCGTCGACGACCGGGACGACGTTCCGGCGCGGTGCGATCTTCGCGCGCGCATCGCGTCGCCCGCGCGCGCGCATCGCGTCGCCGACGTCACCGACGTCGTCATCGCGCGGACCGCGGCCGCGACGGCGCGCGCGCGTCGACGCGCCGCGGCGATCTGGCGACGACCGGGCGCGTCCAGATTCGCGCCGGATTCACACACCCGGGTGTGTGGGCGCGACGTCACGCGCATCGACGAGACGCGCGTCGACGCCACATCGCGTCGGGGCGAAGACGCGCGCGATGACGACGACGACGGCGATGACGACGCGGAACTCGACGGCGCTCGCGGGCGCGCTCGCGCGACGACGCGCGACGACGACGCGCGCGATGACGAAGATGAAGATGAAGACGACGACGACGACGACGACGACGGGACGAGCGACGACGCGGCGGGCGGTCGTCGTCGACGCGATCGGGGCGAAAAAGGGCGAAGTCGCGACAGCGACGACGACGACGACGACGACGACGACGACGGCGCGAGCGGTGTCGAAGGCGATGTTCCTGAGCGCGGCGATGTTCCTGAGCGCGGCGGCGGCGGAACCGGCGCTGGCGGCGGCGGACGCGCAGGGCGCGACGGCGTTCGTCGCGGGGTTGTTCGCGTGGATTCCGAACGCGTTGAGCACGCCCGAGGCGAAGGAGTTGGGATTGTACACGCTGAAGACGCTCATCTCGTGGGGGGTGCCGAGCGCGACGGTCGCGGCGGGCGCGTTTTTTCTGATTGCTTCTTCGAGACGCGGAGGGAGACGGGACCGCGAGAAGGGTAGCGGACCTTTCGGTTTCATCAAAGGGGGCGCGGGTGCGAAACCGCGCACGGAGCCTTACTTGGAGATCAAGCGCATGAATGATAAACTCGACGGATATTCGCTGTCGTTTGAAGCGGCGACGGTGAGCGAAATGCAAGCCGAACGACGCCGCAAGAATATGGAATTCAGCAAAAAGTTCGGCGCCGCCCTCGGATCGCTCAGCGAAGACGAGTGCAATGCCATTCTCGAAGCGAACAAGAAGTGGACAATGACGGACAAGCGTTTGATGGACCAGATGAACGAGCTTTTGGCTCAAATGCGGGCGACGTCGTTGGAATCTGGCGGAAAGCGCGCAAAGAGCGACACCGAGAGCGAAGATTCCGAGAAGTCCGAGCCGGACGGTGAAACGAAAAGTAGTGGATTCAAGAATCCGTTTGGTGGCGATAAGCTCGCGGGTTTGACCAAGAAGCTCAGCAAATTGACCGCCGACCGCGCCGCCGCTGAAGACGCGTACTTGCAAACCGTCGGCGCGGCGTTGCCGAAAGCTCGCCGCGAGAGTCTCATGAAATTGCTGTCTGACCCACGCGAAATTGCTGGTTGGCAAATGAACGCGGACGTGCTCGCTTTGAACCCGGAAACGGACCAAAACTCGAAGATAAAGAAGAAGCATGTCTTTGTGTTGAACTTTTTTGGCGACGTGCGCGCATCTCAAGCGGAACAGCTCCGTGAAGAAGTCACTGGTTTGTTACGTTCGGCGAAAAAGGAACGAGGTGATGAAGTTGTTTTGCGGTTGAATACGGGTGGCGGTACGGTCACTGGCTACGGGCTTGCCGCTGCGCAGCTGATGCGAATCAAAGACGCCGGTCTCAAGCTGACCATCTGTGTCGAGCAAGTCGCCGCCTCTGGTGGGTACATGATGGCTTGCGTGGCCGACGAAATCGTTGCGTCTCCGTTCGCGGTTCTCGGTTCTATCGGTGTCATTAGCGAGCAACCTAATGTCTACGAGCGGCTTCAACGGGAAGGTATCGAATTTCAAACTGTCACCGCTGGCAAGTTCAAGCGAACCTTGACGCCCACGAAGAAGGTCACCAAGGAAGACTTGGAAAAGTCAAAGAAGGACATCGAAGACGTTTTAGTGCTCTTCAAGGGTTTTGTCGCCGAAAATAGACCGACTTTGGACATTGACAACGTCGCGACGGGCGAGACGTGGTTTGGCAAAGATGCGCTGTCGAGAAATTTGGTGGACAAACTCAAAACGTCTGACGATGTCCTTCTCGACCTCCTCAGCGCTGGCGCCGAAATTTTTAGCGTCCAGCTTAAGCAACCGTCGCCGGCGGCGACATTATTTGGTGGTGCGGGCGCTAATGCGTCGTCGTGGCAATGGGATATTTTGCAACGCGTGGCACTCAGCGTGGCCGATTACGCCGGATCGTCCGCGACCGCGCGAGGAATGACTCGCGGGCCCATGATTGTTGATCCCGCGCGCGTTGCTGATAACGTCATCGCGTATGACGAAGAAAATGATTTCTATGTTGATCGAATGTAAGTCTAAAACACTGCGCTATTTTTTCTAACTCTATTTGTCTAGTTTACGAGACCGCGCACGGTGACGTGCAGAGAATCGTCTCGAAACCAACGGAAGCGTCCCGGTAATATTTTCTCAACCGCGCTCCGAAACTCGAGCAGCAACGCTGTCAAATCAGAAACGTCGGAGGTGTTTCCTTCGAGAGCGTCGGCCACGAGCGTGACACCGCTTCCTTGTTCGTAATGACACGCTCGATGCCCCGGCGCGTTGACGCGATTTAAGTATTCTTCGTCACGCCGTCCCTCACTTAGCACAGACTCAACGAGCGCTACACTTTCCCTCGATGCCTCCTCACCGCATTCCTCTGGGCGCAGTTTCACGCGCTTTACGCTCACGCGTCGCTCGCAGCATCTCGAACCAAAAACCACGACTTTCAGCTCGCTCGCTCGAACTCGAGCGTCGCGCTCCGCTCGACCGCGAAAGCCATCGCAGACGTCGCGCAACGCTTCGTACTCCTCCATCGTCAACCTCCCCCCCGCGTCGTCTGATTTCAAGCACCCCAATGAAATTTTCGGCCACTTCGATCCGAACGCCTCGGCTTGCATCGCGTCGATCTCGTTCAGCGCGCGCTTGAGTCTCGCGAAATCTTCGCTCCAAGCTTGAAACGCGAGCGTCAGCGTCCCGTGCCACGCGACGAAGAACGCGCGTCCGCGTAACACGCACGCGCGATGACGAGCGATTATTTCATCGACCTCGCCCTCGATCGAAGCGCCCATCGCGCGCGCGCGGCGAACAATGCGGCGAACAGTCTCGAACGAGTTTGTTGGGCGGTCACACTCGCGCGCGCGGCGTCGCGACGAGCGCGAGCGCGTTCGGCGTCACCTTTCGTCGCGTCGAGCGGTCGTGAACGATGTCGCACGCGCCGTCGTCGTCGTCGTGGCGCGAGAACGACGCGATCGAGCACGTGGAGGAGCGACTCGTCGGCCTCGAGCTCTACGCCAACGCCGCCGCCGGATTCGATGGCGTGCTGAAAGAACGCTACAGCGATTTCATCGTGCGGGAGATCGACATCGAGAGCGGTGAGGCGGTGGTTTTGAATGAACTGAGCGCGACGTGCGATGTAGAGATCGACGCGCGAGAGCGGAAGAAGTTTGAGGCGATGAAGGCGAAAGTGCAAGCCATGGAACGCGAGCGCGGGCCGGACGACGAAGCGGAGGACGAGGACGCGGCGAAGGATGACGTGGAGGGGGATAAAGAAGAGAGTATTGAGGAGGCAATGAAAGAATTCGAAGCGCTGTGCGGTGCAGAGGACGCGCGGCGACTGAGAGAATTTTTAGCCACTCCCGGGGTGACGCGTCGAAGTCAGAAGACGCGCGATGGAAAGGCGGAAACGCCCCAACCGCTCGTGCTCGAGCCGACGACGGATAAGGCGAAACGGACGCAAATTCATCAATTTTTCAAGAAACACTTTTTATTACCTACGGACAACGTCGTGGAGTCGAACGAGGAAGAGAAGGAAGCTCTCAAGAACTTGAAAAAGCCGTCTTCGAGCGTGCGCGTGCATGCCGCCGTCAAGCAAGGCAAGAAGCGAACGCGCGTGGAGGCAATGGATCATCGAGCGGTGGGAAACTTTTGGCCCGAAGGCGTTCCAGAACATGTGCGATTTGCGTTTTGCAAAGAAAACAAAGAGTCTTACGAGATGCTCAACGTCATAGCCCGGGCCTTGAAGGTGAACTTCAAGTCTATTGGCGTCGCCGGAACGAAGGACAAGCGCGGAGTGACGACGCAACACGTCACCGTGCACAGAGTTCGGGCGAAAAGGTTGGCCAAGCTGGTACTTTATGGGTGTAAAATTGGTAACTATACGTATGTCGACAGACAACTTGGTTTCGGAGACCATTGCGGGAACGAGTTTGAGATAACGCTCCGAGGCATCGACCCAGACGTCGTCGGAAACGTGGAGGAGGCAGTGCGCGCACTCAAGTCTTCAGGGACCATCAACTACTACGGTTTGCAGAGATTTGGTAGCGCTGGGGGCAAACACGCAACGCATAAAATTGGAATTGAACTTTTACGTGGCGAATGGCAAGCTGCGATCGACGCTTTGCTGCTGCCGCGCGAAGGCGAGCGCGACGATGTCATGAAGGCGCGCTTGAAATGGATGGAAACAAAGGATCCCAATGAGACTTTGAAGTTGATGCCACGCTGGTGCGCGGCAGAGCGCTGCGTGCTCGAGCGCATGTCAAAAGTTCGCTCCACGGACTTGGTCGGATCGCTGTTGGCCGTGCCGAAGCAGATTAGACTGATGTACATTCACGCCTACCAGGCATACTTGTTTAATCGTGTCGTGTCGGAGCGCATTCGTAAGTACGGAGTCAACACGGTCGTCGAAGGTGACTTAGTGCTCGAAGAGGGAAACTGTGCCGGAGATGAAGGCGAAGACGATATGAATGGCGATAATCGGGTGAGTATGCCGAGGGTTCGCGTAGTGACAGCCGAGGAAGCCGCTTTGGGTGCGATTGACTCGTCGCTCGTGGTGCTGCCGCTTCCTGGAAACTCGATAACGTACCCAACAAATTTGGGTGATGTTTACGATCGATTCGCCGCGGAGGATGGAATCAGTTTGAATACTACGACGCATTCGGTTCGTGAATTCGCAATCAACTCATTCACCGGTGACTACCGTAGATGCTTTCTCAAACCCACAAACGTATCGCACACCGTCATTTCGTACGCCGACGCGGCGGCGGATTTGGTTTTGACCGATCTCGATCGCATCAATGGCATCACCGAACGCACCATCGAAGACGGCCCTTTACGTGCCGTAACGGTGAAGTTCACTCTGCCCCCGTCTTCTTACGCCACCATGGTTCTTCGGGAGTTGATGAAGGCGAACACCTCGGTGAGCTCGCACAAGCGCAAGACGCTCGACGCGCGAGCGGCGGCTTCCGTAGAGTAGACGAACGAAACGCGACGCATTTTTTAGTGATATCTTAGCATCTGTCGGTTTTCTTTTACATTATTGCTCGCGATTTTCGTTTTCTAAAGCCATCCGCGCGTCCCTTCGCGCTCGCGAGGTCGCGTCGTCGAGCGCTCGCCCAGGGCACGAGCGCAGACGGTGAGCTGAGGATGCCTATGAAGATCGGCGAGCAAACGATCGCCGCTCTCGTCGACGCGTCGTCACCCGACGCGACGCTTTAACCGACTCACGCGATGGTGACGAAGAAACCCGACGACGCCGTCGCCGCGGCGAGCGCGAAGAAAGGAAAGAACGCCGCGGGCGACGACAAAGACGACAAAAACGGCGATGGGGTCGTTGGCGATGGAAAGTCATCGACGACGAAGAATGGAAAGGATAAGAAGAACGAGGTGGAGTTGAGCGAAGAAGACGCGGCGCTGAAGGAGAACTTGGAACTGATGGTGATGCGAGCGAGCGATCCGAAGGCGGGGGTGGCGAAATTGGCGCTTGAAACGATGAGACGCGAGATCCGAACGGCGACGAGGTGCGCGAGTGCGAGAGCGACGAGGTCGCATGAACGATTACGACGCGATCGTGGATCACGCGACGATTGAGTGAGTGATATGCGCGATACTGACGAAATGATACGGTACTTTACGGCGATGCGAACAGTTCGATGACTTCGGTCCCAAAGCCTTTAAAGTTTTTGAGACCGCACTTGCAAACCTTGAAGGAGGTGTACGACAAAACGAAGAATGGAGAAAACAAGTTACTGCTGGCGGATATCATTTCCTTGTTGTCCATGACCAACGCTCCGGTGGCTGGGGAAATTCCAGAGTCGTTGAAGTACAGATTATTAGGGTCAAAGGAGGACATCGGGAACTGGGGACACGAGTATGTGCGTAATCTCGCCGCAGAGATCGGCACTGAATACCATCGTCGCATAGAGCAAGATGGGGACAAGGCTTCGATGGAAGATCTCATGGGTTTGGTGCACGAAATCGTTCCTTTTCACATGCAACACAACGCCGAGCCAGAGGCTGTCGATTTACTATTGGAAGTTGAGAAGCTCGACATTTTGCTCGACAACGTGAACGACGCCAACTATTCGAGGACATGCTTGTACCTGTTCAGCTGTGCCAACTATCTTCCTGAGCCAGAAGATGCAATCGTGTTGAAGACGGCGCATGCGATTTTCATGAAGGTTGGGAAGATGCCAGACGCTATGCGAGTTGCGCTCAAGCTCTGCGAGCAGAGCATCATCGAAGAGACGTTCAACGCGTGCACCAACTTGGCCATCAAGAAGCAACTTTGCTACATGTTGGCCCGTCACGGTCATCCGTTGAAGCTCGATGAAGGCCCGTGTGAGGTTGAAGAAGATAACCTGGATATGCTGCAGAACATCATGAGTCACTCAGACTTGACAAAGAACTACTTGATGCTGGCGCGTGACTTGGATGTCATGGAGGCGAAGTTACCCGAGGACATTTACAAATCGCATTTAATGGAAGTTCGCGCTCCTTCGGGCGCCGCAGTGGATAGTGCTCGTGCTAACCTCGCAGCGACGTTCGTGAACGCGTTCGTGAACGCCGGTTTCGGGCAAGATAAGCTTTTAACTTCTTCAGAAGCCGCGGATGGTTCCACATCTAATGTGAGCTGGATTTTCAAAAACAAAGATCACGGTAAAATGTCAGCAGCTGCTAGCCTTGGGAGCATCTTGCTTTGGGACGTTGAAGGCGGTCTACCGCAAGTCGATGCTTATCTCTATAGCGAGGAACCGAACATCGTTGCGGGTGGCTTGCTCGCCGTTGGTCTCATCAACACTAATGTGCGGAACGATTGCGATCCCGCTTACGGTTTGTTGTACGAGAGCGTGACCAAGGAAAACTCCGCAGTAAGAATCGGTGCGATAATGGGACTTGGTTTGGCATATGCTGGTACTCAAAAAGAAGAAGTTTCCGAGCTTCTCACGGAGGTGATTCACGATGACAGTGCTCCGTTGGAAGTCGTTGCTTTCGCAGCGCTGTCGCTTGGCCTCGTCTTCTGCGGCACGTGCCACGAAGAGTCTGTGTCGACCATCGTCCAAACGCTGATGATGCGGCCTGAGAAAGAACTCGACAATACGTTTGTGCACTTTTTGTGCCTAGGTTTAGGTTTACTTTTCTTACAGCGTCAAGCGGAAGTGGAAGCGACATTGGAAGTTGCGAAAACTCTCCCGGCGCGAATCAGCGGATATTTACAAACTGTGCTGGACGTGTGCGCGTACGCCGGTAGTGGTAATGTGTTGAAAATTCAGTCTCTTTTGGCGAAGTGCGGCGAGCACCCGGAGGCTGACGAAGGCGATGAATGGATTGCAGATCCCCAGAGTGTCGCTGTGTTGGGCATCGCTCTCGTTGCCATGGGCGAAGAACTTGGAGCAGACATGGCGGTCCGTGCGTACGATCACCTTATTCAGTATGGTGACGCGGCAGTAAAGAAAGCCGTTCCTCTCGCATTTGCGCTGTTACACACCTCCAACCCGAAGCTTGATGTCACGGATTTACTTGGTAGACTCAGTCACGATAGCAATGAAGAGGTCGCGCAGTCCGCGTGCCTTGCCCTCGGTATTGTTGGAGCGGGAACCAACAACGCGCGCTTGGCCTCGCAGCTACGACAACTTAGTAGTTACTACTACAAGGAGCCGTCGTGTTTGTTCCTCGTGCGTGTCTCACAGGGTCTTGTGCATATGGGTAAGGGCTTGCTCACGCTTTCTCCGGCGCACTCGGACCGAGCGCTGGTGTCAAACGTCGCACTTGCTGGTTTGATCATCACCGCCTTTGCGGGACTCGACATGAAGCATACGATTTTGGGTAAGCATCACTACATGCTGTACTATTTGTTTGTCGCTGCCCAACCGCGCATGCTCATGACTGTGGATGAACAAGGGGAACCGTTGCAAGTGTCTGTTCGAGTCGGTCAAGCTGTTGACGTCGTGGGACAGGCTGGGCGACCGAAGACTATCACTGGCTTCCAAACACATAACACTCCCGTACTTCTGTCAGTTGGCGATCGAGCGGAGCTGGCGAGCGAGAAATACATTCCTTTGACTCCTGTTTTAGAGGGAGTTGTCATCTTAAAGAAGAACCCGGAGTGGGTCGAGGAAATGGAAAAGTAGAACTTTAGATCGTTTGAATGTGAGATGAGAATCATCCCGAACTTTCATCGCAACTCCTTACACCGTAATAATTTACTTCACTCACAAATCGATAAATCGATGCACGCGCGAAATTGTCGCCCCATGACGCACGCGCTCAAGACGAGTCTAATCAAGTCTCAATTTTGGAAACGAGGGGAGAACGTCACAGTTTGCCTCCAACCATGACCGTTATGCAAGTGATGATGCAGCCTTTTGGCATCATGAATGCCTTGAGAGGCAAGATTTCAGTCCCGATCAGCGCAACTGCAGCCCTAGCGGCGGCCCTAACGGCTCCAAAGAGCACGGCCTTGTACAGCTTTTGTGGTGAGTTGACCATGTCGCAGTCAAACTCGAGACACTCACGACACTTTGCAGAATGGTGGACGCTCTTGGTGTCGTCGTTTATGATGTTTTTTAGCGTTACGTGTTTCGTTTTGCTAGAAACCGGTCGATACGAGGGAATTCGTGCCGTTTTCGACACAAAGCCATGGCAAAACGCCGCTCCACTACTGGAAGACTCCGACGAGCTGACGAAAGCAGAGTCAAAATTGATGTGTCCTTTCACAGGACAAGAGGGCTCTGGAACGTGTCCGATCTGTCATTCTATCGTGTCTCATAATGGTTATTATCACGTAAGACTTTTCGCTTTTCACCCTGAACACGTTCGCTCACACCTATCGCGCAGGGAGATCCACCCATACTACACACCGTCGTTGGCGACTCGATTCTCGAACACAGACTTGCGATGCAAGCCAGCGAAATAGACGATAAACCAAGGCTCGCACGAGTTCAACTCGACAATTTCATCAAATATCGCGGTAATTTTCTATTTGCCACGATCAGTCCGTCTTGTAAGGGGTGCTACATGAAGGCGTGGTGCTGGACTGTGGGGTACCGCATGGTTTGGCAATCCACTATTTTGGGCTTCAACACGATGTTGTGCAGTCATCTATTCGGTGAAGAGGTGCTTCTTTTCGACTTGAAAAGCATGTTGCTTTGTCTTTCGATGTTTTTCTCAATTTCTACGGTATGCATGCTACTGTCTTTGCTCGCGACGGCCGTCGTGTTCATCCGCGAACACACATTCATGCACACGGCTGAGGTGCCCAAGTTCGTGACACAGGACATGGGGGTCGTTGAAGTATTGCTCCGGATCATGGCGGATCCACGGGCAAGATACGGAGTAAATCCGAGCAAAACATACTGGAGTTGGCTATGGACAGTGAAAAAGGCGTGAGTTCGCGCACAGTTCGACGTGTGTCGACGGGACAAACGCGTGGACGTCTAGACGGCTCGTTCAACCGGGCGAGAATTCAAGCACAAATTAGTAACTTTCACGACAAGCGCTGGTTATGGTCATTTTGAGGCAAAATCGTGGAAAACATACTGGAATTACGCAGGCTCGCTGCGTTGTGCCAGAGGATTCGGCGCGGGATTGCGTCTGTCGAGCTCAACCCACGACAAATACTTGCCCCCGCGAAGTTCGGCCAGGCGCACTTGTCTCTCGCGCTTTCGGAGGTCATCACGTTCGCGTGCGGCTTCGCGCTCCTTATATTCTTCCTCTTCTCTCGCCTGCAGTACACTTGACGCATCTTCGGCGGCTGCGATGGACTATGTCGGGCGCAATGCAGTTGGTCAGTGCGGTGCTCAAACAGGAGATACAAACAAACAAGCACACTCACCTCAGCGATAGGAGTGGGTAGATCCGTGAAATCCTTATCGTAGTCATCGAATGCAATATCTCCATGAGAATTAAACAGCCGTTCCCACCAGCTATCACTGGGCGCGGCGTTCTTATCTTTGAAAAGCTCCAGGTTCATCTTCTTCAGGTACAACACGAAACCGTCGTCATCCTCTCCGCCTGAAGCAAAATAATTAATTTCGATCGCGAAACGATAGTGAAGATTGATTTAATTTGTCACGTACCAAGGTGAACCCACGCAGACTCTTCTGGTATGATTTGTCGAAATAACTCTCCCTGATAGCGAATGAATTGTAAATAATTGCGTGTCGAGAAATAATTAATTTAAATCACCTCTAGGTACGTGCGTCCAGTGTTTCGACATGACACTCTGACGGTCGACGGCGTGATGCAGACATCCAAATCTTGCTTCTTGGCGTCCTTCGGCACTTGTAACGCTTGAACGGCTATCTCAGATGAGCTCTGGTGCCATCGGCAAGACTTGTCCTGTGTCAAATTTAATTTAATTGTAAATAATTAATTGCGGTCGTTCGCACCATCATCTCAGCCCATACTTCGCGTTTGTGCATTCCTTGCGCCGAGTAGTGCACTTGTGACATTTGATAGCCCGTTTTGTTCACTCGTTCGACCGGGGTGCCGTCGTTGTAAACTAATTTGTACGTTCTGTAAGGAAGCTCCATGTCGGTTGGTGGTCGCTTCGCGACTACGATCTCCTTGCCACTTTTTAATGTCGATAAGATAATTCCTTGTAAGTTGTTGATGCGATCTACCAAGTCCTCCGACTTCAGTTCCTTGAGCTCGCCTACGTGATGAATTATTTAATTCCTCATCAATTTATTCCATTTAATTAACTCACCTTGCACGTCGCTCGCCGTACCCATCGCAGCCTCCGTTTCTGCGCCACCCAGTAACATCAAATCGTGTGCTTGAATTTTCTCGAGCATTTTCTGCGCTAACATCGTGAATACCAGCCGCCGAACGACGGATATCAAACACGTACCTCGGAGTTTAATTTATCTTCGCCGGCGAGAATTCGATACGAAAGCGCGACACCAGGCGCTCCACGAAACCTTGAGCGCACGCTTTCTATGAGTACCTTTTCTTTGATGACATTCGCACCCTTCGCGACGTTTTCTCGAAACGAGTCTCGCACTTTAGAGTTGAAGCCGACGAGCTTGCCAGTTTTGAAGAGAAGGCTGACGGTGACCACGTAAGTTGCCAAAGCGTCGGGAACGGTGCGCACGCCATACTCCGCCACGCCGTACTGATCGTTGATGTCGCTCAATATTTTCCCAGCCTCGACATCAGTCATGCGATTGCACACATTCTTGAAGGCGTTCGTGAACATCGGATACTTGGTGTCCAAGTGCGTTATCGCCGAGAAGCACTTCGCCGCCGCTTGCGTGTCACCATTTTCGCGCCCTTCAAAAGCCTTGCCCATCTCGTACCACGCCCAAGCTTTGGTGATGACTGTATCTTCCTTGAAAGGCGAGAAGTCATCGACTTTGTACGTGAAGGTCATCTCCGTTTCCTTGTCAGAAAGCGATGCGTCGTCTTGTAACAAGGTCAACGCCGCCGCCGCGTCGGCGCGAGCTTGCATAAAGCACAACGCGTGGCGGTACATGCTCGCACGCTGGGTGTAAGCCATCGGCACGCTCATACCGTGTACGTTCCAATGTTGTACGAACCGATAGTAGTCGCCGCGCGGCTTGCTTCCTTCATTTATGCCTTTGATTTGACAAAACATTCCCTCTGCCATCTCCAACGACGTGACGTTTTGGAGGTGCGCGTGCTCGATGAGCTCGCGATTCTCCATGTCTTGCAGAGTTTCAAGAATCCAGTTCGCAAGTTGCTCGCGCGTAAATGAAGTGATCGTTTTGTTCATCGCTTTCACGTGCTCGTCGATCACGCCGGCGTCGCCTTCGTCCTGACATTCGAACGATTGCCTGTACGCGGCGAGCGCGTCCGGGAACTGTCGCAGCCCCACGTGCGCGGTCGCCTTGCGCCACCACCCCTTGGCGAACGTCGGCATCAACGACACCGCCGCAGACGCGTCCTCCAGCGCCGCTTTAAAGTTTGCAGACTTGGCGTACGCCATCGAACGGTTACACAGCAGTTTCGCGCGTTCGCCCGCGTCCCTCGGCGCGAGTTCCTCCAGACACTTCGTGTACGTCGCGTACGCCTCCTTATAGTTCCCGTTCCCCAGCGCCTCGCGCGCGCGCGTCTTAAAATATTCCATCTTCACGCTCGCAAAGTCTCGCGACGTCGCGTATCCATCGCTCTCCCCCATCGCTCGCGCGGGTCGACTCGATTCCGCGCGCGCGCGCCCGCTCGAACCGTCGTTCGCCGTTCGCCGTTCGCCGTTCGCCGTTCGCCGTTCGCCGTTCGCCGTTCGCCGTCGGCGCGACCCGACCCGACGCCGTCGACGCCGTCCGTTCGCGAGCGCGGTCGCTCGCGCGCTCGCGTGTGCGCGCGTTCGCTCGCTCGTTCGAACGCGTCGGTCGCGTGCGTTTCCCGCCGCGTCGCGACCGTTTTCGCGTTCGTGTTTCGACCGGGTGTTTTGACTCCCGGTCGGGCGTCCCGGCCGGTCGGCACCGCGCGACGCGATGGGCGCGCTCCCGGAAGCGCTGCTGGCGCGACTGGCGAAGCGAGGGATCGCGGTTCCGAGCGACGGCGACGGCGACGGCGACGGCGACGACGCGACGACGAAGCGACGACGCGAGGACGAGGACGAGGACGAGGACGAGGACGAGGATGGGACGGGAACGGACGTCGACGCGAAGCTGCCGCGAGGGTGGAGAGCGAAAGTCGATCCGACGTACGGACAGACGTATTACTACAACAAAGCGCTGAATAAGACGCAGTGGGAACGACCGGTGGAGGCGGAGAAGACGAGACCGCCGCCGCCGCCGCCGCCGGCGGTGACGCCGTTGCCGCCGGGATGGCGAGCGACGACGGATCCGGCGAGTGGAAGAGAATATTTCTTTAATCCACACACGCAGAGAACGTCTTGGGAGCGACCGCGCGACGGTGCGACGGCGGTGGGGATGCGAAGGTGCTCGGGGTGCGGCGGATTCGGGCGCGGACTCGTGAAGGCGCACGGTTACTGTTTACACTGCTCGCGAATTTTGGGTCGGTATCCTCCGGGCGTGAGTTCATTGGACGTCGTCGATAACCCATTCATGACGAAACAACAGCGAGCGAAAGCAGCATCGACCGCGACGGGCACGGCGCGAGTCGAGACGAAGGCTTCCGCCGTGAGCAAACCGGCGAGCGTGCGGCGAGACATCGGTCCGTCGGGCGCGCAGGGCAACTCGAATCATGAACGTGCACCGAAAAGGAAAGCTATCGCTGCGCGCGCGCCGGCGAGGAAAGAATCTGAGCCGCTCGATCCAATGGATCCAGCTTCATATAGCGACGCGCCGCGAGGTACTTGGGGAACGGGGATTGACAAGAGCCGAGAGGCGCAATAGGACACTAGGAATAGCATTAATCGTCTTCATCCTCGGGGAAATAGAGATAACCACGCTCAAATAGCGTTAGTGCGAGCTTTAAGGCTTCATCATCGAAATCACACTCCTCCGTCTGCGTGTCTTCTTCGTAAAGCTCGCCTCTATTTGCGATGACGGTGGCTGTTTTCACAGCGGCCGGGCTGACGACATCCCAACATTCTCCGTTTGCGAAAAACAGCGCGTTCTTCAAACTATCATCCGCAACCTTTTCCACGAAAGCGAAGCGTAAATCTTCTCTCGCGACTAGACCTTGGTGTTCCCAAGCCGCTAATAGTTCTTCGATGCTCACTTCGTTCTCGTCCGCGTCGTCGTCCTCGCCGGTGCGCGCCGTCGTGTGACAACCAAACCAACGCGCCACTTCGGCATCATTCTTCGGATACGTGCGCTTAATTATCTCCGATGCATACGTGATAGATTCAGCGGATATTGCACCGACGTCTTCGACCGGTTTGAGCCAAGGATCGGACCAACGCGAGCCCTTCAATTTTTCAGATGCTCGTTGCGTGTAAGACAAGACGAGTTCATCCGTCGTCGGCGCTAGAAAGCCTATACTCAACGTTACGCTCACGCCTGGTTTTGAGTTCGTCGCCACGCCGTTGTGAGCGATTTTGGGGGGCAAGTAAAGCATATCACCCGGAACCAACGTGAAGGAATCGTCCTCGACAAAGCTTTTGAGCACGCGAATTTCACATTCTGGGACAAATGCCGCATCATTATCTGGCCAGTACTCCTCGTTATCCGCCACGGCCCAAACTTTTTCGCCTTCGGCTTGAAGAAGAAATACATCAAAGTGATCGGAGTGCGGTCCTACGCCCCCGCCGTCCGGTGATACGCTCGCTTGAATATCAGAAATTCGCCAACGCGGAAAACAGTTGAAGAGTTCCAACATGTCCCCAAACGGTTGCGCCTGCACGTCCAAATCGTTAACGATCAGGCTCCACGGCTTGTCTTCGGGTAAGGATGTCAAATCACTTTCTTCGAACGGTCCAATCTTCTTCCTCCACGACTGCTCGTCGTCCCCCTCGCGCACGAAGATGCGCGCGCTCGCGTCCTCCTCGCACGCCAAACCAGCGATTTCGTTCCCATCCAGCGGCGGTCGAAAGTTCGGTATCGCCTGCCGCATCAGCAGAGGCTTTTTCTGCCAATACTCTCGCATGAACGCCTCGCGCGCGTCCTCGCTCAGCGGCAGCGTGACGTCTGTCCACGTGTCCACTTCGCCTCGAGCGCGCGCCGGCGGCGGTCGTCGTCGCCGTCGCGTCGTCGCGTCGTTCGCGCGGACGCTTCGATCCACCGCGCGACGCGCGAGGCGCGATGTCGACGACGTCCGCGTCGACGCGCGCGCGGCGTCCGACATCGCCGTCGCCGTCGCCGTCGCCGTCGCCGTCGCCGCGCAGTGCGAGACGGCGACGGAGCGACCGACCGACCGCGTCGCGCGCGTCGTCGCGCCGTTGAAAATACAAAACACGTCCACATTCGACGCATTCAGTGCGTTCTTAACGCTATCTCGATCGTTTATCATTCACCGAACCCTACGCCCGAACGCCCTCGCCGCGGGCGCGATTTCAAATTCCGCGACGCCGCGCGCGAGATGCGCGGCGCGATGCGCGTTCGAGGGTGCGCGCGCGTCACACGACGCCGACGACGGACGGACGGACGGACGCACGGACGCGATGGGTGCGGATACGACCATGGTCGACGCGGAAGCGACGCGTCCGCAGCGCGCCAAGGCGCACGCGCCGTGGGTGGAGAAATACCGCCCTCGCGTCGTCAAGGATGTGGCGAGCCAGGAGCAAGTCGTGGGGGTGCTGGAAAACGCGCTGAAGACGGGGAACATGCCCCACTGCCTGTTCTACGGACCGCCGGGAACTGGGAAAACCACCACCGCGCTGGCGATCGCGAAGGAGTTGTACGGACCGGAGCTGTATAAGCAAAGGGTGAAGGAGTTGAACGCGTCGGACGAGAGAGGCATCAGCGTGGTCCGCAACAAGATCAAAACCTTTGCCTCGCAAGCCGTCGGTGCGCCCGCGCCGGGATACCCGTCTCCGCCGTATAAGATATTAATCTTGGACGAAGCGGACGCCATGACGGGCGACGCGCAATCGGCGCTGCGAAGGATGATGGAGACGTATTCAAAAGTCACTCGGTTCTTTCTGTTGTGCAACTACGTGACGAAAATCATCGATCCGATCGCGAGTCGATGCGCAAAGTTTAGATTCTCGCCGCTCGCTCAGGAAACTATGGGTGCGCGATTGAAGTTCATCGGCGAACAAGAAGGTTTGGAGATGAGTGACGACGTGTTCGCGATGTGTTCAAAGCACTCGGGAGGAGACATGCGCAAGGCGATTACGTTGTTGCAAAGCGCAGCGCGTTTGTTCGCGGGGAAGATTAGTGGTGCGAGCATCGTTGAAGTGGCGGGGCACATTCCAGATGAAAAAATCAAAAAGATGTACGATCTGTGCCGTGAAGCCAAGTTTGAAGAGGCGCAGGCGCACATGGAGGACATTTTGCGCGACGGTTTTTCAGGACTCAAAATTCTCGATCAGTACTCTGACTATGTCCTGGAGGCAGATTGCTCGGACGAGGTCAAGGCGGAGATCTTCATCAAACTTGGTGAAGTAGACAGGTTTTTGGCGCAAGGAGCGGATGAGGGAATGCAGTTGGCCACGTTGGTGAGCACGTCCATCAAGGCGCTGGCAAAGATGGCGTCCGCGGCGTAATAGACTCGAGAGCTCGGCGGTTTGAATATTAGTAAAGATGTAAACGATTATGCAAGCGAATTCGATGCAAATACTGCCCACATAAAGAAAATAAAGAAATCATGGCGCGCGCTTTCGTTTTCATAACATTCATGCTTCCTATCACGAGCTACGTCCAATACAATCCGAAACCCAAATTCACTGGCTTTGATTCCACCATCCACGGCGCTTGATTCAAAGCAAACAACGACGTTCCTTCTTTAGCACGTTCGAACAACGCATCCCGATCGCTAATGGCTTCCACTTCTTCAGGATACCAAACCCCAGGAGCACATTCACCATTCAACATCGCCGTTGCAAAAGACGCCGTGCACGTGCCGACGCACTCGCTTAAACGCGGATGCGTATACAAACCCACAGACTGCTTGCCGTCCTTCAGTTTGACGTCCACGCGGATGGATGTAGTTTCTCCAACGATCTTATCCACCGAGCGCACGATCGGGGCGGAGAAGTTCGCCAATCCTTTCATTGCGTCTTGATTTTCCAAGAGCGACTTTGGAACTAAATTCGCTATTGCCACCATGGCCCCGTTCCAAATCCCTGGCGACGTACCGAATCGAGCCTTCACGGTGCGCGCACCGAAAATTTCACGTGTCGATGCAACTTCGGGCAAGTTGTACAGGAACACCTCGCGTCGGCCCACGCCCTTGCCGAAATCGACGACTTTGCGTTGCGAAGCTGGTTTCTCGACGATGCGCTGACCGTCTTCCCAACACACGACATCTTCGCCACAGAGCAAATAGCTCGTGGCTAAAATCGTCGTCCCGACCCCACCCGACCCCGCAGTGAAGTAGTTGTAAAGCACGTACTCCACCTCGGGTTCTTTGCCTTCGTTTTCTTCAGTCGCACGAAACTCCGCCTTCATCGACTCCACGATGTCTCGCGCCATAAGGTTTGACACCCCGGGATAGATGCCCGCGCACGTGATCGCGGCCACACCCGCGGCTTTCGCCTTTTCGCTCAATTCCTTTGCCTCGGCGCCGTACGACGCGTCGTCACAGACGTCTAAATACTTGACCCCGCTCTCCAGCGCCGCCTCGAGCGCGGCGCAACTCTTCCGTCTCTGAAACGGTCCCGCGGTGTTGATCACCAAGTCAGCGCCTTGAATCGCTCGCGTCACGCTCGCCTTATCGCACACGTCCACCTCAACGAACGACGCGTTCGCCAACCCTCGATGTCGCGCCTTGGCCTCCGCGTCTCGCTCTCTCGACCGTCCGCCGAGCGTCACCTCCACCCCGCCGTTCGCGCCTCGCACCAGCGCCGCCGCCGTCGCGCTCCCGACGCGTCCGGTGCCGCCGAGGACGACCACTTTCGTCGTCGTCGTCGTCGTCGTCGTCGTCCGCTCGCTGGCCTCGTTCGCGTCCTCGCTCGCTCGCGCCCGCACCGCGCGGTGACGTCGCCGGTGTCGCGTCGTCGTCGTCGTCGTCGCGTTCGCCGCGCGAGCGCGCCCGCGCCCGCGCGTCGTCGTCATCGCGCGCATCGCCCCCGTCGTCGTCGTCGCGCGTCGTCGTCGTCGCGCGCGTCGCGCAGTGCGGGCGGCGGCGACGCGGCGCGTCACATCGCGACGACGACGCGACGACGACGGCGATGGAGGACGCCCCGCTGTTGACGCGCGACGGCGACGGGGATCGACGACACCGCGCGTCGAGCGCGCGCGCGTCCACGTCGGTGTTTCGACCGACGTTCGCGCTGGGCGTGACGCTCGCGTGCGCGTGCGCGCTGGCGAAGACGAATGGTGTTGGACGAACGATCGCGCGCGACTGGATGTCTGGAGACGACGCGCGCGAACGCGCGAGCGCGAATGAACGAGGGAAAATGAGCGCGTTCGGGAGCGCGGCCGCGTTGGCGACGAGCGGAGACGGGACGACGCCGTTCGCGGTGGTGAGCGACCCGTTCGTCACGGGCGGCGGCGACGACGACGGAGCGAGCGAGGAGTATTCTTTAGTGCGAAAATCGCAAATGTCGTCGAGTGGAGACATAGAGGTGAATCACAGAGAAGATGTCGAGATGATACCACGCGCGGCGGCGACGATGGTGCACTTGACGTTGCTCACGGCGTGCGCGGAACTCGGGTCGTTGACGTTTGCGCCGGGAGCGTGGGAGGACGTCGTCGGCGCTCGGGTGACGACAAAGTCGATGTCGAACGACTTTTTATTCTCCCAAGCGCAGGAAATGACGCAAACAAGGTGTGGAACGTTTGAAGTGGACGTCATGCTCGGTGCAGGGGAGCAGTTTGGATTTTATTTGTACCCGCTCGACAACACGAGCGACGAGGCGACGGTGTCCGACATCGGTTGCTTGCACAGGGGGGGCGGGCGATGTCCGAAATTTGCGACTCCATCGGCTCTCGAAGGCATGGAAGTTTGTACCTCTGTCATCGAGGAGGGCGATGACATCTTTTACAACCGCGTATTCGATGGGAAGACGTTCACGTACGTCTACGGTTCGTGCGACGAGGGATGCGTGCTGAAAGCGCCGAGCGGGTGTCCGGCGTCCCACATGCCCGAAGTCACCACTTTAGACACCGGAGTGTGCACCGATCCCGCACACGCCGGTATTTACAACGCCCTGTGCGCGCAGAGCTGCGGTGCGGGCACCACGGACTGCGACGCGTCGTGTCGAGCGGCGTCCGACGCCGGCGTCTCCCTCTCGTGCGTTCCCGGCGCGCGCGGCGCCGACGCGTGTCGATGCGCCCACGTCGCCGCCAACGCGACGACCGAGTGCACCGTTCCCGGATACGACTGCTGCACGTGCGAGAGCATCATCGTGTGATCACATTCATAGACCCGTAGTTCCTTCGACCCTCTCCGCCGCGCGTTCGGCTTCGCCGCGCCCTCGAATCGTTCGTCCGTCGATCGATCGTTCGATCGTTCGTTCGTTCGATCGATCGATCGATCGATCGATCGATCGATCGGTCGTTCGAGATCGACCGCGCGTCACGCGTTTCGGCCTTCATGGCGAATCGTTCGCGCTTTATGCGCGTCGCGCGCGGATTTTTTTTTATCCTCG
>Ga0257114_1000550_pt1 | contig 29317 bp, 22 predicted proteins | sample SI112_10mmetaG_FD_190149 | JGI IMG/M metagenome (GOLD analysis project Ga0257114, IMG submission 190149) | Marine microbial communities from Saanich Inlet, British Columbia, Canada - SI112_10m | ecosystem: Environmental > Aquatic > Marine > Inlet | place: Canada: British Columbia | collected...
AAAGGGTTAGCAGTGGGCCTTTTCATACGCTACGGTTCAATATGGCCCACGGAAAGCCCATTCAAACATTGGTCCCATTCTCATGGGGTTAAGCATAGACCCTCGTATACACCTGAAAACGATTTATTCACAGGTCATGTTGAACACTTTGCGAGATTGATTGACTCATGGGAGGCTGCGATGAGGGTTGCTGAAAGATTTCCCCATCCAATTACAATTGTTTGCCAACCGAGTCTCTCAGCAAGTTTGAGCACATCCTTGTATACTCCATCTCCTGTTGCGATTAAAACTAGTGTGCCAGGCGGATTTCCTCGTTCACTATCCTGTTGAATATCACGAACCATGGTTGCGATTAGACGGTGATCAGCACTGTCTGCTTCATTCCCAGCAAGACAAATTTGGAAACCCGCAGCCCTCCATTGTTCACCTAATGCATCCTGATTCCGTTTTGCAAGAAAAGCAAAATTTGTTGACGCATCTCCGATGTTGTTCTGGATATGAATTCGTAATTTTTCGGGAGGCATACCAACAGCATTTTCAACATCTGCATAAACTCTAATCAACCGACGACGCAATCTTACCACTCCCTCAAAACAGAATGAAATGTAGCGTTCGAGTTGGCCGCTTGTTGAGCTTTCACTGACCACCATTCCAAATCCTCTTTGCGCAGATGTTTCACGAGGTTTTGAGATGTATTAGATGGGTCATGTAGAAGAGGAGTTCCCTTCGCAACTTTGGAACCTTTTGGTTTATGTGAACCACTCATCGTACCGTCAAATGAAATTCCTTGATGGTGTATTCGTTTGAAATTCTTTAGAATCCTGTTGAACCTTTTAGTGAGATCATTTTCCGACGGATAACTCCTGTAATCTTCCCAAGTCAAGACATCAAAAACATAGGATGGCAATTTACATGGAGGGTTACGGAACTGGTTTCGCCAATGTTTTAGACAGACAATAACTGTTGTAGGGTCGTCTTTATGATTAGAGCGCTTTTTTAATTTTGAGAACATTTCTTTCTGATGTGTGGGATTGAATCGGAGCCACTGTGCAGGACCGCTTACTTTTGAAACACCATACCACCATGTAGATGGTTTTTGACCTTGACCCACTCTTCTTAACGCAGGTACGATGTCCATGCTATGATGTGTTTGTTGCCCCATCATCGTCGAAAGCCATGAGTTCATCGGAGCACGATTTGTAGAATCTTTACTGACTGTAACTGAACGCTTGTTCATTGTAGCCGTGTATCCTTTCGGCACAAGGGATTGAATCAAAATAAGAATCTCTTTGGTTCTGGGCAATCCTTTCATGTCATCCTGTGGTTGAAAGTTCAAAAGTAAAATGACATCTATATCAGCAGAACCTTTCATGGCCGTTTCCCTGTACAATGACCCGGTTCGCAATTCCTTGCCACGCGTCAATCTCCACGGATTTTGTTTCTTTTTCAACTTGCGAAGTCCCTCGTATATGCCTTCAAATACGTCTCTTCTCATTGATTCTAATTCTCCTCGGTTTTTATCGTCAACCCGGAGTTTGTTTGCCAATGCAACCATGTTTGCATGTGAGCCGATCATGATGTGGGGCGGATATATCTATATACAAACACAATGGTTGGATAATTGATGCTCATCGCTTCAATTGGACAAGATATCGGACCGATATCACACATTCTTCGTAAACTAGAAATTCCAGAATTGGTTTTAATTCGATACGACGGAGGCCAAATTTCTGAACTTCTAGAGGAAATTAATTACCTCTCACCCAATACAAGAGTAGAGGTTCATTCACTGAATCCACCCAATTTGAATGATGCGGTTTCAGCGACGGATATTCTTCATGAACTTTACAGAAATTTAATCCAATGGACTGAAAGATCTCCAAATGCTTTCGTTAGTGTAACTGGAGGTACACCATGGTTGAGTCATACTTTGCATCATGCTGCGACTATGGCTAACCTACCTGTGGTAGTGAATACATTCAGCAAAATAGAGGGGAGTGAACTGGTTTTTTCGTATCCAAAACCATTAGAGACAGAGCGAATGAAAACTATTCTTTTGAATAGGCACCGTCCTCGAGTAAACCTATTACTTCATCTGCAATCTGTAAAATCAGCAACTATTCCGGAGTTATCAAAAACGCTCAAATTGAATATCGAAACTATACGATTTATTTTGAACGGACGTGACCGTGATTCATCAATATCTCAAGACATTATCGCTTCTGGATTGGTCGGAATGAACCAACCATTGGTCGGAATCCTTGGTAAACGCAAAACAGGGAAAAGGGGTCCTCAAGCGTTCGAGTATGCCTTGACGGAGTTCGGCAGAGATGTTTCTGCATTGCTTCAGAGGCTTGAGTGATTAGAAGTTTATTTTCATGATGTACACGTGGGGGCCCCTTGTGTATACGGGTGACTACAACGGTACCCTTGTAGCCGTATGCATATTCAAGGGAGGCCCTTGTGTTCAGATGACTTGGAGTCTAGCCCTGATAGATGTAATCTCCGATGAGACCCTGCAAGATGCTCTGTTTATAGACTAAGAATCAAATATCTGATAAGTTTAGTCTATATGGCCAAGTAATTGATTTATATAAGTTGGAATAACGATTGAAGATGGAACATGATGATGACCTGTTTGGCGTTCGCCATCTCTTTTCGTCTTGTTTTTACCTTTTTGTCATTGTTATTATTTCAAGCGTTACATTCTCAACATATATTATTGAGCCTTTCATGAGGGATGGATCAATCCATAATCGGCCGAGATTTACTATAAACCAATTAGCTCTAGATACAATTGCAGAGGACGATTCAATGTCCGTCATCGCTTTTGGATCCTCTATGATGTTCAAAGGTCTCGACGGGGGATGTGTTTCTGATAACTTACAAACAGAGGCTCTTGTGTACAACCTAGGGCAGATATCTTCACGACATTACACGGATATGATGCATATTCCAAGAACTATATTATCTAACCCAGAATTAGTTTTAATCGAGGTTTCACCTCACACGCTAAACAACCCAACTTTCGAAAAGGAACTAGATTATGTAGAGTTGCGATTTAAGTTAGATTCAATGTATCAATCTTCGATTGATTCTGGTGATTGGAGTGATTTGATACAACCCGGTCACGAAAGTTGGATTGCGACAAATGATTTGGAGAGGATGTATTTTCGTCAAGAGTATATTCCTAAAGCAATTGAAGAAAGAATGTTGAACATTCTAATGGACGACACTTTTAGACACCCAGAGTGGACGACTTCTGGACAATTTGATTGGCTACCTCCTGTAGATTCCATGGAGTGGGAAGATTACCTTCAATCCCCTTATTTTACTGATGATAAGTGGGGGTTTGATGGTATGACGACTGAAAAAAGAATTGAATATAACAATTCAAAGATGCGGGACTCTTCAAAATATTATCCTTTGAATAACTCTCTTTCAACTAAGGCTTTACATTACCAAATAACAAGTTTACTTAACAACGAAATTAAAGTGATGATTGTTAATCCGCCTCAACACCCTCTTTCTTTAAATTACGTACCTGAAGGCCAATGGGATTCAGTAAATGAAACAATACAAAATTACTCAAAAACCGCAGGTGTTTATGTCTTTGATCAGCTTTGGGAAGTCGATTGGGGTGATGAACATTTTTGGGACAGAAATCATTTAGATGACGAGGGTAGATTAGAATTCTGTAATCGAATTAGTCCATTAATAGACTTAGCATTAGCGGATTAGTGATTTCATGGATTTTATTAATTTCGATTACTACACATTATTCCTACCAATTGTCGTCTTGCTTGTAATGGCATCAAGAAGAAAACTTCGCCGCCAAATTTCAATTCTTCTAATTTCTAGTTATATCTTTTTCATTCTCGCTTCTGGATGGCATGTTATTCTCTTGATTATATCAACAGTAATTGACTGGTTTGCTGGATCGAAAATCCACAATTCGGATAAACACAAAACTCGCAAAAAATGGTTATTAACAAGTTTGTTCGTGAATCTTGGTTTATTGTGCTTATTCAAATATATCGATTTTATAATAAAAAGTCTCAATCTGTTTACTATGAAAATTGGCCATGACCTAGATTTGGGAACACTAAATCTGATATTGCCGGTAGGAATTTCATTTTACACATTTCAAACTATGTCATATACTATCGACATTTACAGAAGAAAGCATACACCTTACGAGAATTTTATCGACTTTGCATGTTATGCCGCATTTTTCCCACAACTCGTTGCTGGACCTATTGTACGTTCTCAACATTTCCTTGAACAGATCAGAAAACCACTTGCATCAAACGCATTTAGAACACGTTTAGGGTTGACATTAATTATCTATGGGCTTGCTAAGAAGATTGTAATCGCTGACAATGTTGCATTACACGTGGATAGCATTTTTTCGGAGGGTACTGCTCTGAATAATACTGCACTAGTTTGGTGGGGTGCTCTTTGCTTCGGGATTCAAATATATTGTGATTTCTCAGCGTACACAGATATAGCATTAGGATCAGCACATTTATTGGGCATTGAATTACCAGAGAACTTTAATTCTCCTTATTCTGCGAGGTCTCCTCAAGATTTTTGGAGAAGATGGCACATTTCTCTCTCCACATGGCTTCGTGACTACCTGTATATTCCATTAGGAGGGAGTCGCGGTGGAACCAAAGTTTTGGTTTTTTCGATAATGGGGACCATGATTTTAGGAGGTTTATGGCATGGGGCTTCTTGGAATTTCGTTCTGTGGGGTGTAATTCATGGATTATTATTGCTATTTCATAGGGCATTACTGAAACTCAAGATTTTGAAGACTCTATTTTCCTACTTTCCGAAAGGAATGTCGCTTTTCGGTTGGGTCACAACACAATTTTTTGTTTTCATGACTTGGTTGATTTTTAGAGTTGAGGACACATCAATATTGGTGAGAGCATTAAAGTCTTATCTGTTCATCGATTCTAATTGGGATATAGATGAATTTTTGCAATCTTTACCAGATGTTAAGTTACTCGTTTTCTCAATAGTACTTTTGTTTATCGTTTTCCACGGGATTAGTTGGAAAGTTGGAGGTCTGAAGATTTGGATAAGTAAACAAAATCCAATTATATGGAGTTTAGTTTGCGGGAGTCTAATCTGCGCCGCAATATTGTTGAAGCCTGCTGAGAATGTTGAATTTATTTATTTCAGATTTTAGAATTCTGTTGAAAACCTTTATCCTAAGTCTTGAAAGTTAAATTACAGATTATAGATGAAAATAATCCCTTTTTGTTTGAATAAACTCGGTTAGAGAATCCTACAACCCCCTTGTGAACCGATTTGGGTGTAGAAGGGTTATCTATGATTAGATAAATATCAAAATGAATTTGATTTAGTGATAGAATAAATGAATAACATATGCACACGAGGGTTACTCCATAAAACCCTCGTACATAGATAATGGCATTCACAAGGGTTAGCTGTGGGCCATATACAACGCTACCGTTGCAGGCGCAGATTGGACTGCTGTGTTCCTTTCTTCAGTTGCCAGTGTGGGTGTCTTTTTGCCCTTGAACGTCCGCCTTCCGTAGTTCTGCAAGTTGACGAAGCGCCTCCATCTGAACTTGAGGATCGGTTGACGATGCTGCGATGTTTTCGAGCACCGCAATTGCAGATTCAGACGCCTTGTTATGCTGCTCAAGGCGTTGTTGTTCCTTCTCATTCTGCAACTTCATGCGTTCCCGCTTTCGTGCCTGGACTTGGTCGAACATGTCCATAGCCACCTTTTTCTTCTTTTCATGGCCTTCCAATTCTACATTTTGATGAACTCGTTCTTGTTCAGCTTGGAGTTGGCTGATTTCGAGTTCAGTTTGTGCATCTTTGAGGCTTTCTTCTCGTGCTGTTTGTGATTCAGCCAGGCGAATTTGGTTGTGTTGTGTCCATTCCTCAAGGGAGACAGTGCCCTTGTTCTTCATGCGTTGAAGTTCCAGTTCCATGTTTGCTTTTTCAGTTGCTTGAACGCCAACAAGGGCCATGCGTGCTTGGATTTCGTGTCTCTTTTGTTCATACTGAATCATGCTGTCCATCTCGATTTCTTGTCGGTCAGAGAGCGATGCCTTTTGGATTCGCAATCGCTCCATGGTTTGCTGATGTTGCATTTGTTGTTCAGCAACCGAAGCGCTCCATGTGATGTGGCCGCCTTGGAAGTGCAGGCCATGAGCATCGAGGGTTGGGCGGATGGAGGACTTGAGGTGGAACATCAGATCTTCTTGGGTTGTCACATTTTTCATCTGAGACGAGGGCATGGCTTTGACAAACGACATCAGGGCTGATTGAAGTTCCATGCGAATGGTTTCTGCAATGTCGCCGCTTTTGACTGTCAAAGTTCCTTTCGCAGGGTAGGTGACCAAACGAGGCGCAGACTCACGCGTAATCTCAACGTTGATGTTGACAAGGCAGTTAATTTCCTCACCAGCATCAGATTGGCCACGTACCTGGACCATGATGAGGTGAGGGCCTGTGAAACAAAACATGAACGCTCGCTGCGGGTTTTTCTTCCCAAGCATTCGACCGAAGAGCCCCATCTCGGGACTGACCTCCATATGCTGCTGCGAGACGGAACCGACCACTTTGCCATTCTCGAGAACCACGCAGATTTCATTTGGCTTGAGTGTCACTTCCGCTTGCTCTGGGATGTTTTTGCCAAGCAGGTATTGGGCCACAACAGTCGGGTTTTCTCGCCATCTAAAATTCATCATCTCACCTTTGTGTCAATCCGTCAATGAACATGTTGCGTTCAAGGAAATGGTTTCGAGCCCTGTTGATCTTTTGTTCCCACTGAGAGATGTTCTCCATCCCTTCAGTTTCATCGAGGCTGGCGATTTCACTGGCCACTTGATTGGCTTTGCGTGTTGCATCAACAAGCGATTGGAGGCTTGCACTGTCATGGTCAACGAGTTTTCGAACCGAGGCTGATTTGAGTTTGCCAATGCCTTTGTGTTTCGAGACGTGATTCGCCGTGGTGGAGAACTGGGCTTCTCGCTTGAATGCCTGAAGTGTTTCAATGGCTTGTGCACATGCCATCCTTGAGTTTCTGTGCCCTCGGCGATGGGCGTCTTGTTCGAGCTTCTCTCCATGGCGGATTAACATCTCACAACGGCGTTGAATTTCTGAACGGACGGCTTCATCGGATTTCATGAACCGGCCTTTTTCATAGCCATCATACACGGTAACAAGGGCTCTCACCGCTTGTATGGCAGTGGCGATAGCGGACGATTCTATACCCATTTACTTGACCCCGTTTCGATATCCTTTGGGTTCTATATTACAGTGTTGAAGCGTTGGCTGATGCATTAAAATTGTCCAGTGGAGCCAAAACCGCCCTCGCCTCGCGACGTGGTGCCGAGTTCCTCAACGCTGGTTTCCACGATGGTGACCTTGGGGACAGGCGCGAACAACATTTGTGCCACTCGCTCTCCTTTGGCCACAACAAACGAGTCGCCTTCACCAATCCATGTGGCCAAGACCATGAGTTCACCACGGTAGTCGGCGTCGATGGTCCCAAGTCCGTTTGGCATGATCATGCCTTTCTTCCCAAGCGAAGAGCGGCAGCGGATTTGCCCTTCCCAGCCAGATGGAATGGCGGTCGCCAAGCCAGTTCTGATGAGTGAACTCTTATGGCGAACAACGGTTGTTTCCTCTAATGCATAGAGGTCCCAACCGGCAGCCTCTGCAGAGCCTTGGGTCGGCAGGCGTGCCTCAGGGTCCAACTTTGCGAATTCGACAGCGAGTTCTACTTGAGTCATGCTCATGCCTCATGTGGACGGTTCTTGACCGTTGTGCAGTTGGCCGCTAAACGAATTTGGTGAACATAACTTTCTACTTCACTGTGAAGCACACACCATGGCAGAGGAGGCTTCGGTCGGCAACGGTTTTGTTGAACGAATGCTCCAGCACCCTTTGTTTCGCTCCTTCCTGTGGTTCGCTCTTTTTCGAGCCTTCTACGGGGCAGGAATTCTTGTGGTGACATGGTTTCTTGCCAGCGAGGCAGAAGCCCCGCTTTGGGTCTCTGTGCTCTTCCTTCTGTGTTCGATGGTGTTCTCACGTTTGCTCTTCAGGGGGATCAAGCGGCTCACATCGAAGCAAGCAGATGCTTCCGATTAGATACTTGGGTTGAGGATTAAATCCACCAGTTCCTTTCGCTTTATCGCGGTGAATTCACCTGGCGCGAGGTTGTAGGACTCGAGAAGCATGGATTCTGTCGACAAGCGGTGCAGCGTTTTGACTGGATTGTCAAGCGCTCCAAACATCCTTCGAATCTGTCGCTTTTTCCCTTCTCCAATGGTGAGGAGAACGCACCTAGCCGATTGTTGTTCGACTTCTGCAGGCTTTGTCCAATAGGTGTCGGTTGACTCGTCCTCTTCGACCACGATTCGAATGCCCTTTCGCAGGGCATCCAATTGATCATTGTCGAGGTCATGCGTGGTGTGGACTTCGTAGGTCTTGCGGACCGTATGGTCGGGAGAGGTGATCCGATGGACTATTTTTCCATCCGTTGTGACGAGTAAAAATCCAGTGGTTTGTTCATCAAGGCGGCCCACTGTCACCAACCGTTCGAAGGTGGTCGGCTCGACATGTTCCCTGAACACTTCATAGACAGAGGTTTTCTCAAGAGAACGTTCGTGCGAATTCAGACGTGAACAAATGCATCCTTGCGGTTTGTGAAGTAAGAAATGCACTTCCTCATCATGGAGTTCAAGCACTTTTCCATTGTAGGTGACCTCCTTGTTGTTGACATTGAATTGGAAGGTCATGTTCTTGACAACAGAGCCATTGACGGTGATCTCACCATCCCAAATGGCCTGCTTTACTTCTGCCTTTGAAGAAAAGACGCCAGTCTTCGAGAGAAATTGATGCAACCTTAGTTTCATTGTGCCCCTCATGTGTTGCTGTGCTGTGGCCTTCTTAGCCGTTGCCGATGCAGTGTTGCGCCTAAGGTTGGTTGTTGAATCCAAATGCATTTGCGGGTGGCGGTCCTTGCGGGCGGTTGGCAGAATCCATGGAGGTTGTTTCAATGTCCACTGCCTCAGCTGCTTCAAAGTCATTCCATTTCGGCTCGGATGGAGCGCTCTGTCGCTTGTTCCATACCAAGACTGCCCCTGCTACAAGACCAGCAACCGCCACGATTCGGAACACGACGTCAAACCACGAATCGAGTCCGGAACTGTTTGGAAAAGCGTCAAGAGCGTTCGCAACCCCATCGTTATCAGAATCATATTTTGCTCGTGCATCGTTCGGGAAGAGGTCTGCATTATCGCCCAATCCGTCACCATCGCTGTCAAGCCATTCGTAGGCACTTAGTGGGAAGGCATCCGCATTATCACCAACGCCATCGAAATCTTGGTCGCTGCATTCACTTGGGTCATCAGGCCATACATCGCTGTTATCGCCACATCCATCACCGTCACGGTCGTTCCACTCTGTTGAATCATTCGGGAAGGCATCTGCGTTGTCACCAACGGTGTCCATGTCTGTATCGTTCCATTCATTTGGATCGGATGGGAAGACATCGGTGTTGTCACCATAGGTGTCGTTGTCACTGTCCTGCCAATCCCTCGCATCCGCAGGGAAGACATCGCTGTTGTCGCCATACCCATCACCATCTGAATCGTTCCATTCTTCGATGTCTTGGGGGAATGCATCGACCACATCTGCATAGCCATCACCATCAAGATCTGGGCATCCCAGTGGTACGAGTGAAGTGCCGAAGGTCAAGAAACAAGCATCGCTGTTGTCGCCTATACCGTCTTCGTCTTGATCGGCCCATTCGGTTTCGTCAGCAGGAAATGCGTCCTGGTTGTCGCCCACACCATCTTCATCGGTGTCGCTGCATTCGGTTGGGTCATAGACAAACAGGTCACGGTTGTCACCGCATCCATCGCCATCGCTGTCCATCCACTCGGTTGCATCCAAGGGAAACGCATCGAGCCCATCGATGACACCGTCCTTGTCGGTGTCTCTGTCGCGCTCATCGGTTCCTGCGGCCGCTTCTTCTTGATTGGTGAACTCATCATCATCGATGTCAGGGTCTTCTGCATCGTTGCACCCGTCTTCGTCCAAATCATTGACGTGTACGCCAAGAACGCCGAGGGGGCATGCGTCGATTTGGTCAGCAAAGCCATCGTTGTCATCATCAGTGTCCACACTGTCGGTGCAGCCATCGCTGTCATGATCGTTGCTTCCATCGCCGAACGGGCACGGGTCGATGGCATCGTTGTATCCGTCGCCATCCGTGTCACGCTGGACTGCTGAACATCCCTCATCGTTGACCGATTCGCCTTGTGGCGTGTTTGCGCAGGTATCATTGCCGTTGGCAACACCATCGCCGTCGTCGTCTCGTTGGGACCAATCGCAACCGTTCAAATCAAGGCTGCTCATGTCTTCAGTCCAATCACATGCATCGTACGCATCGAGGATTCCGTCGCCATCCATGTCGCCCTCGCCAATTGCTTCAATCGCAAACCTGGCAATGAAACGGTGCATCACTCGGGTCGGGTGGGCTTTGTCGAAGAACAGGTATTCGTCGACGTTTGGAACCACGGTGTCACCACTGCTGCAAATTGGCAGTGGCAGCAATGAGATGCCACCAGTGCAAGCTGCGTCCTGTGTGTTGGTCAAACCAAGCGCTTGCTTGTTCTGTAAGATGTCATTGAAGATGTTCCACGCATCGATGCTGTGAACGGTGATGCCTAATTCTGCAGAGAGGTTGGCGATGATCCCGGCTAATTTTTGGTTGTAGAGGACAACTTCCTGTTGGATGGCCGTTTGCTGGCTTTGTGAACGGCTTGAGATCTCAGGCGTGGATTCCAAAGGGGGTAAATTTGGGATGATGAATTCAGTCGCTCCACCGTTCGCCAGTTGGCGAATGTGGGCTTCCATGTTTGTCGCGATGATGTCGGCATTGGCGCTGCCGTAGAGGAAATCATTGCCACCGGCCCAGAGGGAGACCACTTCCGTGTTTGGAATCGTGCTTTGCACGCTTGTGAGGTAGTTGCTGATTTGAGTGCCTACGTTTGGAAGGAGGAGGTAGGAGTAGCCAGCGCCAGTCTGTGAACCACCAAACGCTCTGTTGTCACCCGTGGCTGTGCCCGAGCCGATCGATGTCTGCAATCCATATGCATCACTTACGTATTCAAGCCAGACTTGCCCGTTTGAGAATCGACCTTGCCAGTAGGGGGGGACATCCGGTACATTGAGGATGGAATTCTTGGCGTTCCCCATGTCGCTCAGTGAATCGCCAAACGCCAAGAGGTTGCCTCGTTGGGGCATGACAGAGTTGTGAAACACCGCAAATGCATGGGAATCTTGGGTCATTGTGGCGTTGTATTGGTCCTTCACGGTGAATGAAGTTCTGTAGAATGTATCACCGTTGTAGAAGTGCTTCACATCGACGGCGATTTCAGTAACGGTTCCTGTTGCTTGGAAAGGTGCTCTTTCTTCTAAGAGGACCGTGCCTGATTCATCCCGAAGTTCCCACTCATAGAAGAGTTGAGTTCCGAATGGTAAGTTGGAAATTGAAGCAACGAGTTCAACCGTCTCGTTGGATAACCATTCCTGACGTTGTGTTGACAACTCCATGCTCGCAGCTCGCCCGGACGAGGCATGAGCGATGGCAACGCCCTGCATAAGCATCAGAAAAACCAACGCCATACACCGGACTCGCACGGTTTGCCCTGTGCAGATTGAGTTGTTATGGCTTTTTATCGCCTCGAACAGGATCCTACAGGGTAACTTCCGATCTCCTCCAATTCTCATGACGGGGCCCATACACCTCATAGACTGAATGTTGCCTCCTCTAAGTATGCACCAAGTCTTTGTCATCAAGACCACATTACCTGGTGATTGGGCCGAGGCCTTTGTAGGGGAATTCGAGCATCAAACGCTTCTTGCTGGTGCAGCATGTGCGGAACACCAACGCATTCAATCCATGTACAGGTGGGAAGGCGAGGTTGAATCCTCACAGGAATGGTCCGTTCAATTTACAGTGAGTGCCCCTTCACTCGAACCCGTTTTAGATCATCTTCGAACCTCACATCCTTACGAAACGCCACAGATTTTACATTGGGCTGCAACTTCAGAGGCTCCCTATTATCAATGGGTGGGCTCTTTTATGTCGGAACATCCAGAGGCTTCGGGAAATTGAGTAACATTCGAGTGGAAACGAACCTTGCAATGGTGCATTATTTACATTCAAAAACCGGCCTTTATAGTATCCGGCATAATATTGGGTTTAATGATGCACTGCGCCACTTATCTGACCGCTCGATTTACGCTTGAAACCGACCTTTTCCAATGCTCAGCAGGGGCATATATTATACACTCTATCGGAAGGCCTCTAAAATCCAGCGCGTGAAAGAAACGAGGGGGATACAAAAATGGTCATCGAACATAGCAACTCTAACACGCCCGCAGATGGATTCGAAGTCGACTTGAGTCAGGAACATCTTGAACCTATGCTCCAAGAGAATCTCGATCGCTTCGTTCTCTTCCCAATCCAACACTCAGATATCTGGGAGATGTACAAACAACAAATGGCTTGCTTCTGGACCGCAGAAGAAATCGATTTGGCTGAAGATCTCAAAGACTGGAAGAACCTCAACGCTGATGAACAACACTTCCTCAAGCACATCCTTGCCTTCTTTGCCGCAAGCGATGGCATTGTCAATGAGAACTTGGGCATCAACTTCTCCAATGAAGTCTGCTGGCCAGAAGCCCGTGCCTTCTATGGGTTCCAAATTATGATGGAAAACATTCACGCAGAAACCTATTCGCTCCTTATTGACACCTACATCAAGGACGAGCCAGAGAAGGATCACTTGTTCAAAGCGCTTGAAACCGTTCCCTCGGTCAAGCGCAAGGGTGAATGGGCCATGCGCTGGTTGTCTCGCAAGCAAGGTTCATTCGCTGAGCGCCTCGTCGCTTTCGCTGCTGTTGAAGGCATCTTCTTCTCAGGTTCATTCTGTGCTATTTTCTGGCTCAAGAAGCGAGGATTGATGCCAGGGCTCACGTTCTCAAATGAATTGATTTCCCGTGACGAAGGCCTTCACTGTGACTTCGCATGCTTGCTTCACAACAAGTTGCTCCGTGGTGCTGGTGCCGCAAAGATCACTCGCATCATTGCAGAAGCTGTCGACATCGAAATTGAATTCGTCACCAGCGCTCTACCAGTGTCGCTGATTGGAATGAACTCCATCCTCATGGAGCAATACATCCAATTCGTTGCCGACCGTCTCTTGGTCGCACTTGGTGCAAGTAAAATCTACAACGTCGTCAACCCATTCCCATGGATGGAGATGATCTCCATGCAAGGCAAGACGAACTTCTTCGAAAAGCGTGTGGCCGAATACCAAAAGGCCGGCGTTATGGAAAATGCATCCCTCGGAAGCGTGCAACAACGCTTCTCCGTGGACGAAGACTTTTGAACCGTACGCGATGATAGGAAGATACTGCGCAATTACACTCAACTGATGAACTGGAGGAAAACACATGACAATGCAAGTAGTAAACAGGAAAGGAGAACGAGAGGATGTTCGATTCGATGCAATTCACGAGAAATTGCGATCGCTCACCCATGGATTGGACCCGGTTTGGGTTGACCCAGGCCATGTAACAAAGCTCACCATCGAAGGATTGTACGACGGTGTCACCACCCGAGAACTCGACCAACTCGCTGCTGAAACCGCGGCCTCCCTTGCATCTCAGCACCCTGATTACAGTCGACTCGCAGCTCGTATCTGTGTCGACGATCTTCACCGATCCACCAAGGAAACATTCACTGATGTCATCACCGACCTCCGAGAATACATTGATCCGGAGTCCAAGAAGCACGCACCCCTCATCTCTGAAGAGGTGTATTCCATCATCATGGAGAACGCAGAAGTTCTCAACAACCACGTCAACTACAGCCGTGATCACAACTACGATTACTTCGGCTTCAAGACCCTTGAGCGCTCCTACCTGTTGCGCTTGAACGGGGAGATTGCAGAACGCCCACAGCACATGTTGATGCGCGTCGCAGTCGGAATCCACCATGGCAACATCACCAAGGCCCTCGAGACATACGACCTCATGAGCCAAGGGTACTTCACCCACGCAACACCAACATTGTTCAATTCCGGTACCCCAACACCACAGATGTCGTCGTGTTTCTTGCTCACCATGCAAGACGATTCACTCGACGGAATCTATGACACCCTCAAGCAATGTGCTTTGATTTCAAAGTCGGCTGGTGGCATCGGTCTTTCGATTCACCACATTCGCTCCAAGGGCTCCTACATCAAGGGGACCAACGGCGAGAGCAACGGTATCGTGCCAATGCTTCGTGTGTTCAACGACACCGCACGCTATGTCGACCAAGGCGGCGGCAAGCGAAAGGGTTCGATTGCGATCTACCTCGAACCATGGCACCCAGATATCCTCGCTTTCCTCGATTTGAAGAAGAACCACGGCAAGGAAGAACTCCGTGCTCGTGATTTGTTCTATGCGCTATGGACGCCAGATTTGTTCATGGAACGAGTTGAGCAAAACGCCGACTGGTCGTTCTTCTGCCCGAATGAATGCCCTGGTTTGCAAGACGCATACGGTGCAGATTTCAAAGCCCTCTATGAGAAGTACGAATCCGAAGGCCTCGCCCGTGAGACCCTTCCTGCTCGCACTGTTTGGGACAAGGTCGTTGAATCTCAGATTGAAACCGGTACACCTTACATGCTCTACAAGGATGCTGCAAATGAGAAATCCAATCAAAAGAACCTCGGTACCATCCGTTCATCGAACCTGTGCACCGAGATCATGGAATACACTGCAAAGGACGAAGTTGCCGTGTGCAACCTTGCATCGATTGCTCTGAACAAGTACGTGGATTTGGAAAACAGCACTTTCAACCATCAGTTGCTCTATGATGTCACATACCACGCTACAGGCAATCTCAACCGTGTCATCGATGTGAACTACTATCCTGTTGAAGAAGCACGAAACTCCAACATGCGCCACCGACCAATTGGTCTTGGTGTGCAAGGATTGGCAGACACCTTTGCCCTGCTTCAACTTCCGTTTGAAAGCCCACAAGCTCGTGCTCTCAACAAGGAAATTTTCGAAACCATCTACTTCGCAGCCTGCACCGCTTCAAAGGATGCAGCCATTGCAGAGGGTGCATATTCGACCTTCCAAGGCTCCCCTGCCAGCAAGGGCGAACTTCAGTTCGACCTCTGGGGCATGAACGATCACAGTGGACGCTGGGATTGGACCACCCTCAAGGGCGAAATCATTGAACACGGCATGCGCAACTCGTTGCTTTTGGCTCCAATGCCAACCGCATCAACATCACAGATTCTTGGAAACAATGAATGCTTCGAAGCCTTCACTTCCAACCTCTACGTCCGCCGAACCCTTTCTGGTGAATTCATCGTGCTCAACAAGCACCTTGTCCGTGACCTCATCGCTTTGGACCTCTGGAGCCTGAACATGAAGGACGAAATCCTTCGTCACAAAGGTTCCATTCAAGCCATCGAAGGAATCCCTGAACACATCAAGGCTCTCTACAAGACCACCTGGGAAATCAAGCAACGCCACGTCCTCGACATGGCTGCTGACCGTGGTGCATACGTCGACCAAAGCCAATCAATGAACATCCACATGGTGGACGCAAACCCAGCAAAGGTGACCTCGATGCACTTCTACGGATGGAAGCAAGGGCTCAAGACCGGTATGTACTACTTGCGAACGAAGGCTGCAGCAGATGCCATTCAATTCACTGTTGAAGCTAAGAAAGGCGAGGACCAAACCGTCGGTGGATTAGCCGATCGTGCTGAAGAAATCTCCAGCCTCGAAGCCATTGCTTGTTCACTTGATACGCCTGACGACTGCCTAAGTTGCGGTTCGTGAGCGCACGACGGCGATTGCTGAAGTTTATACTTCGTCGAAGCATTCGTTCTTCACCCAAGGGCCTCCAAGTCCTATGGGTGAGACCTTGGGTTCGCGAGTATCTGCGACTTCTACCTCACCTGTAGGCACCTTGTTCTGATCCACGATGGTTGGGCAATTTCACTTACCAATGGAATGTGAAAAAATCCATGTTCTTCCAAAAAGTACGCTTGTAAAAAACCGCCTTCTCTTTTCGCCAGAGGTGAACCTCTTGCCACTGCAAACTGAAGATGAGCCCGGGCATGCAGTCCGGTTTCATTCGTATCAAGCGGTGTGAATCGCATGGCCCAATGTGGCCAAGACACCTTCATGGGTCATCTCGGTCATGGTTGGGTGTGCATGGATGGTACCTGCAATGTCTTCGAGCAGGGCACCCATCTCAAGGGCAAGGGTCCATTCGCCAACAAGTTCACTGATATGGGTTCCAACACCTTGGATTCCAAGGATTCGGTGATCGTCTTCTCGTGCACAGATTCGGATGAATCCTGCAGACTTTTCAGCTTCTTGTGTGAGGGCTCGACCGTTTGCTCCAAGTGGGAACTTCCCAATGATCACTGGGTGGCCAGCTGCCTTGGCTTCTTCTGGTGAAAGTCCAACAGAGACAATCTCTGGTTCGGTGAAGACAATCGCAGGAACGGCTACAGGGTCGTAGGCTCGCTTCTTGCCAGCGATGATTTCTGCAACCATTTCGCCTTGGAAGGATGCGACGTGAGCAAGCATTTCGCCAGAGTTGCACACATCGCCAATGGCATACACGCCTTTCATGTTGGTTTCGCATCGGTCGTTGACCTTCACGAAACCACGCTCGTCAAGAGCGACGCCTGTTGGTGCGAGGGCTGCAGAGTTTGGCTTGCGGCCAACAGTAACGAGGACTTTGTCCACGATGACGTTCTGCATCTTTTTCTCATCCTTTTCGTTCTTATCGATGAAGTTGAGTTGAACCCGTCCATCCTTTGTGGCTTCTGCTCCTTTGGCAAATACGCCAAGATGGGTCTTGATCTTCTGTTTCTTGATTGAAATTTCGAGGGGGCGTCGAATCTCCTTATCGAAGATTGGTAGGACGCTGTCCATTGCTTCGACCACGGTCACTTCGGAGCCAAGCATGCGGAAGGTAATGCCGAGTTCGAGTCCGATGTAGCCGCCGCCAACAATGGCCACGTGCTTTGGTAGGGTCTCGAGGGAGAGCGCCTCTCGAGATGAGATGACATGCTCGTCGTAGGGCATGAACGGCAATTCGATTGGCACAGAGCCGTTGGCAAGAATGACGTGCTCAGCCTGAACGATGATGGCATCCTTGCCTTCACCGATCTTAACGGTCTTTGCGTCTTGGAATTCTGCCCATCCTGTGATGAGTTCTGCTCCGGCGTTCTTGAGCAGGTGCTCGACACCTTTGTTGAGTCGGGTGACGATGTTTTCTTTCCAGCCAACCAAGTCGGCCATGTTGAGTTCGGCAGGTCCAGGGATGGAAATTCCCATGTGGCCGTCTTTCTTTGCGTGCTTGGCAAGGTCATGGAACCTGTGGGCTGCGTGAATCATAGCTTTCGAAGGAATGCATCCTCGAATGAGGCATGTACCTCCTGCTCGCTCACCTTCAACGATGATGGTTGAGAGGCCGAGTTGACCTGCACGGATGGCAGCGACATAGCCACCAGGGCCAGCGCCGATGATGAGAACTTGACACTTTTTGGTTTCCATATTAATCAGGCCTCACATGAAAATTGTTGCTGGGTTTTCGAGGTATGTCTTGACCAATTGAACCAAAGTGGCTCCGTCGTGCCCGTCGACCACTCGGTGGTCCCAAGATGAAGAGAGGTTCATCATTCGGCGAATCACAACAGCACCGTCGCGAACTACCGCTCGGTCCTTTGCGTTGTGGACGCCAAGAATCCCAACTTCCGGTTTGTTGATAATCGGTGTTGCTCCAAGGCCACCGAGGCGACCAAGGCTTGTGATGGTGAAGGTGGAACCAGTAAGGTCCTCGACACCGGCTTTTCCATCCCGGGTAGCGCCAGTGACGCGGCCCATTTCAGTCGCTGATTGCCAGATGTCCATGGCTTCGACGTGCTTCACGACTGGGACAAACAGTCCACGGTCGGTCTGGGTGGCGATGCCGAGGTTGATCGCTTCGTGACGAGTGACCACGTTTGCTTCATCATCGTAGAGTGCGTTGCATTCTGGCCGCTGTGCAAGCGCCTTGACGAGTGCTTGCATGATGAACGGTAAGTACGTCAGCTTTGGAGCGCCTTCAGGCCGAGTGGCGTTGAGGTGTTGGCGGAGTTCTTCCAATGCCGTGACATCAACTTCTTCGAAGTATGAGAAGTGAGGGATGCTGGAGTAGGATGCAATCATTGAATCTGCAATCTTTCGTCGCAGTCCAATGACCTTCATTGACTCAGTTCCATTGAGTTCGGTTCGCGCACGGCCACCCATAGGTGCGGCTCGGCTTGCGCCAGAGGCTCCACCTGCGATATGAGCGTCCAAGTCAGCGTGGCTGATTCGACCAGCAGGGCCGGATCCAGCGACATGGTCGAGGCTGATGTTTGCTTCACGGGCTCGCTGTCGAACAGCAGGGCTTGCGAGTGCTTTGGTGCCGGGTGCACGGGCGACAGGTGCCGCTGCGGGTGCAGGGGTTGCTGCTGCCTTTGGTGCTGGCGTTGGGGCAGGCGCAACCTCAGGGGTTGGTTCTGGCTTCGATTCCTTTGCCGCAGGGGCTGGTGCTTCCTTTGCTGCCGGGGCATCATCAGATGCGGATGCGTTGCCTGCACCATCGACTTCGAATTCAATGCACACGACGCCAACAGGGAGAATGTCACCTGCTTCACCGACCACCTTGGTCACGGTTCCATCGACAGGTGATGGGATTTCCACGGTCGCTTTGTCGGTCATCACCGAGAGAATTGGATCGTCTTCTTTGACGGTGTCACCAACGGCGACCATCCATTCTACAACTTCGCCTTCGACGACGCCTTCTCCGATATCTGGCATTTTAAATGCAAATGTTCCCATATTCATTCCTCCTGTGTTTTCTTTATTGCTTCAGCAATTCGTGCTGGACTGGGAAGGTAATCCCATTCCGTTGTGTGAGGGAAGGGTGTGTCCCATCCGGTCACTCGAGTGATTGGTGCTTCAAGGTGATAGAAGCAGCGTTCTTGGATTGATGCGCTCATCTCTGCGCCAAATCCACTTGTCTTTGGTGCTTCGTGAACAATGACACATCGGCCTGTTTTCTTGATTGAATTAACGATCGTGTCTCTGTCCCATGGAACGAGCGTTTGGAGGTCAATCAATTCACAATCGATGCCAGAATCCTTGATCGCTTGTTCGGCGACGTGAACCATTGTGCCCCATGCGATGACGGTGCATGCTTCACCTTCTCGAACAATACGAGCTTCTTCGAGCGGTACGATGTAGTGGCCTTCAGGGACTTCGCCGTCAGGGTGGTTGGCCCAGGTTGGCACATTGTGAGGATCGCCATAGAACGGTCCACGGTAGCACCGCTTTGGTTCAAAGAAGATGACGGGGTCGTTGCATTCGATGGCTGCGGTTAGCAATCCCTTTGCGTTGTAGGGGTTGGAACAGTAGACCACTTTCAGTCCAGGAGTGTGGGTGAATTGTGCTTCAGGCGACTGCGAGTGGTGGTGGCCGCCTTTGATGCCGCCACCAGCAGGTGTGCGGAAGGTGAGTGGTGCGGTGAATTCGCCACCAGAGCGGTGTCGGACCTTGGCAATCTCGTTAACGATTTGGTCATATGCAGGGAAGATGTAGTCCGCAAACTGAATTTCAGCAACAGGTCGGAGTCCATTCAAGCCCATGCCCATGGCGATGGCGGCGATTCCACCTTCTGCAAGTGGCGAATCGAACACACGGTGCTCACCAAATTTCTTTTGCAAGCCGTCAGTGACTCGGAAGACACCTCCGAAGAAGCCAACGTCTTCACCAAAGATGACGATGTTTGGGTCTTTTTCGAGTTGAACCTCGAGTGCTGAATTAAGCGCTTTGATCATGTTCATTTCTGCCATCATGGTCACCTCACTTGCCGAGTTCCTCGCGCTGTTCTTGTACGTGCCAAGGCACGGTTTCGTAGACTTCGGTAAAGATGGTCGACGCTGGTGGATATGGTCCACTGGCAAGGTCCCCGAATTCGCATGCTGCTTTGTAAGAGGTCATGACTTCATCATCTATTTTCTGAGCCAATGCCGCATCTCGCTTCTCATCCCACATGCCGCTTTTGATGAGGTAGGACTTGAGGCGTTCAATTGGATCGCCACCGGGCCAGCATTTGAATTCATCATTTGGGCGGTATGCGGACGGGTCGTCGGACGACGAGTGACCGCCTGCTCTGTAGGTGTAGACTTCGATGTGGGTTGCACCGAGTCCGGCTGCGCCTCTGTCCCGTGCCCACTTGGTGACACTGTACAATGCAAGGAAATCGTTTCCATCCACTCGGATTGAAGGGATGTCGTACGCAAGTCCACGCTCTGCAAAGGTACGTCCACCTGTGGCAAGGTTTGCGTGGGTGGAAATCGCCCATTGGTTGTTCACCACATTGAGGATTACTGGGGGTTTGAAGGTTGATGCGAAATTGAGGGCGTAGTGGTAGTCGCCTTGGGCCGAAGTACCGTCACCTAGCCACGAGATGCAGACTTCATCGTCGCCTTTGTAGGCGCTGGCCATTGCCACGCCGACGGCTTGGGAGAATTGAGTGCCGACGGGGGAGGAAATCGAAATGAATCGTCCTTCCTTCCATGTGTAGTGGACAGGCATTTGGCGTCCTTTCACATTGTCTTCAGTGTTGCCAATGCAGTGACAAATCATGCTGACCATGTCCCTTCCTCGGACAAATTGTGCGCCAGGTTGTCGGTAGGATGGGAAAATCCAGTCTTGAGTTTCGAGGGCCATTGTTTGAGCAATAGCGATGGCTTCTTCGCCGAGGGATTGCATGTAGAATGACAATTTTCCAGTGCGCTGCATCTTGATCATTCGGTCGTCAAAGATTCGAAGTCGCATCATGTATTCAAGGCCCTGAATCATTGTTTCAGCGTCCAAATGAGGGTCCCATTCACCGAGTGCTTCGCCCTCATCGTTGAGAACTCGAACGAGGCCAACAGCGTGAGCCACGGTGTCTTGGGCTGTGCACGAGAGCGGATCTGGGCGGTTCAAATCGCCGGGTTGCTCTTTGAATTTGCCGCCAAAATCGGCTTCTTCACCCGGCCTGAAAGGTGGCCGACCGATGGTGTACGGCGATGTCGTGGCTGTCACTCTCTCGGTCATTGAATCGCCTCATTCCATCCCGCTCTTAAGGTGTACCGGTGCTTGGTTTCCTTGGTTGGCCACGTAGACATATGCTCCGGGCATTGATTCTGAGTTGTTTGGATCATGTGTTTTTCTCAACAACAGACCTGCCTTGAATGAGGAGCGAACCAGTGGGCCGCTTGCGATTCCTGAAAACCCAATGCCGATGGCGTGCTGGGCCCATTCGTCATACATGTGCGGTTCAGGGAATCGATCGACGGCGAGGTGCTTGTGAGAAGGTGCGAGGTACTGGCCGATGGTGACAAGGTCAACTCCAGCTTCCTTGAGCATGCCAAGCGTTTCGGTGATTTCCTCGTCCGTTTCGCCAACGCCAACCATGATGGAAGATTTCGTGAGAATGTCGGGGCGAAGTTGTTTCGCAGCACGCAGAATCTCAAGCGATTGGCTGAACGAAGCCCGATGGTCCCGAACCGTCGCATCGAGCCGGGGAACACATTCGACGTTGTGGGCGAACACGGAAAGGGGGCTTCCCTCGAGCAAATGAGCAAGGGCCTCATGGTCGCCCGCAAGGTCAGAACAGAGGAGTTCCAAGGTGACCTGAGGTTGGCGTTTGTGCACTGCTTCGATGCATTGTTTGTAATGATCAGCACCACTGTCGGCAAGGTCGTCCCTGTTGACGACAGTGATGACGGCGTGTCGAAGGTTCATCGATTCGACGGCATTGGCTAAATTTGTAGGTTCATCAACGTCCAATGGAGGTGGAGTTTTGATGGTGCCAACCGCACAGAAACGACAGCCCCTGGTGCATTCTTGGCCTGCAATCATAAATGTTGCATCGCCACTTGCCCAGCAATCGTGGATGTTCGGGCAACGTGCTTCTTGGCAGACTGTGTGAAGCGTGTTGTCTTTCACTGCTGCTTTTGTGGTGTTGAAGATGGCCTGTTGTTCACCCGATGGGAGGGCTGTTTTGAACCACGGAGGGAGACGCTCACGCTTTGGTTTTGGCCGAGATGCCGGGGGTGTTCGCTCGGCCATTGGAAGTGGTTTGCCCGACATCGCCTCATCCCCCTATGAACTCCCCACGGCTTGCCTCTCAAAAAGGTGCGCTGTGGTGTTCTTATCGCCTTCAAATGGTGCTTTTGGTGTGCGAGGATTCAATTTCGACGGTGAACGAGCATTGATGAGCAATGAACCTCACGGCCAGCCATGACCAAAGGTGTTGCTCTGGTGACCGGCGGGGGACGACGTATCGGTGCCCAAATCTGCGCCACGCTCATCGAGGAAGGATGGTATGTGATCGTCCACGCTCGCACCTCGGTCGACGAGGCGCAAGCTTTGCTTGACGAGGCATCACAGAAGGCCAATGGTGAAGCCTGCGGGGAAGTGGTGAAGGCCGATCTATCGAGCGACGAAGGTTTGGCTTTTCTTATCGATGCAACCAAGTCCATTATTGAGGCTCAAAACGCAGCCGGACTCGGGGTGCTTGTCCACAATGCTTCAATCTATAATTCGAAAGACTACGCATCAGTTTCGCTCGAAGAACTGCGCCTTAATAATCGGATTCATATCGAGGTTCCTTTTCTTCTCACACAATCGCTTTCACCCGTTTTGAAGGCGGCTTCGGGTTGCATCATTGGCATGGTTGATACATCGCTTGGGCGAGCTTGGGAAGGACTTGCTCACTACACGGCTTCCAAAGCAGGGTTGCGTCAATTGATGATGAACCTCGCCGGTGACTTGGCCCCCCATATTCGGGTGAATTGTGTGGCGCCAGGCGCCATCATGGCCGCACCTTGGGAGGCTGAACATTTCGCATCGGTCATCGAGAAGGTGCCGCTTGGCAGAGGCGGAGCACCAGAAGATGTGGCGAATGCAGTGTCGTTTTTGGTACGTTCAACCTATCTCTCAGGCCAAGTCATCGAAGTCGATGGCGGTTGGTCGGTCGCACCTTGAGTCAACATTGACAGGGGTTTTCTTCAAATCATGTGGTCCGGTGGGCCAAAGTGCAGGGGTGGCTGAGGTGGTCAAAGGCGCCGGGCTTAAGATCCGGTCCCGTATGGGTTCGTGGGTTCGTATCCCACCCCCTGCACTTCTTTCTCACATGTTTTCCCCCCTCGTAGAGGGGGCTTTGCCCGAACAAACAATGCAAAACCGTTTAACAGTCGGTTGAACAGGCGGGTACGGTGAACACCTTCATGACTTCGATTTCATCATCAAACGGCCGGTTTTTGGCAGTCTTGCTTGTTTTTCTTATGTTGGGCGGCGTGGCGCCGTTAAATGGCACGGTTGATCAGGACTTCCAAAAGGCAGAAGTGCTCGTTGAACCAACGGTTCCAATGAACTCTGCATCCTCGTGCTCAACATGTCAATCTTACAACTTGTACCTCGACGAAGCAACGAGTGAAAGCGGTGGCGAAGGCTCCATCACAACCCTTGAGCCGACGGGTGCTCATCAAGAAGCGAGCGCCTTTGGTGGGGTTGAATTCCGCAGCGCTGAAATGATTTCCGATCTTCTCGTTTACGGCCGTGACAACACAGACAAAGTGACCCTCACCCTCTTCCTGCAATTCACAGGTTCTCAAGGTTCGACCGCTGATATCACCTTCTCGCTCAAGGCCGGTGATTCTGAAGTGGACTCCGTTTCTGAAACGCTTGATGACCCGTGCACAGGTGGTACATTCGGTACCAGCTCCTGCTCTTGGACCTCTTCCATTGTCGATTTCGATGTTCCCTCTGACGGTTTTACTGTCGCCAATGGTAAACAACTGAAACTCAATGTTGACGCCCAAGCAACATGTGAAAGCAGCGGTGGCGGCGGCATTGGCGGCCCTAACTGCGAAGTCAACGTCGCTTTCGGCGATGTCGAACAAACAAACGGGTATTCCAAACTTGAGATGAAAGCAAATGCATTGGCGAACTCAGTGGTCAAGGTACACCGCCCAGGTGGCGGCTTCCTCGATCCAGAGGTCACAGAGTGGTCGCCCGCTCATCGACCTGAGTTCCGCAACATGCAGTTCTCAGTTGATGTTCGAGACGCCTTTGGTCGCGATGACATCCAAGGTGTCGACCTCGTGATGGCCACGCCCAATGATGCGGGGACTGTCTTCTCAAAGTCCTTTGACGACGATGATTTGAAACTCGACAACAATGGACTGGTCGGCAACTACACCTTCCAATACGAGACTGGCATTACCTCCGGCGAATACCCACTACGACTCGAAATTAGCGATGTTCAAGGTCACACACTGGTTTTCGAACACAGCGGTATTGAGTTTGTTGAACACGATGTTTACCTCACCCTGCCTGAAAGTCAGCCCGATGTTGTTTTGATTGCCCCGGGTCAAACATCGAGCATTGAATTCCTCATTGAACACACGGGCGCTAGTTCCTCTCAACTTGACGTCGTGTTCTCATTGTCCCGCTCATTGCCTTCAACTTGGTCCGACCCAGTCTGGGATCAACCCGGCGGCTACAGCCTCTCTGGCGGTGGCACATTCGCACGACCAATTCTCAGCATCGAAGTGCCTGATGGTGACTTGACTTCCGCTCCAAATACATTGGAGATTGAAGCTCGAGCCTATGCAGAGAACACCGAAGGGCAAACGGTCGAGGTCGCCGTCGAAACCATTGTCCTCGATGTCGAAGAGTCCGATGTCTTATCGCCACCTCGAATCTCAGTGTTCGAAGACGATGAGCATCAGAAGCAGATTGCTGATTCAACCCGCCCTGAAGCCTATGATGAGATGCTTTCCCACTATGTTGATTCAGGGGATGTAAGCGGTGATTTCTTCATTGATGTGTTCAACTCCGGATTCATTACCGATGCGTTCAAGCTCCGAGTTACCGAACTTCCAGATGCTTGGCAATACAAGTTCTATGACAACGAAACGGGACTCGAATTGGCAGAAGAGGGCATCTACTCCGTCACACCAGACATTGGATCTCATCAAATTCTCACGGTGCGCATGGAGGTCTTCCCGCCCTCAGAGCGTGACGCACAAGACATCGGCCTCGTCACAGTAAGCGTGGCCAGCCAAGGCGATTCGGAACTCAGCACATCCGTTTCGTTCACCGTTCACAGAACCTTTGGCGTCCTTGTCGAAGTGACAGCCGATTCCGATAGCGGTACCTTGGGCACCGTTGGACCAGTTTCGCCAGGTTCATCCCTATGGTACCAGATGCGCATCACAGACTCCAGTGACACCGTTGGCCAAACCACATGGCGCATCATCAACCCTGAAGACCTTGATCGCAACCTCGAAGATGATTCTCCTTACGGTTCGTGGGATTATTCCATCTCAAATGGTTCCCAATCCGACATCGTAGTTGTGTACCTTGAATCAGACCAGTACGCTGACATGAAATTGAGCATGACCATTGGCGAGAAAGTCGAAGCAGGCAACCACACTGTGTACGTCCGTGTTGTCGAGGAAGGCGTGGACGCCCAAGACGCTCGCTACTTCGACCTCCCAGTGACGGTACAAGTGAAAGAAGATGTCCAACCTGGGCGCCTCGAAATAACAGACACCAGCAGCTCAGTTGTGCGCTTTGCATCCGGTGAGTTCCAAACGGTGGAATACAGCATCGACAATCAAAACAACATCCCTCTCGAAGTGGTGATCACGCTCGAGAACGAACCACAAGGCTGGGATGTTCTCATCCGTGCATCATCGGACCAAACGGGTGGTCGTTTCCTTCTTTTGACCCTCCCTGCCTACTCCAGTAAGGATTTCACCCTCGCTATTACGCCACCTACGAACCTCAAAAATGGAGAAACTATTGACTTCGACCTCAAGGTGACGCCAATGGACGAGGAAGTGCCATACGATAGCGATTACACGCAAACCAGCACACAGGTCTATGCTACGACCTGTGAAGGGGCCTCGTGCTTCTTCAACGAAATTGTGGACCCTGAACCTCAAACCCTCGTGTTGGGTCTTGGATTGTGCGCTGCGTTCGTCTTTGCTGTCTACCGCCGTGGTCAAGCATCAACTTCTGGCTTTGAGGACGAAGTGTTCCTCTATGAAGATGACAAGGAACTTGAGCCCTTGGAATCCACGCTTCCTGAGCCAGTGATGGAAGAGGAAATCGACGACGATCTCGAACTTTTGGATGAACTTGAAGCTCTTTGAGCAATAGAGCGTTCCTGCAGGGCCTTATTCGGGGGGCTGCGAGCCTTTCGTTTGGTCTTTCCAGTGCAATTCAAAGATTGTTAAATCGAGCATTGTATGAACATCGTACCATTTCCCTTATGAGGCATCAAAACACCCGAGTTCTTGTGACAACCATGCGTACGCCTTCATCCTCCTCGAAGCCGCGCTCTCAATGGCAAATTCTTCAGCACCGAGACACGGTCAAATCCGTGGCGCTCGTTGCGTTAATGGTGCTCTCCACATTCGCCACCATTCAGTACGGATCTTTTGAGGCGCTTGCTGCCACTGACCAAGATGGAGATGGTCTCACATACGGTTTAGAGTACCTCATGAACACCGCACCAAACGATCCTGATTCCGATAACGATGGCCTCCCTGATGGATGGGAGTGGCAATATGGCCTCGACCCACTTTCGAGCACCGGCGGCGATGGAGCTGTTGGCGACCCTGATGGCGATGGAATGTCAAACTTACAGGAGTATTCCTACCTCCAACCGACCAACTGGGACCTTTCAAGCACCAGTGGTGTGCTTGACAATGGTGTCTGGTGGAACGGTACGGTGCCGGTCAACAACTGGGACGAAGAAAACGCCCTCCAATACAACCGTCCAGGTTGTGGCGACAGCGGTTCGGATGGAACCGGCACTGTGATTCTTTGCGACGAAGACCCGGTTGGCAACATTTGTACAAACGGCTTCGACGATGACCAAGACGGCTTTGTTGACTCTGCAGATCCGGACAATGACGGTGATGCAGATTGTTCATCGAACGATGATGACGGTGACGGCATCGAAGACGAAGACGTGGCTGGATGGGACACTGACGGTGACGGTATGGACGATGGCTGGGAAGCAGCGAACGGCCTCAACGCAACCAACCCCTCCAACGCTGATGGTCCAAATGGCGACCCAGACGGTGATGGACTCAACAACTTGCTCGAATACATCAACCCAACATGGACCACAATGTGTGGCGCATCGCCTTGTTTCCGCCCCGGGCCGAACGGCTTGGCGACTGAAACCACCTCGCCGTGTGATCCGGTCAGTGGCATCGGGCCAGGAGGTTGTGCGACCTTCACTGCGGAAGTTGACGGCATCACCTCGACCAATCCTCAACGCGCCGATACCGATGGTGACGGCCTCAGTGATTCGTACGAAGCATTGACCCTGTTAACGGATCCAACTTCGTCTGACACGGATGGGGACGGAATTACCGATGGTGTCGAAGTGGGCGGCCAATACGGCAGCCCTGCTCAACCCAGTGACCCACGAAACAACAACACTGATGGAGACGCCTTTGACGACGGAGAAGAAGATGTGAATGGAAACGGTGTGGTCGATGCTGGTGAAACAGATCCGACTCGCCGAGAAGATTCTGGTGATGAAGACAACGATGGCATCCAAAACTGGGAAGAAAACCTCTCCTGTACCCTGTGGGATGTTGCAGACACTGACTTTGGTGGCATCAACGACGGTGATGAACAAAACGTGTCCCATGGAACAGACCCATGTGATTCATTGATTAATTTCGAAACCACGATTGTCACATGGAACAACGGAAACGGGCAGATGGAAGTCGCCGATGGAAGCGGGTTCAACCCTGCAGGAGGTGTTGGCTGGTTCAATGTCTCTGGAACGTGGACGCCGTTTGCGTATGCGACGGTTGTCAATGATGTCATTCAAGGTGTTTCCATTGCACCCGGTACGGCCACTCAAGTTGCGAACCGAAACGGTTCGTTCTGCCACACAGATGCGTCAACTGACGGAACCATTTCCACAACCCGTACGTACTGTGATGATGACTACACTGACAGCGATGGCGATGGTCTTGCTGACTGGCAGGAACTGTTGGGCACCTTTGGATGGTTCTCCAACCCAACGCTTGTTGATTCAGACGGCGACGGGGCGAATGACTTCGAGGAAGTCTTCGCCAACACAGATCCAAACGAACCATGTACGAACCTGTTGGATGATGACCAAGATGGTCTCAACAACTACTTCGAAACAAGCACGGGTTGCGACCTCATTTACATCGGAATCACCAACGGTTCAACCGACGTTTGGGTCACCGATGATGCCTCGATTGACACCGACTCCGGTGGTGTAGGGGACCGAAATGAGTACTTTGATGGAACCAATCCGGAAAACAATCCTGCAGATGACTTGCTTCCGTCCGACTTTGATGGTGACACGATTCCAGATGCAGTTGAGAATCAAACTGGCACAGACTGGACGAACCCCGATACTGATGGCGGCGGTATGATTGATGGATTGGAATGCACACAAGAATTCTGGATCATCAACTGCCTCGGCTCACCTTTCGATCCATTTGACCCAACAGACGACCTTATTGCATCTGAAGTGGTATTTTGGGCCAACAACACAAGCGGTGTTGTCGACCTCGACGCCACCCAACGATGGCGCCAATACACCAATGATTTCTACACAGGAACGGCTTATGCTCACATTGCGGAAACCCATCCATCTGAAACCATTATTCTCCCCTCCTCAAACTTCACCCACCTTGCAGACATGGCTTTTGCCAATGACACCGTTGAGTGGCTCATGACCTTCAACAGCCCTCCGATTACGGGTGGTTTACCACTGCCGGCGAGTTGGTCAAACATGTCCTTCTATGTTGATTCAGGTGCCGAACTGGAACGTTCCAATGATTCACACAACGTCAACATCGTGGCCGGACCAATTCAAGAAGTGTTCATTCAACAACCTGAATTTTACTTCGATTGGGCCTCCTTGGCATCAACAACTGTCCCAGGCCAAGGGTTTGCCTACGAACTTCAGACACCTGATGAACTCACCGACATTAGTAACCCGCAAAGCTCTTTGCTGAACACCACGAACACGATTGTGACCGAAGCAGGCGCAACCAATGCTTATGACACGGCTGTAGCCATCCAATCGTTCCTTGCTGAAGGGAATGCGACCACTGAA